>Ga0181537_10000354_pt1 | contig 43231 bp, 32 predicted proteins | sample PEATcosm2014_Bin_39_FD_119765 | JGI IMG/M metagenome (GOLD analysis project Ga0181537, IMG submission 119765) | Peatland microbial communities from MTU Mesocosm Facility, Houghton, MI, USA - PEATcosm2014_Bin23_10_metaG | ecosystem: Environmental > Terrestrial > Soil > Wetlands > Peat | place...
CCTCGGCCAATACGACGCCGTCATGATCGTCACCGACCACTCCACCTACGACTACCGCGCCATCGTCGCCCAGTCGCAGCTCGTAATTGACACGCGCAACGCCACCAAGGGCATCGACGCCCCCAACATCGTCCGCTGCTGACTGCGCAAATGGGAATGTAGTGAGACGATAAGCATGCCTGATGCGGAGCCACTTCTAAAATTGAAGCCAACCTATTTCATAACACCCTGATTATTGGGGTTCATCTCGGTGATCGTCCCTCCTTCTGGGCCGGGCACGTGGTCTTTCGCGCTCCGGAAGCCGTTCTCCGGAGGATCACAACTCCAAGTTAAGATTGTTCCCATGATCACATGATCACATGAATTCCCTCAGCATCGAAATGTAGCCATCACCACGAACACTCCGCCTACTACCTGATTCTGCAGAGGGCACCTTCTGCTCGGCTATCCTGCCAATGGGCCAGCACTTTTCAAAACTCCCTGTACTGCAGCGCGAACCGTACTTTCGAAAGAATCCCATTCCCATTGGCTCAAGAAGCTCTTGTGAGCAGTCTCAGCGAGGGCCTGCCTGAGCTCCGGATCTTTTAGGAGCAGTACACACGCTGATGCAAAATCTGCGGCGCTGTCTCCCAAAAGAAATTCTCTTCCGCTCTCAACTGCATATCCAAAAGCTCCGATCGTCGTCGCGACCACCGGGCATTTCCTTGCAAACCCTTCTGCCATCTTCACCCTCGTACCGGAACCGAATCGGATAGGAACGATCATCGCCGACCACGAGGCGATCTCATCTCCCGGATCTTCGAGCCAGCCTAATCCCACTGTGTCCACGCCGATCCTGGATAGTTCGTTCTCGCTTCCGCGGCCCACTAGCCGCAACTGAGCCTGCGGGATATCCCGCTTGATTATGGGCCACACCTCTCGAATGAACCACCGGATACCATCCTCATTCGGTTCGAAGGTGCAGTTTCCTATAAAGCCTATCCTCGCCTGACTCGAATCGAGACGCGGCCGCTCGGGTAAAGCCATAGCTCCGTTTGGAAGAACATAGACTCTCTTCGGACTCTGTAGATATTTAGCGTCCTCTTCGCTGCATGCGGTCAAAATGTCGAATCTCTTCAGTAAGGCTTTCTCGCGCCTTCGCCAAAGCAAATATCTTCGACAATCGAGAAGACGTTTCACCGAATTGCGATTCGATTGCACCTCCGACAGAAGGCGGCGGCTCGGCAAATCGTCAACATCCAGAATGGAATGAGGCCAGCGAAAGAGCCGGAACCAATTTGCAACCCGAATGGTGTGAACCCAGATCAAATCATGTTGTTCAATTAGTTCCAAAAGTGCCGCACGATCGATGTCGCTGACCTCATAAGAGTCTGTAGCCATGAATGCGGGATCTAATTCATGCTGAATCCTTTCAGAGATTGACTGAATCAGCCCGTTTGCCCGATTAGAAATGAGGGGGCGAACCACTCTACTGATCTTGAATTCCTTGTGAGTTCTACGCGCGGTTTCCGCATCTTCTGGTTCTGAGGGCACGATGACGAAAGACAAATCGCCAAGGCGGCTCAACAATCGTGCAAGATGCAGGACACGCTGCTGTGCACCGTAAGCGGGTGCCAATGGCCAATGGGATGTTACGAAGAGGATCTTGAGCGTATCTTGCGGACGAAGTGGGAACATTTGGTTATTAGCCGACTCTGCAACGAAGCGATATTGGTAAGTAAATTATCGGGGTGCGTTGATATCGAATGGCTTCTGCAGTGACTGGGAACCAGATAGCTCACTCGATACGCCAGCTGGGACCTCTTGGTGCCGGGGCCGTTCATAACACGCCCGAGTGATTCCGGCCCAGTACCACACGTTACGTTTGCAGGCAAACCGTCGGGCAGCGTTGATCGAGATCATCCATTGCAAAATCCAACGCGCCATTCTGCGGAATAGATAAAGCGGAATTCCGTAGAGAACCCATCTCCCGCTGGACGGCGGGCCCAGTTCCACAACCTCGCTATAGCCGAACCCGTACCACCACCTCAGGACAAAATCCTTTCTCATCCGGTTCTCTGGCGCGGGATGATAAACGACAGCATCAGGCTCATATCTCAGCCGCAAGCCGGCGGCAAGCAGTCGACTTCCAAGTTCTATGTCCTCACGACCCTGCAGGCTCATGGCAGTTCGACCGAGGTCGGTTCTGAATCCGCCATATTTCTCGAACACTTCTTTACGAAATGCCATATTCGCGCCGTAGGGTGGACGATGGAGCGCCCCGGCCATTGTGCCCGCGTCGAACGCAACAAACGGCCCCATGGTGTGAGGGTCGTTGGTAGAAAGCCATCTGGGAATTGCCTTTGCCCAAATTGGAATTATGCGACCACCTGAAGCCGCCCACTGTCCAGTTTCCAGGCTCGAAGTCAAGTTCTGCAGCCAACCTGGCGCAACGGTCACGTCATCGTCTGTAAATGCAAGAACGGAACCGAGAGAATTGCGAATCCCGGCGTTGCGTGCAAAGGACAAACCTTGTTGTGGTTCAAAAACATAGCGAAAGCGCCCCGGCCACTTCTTCGAAAGCTCGTCGACTACATCCCGCGTCCGATCCGTCGAATTATTGTCAACAACCAAGACCTCCCACCCGAGAGGGTCGGGACCCACTTGGGCAGCAATGCTCTCCAGCGATTGAGCCAAGGTCTGACTACGATTATAGGTGCAGACGATCACAGTAACATTCATAGCGTTTTCAGCGGAGCGGAAACCTGGATTAATTTCGAGTCAATTTCTGTTCTGATGCTGAGGCTATTTTAGTAAGCCGATTCGACTTCCAATTCGTCAGGAGGAGACGTCGAAATCGATTACCGGCGACTTTCAAAAGCGCACCTTTCCAGTTGTTCTGAGAACAGTGCGATAGGATTCTCCGGTATTTGACTTTTCGCTCGCGCTCTTGCCGCCTGACCCATTTGCCGCCACTCGCTGCGCCGTTCCCAGGCACGCTCCAGCGCGTTGGCCAGCGATAGAACGGTGGGCGCCGGTGCGACAAAACCTGTTTCACCATCAACGCATATTTCGGCGTTGCCACCAACATCCGTAACCACCGACGGGCGCCCGCACCACATCGCCTCTACAAGAACCAGTGGCAACCCTTCATATCGCGAAGGAAGAACGAGTAAATGGTTTTCATTCCAAATGGATCGGATGTCACCGACCTGTCCGCGAAAGCGAATATTGTTCAACGTGAGCATTTCGGCCAAAGAGCGCAAGGTAAGCTCGTATGGACCTTCTCCGAAGAAACTCAGTTCAACGGGACGTGCCCGCCACTCAGGACGAGCAAGGACTTGCAGGATCAACTCTTGCCCTTTAGCGGCGGGATCCAGGCGCCCTACGCACGCCATCCGACACCACCCACTTTCATCTGGCCAGACTGGAATATCCTGGGTTGAGACTTTGAACGGGTTCCACACTATTTCGCCATTTTGCAGCGGATCGCCCAACTGCATTCGAAGCAAATTGAGGTTGCCGCGAGAAACGCAGAATACCTTCCGGGCGGCCTTATAACTCGCCGCCGCATCGGTCAAAGACCGATCCTGAAACCACCACAACTCGCTGTTGCAATGGACGATGATAACGTAGGGGATTGCAGCCTCGCGACAGACTCTGGCACACTCAAATCCGCCCGAATTATGTCCCTGAGAGATAACCACCAAATCCGGATTGAATCGCTTTAACCTGCTATAGCTTCTCCTGAGGCCGAAGGTGAACCTATCCCAGACACCCTTGGCTCCCCCAGAACGATACGATGGGTGCAAATGCACCGATATGCCATGCTTCGTGAGTAATGCAACCCTGTCCGAAATGTGCGGCCATTTAACAACCGTCGCCTGTACTTCGTGTCCCGAGCGCTTGAGTTGAATGGCGGTCTGGCTCCAGAGTTCCTCGCTCCCCCCCCAAGGCGAACCATCCATCGTGCTAATAAAGGCAAATCTCATTGTCGATTATCCGGTACAATTTCCTGCGCCGGCTCTCCATTTAGGAGACGAAAAAAGAATGACCGATCAAGAGTTGCGTTAGCGCCGCCCGCATAGTACTCGCTAGCATTGCGCAGAGCTACTTTTCGAGCCTCGTCGTACCTCTTGGATTCCGTAAGGAGCCTTCTCACCTCGTGGAACGCCGCATCAGGTAATAAGGTCTGTGCGGGCGAGAAACACGCCAAGTCGCGGGTATTGAAACCCTGCTCCGTTTGCATAAAGATCGTTGGCAAGCCACACCCCGAAGCAACGGTCAAGACACCACTCCAAACTCCAAGAACCACTGAGGAGCGTCGCAGATCATCTTCAAGCGACCATACCGGATGGGATAATTCACACACGTCCCGATGCTCGCGGACGAGCTTCAAGCACGCTCCCAGATCCAAATCGCTCCAATGCGGGTGCGGTCGAATAACAAGACGGCGCAGAGGTAATTTCGCCGCGAGCAGTTTCTCTGCAAGATGCAAAAGCGCTTGGACTTCTTCTTCCGTCCCCCAGGGATCCCCGGGGACAGAATGAAAGTCTACAAGCAGAACAGTCTGAAGAGAGAATTGGTCAGGAAGTGGCTCCAGCTTGTCATAAAGAGAACCGACATTGAAGTACTCAAGAGGCGGCTCCGGTAATTCAACGGCATCGAAGAACCTTCGGTTGCCTTGGGCGAGAACAGAGGCAGAGGGCGCACCGAAAGCGACAAACTTGGACGCTGTTATGGGAAAATCCAAGGAATGTCCGATCACGCCCTGCTGAAAAGTAATCACTGTTTTGCCCCTTTGCATGCCTGTGCGACAAACGGGGCTGCAGAGGTCGTGCCAGTGACAGCGTGCAACGACAGCATCAAACTCTATTAATGGTGCCAGCCGCTCCCACGCCTCAACGTACTGGGCTATCCTTTCGAAGTCGCCCGACGCGTTCCTAGTTGGACTTAACCCATACGGCTCAAGGATCTGAATCGTCTTGTCAAATGCCGCACGGCCCCGTAATCGCCCGGCGATTGCACGTGTGCGCGCTTCTATGGGATTGAAGGACATTCCAGGGTCAAGAAATTTGATTTGTTTTCCATATCCGGCCTCAGTCAATTCAATTTCCAATTCCTTGCGAAAGGGCGCGTACATAGGATGCAGACATAAAATCTCGGCACCCGTTTCGGCCAAGCCGAGCAGAGTTCGGACAAGAAGTCGATTCTCGGTCTTGCGACTACAATAAGGCATTGGACAAAAGAGGATATTGGTTTTGATTTTTCTTGGTTTGAAAACCTGGGCTACCGTGTCGGCGGCGTTAAAAGACCAGGCCAAAAATGGATTAGTTGAGGTCTGATCTCCGCGGATGCCGCTTGGGCCTTCGAACATGGCCATATCAAGCGCTTGAAAATAGTCTTGCAAGCTGGCATCGTGTCTGTAGAGGTGCACCTGCGCCTCGGCAAACTTCGCGATGGTACTTTTCGGCGAATGAAAAAGATCGTCGATCTGTATTGGGCTCGGCTCTGCTTCGTGCTGTTTCATTGTAGGCGTCTCTTCAATCAACTCAATAATTTGGGCCGGATGTCAGTAATTTACGATGCGCAACCTAGAGCCCTTCAAATCCCCAACTGCGAATACATCCATCAGTTCGACGAGGTATTCGTCTCAAATAATTCTGCCAGTCCCTGGCAGCCACCCTCCCGGCGTGAACCGCCCGGCTGATCATTTGATCGGGGATCCAATACCCTCTCTTCCCGGTGGGCATCCACTATTTTTATCAGGATTGATCCTCTCAAAGTAATCTGTAGTGACCTGACTGTTGACCAGCTGAATGGCGATCATTCGTTTCACGTCATAGAGCCACAATTTGTCACCATATACGTACTTCCGCTCAATCCCAAACGCTTCGGTCCGAATTGTTCCGTTCTCAATTTCCAGGTCTGGGGAGACTACATCAGCCTGCAGTGCATCGTCGTTATAGGCGATCTGTAGCGCGCCGGTAGCGTCATGGCTGTTCTGCAACACAGGCGCTGGGCCAACATATCTGCAGAAGCCGTCGAGCAGAACAGTACTGCCTGGCGGCAAATACAGATTCGCGCGTACTTCAGTAACTATCCCGCGTTGCTGGACGTATGCTCTTGCCCAGCAGTTAGCGAAACATGCAATGCAAATGAAATTCAAGGCGCATATCGCAGCAACCGCGCCACATACTGCAACCAATTGGAAGCGCGTGCGAACTATTGTTATAACTAGCAATTTTACGCCACCAGCTAGAACACACGCCGCTCCAATCGCTGCAGCAATTGTAACCCGATTACTGTCACCATCGTATGAGAAATCGGACTTTAGTAAAAAGAATGGAACATAATCAATTAGAAATAGTGAGAGTCCGGCGACTATCAAAAAGAGAGCCCCATTTGTTCCGACTTGAGCATCCCCACACTCTCTAAGTGACCAGTTTAAGTAAACCACTACTGATACTAAGATCACGATCGCCGTGATCACCGACAATACATCGAGCCCCGAGAATCTGTATAACTCGAAAGCGACGCGAGGTAGACCAATGCCGTAATGAAGCAAATTGAATTTGATTGTTAGTTTGGCGGCCGTCCAAGCTACTTCGCCAATATGCATCGACAACGGAGAGTGCAATGGAGAAACGACGCGATCAGTCATTCGCATCTTGTAGTGAAGAACTGCCCCCAGGAAGACGACGGCAACAGCAACATATGCAAAAGCAGCACCGATCGACCTAAGCTGCTTGATACCGTCGCGACGGGACCTCCCGTATATGGCGTACCCGATGAGCAGCACAAGTAATGGCAGGAGGCCCAATATGACCTCGTAAAACAGCAGAGCGACGCCGAATGAAAGGACGCTCACGATCTTCAAGAAGATTGAAGTGACGCCGCCACAGCGCAATGCTATTAGTGCGGTATACAACCCAAAGAAAAAGAGTGCCTGGCTCAAAGCGGCTTGGTGCGCCGCTAACCAGAAACGGTCGGTGGCATAGTGGGGAAGAAGCTCATAGATCAGGGGCACGACCAACACTACATAATGAGGAAGCCTAAGTTCACGAAGCGACATATAGAAGAAGACCGCGACGAGAGCCAGTACTAATGTATTACTTACATGGTATGGCAGCGGATGAAGTCCAAAACAATAGTATGTCAACACCTGATATATCGTTTGTCCTGGACGCACGTCGAGAATATTTTGCACAGTAGGTCCAAGACTTTTGAATAACCCGACTAAAGAATGATCCTTGGCGCCATGGCGGCCTCCCAAAAAGGCCCAATCATCGGCATAAAAGCCCAACTTACTCACATATGAAAGCCCCGAGACGAGCAAGATCGCACCTAAGAACATGCAGTCTCGTACTGCAACCTTTCGCGGAGCTAATTCAGTAACGCTCCCTTGCGAATTTGACATCCACATAGCCAATACTGCATTCATTGATGGCACGTTCTAAAAAACCTTTTCACGAACGCTCAGGCGATACATCCGATTCGAGGTGGGTAAGAACCTTGCTTGATATCTTCCAAGAGTGGATCAAAACAGAAAGTAGGAACAAATACGGCATATCTGTGCTAGCAGATCTTGCTTCGACAATGGCTCAGGCTTCCGAATTTCAGGAAGTCGCTTTAACCCGGGCGGCCGCCACCTTCTTGATCCGTTCATATGATCTTCGGCTCAGCTCGATCTGCTTGGATGCCTTCGCAAGCAACGGCTCCCTTAGTTGATCGGCGTTTTGCCAGGCTCTTTCGATAGCGCTGAGAAGTCTATGAGACAAATCCGGCTCGTTTATTTGAATCGTCCGACAGCCTTCGCCGAACTGATTCTCTAAGCCCTCAAACTTGCTGGCGAAATATGCAGATTTAGCGAGACCGATCACTGGAATACCTTGCGCTAGCGCAAACACGGCAGCATGGTAAGCACCGGTAACTACCACTCGGCACAGTGCTGCCTGCTTAATCACTTTGAGAGGCGAGTCAAGATTTTTGCCTCCGTCTGATTCATCATCAAATCCGATCAGAAGTCGCTTAATGGCCAAGTCATCCCTTGTATACAACTGGATTGCGATCGGGAGTGGGATGAAGGAGACAGCATTACGCCTAGCGAAATCCTGTAAGACCGGTCTGATGCTCTCGATGTCATCATCATCAGTACTCGCTGACGCGGCAAAGCGCAAGTTGAGACCCAGGCCATATCCAGGCTCCTCCGATCTAGACTCATAGGCTAGCTCCAGAGCTTCATCTCCCGTGGTTTCGATCTTTGATCCATCAACGCCGAGGGACTGGAGTAATGCGCGCGATCCCGGACTTCCTCTCAATGTTATAAAATCAACTTTTGGAAGAACTTTCGAGGCCCGCTTCAGAACTAATGGATCACTGAGAGGTCCGAATCCCTGGCCGAGCATTGCGACAGGCATATTTCGTTGAATGGCCGCCTCGAGCAAGTCTAGAGTATCTAGGTTCCAAGCTCGGCAGCCATCAAAAAAACCTCCCGCACCACAAATTAGCAATAGGTCCGCATTTTGCATCGCCCCTGTAAACGTCGAAACCGCATCGCTGCCACCCGACTGACTTCGCTTTTTAAGCCGCCAGATTACGATCGGCCTCACAATCCCCCTGAGAAGATTTGGACATATCCGCTTAACTACTCTCTTGAGCTTTACCAGAAGATCCACTAAGTCCCCGATCATAGAGTTGGTATATGTTCCCTGCAATATTCCATTTGCGAACCAAGCAGACCTTCCCAGGTTCTCCAATGGTTTTGCCGCCGGACAGAATCGGGCCAAGTTCTCAGCCGAATCGGTAAGCACTTCAATACAAGCGTTCGGAAACAGCCTATGCAACCGATCTACAGCAACCTGCAACATGGAGACGTCGCCCATATTGCCGTATTCTTCGACGCCTTTCCCTAATCCTGTATCGACTATGATGCGCTCCACCATGGTCTGCTCCAAGCTTACAAATTTTTATCTAACATTCTCTGGTCCACCAAGCCGCGGGTCTCCAATTCTTTGACAATCTTGGCAGTCACCCCGAAAGAAATACCACACTTACTCGCTATTTCCGCCACTGAATGAGTGCCGTCGATCAAATCCATGACGTGAAACAGCGCCCGATAAGCTTCCGGGTTTGAAGATTCCTCAAAGGACATCCCAAAGCGAGAGCAAAATATCTCTCCTTTGAACCTATTCGCAACCACCCTATTGTTTTCGATCGTATCTATCATGCCCAGGACCATCTCACAGGAAGCTTCCAAGTTCTTGATTGAGGTCATACTCGGAGTGTCATGACTGGAATGATATTCGCGATAAGGCCAATCTTCCATCTTTGGAGGGAGCACTCGTGACAGAGAGAGCATCGGAACCCTTACACCTGGCCCATTGAATTGTCGCTCATCATTGCCGATGATCGTGCGGTAAGCCCCGGACCAACCAAACGGATCGCGTTCCTTGAGCGCGTGCGAGAAGCAGAGATCCGCTTCAGTGTCTCCGGCAAAGGAAAGCTGAAGAGCGTGAGGGTTGTTGAGTCCGAGCATTTCCAGAAACAATCCGCCCTTCATTTTCGGAATCAACTGCTCGTTCTGGCTCAAATAAGCGACGGAGCCAATGGTCTCGGGCAGAATTAAGAAGCGGTAAGTGTAGCGCAGGTCACTCCGTCCTAACAGGGCTTGCATAACCTTCATTCCAACAACGACCCCAGACAGATCATCGTTGACCATCGCGGGGTGACAGAGATGGGCGCATAAGACGATGCATTCGTCGGTCATACCCGGGACGATGACTTCTCCAACTTTTAATGTCCCAAAGCTAAAGTCACTCTTTATTACCACTCGGTATTTCTCATCGTGCAAAGTATCTTTCAATCTCTTGCTACAGCACAGCCCCCAATCTCGTTCGTAGTATTTAAAGATGAATGGAACCGCCTCTGGAATCCTGTGATGAACATGCAAATGTTCAAATAGATCTCTGCGCGATACCTCCCCTTCGAATGGCAGGGAGTAGGAGACGACATGAAGCGGATTGTCTGCGTATGAAAACAGTCGCTGGCCATCCATAGACTCGAGATAGGCCTCGTGGCATGTCCACTTCTCGGGGATAAACCAACTCCAACATTCTGTCCCTGTCGGATACTCGCAGATGTTCATTGGCAACTGGCGAGCCAATGCGGCGAGGCAGGCATCGTAACCCTCCGAAACGATGTCGCGGGGCACTCTCCATATCGCCTCGATCATTTCCGATATCGATGCATTAGGTGGAAGGTTAATTTTATGGCTAGACCCAGAAACCCTTAGCTTCTCTAGTTCAACCGGGTCTCCTGCCGGACCTCGGGCGGTGAACCATGAATCCTCCGACAGAGCCTGCGAGGTTAGCTCAAAAAGGTCTCTGCAATCGCTGCCTAGAAGCTCACCACGCCCCACAGCAGCGGCCGTGCATATGCCCGCTTCGAGCGCCCTCTTTTCCAATCGATGCTCGTCTACAACTCCATTTTTAGCGAGGATACCAACATTGTAAATCCACCCCTTTTTTTCCGAGACTCCGTTATCTCTGATTTGACCAGTGAATAGCTTTTTAAATCGAAACGGTACGCCGACTATCTCCTCAACGTGATGCTGAAAGTTTGATTCGTGTAAGCCCACGCCAATTGCACAGATCTTAGCGCCAATACTCCTCAAACGGTGGGGAACACTGTCTTCCCCAAAGCACGTGGGAGGCAGATTCGATAAGATCTCCACTGCCCGAGGTCCAATTCCAGCCACTGAATGTATTGGATCCAACGATCGAACTGCGCCTGGCAGTCGGCGGAAGTATTCAAGGAACCCAGTCGACGGACTCCACGGGCCGTAAACCGAAGGCGTGTCTCGAACATCGAACACTTCTCCGCGACAAAAAGAAAAGGTATAAGTTGGTACAAGAATTGTGCCACTTTCACCCACCGCGTCTCGGAGAGCTCCAATGAGGCACTGATAATGTTCTTCTTCCGTACTGCGGCCGCTCGCCTTTCCGAGTGCTGCCAAATTGACAACGGTATAGACGACGTCACCGAACCCGATACCAATCTTCTTTAGGCTTTCGACCAGGTCCGATTGGGAGTAGTCTCCGTCGAGATCACGAGTGTTCACCAATGGCATTACCTCCCTTACTTTATTCATTCTGGTTATGGCTACTGGTTGACGGCAAGTATTTGGCATTGATTCGCGACAATTCAGGATTTGCACACAAACACTTCAGAATATCCTCGCTAGTGAATTTCGGATTATTCTTGTAAAGGGTCAAGTAAATTGACCTAATCAACTCGTAGTCTTCAATGTAATCGAGCGTCCATCGGTGGGAATAAAACAATCTTCTTGGATCTTCAAAATTATTGACGCGCATGCCAGATTCCCAAAAGAATGGAACAACGTGCTCTCGTTGATGCGCTTCCGTTGCGTTCCTCCAAGCAGCATCTAGCCCATGTAACGGAATCAGATCAAAATCCACACCGTCTGGATAGGTCAACGGGTGACGATTGGTGATCAGGTCATAATCGTCCAATTTGTTTAGGAATTGGGATATCTTTTCATCTATGAGTATTGGGTCGATCAAAGGGCAGTCGGAAGTCACCCGCACAATGCAAGTAATCTCTAAGGCCCTAGCTGCCTGGTAGTACCTATCTAGCACATCGTGTTCGCTTCCGCGATAGACTGCCACATGGTGTGAATTGCAGAACTTGTCGATCACATCATCTCGCCCATCCGTTGAGGTGGCAACTATTATCTTTTCCAGTTTCTTACAATAGCCCAAACGTTCGAGTAGATGTCCCAGTAACGGCTTTCCTGCGCCCTCCATCATGACCTTGCCGGGGAGTCGCGTTGATCCCATTCGTGCTTGAACAATGGCCCCTATCATCGATGCTTCTCTCCGTAACAACATTCCATTTTTACTGCGTCGGCATGCAGCCTGCCACAATGACTTTGGAGGCAATCATTGAACGGACGAAACACCGGTTTGACGGGAGCGCCAACGAACGAATCCCGAACGCGCCCACTGGCGACAACACCAGAAATCTTCCGCATAGCCATCTGCAGACCCTCAAAGGTCTGATCCAATTCTGCCTGCCCGTGTGAGTAGGTGATGGTGATCCAAGGCATAAGTATTCCCCAGGAAATCAGCTCTTCGTGAAATGACGTGGTGAGCTCCGGCCAATACTTACCATCGGGATGCGTGCAGACGATCTGCGGGTTGCAATCGAATCCGATGATTCGCACGTGTTCTGCAACTCCCTCCGCACTCGCCAAGGCCCGAAAGCCCTCAACTAGCTTCTTACCCAACGGCCAGATGTGTCGGCTTATGTCGACCCGAAGGCACTCTTCCAAGGTGGCTCTGCACGCAGCCAGACCAATAGTTTCTGAACTGTGCGTCTGCGAAAGCAAAAACACTCGACGCTTATCATGTTTCAATCCGCCCAGCTCCATGAGCTCCCGTTTACCCGCCAGTAATGAAAATGAGTATCCATTTGCGTACGCTTTGCCGAAGCAGGCAAGATCAGGGTAGACACCTCGCAGATGATGAGCCCCCCGGACATCAAACTTCACCCCGCTGATCATCTCGTCGAAGATGAGCACCGTTCCTTCTCGACTTGAAAGTTCCCGCAACTTTTTCAAATAGCCCTCTTCGGGCTCGTCATTTTTGAGCGGCTCCAAAATAATCGCGGCAATTTGGCCGGGATACTCTGCGAACAGTCTTTCTAGCGCCGGGATGTCATTGTAGGCAAACTTCAGAGTGAGGCCTGATGTCTCGTCTGGCACTCCGTCATTCATCGGCGTCGTCCCAATGAACCAATCGTTGATACTGAAGAAAGGATGGTCGGCGCAACAAGCAACATACTTCCTGCCAGTGTATGCACGAGAAAGCTTGATGGCGGCAGAAGTGACGTCCGAACCATTTTTGCCAAATTTGACCATCTCGGCCACTGGCAAAAGGTCAACGAGATATTCGGCGAGCTCATATTCCAGAATTCCCGGTCGGGTAAAATTGACCCCGATGTCAATCTGACGTTTCACAGCGTTATTGACTGCGGGGTAACAATGACCCAACACGATCACTCGGTTTCCCATGGCCCAATCGAGATAGCGATTGCCATCTGCATCCCAGCAATAAGCACCTTCCGCGCGAACCATAATTTTGGGGGACTGTTGTGGAAACTGATCCTCACCCTTGCTGTAGGTATGGCTGGCGCCAGGGATGATTTCATGAAGCCTTTGGTTAATCCGGTCACCTAGAGTAAAGTTGTCAATCTTTTTGTTCATAGTTTTCCATTTCTTCGCAATAACATTTGCGGAACCTTGTGTCACCTCGATCTCCTTCCGAGTTTTTTGACCCGCAGATATAGCAGGACGGGACATACTTTCTATAACTCAGCTCATTACACCTTGGGACGTCAGTCGTCAAGTGAAGTTATTGGTGACCTTGACTCGTTCACTTCTCGGGAATCAATATTGGCTGTGATTAGGGCGGCCTTCCCGCCCCCTTCTCCGAAAACAGTTCCTCAACGGTCTACAAGCATCGAACGTCCTCCGAATCTTGTATCTTGAGATGATCCGATCCGATTACAGGCGAGGCCAAAGATTTGATTCTAGATGGCCCCGCGCGCACGAATATGCGCCAATGTTCCAATCTGAGTGCAGGCACTGCGCTGACGATTACGAATCGCGCCCCTTTTAGAGCGTACTTTCGGAAAAGCTCGGGAGAGCCTTAAGTCATAGAATATCGCCAAGGCCAGCGCCGAAAACGGCCAGCGAAGTACCGTCGTCGTGTGGCCCCGGGTCAGAAGTTCATTTTCCTGCATTGGCCCAAATAGATGGATCATATGTGTCGCCAACCACCGGGTGCGACAAAATCAGGTCCTACAAATCTTATCTATTACTCTTTTCTGTGCATCTTCAGTCAGCCCTACTGAGCAAGGCAGGCTCAAAGCTTGCCTGTTCAACAACTCGGAGACTGGCAGTTCTCCCGCGTAGCTTTTAGCATGTGCCAAAGATCGGTGGATAGGCTGCCAAAGGGGGCGGCACTGAATTTTCTGGGCGGCCAGAGCTTGGAGCAATTGACGGGAGTCCATCCCATATTCTCCTTCATTAATCAACACCGTATACATCCAAAAAGCGCTCGCCGCCCATTGTGCCTGTGGCATGGGCACGATCCCAGACACATCCCGTAAGGCCATGAAATAGCGTTCGGCGATCTCTCGCTTGGCGGTAACGTATGAGTCCAATTGCTCCATTTGGGCGCAGCCGATTGCAGCTTGGATGTTTGTCAGCCGATAGTTGTATCCAATTTCATTGTGAATATACTCGATGGGATCGTCCTTCGCCTGAGTAGTCAGATATTTCGCCTTTTGCGCCCATCCTTCGTTCGACGTCACTATCATGCCGCCGCCCCCGGTGGTGATGAGCTTATTGCCATTAAAGCTAAAGCATCCGATGTCCCCAATCGAACCCAGCGGCCGACCTCTATATGTTGCTCCCAGACCTTCTGTCGCATCCTCGATAACTCTCAGGCCGAATTTCTTTGCAGTCTTCAAAATGGGATCGAGATCGACTGGATGGCCGAGGATATGAACCGCAACGATGGCTGTCACGCGCCGCCCCGTGTGCAGGTTGTAAAGCGCACCGTTACTCCATCGGCATCCCTTTTCAAGGAATTCGTCGACCCACACCGGATCCATCTGCCAGTAGTCGGGTTCGGCATCTACGAATACAGGCCACGCGCCGACATACCGAATTGCATTGACGGGGGCGATAAACGTCAAGGTTGAGACAAGCACCTCATCATCGGGTTGAACGCCAGCGACAAGTAGCGATACATGAAGTGCCGAGGTGCCGTTCACCGTTGCGACGGCATTCTGACACCCGCACTGTTGGGCAACCAAGCCCTCAAATCGATCAACGTAGGCTCCGGCTGACGAAACCCAGCCGGTATTGAGACATTCCTGGACATACTTCCATTCATTGCCGCGAATTTCCGGCTCAATCAATGGGATAAATTCGCAAGTTGGTGGAGCGTGTAAGACCGTTGGCTCACTCATATTGATTGATCCTTACGCTGCGATCCGATTACCTTTCAGGCTGAACACACTAATTCAGCGGCGCCTATCTGATACTTCACTTCAAACAATATCAATTCCGAAACTTTTTATCCTCACAATTATCGATAGCATTTTCGCGAACTAGTTGAGCAACTTCGGCAATTCCATCCGCAACCGTGCGGGTGATTTTGAACCCAAGCTCATCTGTGATCCTGGCGAAGGATACCCTATAGTCGCGAGGATCTTCAGCCTTAAATACAAACTCGATTGCGGCATCTGGGGCATAGGGACGAATCATCTCGACCAATTGCTGCTTTTGGAAATTCTGGTCTGTCGCGCCCACATTAAATACGCGTCCTCCCACTTGAGCCGGCGAAGACTTCAGAACTAACTCGATAGCACGGGCAGCGTCTCGTGCGTGCACGTAAGGTCGCCAGAATTGCTCTCCGAACACTTTTAGGTGCTTCTTCGTAAGTGCCTCCATAGTGAATTCGTTTACCGTAAGATCGAAGCGCATGCGCGGTGAAACGCCGTAGATCGTCGCGAATCGCAAAGGGGTGGGGCACCACAGTTCATTCTGGTCGCACTGCAACAGCGCGGTTTCAACCGCTACTTTTGTTTCGGCGTAGAGAGACACAGGGCTCAGCTCGGATTCTTCATGCACATATTGACTGTCATCCTTCATCTTTCCGTAGTTGCTGCACGTAGAGGCAAAGATGAACCGATGAACTCCGGCACGCTTGCTCTCGGCGATCAGGTTCAAAGATGCGTCGAGATTGGTGGACTGGGCTAAGTCAGGTTGGCGAGAACAGGCGGGATCCCCAACAATCGCCGCCAAATGAATGACTGCGTCTCGACCAGCCACGGCGGCACGCACGACCTCACGATTACGGATATCTCCACGGATGAATTCGAAAGCCGGGTGCGCCCACACCCCAAGAAGAGATTGACCTCCATATGCGAGATAGTCGAGAACGCGAACCTGATGGCCAGCCGCGAGTAAGAAGGGCGTAAGCGTCGAACCTATATAACCGGCGCCACCGGTGAGCAAGATTTTCATCGTGTTATCTCCAAGGATTCGCCCGCACATTGGCAAATCGGTGATTGCCGCCCAATAACTTCGGAGGCTTGCTTCATGTTTTAACTGATCATTTTAGGCCTGCCTATGGCACAGATTAAACCTCGCCGGCAGGCTTCCATCAAACGAAGAGAGCCAATTTCCCGTTTAGTCTCTTTGATATCCCACTGCGAGCGCCCCACCAAGGGAGCGTTTCAATTGACACTAACGATCTGTGGCCGCCCGCGGTCTCCGAACTATGACTCAAATACAACGCAAAATCAAAACACCCCATTACGAACATCCTCTTGAGCCTTGACGTAGTCTTCGTGACGTCCAATATCAAGCCAATATTCCATAATCGGAAAGCTCACGACGACTTTTCCGGCTTCGATCAAGGCTTGTATCAATTCAGTCATGTCAAAGCGGCGTCCTGATGGAATAAAATCGTAAGCCTCAGGCTCGAGGAGATAAGTACCGGCATTGATGAAAAAATTGAACGAGGGCTTTTCTCGAATTTGGGCCACTCGGACCTCATCCAATTCCACCACGCCGAAGGGCACCTCGACCTCATATTTGCGCACTCCCACGGTCAGCAATGCATGATGCCTCAAATGGAAGTCGAGCATCTCCCTAAACGGAACGCCAGTAATAATGTCTCCATTGATGACCAGAAATGGATTGTCAGTCCGCTCCATCAATTTGAGTCCACCTGCCGTGCCCAGTGGAAACTCTTCCGTAAGGTAATTCAGTCGCACTCCAAACGCACTTCCATCGCCGAAGTATTGAACAATGCTTTCCGGCAGATAGTGTGTTGTCAGACTAATGTCGCGAATTCCCGAACGCCGTAATTGCTGGATGGTAAGCTCCAAAAGGGGTCTGTCACCGACCGGTAGCATCGGCTTAGGCAGTTGTTCGGTGAGAGGAAGCAACCGTTTCCCATAGCCGCCGGCCATAATGACAGCGGAGAGTTCCTCGTTCCCGCGTCGCGTGAGATTCCTTCGGAGCAACAATGTGGTCAAGCAGCCTGATGCATCTACCACCGGAAGATGGTTGATGTCATGTTTCAACATTAGCTCCAGTGCCTCCGCGGCACAAAGCGAGCTGTCAATGGTCATTGGTTCGAGGCTGGCAATGCACTTGCAGGGACTATTCAAAGATACACCCCTAAGCACCGCGCGGCGGATGTCGCCGTCCGTCAGGAGACCAACGAGCTTTCGATCATCGGTGCATAGAACCAACGCGCCAGTCCCGGCCTTTTCTAGCTGAGCGATTGCTTCCGAGATCGAGACTGAAGGAAGAAGCATCACCATCTCCATCAACTCCGATGCATCGAGTTCAACTCCTTCCTCCAGACCAATATCCCGACGAAGGTACAGATCCAGTAAGACACCCTGCTCATTGATTATGGGAAGATGATCAATGTCATGCCGGTTCATCAAATGTAGAGCCTGCAACCGCGTTGTGGATGGAGCCGCAACGATTGGATTTTTGGTTGCAATAGCCTCGCATGGTTCATCCAGTAATCTCGCATTTATCACGGCGCGGCGGAGGTCGCCGTCCGTCAGAATGCCGCAAAGTTTGTTCTCAGTCGAACATATAGCCAAAGCGCCAATCCCTGCTGCGTCCAATCGGGCAATAGCCTCGGAGATTGTCACATCGGCTGAAATGACAAAACTCGCAAATTGTTCTTTAGTGAGATTATTGACCATAAGTTATTGTGTACCTTTGCAATGTCTTATTCTAACCACTTCAACTCGAATCTGAGAAAACTGAAAATGTGTAATGACTGTTCCAGGCAAATGTCCTCTGAAAGGTAAGTAAGCTACGAATCAAAAATTAAAATTCAATGAGAAATGTGACTTGTCACCTGTCAAGTCGGCTTTGATTCAAAACCCAGCCGCCCGCGTCTAGATAGCCGTCCACCCGCCGTCTACTACCAAATTGTGACCGGTCACATAGGAAGAAGCATCTGAAGCCAAAAATACTGCTGCGCCTGCGATATCCTCCGGCTTTGCCATCCTCCCGAGGAGTGTCTTGCTAACGTATTTCTCGACGAACGATGCCGCCTGGTAGTTTTCAACACCGCCCGGCGAAATGCAGTTAAACCGAATGCCATCCTTAGCATAATAGGACGCAAGGTAGCGCGTAAAATTGATGATACCGCCTTTGATTGCCGCGTAGGCGGCCGGCATCGTGAAATCCGTCCCTTCGTAAATTGAAAAGTCCGGACCGACCATTCCATAAGTGGAACCGAGATTGATAACTGACCCGCGTTTTCGAGAGCGCATTGCTTCTGCTGCCTCCCTACAACACAAGCAATAGCTGGTCATTTGACTATCAACGGCAGCTCGCCACGAGTCAATCGAAACCTCTTCAAAGGCCTGACCCCAGTCTTTTGACTTCGGGTAGGCACTATTGACCCACACATCGAGCCCGCCGGCCTTAGACAACACCTTGTCTATGCTCTCCGAAATAGAAACCACATCTAAGATGTCGAATGCCACGGCCGAGCACTGTAACCCTTTTGCCTCCAATTTCTTGGCAAGCTTGACTGCGGAATCTTCGTCAATATCGGCGATGAAGGTATGTGCGCCAAAGCTTGCGAGACCATGCGCCAGAGAGTAACCTATCAAACCGGCTCCGCCGGTGACAACCGCAACACGGCCTTTCAAATTGAACATATCCTTCACGTTTTAGCAAACCCCCTTAGAAAATTGGCGCCACCCTACAACTCCGTAGACGATTGAGGCGTGAGTAATTGTGGGTGAGCGGCTTTAGGCCGAGCCAATGGAGCATCGAGTTGCGAAAACCCACCATTGGTTCATCGCCGGTATTTCGCAACGGACTTGTCAATGGTTTTGGCCGGCACTCCCACCGTCGTGACGCCGGGTGGCACGTCCTTAATTACGACTGCCCCCGCGCCAACGATGCTGTCGGCACCGATGAACACTCCCTGAATGACGCATGCCCCGGTGCCAATATGCGCACCCGAATCGACTCTGACGCCGCCAGACAGAACTGCCCCCGGGGCGATATGCGCGTGCGATCCCACGACACAATCATGATCAATAATGGCTCCGGTATTCACTATGGCATTGGCGCCAATGCTACTACCGGGCTGAAGAATGGCCCCCGCCATGATTTGGACTCCATCTTCAATTTCCAATTCAGAAGCGACAACTGCCGTGGGATGAATCACCGTGGCGAAGCGGTATCGCTCTCGCATAAACCGATCGTAAACAGCCCTGCGGTTTGCCGTACAACAGGCGGAACCCACACCATTCACCAGTAGCACCTCGCTAGGAGAATGAAACGATACCGCAGAGTCATTGCCGAGACATCGGATTCCCAGTAAAGGAACGGCAACCGGGTTCAAATCAACAAATCCAAGAATGCTCCTGCGACATAACAAAAGAGTGCTGGCGACCACCTTGGCGTGACCGCCTCCGCCGATAATGATCACTGGCAGTTCCAATTTTCCCATCCGTCGACTATTGCAAGTGGCTCCAGTTAAGGGTTTGATCGGCATTCATGTCGGCAGCAAGGCGGCGGCCTATCACATAATCGATCTCGTCTGGGCGAATTCCCGTGCCTGGCCGCTTCGCGCCAAGGTCTGACTCGGCTAACACATGGCCGCACTTCAATTCCCGAGTAGTCACCAGGCTCCGACGGAACTTCTTTCGCTTTTCGATCTCTGCAGCGCTCACCCTTCGCTCGCTCACACCAAGCGCTGTAATAATATGCCTTCCTTCTTCACAAATGGTCTTCAGTTGTTGAGGATTGGCGGAAATTGCGTGATCCCACCCCTCCATGTCTTGATCGAGAGTGAAATGTTTCTCGATCATGCACGCGCCAAGTGCAACGGCTGCCAAAGAAATCGATGTTCCCAATGTGTGATCGCTATAACCTACCGGCACACCGAACATTTGCTGAAGAGTGGCGATGTTGTGAAGGTGGACGATGTCATATTCAGGAGGATAGATCGAAACACAGTGCAGCAGAACGATCTGCTCATTGCCCTCAGCGCGCACCGTTTCGATGGCTCGCTCAATTTCAGCCAACGTTGCCATACCTGTGGAAATGATTACCGGACGCCGTTTGCGCGCGATGTGCTTCAAGAGAGAAAGATGAATGATATCCATCGAAGCGACCTTAAAGAACGGCACATCGAGTTTTTCAAGCAGGTCCGCTTCCTCGACGGCGAAGGGTGTCGAACAGAACGCAATTCCACGAGACTTACAATAAGCAGCAACTTCGATATGCTGTTCCGACGTAAATTGGTAGGCGACAACCATATCACGCAACGAGCCGAAGTGCTTTTTCTTATCCGAGTAGGATGTGTTGCGGGCATATTCTTCTTCCGCGATGAGCGACTTGTCAGTCCAGGACTGAAACTTTACTGCATCTGCGCCGGACTCTGCCGCGGAATCAATCAAGCGACGACAGAGGTTCATGTCGCCATTATGATTCGAACCAATCTCCGCGATGATGTAGGGTGGATATCCAGATCCGACCGCAACACCGCCAATCTCTATTCTTTTCATTTCGCGCTCCACTTTAATCCTTCCACATCCACTGCAGGGCAGGCTGCGCAACACCCCACCACCAGACAACCTGTGGCTCGAGGGTGTTGAGGTTGAAAATATATTCCTCCAGCCTCTTCGGTCGCGAAACTACCTGTTCGAAAAAGAGCTGAACATCTAAGGCAGTTTCTTGTGTCATCGTCAATCGATCAGATAATGCATTCTCAATCGGCGAAGCCAGAAGTTGCGAATAGTGCCCCAATACCTTTCTTGTATCCCGAATCACTTGTTTCGCTTCGAATGGAAAGCGGATAGGGGCCATATTTGCGCCATGCTGTCGATAGTCCATCCGCACCACTGGGTCAAACGAAAGGACCGCACCCATCAGCCAAGCTTTTGTCGCCAGAAACCAATCCACCAAATCTACACCTGCCGGAACAGGCAGACAATGCCGAAGCAGTTGTGAACGATAAACGCTGTTTGAAAGGCCAAATACATTGTGACGGGGCAGGACATCTGAGGCTTCGGTTTCTCTTGGTAGGCTAAGGGTCAATCCCAGATCCCGGCCTTCTTCGTTCACTAGTCTTAATGCACATCCCGCAAGATCGGCCGCTTCGATTGCTTTGCGCGCCGCTGCGACGCGGGAATCATGAAGCATGTCGTCGCTATCCACCAGAATCACCGAGGTGCAGGTCTCAATTACATGCGCCAAAATCCTTTGTCGGATTTGAGCTGGCGAGTCATTCGGCTGCGCCATTACCCAATGGGCTTTAACGTCTTTGCCCATCGCCCGCATCGCAACATCAATGCTTAGATTATCCGAGGCAATCCAAAGCTCAAAGTTTGGATCCGTCTGTGCAAGCACCGATTGATACCAGTCTGCCAGAAATGGCTCGACACCTGGGTAAACAGTTGCACAGAGCGCCAAGTCGAATTTGCTATTGCACTTGGTGAGTCCAGTTGAGCGACTGTGCATTGAGTCTCGATTCACGTGGCACGAAAGATAACTTTGATGCTGAAAGCTGATTTGCGGTCGTGACCATCGAATTTCGTGAGGTTCATTACCAATTATCCATCGTTAGCAAGTATCCCATCGAGCTTCTTGCGAAGCTCCTCCACATCTACATCAAAATCGTCGTCATCTGATTGAGACTTACCGCAAATATACGAATGACTTTGCCCAAGGCCCTTTGCTTGCGTATGAAAATAGTTCGGCGGGGTTTCTGTTGCGTAGAGTAATACAATGCTAATTGGCCCAGAAAACATCGATGTACACTCGCCGGCACCATGTGTTGCGACCAAGATCTCGCATTGATGAAACATCTCAACTTGCTTTTGAAAAGGAAGCGTCTCCAGCTCAACGTCTTCAAAGCCGTATTTTGATAGAAGTGCCAACACGGCAAGTTCGTTCCTAATTCTTCGATGTTTTGCGTGCCGTCTCGAAATATAGATCCTCTTTTTCATTTGATGAACACTTGACAGGCCGTATCGCGCAAACACCCGCGACCGGATGCTCTGAAAATATTGGGGAGGAAGCATGAAGTTTTCCACACCAGACGCTGGAGAAGCCCAAACCAGCCTTTCTAATCTAGCCCACAAATCGCCATCAAGATATTCAACGCTAAAGTGCGGCGGCAAAATGATGTTCAGCGTTTCGCGTTGAAATTCACTGGCATCCTTTGGCATTAGGAACTTAATTGGACGAAACGGGTAGGCGATTTCCAGCGTAATTATTCTCGGTATGCAATCAATCATCCAATGGCCAAAGTTCCGTGCGTAAATGTGGTTGATTGTGGAGTGAAGTCCGTGCATCAGCCTTGGACGACACTTGCGAAAGTTCATAGCCTCCGCAACGTTGTTATGGCGGTTTTCAAATCCGTGTTCTGTAACAAGGCGGAATGACCTGTCGCACACAATTCCACTTCCAATATGCACAATAGCGTTGGCAATTTCCGCAGTATAGATATCATTGCGCACAAACCAACCAAGACGGTAGTGAGAGGATCTCAATAAGAAATCATCTTCTAGTGGTGACGCGATGGTGACGGGTTCTCCCGGCATTATGACTCGATAAGAGCCATCGGTGCAGACTTGCTCGGCATAAACATGTCGCCCGACAATGAAATGCCTCAATCTGTGACCGAGTCGTCTTTGGAGAAACGAGCATGCCTTGAAGATTCGATCTGGAAACTGTGGAGTCATAACTCAATTATGAAGATAGTTGCTAGTATGCTGACGAGCCGTTGGTTACACTAGACGATCAATCTTCAGAAAGTGGCATTCTCCTCATCATCCAAGCTTTCGAGACGCGATATTGTTGCTTTTCCAGACATTTTTTGAAGCTACGAGGGCGCGGCCTGTTGAAGGCGGTAAGCCGGAAGAGAACACGTCTTTCGGATGAACTTCAAGAATTCCAATTTCGTTGGACCAGCACAGATATTTCACATCGGGAACGGTCAGTCCACCCGCGATGACATAATGCCCAGCGGCGAGAGGCAGTTCAGCCACCATACAATCAATCCATTGGTGCCCCGAATCGAATCTGATGTCAATCTTGCAATCCGGTTGTGTTGAGAAGCGCAACACCGGAACGCCGTCCAATGTTCGCACTTGGAATTCCACGGCGCCCGATTGGAATTGATGGCGCGAATAAAAGTGGATCCTAAAAGCAACGGCGTCCCAAGTTGATACCTTTGGCTTAGGTTCGCCTCGAACGTCCACTAATTCAAACTTGGTCAGAAGAAAGTCGCGTTCATTTTCTGCGTCGATTGGCGCCTTAAAGATTACATGTGCGCCTTCTGAATGATCCGTACAAGACCGTACCGTGGCCTCCAAATAGCGTGAAGTCATGGAGTCCACATCTCCTGTTGACACAACTCGGCCGTGTTCCATCAACACAACTCGGCTGCAGAGACTTCTAATAGCGCTCATACTGTGGCTGACAAATACCACCGTGCGCTTCTGGTTTGCTGCAATATCATTGATTTTCCCCATGCATTTTTTCTGAAAACCTGCATCTCCAACTGCGAGCACTTCATCCACGATGAGGATCTCCGGGTCGAGGTGCGCAGCCACTGCAAACGCCAACCGGACATACATCCCCGACGAATAGCGCTTGACCGGTGTGTCGAGGAATTCTTCTACTTCCGAGAATGCGACAATCTCGTCAAATTTGCGAATAATTTCTGTGCGAGACATCCCCAGAATCGCGCCGTTTAGGAAGATGTTCTCTCGCCCAGTCAACTCCTGGTGAAATCCAGTTCCGACTTCGAGCAAGCTTGCGATTCTACCGCTGATTCGAATTCGCCCTTCGGTTGGCTCCGTAATTCTGCTCAGGAGCTTTAGAAGCGTGCTCTTTCCTGCCCCATTCCGCCCAATGATTCCCACTACCTCGCCACTTTTGATACTAAACGACACGTCTCGCAGAGCCCAGAACTCTTTACCGCGCTGCTTTTCCTCTCGTCGCTGCCGAAACCAACTCAACGGTGACCGAACTGCCTGTTCGATCGCATGACGCATCCCGTCATCTGTGCCACGGCGGCGCCCGATCGAGTAACGCTTTCCGAGTTTCTCTACGACAATCGCGTTGTCAGACAAATATGTATTAGTCACTAAAGTGGTACCCCTCGTTTAGATAACATCAGCAAATGTTCGCTCAGTCCGACGGAAATACCAGATTCCCGAAAGTAAAAGTAGAGTGACGCCTACAAGAGAAATTGCTATTTCCGACACCAGGAAGCCGCCTGAGATGCCAAGTAGACACCACCTGAATCCGTCAATAATTCCTACCATCGGATTAAGCGCATAAATAAGCCGATACTTTTCCGGTACCACGCTGCTCTGAAAGCCGACCGGCGAGAGATACAACCCGAACTGCACGATAAAAGGAACTATGAATCTAAAATCGCGATACTCGACCATAAGTGCTGCAATCCACATCCCGACACCAAGGGAAGATGCAACCATGAGCAGCACGAACAACGGCAAAAAGAGAACTGCATGCGGCGGTGACACTCGGTACCACAGCATCAATGCGACTAGGAACACGCCGGAAATCAGAAAATCCACAAGGCTCGTCATCACACTGCTCACTGTGATTGTCATTCTCGGGAAATACACCTTCGCAATCATATTCGCGTTTGTCACTAAGCTATTCCCGCTCTCCATCACTGCCATTGAGAAAAAAAGCCACGGCAACATCCCACAAAACACCAACAACGGATAGGGCATCCCTCCGGATGGCATCTTGCCAAGCCTGCCAAACACCACCGTAAGTATCGCCATCGTCAAGAGGGGCCTGATCAATGACCAGCTGACGCCCACGACCGTTTGCTTATAGCGAACCAGCATATCGCGCCAAGCAAAGAATAAGAACAATTCGCGGTACCGCCAAAGGTCCCTCCAATATTGACCCTCCGTACGACCTGCTTCAATGACTAATTGAGTCATATATCCTCAGTAATCTCATTGCTGACAAACACCACAGAAGATCTCGAGCCGCCACCTCGCGATCAGTCTTCAGTACCCATTCAGCAAAATGGCTACCTGTCTTTTGAAAGTGCCCGTTCATACGCCGCCAACAGGTTACTGACCGAAAATTTCCAGGCCAGTTGTTCTTCCACTCTAGCCCGCCCAGACTTGCCCATTCTCCGACGTTCTTTCGGGTGATCGATCAGCCACAATATTTTCTCAGCGAAATCGCTCACCATATTCTCGTTATTGGCGTACAAGGACGCCTCACCTGCACTGTAACGACCTTCTCGTAGATCAAATTGCACGATTGGCTTCTCCAAGGCCATGTACTCCATGATCTTGATCATCGTTGAAATGTTATTCATCTCGCATGGTTTATCTGGGTTTACGCAAACATCGGCCGTAGAAAGAATCTCCAATAGCTGGCTGTCAGACACGCGGCCAGTGAACCCAAACATATCCTCCAGATTCCCATTCTTTACAATCTCTCGCAGACGCGGTAAATCGGTCCCCCCCCCTACGCAGACAAAGTAGATGTCCTTTCGCCCGGCGTTCCGAATGTGTTTCGCCACCTCAATAAGAATGTCTAGGCCTTCTTGAACACTCATATTACCGACATAGCCAACGAGGTGTGCCTTACCGCATTTCCACTTAGATTCCGGAGGAACTGCGTTGAACCATTCCAAGTCAGGGCCATTGCGAACGACAAAAACATCGTTTGGAACGACACCGCCTCGGTCGATTGCTAATCCTCTATAGCTTAGATTGGTCGTCATCACGGCATCACTGGCCCGGAAGGAACATTTCTCAAGTACTATTTGGGCTTTGTACAATAGTCCGGTCTTTTCATACTTTGACAAATATAGCTCAGGGTTAGCGTCATGATGGTCGAAGATGTACTTGACGCCAAACATCCGGAATGGGAGCGCAACCAGAAAAATGTCGTCGGGAGGATTGCAACCTTGCATTACATCAAATCCTCGTCTGAAATAAATCCATGTCGAGAAAACAAACTCCCATGCTAACGCGCAGCTGAACTCCCACACATAACTAACAGGACTATTCCCTCCCCTGGTTGCCGGATGGCGGTAGATGTGAATACCTTTAAGACACTCATAACCTTTCCGATGAGCCTTGTCTTTCGGACACAGAACGGTAACTCCGTAGCCGTTCTCTCGAAGAGAAATCGCTTCCTTCCAAACACGCGTATCGAAAGGTACCGGAAGATTTTCAACAACGATTAGGACTTTGGCCTTCACTTCAGTGACTCCGCCTCTTGCAGCACTTGAAACAGTCCGGCGAGTGCGCACATCATTGTGGCCTGTCCCCAGTGCAAGGTAGCCGTCTTGTTAACTAGCCACGATGAATACCGGCGATAGTAGAAAAACCCTGATTTATCTTGCATATTCGCGATTGTCCAGTTCGCGACGTTTACTGCGAACGGCAGATTTCCATCATCATAATTGTGAAACAGGGCGAGTGTATCAATCGCTTGTGAGCAACACTGGATGTCAATTGGGAGCGTCTTATGGTCGTAATACTTGGGGGTTCCATCTGCCAAAAAAAAGGTTTTCTTCCAATATTCGTAACCCTCAATCATGTTCTTCTCGAACTGTAGGTCACCGGTAGATTTCGCATAATGCCAAAATGAGTCCAACACGTATGCAGTATGAAAATTGTCGACCCAATGCAAGTTGTCCTTTTCGCCGTAGTACCAGGATGAATTCGCCCTTTGATGTTGAGCATTGTACTTCAGAGCCTTTTCTGCGAGTTCCCGGAATGACTCATTTCGGGTATGTGCATAGGTCCTCGCAAGAAATCCTGCTGCGAGCGCGTTGGCGTTATGGACTTGGCTTTCTAATCCTGGAACGTATGTGATGCAAAGGCCCTTTCCCTCAGGGAAGGTCTGGAGATCGCGAAGAATATGCTCGCATGCGCTGATCGCAACTTCCAAAAACCTCTCTTCCCCAAGTTGCTCGTACCCATCCACAAAAGCATGACCGATTAGCGAAGTCCACACGACGGTTGGAACCCCTTTAGGTAAAAAGAAACCGCGTGATTGATAGTCGAAATGATTGCCCCAACACGCTCCACTGTAGCCGGTCGACTGGTTCTCAATTAGCCATCGCAATGCAAACTGCGCCTTCCTTTCCCATTCATGGTCGGCCGTTGCCTTGTAGAGTCGAAGGAATCCCCGAGCCAAAAAGCCCATGCCTTTGGTTGAATATTCTCTTCTAATCCCCAGCGCTGGACGCAGGTTGACCGGGAACCGTCTGACTCCCTGCAGAAGGACTGTTCGCAACAGCTTTGTTTCAAACGTCAACGGGCGGACAAATCGAGCATTGAGCCCGTCGAATGTGTCATAGCCCCGATAATCGTTCGCTTCTAGCCATAGCGCGAGTTGTCCAATAGAATTGCGGATCTTGGTCTTTTCGGCTGCGTAGTCAAACTCCTCATTTTGCCGTTTACCAAGAAATGCCGTCGTACTTTCCATCTATGCTCCTTCCCTCCACAATTCGCACAAAATCAATTAACCGTTGTTCGCTGCCGAGCTGGCGGGGGACGTCCTTAAACTCTGGATCGTTGTTTCCAATCACGACGGTCTCAGCATGCTTTAACACGGCCGCAGCGTCGGCAACCATAAGCTTGGAGATGTGGGGTATGTGATTTAGGATAAAATTCCGATTCGCACCGACCAGGCTGGCCAGGTTTACGTTCTTGTCATAAATGCGTAAATCAAAGCCCTTTCCCATTAGGCGTTCTATTACTTCAATGACAGGGCTCTCTCGCAGATCATCGGTACCCGCCTTGAAGCTAAATCCCAACACGCCCACGCGTGAGTGCCCGCTGTCGATGATCATCTGCAATCCGCGAGCAATCTGTATCTCATTGCTTGGCAGAATTGAAGTCAAAATTGGCAGTTCCAGGTCACGCACCTTCGCCTGGTAGGAGATCGCTCTCAAATCCTTGGGCAGGCACGATCCGCCAAATGCGAAGCCGGGCGTCAAATAAGACGACGATATATTGAGCTTTCGATCCTGACAGAAAATATTCATTACCGCGTGCGAGTCTATGCCGACTGACTTGCAGAGATTTCCAATTTCGTTTGCGAAACCGATTTTCAGAGCATGCCAGCTGTTATCGACATATTTGATCATCTCTGCGGTCTCCAAATCTGTCCGGATCAATGGCGCGTCGATTTTTCGGTAAAGGTTGGCAAGGGTCTCACCGCTAGCTTTGTCAAACTCGCCAATCACGGTCTTCGGTGGCGAGCGGAAGTCATTCACTGCCGAGCCCTCTCGCAGGAACTCCGGATTATTACTCACTCCGAAATCCGTTCCCGCCTTTTTCCCGGAGAACTCCTCCAAAATCGGAATGATGATTTGTCTCATCGTGCCAGGCAGGATTGTGCTTCGGATTACGACGGTATGGCGTGACTGTTTCTTCTTTAATGCTTCGCCGATCTGTTCACAGATTCGACGAATATAGCGTAGATCAAGGTTTCCGTTCGGTTGGCTCGGCGTGCCCACGCATACGAATGACAAGTCGGTCGATTCAATCGCCTCGGTCACATCGTGTGTCGCATGCAGCACGCCCCGGTTGACTGCGGAAGCAATAATCTCGCCGATCTCTTTCTCGATGATCGGGGACTTGCCCTTATTGATTAGATCCACTTTGGCAGCTACGGGATCCACACCGATCACTCCGTGTCCCTCATCCGCCATACACCCGGCGCACACCGTTCCAACATAACCCAAACCGAAAACACTAACTCTCACAATCCTCCTTTTCCGCACCACCGAAGCTGATTTATATGTTTTAACGTAACCTTTGGAGGTTCGACTCCGTTCTTCTCCTGCTTCACTCCCCGATGACAATGAGATATTCGCAATGCGAATTCAATCACTTTCTCTCGAGATAATGGCCCGGTTTCAATGCGATGAAATGGATTCGATGCGCGTGCTATAAGTCTGCTTGTCCAGATAGCACGAAAAGGAGCTTGTCGCGCCGCCTTTCAACTGACCAGCGAAGCCGTCTCAACAATCTTTGTGCCATCTTCGTAAAGCCCCATCCAAAAAGGCCTTGCATCCAAGAATACTTCCATGAAAGCCTTGGCTTTCCTAATGGCTCGCCCAGTTCTAGCGCTATTTGTTGCGCCTCCTCGATGATCCCGGTCGACTCAGGATAATAGACGACAATCCAGTTTCGAAGATACTGGAGGCATGCCGCGTCTACCCGCTTGCTTTCCTCCATGAGCCGCAGGTAGCGAATATGAAGTTTCATCGAACGCCAGTGGGCGTTGAGCTTCTTCACTGAGCCTGTAACATAACTCATAGAATCGAAACCGAAAGAACGATAGTACACTTTGGCATCCGGACAAAACTGCACACCGTCGCTCGCGAGCAGGACGCGGCAGAAGTACTCCCCGTCATCATCGCAATGCAGGCTGGTATCCCAAGAGCCTGCGGCCTCGGACAGTTCACGACTAATCAACCAAGTCGCAGTCTGCATATAGAGATTCATTCCCATCTTGCGAAATAACCATTCAACTGGAGCTTGGGAGCACCACAATGACGTGGGGTTGAATTGCGCTCGATCCGTCCGGTACATAAAGGTACCGTAGGTCGCTGAAAGGGCTGTCCGCTTTCCAGCCCCACTCTTCACCAGTTCCATCTGTTTCGAGATTTTGTCACTCGCCAACAAGTCGTCGGCATCCAGCCACTGAATATATTCGCCTCGACTCATTGAGAATGCGGTGTTTCTTGCTGCAGCTGCTCCTTGATTTTCCTGTCGCAAAACCTGAACACCTTCTTTTTCAAACTGGCGCGCAATTGCAAAGGTCCGATCTTTGGATCCATCATCGACAACGATAATCTCCTTGTTTGCCCATGTCTGCGAGAGAGCGGAACGCACGGTGCTAGAAATCCACTCTTCCGCGTTATAGGCCGGAATGAGGATCGACACCAAAGGTTGAGAGCCAGGTTCGGCGTGCGTGCTTTCCAGAGCTGTCGCTGCCCCATCGCCCAAGTAGACATGCTGCCTTGTTTTACCGGTAGCGATGCTCTCTTTCAAGAGTCTCCGAAGTTTCTTCGCTTCTAAATAATTTGCTAACCGCTTACGCAAGCGCCCCTTGTTGCCACGCCATGAGGCATCCATCATGTGGACGCCGAACTCCCCGAAATGGTTCCAACATGTGAAGTCGCACACATCTTCGGGAAAGAGCACTTTCACACTCTTACCTAACTCTGATTGCTCAGCGAGAGTGCGAGAAACCAATCCCGGTCCGGTTGTGTAGAGGACAAGAAACTCGTCTGCAGAAAGTAGCGGCAAATTGCGTAGCATTGGATCGACCCATGCAGGCTCTCTCTGAGCTCTTACGCAATTCTCAATAACTGCGTGCAAGAAAGGATGACCGGCAGCAGCTCCGAACGCAAAGTTTCCAATCTCCCAATCCATGTTGAGCATGTCGCGCAAATATCGACTGAACGTCAAACCTTCGAATGGAAACACGCTGCCATAATCGACAAGAGCCGAAAGGCCCGACGCGAGCAACACATCCAGATCGAGATAAAACCCGCCATATCTGTAGACAGCGAGATAGCGAAAGAAGTCGAACCGCTGGATAGGGAACCTGAATCCGTCGAAAACTGACCTATATTGCGGGAACTCCAGGTCAATAAACTCCTCTACCCCTGCGTCGTCAAAAAACATGTATTCAAAGTCTGGGTTGTGCAGTCTTATACTCGACACCATCGCCTGGACTCGCAGCGATTCCGGCGCGACTCTGCCCGTCTGAATGATTCTTTTGGGGATTTTGGTCAGCATGGTCTATTTCCAGTTCTGGCTATACATTCGCATCTCTAGAGCTTCACTCATCAATATTGAAAAGACGGCCGTAATTGACCTTCCATTCGCGCGGTCTTTCTTCAAACGGCCATCTGCCGTTGTGCTGTCGACCTATTTCCTTTGATAACGCTCGATGATCAAACCTGTACTACCTGTCTACTCATTGCCGATCTTGATGAACTCGAAATCCTGACAGCTTAGGCCGCCTATGGATTCGATGGCCGGAGCTAGAAACATTTCGTTCTTAGAAATGCCGATTACCGCGGGGACGCGCGGCGTCGCTCTGCAATGATGTCCATCAAACGAGTGCAATTCCCAAAAAGCAAAACCAGTACCTCTTACTTCGAGACGGCTGCGCCAGCAAGGCTAAGGTTGCTATGCTTTCCATGAGTGATGGCTTCATACACTTGGTCGCGTTCAGAACGGTTGAATCCTACAAGCCAGCACCCAGTTGCATATACTGCTGTTGCCACAGCGAGGGATTTGATCAGTGAGGAATACGTCGGCCCTATCAGCCATCCCGCAGCAAGAACGGCGGTTCCCATTAAAACACCATATCGAATCAGATTGCCTACGAGGAATTTCATGTAGATCGAAAAAGAAATCTTGGTTACCTTGCAGACGATTATCGGCTGAACGACCACACGGACGACCACCGCGCCGATAAGCGTGCCCAAGGCCACGCCCAGAATTCCCATCGGCCGAGCGAGAGCGATGCTGAACACAAGATTGATAATTCCTTCCGCTAAGTTGATGTAGGTGTAGTAGCGATGCTCAAAGGTCGCGTAGAGCAGCCCGACCGACGGGCTCTGGCACACGTCAAGAAAGACGGCCAACGAAAGGATCACCATCGAGGCATATGCGTCCTGGTAATTCGCGCCCATCCAGCACGTAATAAAGGGCTTTCCCCACGCGATCGCCACAATGCAAATGAAAACTGAAACGCAAAGTGTCACTTTGGTTGCGAAGTAGAAGACCCGGTGTACGCTATCGCTGTCCCCTGCCCCGTGATGTCTGCTTAAGAGGGGCTGAAAGAGCCGCATCAATGCAAGCAGTGTCTCCACATAGTATTTGGCAAAAACGCTCGCAATTCGGTAATGCGTAACTGCGACGAGTCCAATTAGCGCCGAAATCACTACCGTGTCGAGTTGAAAGCGAAGAGTATCGGCTGTCGTCGCAATAAACGTGTAGATACTGTAAGAAAGAAAGGTTTTGCCCCTCTTGCGGTCCAATGGCGTTCTGCTAATGCGTGCCCAAGAAGATTCCCGCCGAGCGAATACCACCTGAAGAACCATGATGGGCAGAGCGCCGAGCAACGATGCCCAAGCCAAAGAAAGCAACCCTCCGCCTGACAAGACTGCCCATGTAAGTAACCCTGTACGTAGGATGATGCCGACAAAATCGAGACCCGACTGAATGTCGAATCGAAGTTCTGCATCCAAGACGCCGGTGTATACCCTGACTGGAAAACTGAGAGCAGCGTTGATGCCCAGGACGACAATAACTTTCCAGAAGAACGTCGCGTCAGTAGCATTGCGACAAAACAGTGGTGTCGCAACCGCCAACGCTGCCGTCACTAGAAGCGCGATGCAGCCTAAGGCGGACTGAAATCGCAGTGCCGCGTTGAAGACAGCTCGGCTCTCGATCTTGTCTTTGCGCCCGATAGCAATAGATAAATACTGGGAGACTGCGCTCGTCAGGCCGAAATCCAGCAATCCGTAGTATCCGATAAAAGCTCCCGCCAAAGACCAGAACCCATAAATTCGGTCCCCCAGGTGATGCACGATCAGCGGCATCAGAAATAGCGCGCTCCCGGCCGCGCCGACAAGATTCGCCATGCGCATGGTCGAACCCATCAATAGCTTGCGTCCTGTCGAACCCTTTTTTTCTTGAATTGTCATATTTGGGAACTAACATCCCGGCCAAATGCGCGGGAACTCAGAAATAAGAAATATTTGGTGCCTGCAAACCGCGGGAGCAGACGTTTTCCATTCAGGCTTACACGATTGCGCGCATAGCCCTTATCGCTCGACTCTCTCTCCGGCTTAGTCAGAGCCGGAGCAAAACCTTCTAATAGGGCTATTCGTGGGGACAAGCGAGCCTGCAGGCAATGGCTTTGGGCCGAAAGACGATATTACAAACCTGGGTCTGCTCGTTTTGGTGCCTTTCCACCACGGAGGAGTGGCTTTCGATAATATCGACGATCTGCCGGCGTTTGCCGCTCACGTCGAAGAGTCTAACCACAAAGACGCCATTGTCGGTCAGATACGCCGCATATCGAGATAACATCGATGCAATCCGTGCAAAAGGAATGTAGTAGATCGAATCTCCAAAAAGAATGACGTTGTACTTGCGCTCGGGCACATAAGTCAAAATGTCGGATGAGCGATGCTCTCTGCGATCCGCGACGCCTGCTTCGCGCGCTCTTGTCTTTGCTTTTTCAATAGCGACGTCCGAAATATCGACGCCAGTATAGTAAGTGTAGGACGCCGGATCCAATTCGATGCCGGTTGTTCCTGAACCGCAGCCCAAATCGAGAATCGCACCATGTTCAGCATACTTCTCGACATAGGAACGAACGCTCTCTTCGCCTGTCGCATCGAGGAAGTTCCATTTGCCAGCGGAGAATTCTTCGTTCCAGAGATTCCGCTTCGCGCGCTCGGAACCGTATCTCTGCACCAGCATCCTCAGAACGTTCTGTGCTTTTCGCTTCAGATTCATCAGTGACTTCCATATCTAGATGGGGCGACATTTCGCATTATTAACCTCATCGTGCCACAACCATAACTAGATTGATTCGGGCGCTTGGAAGAACCTCGCGCCCATATTGCTTTTAGCAAAATATTTCGAGAAATCAAACTTCGAAGCGCTTCCGGTTCCCTTCGCGAAGACTCACACTAGGTTCAAGGCAATGAACAATCACAAAATCCCGCGTGGTCAGCGTCGCCGGCTCACTACATTTCCGACTAACGTCCCTTCATCACCGGGAAGCAGAGCGGCCTCCCTGCACCAACAGCAGCAATCGTGCCAAATACGCCCGAGAGGGCCGCCCTGCTCTTCCGTTCAGGCACGAACCGATCTCGGCAACTAGCCCACCCAGTCAGGCCCCGTCTGCTTCCGTCCAATCTGTTCAGCTATTTCAGAATGCTCAGGGTATCGTCACAGAGGTGCCGGCGAGGCCGACAGGAGCACCCGGTTGACCCTTCGATCCGCTTCCCGAGTAGCAGGTCGCCGGGTTAAAACTGAGCGCTGGTCCGGTACCGTTCGCTGGACCCCCCATCGTGTTAAAATAGCAATCCATCGCCGGATTGCTGATGACTGTTGGCAGGGCCGTGAATGACCCTCCTCCCGCGCTGCATTGCGATGACTGGCTACTCGTAACCTCATTGGCAGCGTTCGTTCCACCGAGGCACTGTCCCACGTTGCCGCCCGTTACATCAGGCCCGATATTCGGCCACGCTTTTCCGCTTGGCCACCAGGAAGGCTTTGCTGAGTAGTAGAACGATGCAGGAAGTGCGCCCATTCCTGCTCCCGTATCGCCAACCGTGGGAAGCGAGTTCGGATATCCAGTCGCGCTTGTTGGAACTTCTGAAGCGCTTCCGCAGGTTGTGCTCCAGCCTGTATCTCCCGACGATCCGCACCACCTTACAGCGTTGCTCTTATTGTCCCAATTACCCCACCAGAGGCTCGTCGGACAAGTCAATGTATCTCCAACCATTCCAGTTTCGGCGTACGCGCCGCAACCGACGACAGAGCTGTAGAGATTGCTTCCGTTGGTCGTCGATTTGTAGACAGTGTGGAAGCCTACTGTGCCCAGGATGTTTGCCACAACGTTGTAGTAGCGGGAACCCGGATTGATCCGCATGGCTACGGTGTTTGAAGTGACGGTGGAACCACCGTTCTGTTCATTGCCGTCGAAGCGATTACGGAAGAAGGTATCCAGATCGTGCGTCCCGTGGAAGCTATCTCCGTAGTGCCCTGCACCGACGTTGCCTTCCGCCAATGTATAGAGATCGATCCCGTGAAATTGGCTCGGTTGCTGAACCCAATTGGACGATCCAGGAGTGCCGTACAATTGCGCGGGAGCGAAGTTATATCCTGCCACGCACCCTTCGCAATCGGAATTAAGAAACTGGAACATGCTGGGGTACTGAATGATGTTGTTTTCGACTAGCACATCACTGGCAATCCCAACTGAAATCTGATAAGAGTCGCCTTGATTGCCAAATAGATACGAATCCCGAACAGTGCAGTGGTTACACATCTGCAAACCAACGTGATACCAGCCGGTGCCTAAGCCGCCCGTGGTGATGATGCTGCGTATGCCTTTCACCCAGCAGTTTTCGCAGTTGAAGAACAGAACCCCCTGATATCCGTCACTGGTGTTATCAACAGATAGATTTTCGATGCCGACGTTGAGTATCGGACTTGTGGCCCACCATGCTCCGGGCGAATTACCACTGGCCCAGTTTCCCGCATAGATTCCCGGCGTAACACCCACGGTATAAGGTCCAGAGCCGCTGATGCTTGTGACCTGCACAATCTGTTGTTGGCCGCGAATCGTGGAAAGTGAACCTTCGCCGCGCTCGAAACCATTTGGCGCTGCACCTGAGTAGCAGTCAGCGGAACCATCGCTTATCTCACAACCTACATAGAGAGCGCCATTGTCGCTTTGGTTGTCGATCTGATCGAGAATGACGGGGTTTCCGACAGCCAGATTAGTCTTGCTGCTTAGAAGGATGGAGGTTGCGCCGGCAGTGTATGTCCCGGCTGTTCCATTCGTCCCGGTCCAATTCGCCGAGTTCGAGGGCCCTCCCCAATAGTTGGTGTCTGCCGATGCCGCGCAGATGTTGACAGTCGCACCCCGACATCCGACGCCACCCGAAAAGACAAGGAACGTGCTGTTTGCGCCGCTACCCCGGAGTGTTACATTGGCAGGCATAGCCAGACCAGCGGTGAGATTGAAGGTTCCTGCGCCGAGTAAAAGGTAGGTTCCGGATGCACAACCCGCCAAATCACTATTGATGACCGAGGCTGAAGTTCCGGCCGCAATGGTCGAACCACACTGCGTCCGCGTAGTAGAAATCGTCGCCCCTGCGTTCTGCCAGTTAATCGCGCGGTTGGGAGAGATGATCCCGGTCCAGAGTTGAGTTTGGCCAAACAAGTTTCCCGCGAAAAAGACGGCGAGAAAGAGGGCGAAGGAGGAGCGAAGAAATCGTTCCACAAAATCCTCCAATTTCAAAGTAACCAAGTCGGACAAAGGGTCTCACGCAATCCCAAAAATGGTGCAGAAAACCGGCTGTGACTCCTGGTGCCCAGTATATCTCCGCATGCGGTGGATTCTTTCGATCTGCTCACGGGCAACGCAGCCAAATATCCATTGAAGCGACCCCTTCGTCTAATCCGATAAGAACTAAACGATTGAAGCCAGATAACTTGCGCGCGCATCTTGCCTCACATTACCAGCGTGACCATTGAAGGTAAACTTTCGAACAACCTTCGAGGAAAGCCGCGATGCGTTCATCGATTAGACGGGGTGGAATCGTCGTCCAACATAGCCTCATAACAAAAATGTGGGCGGGGGAAGTGACTATTTTTCCCAGGAAGCGCCGGCAACTCTACGATGCCGCCTTTAGCTCAATATGAATAAGGGACGCGAATTGTCGGTGGAGAATTCAGTAATTGCCGCCGAGAACCCGAGGATCAACGCGCGCAGAAATCTGATAGGCGATTTTCACTTATCTCCATCAAGCCGTTTGCTTCCACTCGGAGCACCAATCGGTTTGGTCGGTTCATTACGCTGTGAATGCGGGATGATAATCGACCGTTGCAGCATCTTCCACTTTGGATTTCACCACAGCCTTTCCTATCCGCATGCCCGGAGCAGCGATGGCAAGAATGAATGCGATCCAGACCAGATCAGTCGACCGAAACCCCGCCTCCGTAAAGTTGTAGACGACGGCGATTACAAAATAACCCACCCTCAAACGGCCTGCATCGAAGTCGCGGCCGATCATACGCTGGATGTTTCTGTATCCACTCCACAACAGCGCCGCCAGAAAGGCGACCCCTATCCATCCTAAGTTTAGATACATCTCAAGATAGCCATTATGAGCCTCAGTGATTCCGTTGACGATTTGGAAACTCCAGACGTATGCCAGCCTACTCCCTAACCAGAAGCTTTCAAACCCGGTTCCGACGACTGGGTTGATTGGCACGCTCAATAAAACCGGCCAGATATCGGTCCGGCCGGTCAGGGTAGAATTCCGACCCAGGCTCTGCAGAATCTCACTTCCGACACCGAGAAACAGTACCGAGAATAAGGACACCACAACGATAGCAACGAGTGTGTTGAATACAACGGGACTTCGTGCGGCCTTCACAAGACTGAGAATTGCAACCAATCCACTCGTGACAAAGAAACAGGACAACGAGGTCATCGAATTCGATAAAATCAGGAGCCAAATGGCGGATATGGCGACAACACCATATACAAATAAGGCCGTATTCCGGTTCCGGCGGGACCCACGCCATGCTTCTAGAATCTGACAGTATGCCGCGAATCCGAATATCATGCAATCCATACCGAGCATGTTTTTGTTATCCGACACCCCAACGAAGTACTGCGTTCCGACCCAATGCTCGGCATAGACCCTGCCTAAGCTTGGGTAGTACTTAACAAACAAGATAGATAGGGGCATCAATATAATTGCCACTCGAGATAGAACCTGCTTGATCGCCGCCTCTCGATTGTGTTCTGTGAGCAAGATCAAGATCATCGCGTAGTCACCCAAAGACTTGATCCAGCGCTTGAGCGCCACTCCCGGAAAGTCGGACCAGAGAATACTTATAGCGCAGTAAATCACAAATAGAATAATCGGCCAGTTCTTCCGGAGGACCTTCGCGACCACTTGGTGCCGGCTAATGAGTACGATGATCGCAGCGCCTAAAAGGAGTGCATAGACAGCCGCGTCGAGTGGACTTCCTTCGAGGTATTGCTCTTGAGACATGGTGGATGTCCCATTCAACCATTCCGACACATGCCGAGATCCTGAGATGAGAAGCCACATCATGGGCAGCCAGAGTGCCCAAGAGGCTCTTCCACTTAGCTTCCGCTCTTGCACAAAGAGCGTCAGGATGCCAAGAGTAAAGAGGATCGCTGCTATAAATGGGGGCATTAGCTTCTCACCAACCTAGCCTTTGATAAAGACGTCCAGAACATCTGATTCTGATCAAGAATCTGCACCTAGCGGGCGCCGGAGGAAACTGATATCAGAACCATTCTTGGGGCCCTTTGCAAGTCGAGTTTTACCGCCTTTGCCCGCCCGATGTTCAACGTCAACTCAGTGATCTCGCTGATTTCCGCTTGCGCTGTATCTACTTGGCACTCCTTCACTTGACTCACCGCAGTACATTCGAATAGACACTTCGTGTCAGATCTGCAACCACATCCCACGAGTGCCTGGATAATGCAAAGTCTCGAATCTCCGGGCATCGATGTTCCAACTCTTTGTACAATTCGGAGTCAAAGTATTTCTGGATCGTTCTTGCCAAATCATCGGAATCTCGTGGTCGACAAACAAAACCTGTCCTTCCCTCTACAATTTCATCCTTAAAGGACCCCACATCCGTCGCAATTACTGGCAAGCCAAAAGAATAGGCCAGGAATAGAATCCCGCTCTGGAAAATCTCGATGTAGGGTAAAAGGGCGACATCCGCCGCCTTAAAATAGATCTCCGTCTCAGCGTCCGGAATGAACTCGATCTTCTGCAAGACCTTATTTCGGCTGGGATCGCGTTCAATCGTCTGCTGGATCGATCGCCAGTACTCCTCGCAGCCCTTCTTGCGCTCGCCTGCGATGATCAGACGGTAATCTTCTCCTGCGGCAATTTGTTGAAACGCTGCCACCAAATACTCAAGTCCTTTGTATTGCTTGATAGCGCCGAAGAACAGAATGGTCTTCTCAACATCCGGAAGCCCAAGTTCTCGTCGCGCTTCCTCTCGGGTCAGGTCTGTCAAAGGCACGGCATTGTTAATGCCATAGGGAATGACAGTGACCTTTGCTTCCTTGACGTTGAATTCCAGAAGGAGTTCATCCTTCATCTTCTTTGTATGAACGAAAAGATGATCCGCAAGCTTGTATTGGCATTTCAAGGTGACTTTGTTCAGCCAGGAATCTTTGTTGTCTCGCCTGCCCGCGTTCACGTTGTGGACCGTGAGGACAACCCTCTTTCCGGCCAGCCGATAAAACAACATAAGTAAAGTTCTATCGAACGTCTGAAGCTTGTTATTCCATAGGATATGAAAGATCCTCGGTTTGGCAGTGGCGGCGTATTGAATCAGATTCGCGTAAGAGACGAAAATCCTGCTGATCCTTTGCATCAGGCCCGCAATCCGCTGGTTCCCGTGCAAATTGCGAAAATGCAAACGCGGGTTGCCTTGGAACTCAGGTCCGTCGATTTCGTCGCTGCCGACGACATCAAGTGCCACATTCCGATCTTGCAATGCCACCGCCAGGCCGACAGCGTAATGCCGGTCCTGCCCTCCGGTCAGCAATGCAACGTTCAGCGGAGCCGCGCACTTCGCTGTTATGGTAGGTTCCTGCGTCCGCGACCCGACTCGATCCTCAGACGGTGCGGCCTCTTCGGTCCCTCTTCGGCCTTCAGTCGTCAGCATGTAACATCCTGAGTTGCGGTGCTGAGCGCCGCCTCGGAGCTGTCGTTTGACCGAGCGTCGAAGAATTGCCGGAAAAGAAGCTCCATGGTCAGCAACTTGTGTATTGCGGTAGTCGAGTTTCGGTCTCCTCGCACGTGCATCTTTACCATCGATTCGAGGTTCCTGCGCTCAAAGAATGGCCGCGAAAGTGTGCGCGGATCAAGAAGAATCTCCTGCACGTAGCCCGAAAGTGCATCGCGGTACCAACTCCGATAGTGCAAAAACTTGTGGCGTCCCAGAAATATCCGTTCCAGGTGCAGCGGCGCAACTCTCTTATTGAGACGCGTGGCCCACTGCGGCATCCCATAGTCACAGGCGTACTCGGCCTTGAAGGTGAACTCGAAGTAGGCCCTCACCAGAGCAGAGGTCAGCGGCCCAAATGTACCACCCACTCCACGATCTGAAGGTAACTGACGCAGCGCTGGACTTCCATCACCGATCAGTCGCAGCCTGACGTCTTCGTGCGTTGACATGGCTGCTGGCTCGCGGTAAACCGCGGCCACAAAGGCGTTGTCCAGAAACGGTGAACGCACGGTCAACTGCGTCTGCTCAAGCGCCAGCACTCCATGGTGATACCACGGGGACTGCCGGAACGCGGCGAAGGTCACGGGGTGAACACGTCGAATCGCTGCATAGGTGTCGTAGGCTTGGCGAACGCTTGAAACGAGGTCTCCGCGAAAAAGCCCGTCGGCAGGCAGCATTGGCTTGAACATCACTGCGTGACGGACAATCTCGCTGCCATAGGTGCCTACCACCTTGGCCGGCGCAATCTGGCGAGCCTGCTCACTTACATAGAGATCGGAGGCACGGTATACATCCACACCTCCTTCTGTAAGGTATACAGTTCGCTCAGCGTAGTGCGGGAACCTATTGAGGAACTCATCGCCCACCGTGATTACTTGGTGGCTCTGAGAGCAGACCTCAGCCACTCTTCGCGCAAGTTGCACATCGCGGCATTCTCGAAATTGACTCCCGAACGTGTAGGTCGGCAGCGTTCCCGCTGCAGCACGATATTGCGCCAAAATCACCCGGGTATCCATTCCCCCGGTCAACGCGATTCCTGTGCGCTGCGGTCCTTCAAAATAGTTTGGCAGGCCCTTGGTAAGCGATTCGCGCAATCCTTGATAGTAAGATTCCGCATCCAGCGGTGCCTGCTCTTCCCACTCTTTCGGGTCGAAGTAAGTCTCCTTTTGCTTCAGCGCTCCATTGCGGAAAATCCAGCGGGAAGCTGCCGGCATTACATTGATGTCTTTGAAGATGGTGCGATTCTCAAGCACGCAGCTGCAGGCGAGAAACTCCCCCAGTCCCTGTGGCGACGGGACACGCAAGTCGGGACGCGCCGCCAGGATGGCTTTGGCTTCGGCCGCGAAATAAAAAGCCTCATCCGATTCGTGATAGCACAGCCGATGCATTCCATAGCGGTCATTGAAGAGGGTGACAATTCCTGCAATAGAGTCTGCCAGCAAACCGTGAAACAGTCCGTTCAGCCGTGATACGAATCCTGCATCGCTCGACGCGAGGCGCAGAAGAAAAGAGGTTTGCCTCTCGTCGCCTTCCACCGCTCTATTCCGGTGCCCGTACTCCTCTCCGGAAAAAATTAATGTCCGTTCCAGCTCCCGGTCTTCCAACGGCATGCCGTCTGCGAACGAGTTTTCAATCGCCGTCCAGCCCACATATACGCCGAGTGATTCGTCAATCCACGTGCCCGCCGTGTAGAAGTTCTCGTGCCGCAGCGCCTCGACCATCCGTAAAAGCTGCGGCTCGGCCCAGAGGCGTGGCCGCTTTGTAATTAACCCTACAATCCCTGGCACGCCATCTCCTATTGCGCTTTGTTCGTTTCAAACATTCGGAAATACCACGAGCTGCGCATCGCCCGCAACTTGGCAATGTACGACTCAGGGAGAATATCGGTAAGTCTATGGTGATACCCCGCCCTGTATGCAGCCCGACCCAGCGGTGTCAGCGGAACGTAGTACCGCGGAATGTTAATACGCTGGAATCCGTTACGTTCCTTGAAGTCACTTAAACTATCGCTCTGCTTTTTCCCGTAAGCAAAGTTCGAATAGACGAGATAAGCGATCTTGCGTTCCGCGCAAGCGCGCACCGCCTGCGAGACCAAGGCATTCGTCGGCGCCTTGTCTCTTTCACTAATCAACGAAACGATATGCATGAGCCCCGCTTGAGTTCGAGTCTCGTCCATCGTGAGCTTTATAAAACCGATTAGCCGTTCTCCTAGAAACGCTCCAATAAAAATGCTCTCGTCAAGGAATGTCCCTGCATACGGTCTCACTTTTTCGAGACTCATTCCATAGTGCGGAAACCGCTTTCCTTGACGAACAGGAGTTTCGTTGTAGATTTCCCAAATGCCTTGAATGAGGGCTTCTCCGAAAGGTACCTCCCGCAAAATCACTCCATGCTTCTCGGCCTGCTTGGCCTTGTTGCGAGCTTTGAAACCGATCTGCTTGGTCCACCAGTGCTCGAAGGTAGTAATCGGGAGCGCCGCGAAATTGTCCCATTCCATTGCGTACTTGTACTTCGGCTCGGTCTCTGGAAGCCTCTGGAGAAAAGTAAACACATCCACTCGCTTTCCAGACTTCCGCAGCCCTTCCACGATCGGCGCCGGATCATCCAGAAACCGGTATTTCTCTCCGTCCAGACGCGCTGTTCGGATAAGCCGCCCTTCAATACGAATGTCGCGATCGCCGACTTTTACAAATTCACTCAAACTATTCCTCCCCCTTGGCTATCTCCAGTTGATGCGGTCGCTCCGCCATGCGCAGGAAAGGTGAAACCCCGAGCGATCTGAATATCGCCAGCCGCGCGCAGAATTTCGCCACTGGTGAGGAACTTGTATTCTTCCGGGTTCACTGGGTGCGTCTCAACTTCCGTAATTGATTGCCGGGCGATCGAAAAAATTTCCGCGATTCGCCGTTGTGGCTCGATAGGCATGAGCGAGAAGAAGTAGTCGGTAAGACGGTGCCGCCTCGCAAGTACTCGGTCGATAACTCCGCGGTAGAGTCGATTGATCCCGCTCTTCTCGCCCGGTCTGAAGGAGAAATTCCTTCGCACAATCGTGCCGGCCGGCAGAAACTTCCCGAACAGCACATTGGCGCAAAGATGCATGTGATGGTGGCCGTCAATCCGGAGAGGTGCACGACCAAAGGTCCTCTCGAACTCCTCCAACTGCTCCCGCACGGCATACTCGAACGAAGAAGCCAGCCCCGGATGATATACCGTCTGCGCCCACCGGTTTCGCCGTAGGTAGCGGACGAGGCGCCCTTGATGCTCCAACAACCTCGGAGCACATTTCGGCGAGGTGAACGGCGTTGTGAAGTTCAGATGCAGACCACAGTTAACACCCTGTTCCTGCGCCAGCCAAGCCGCTCGCTCGGAATCTTTCATGAACACCATCGCGCTCGTCGATGACACCGTGCCAAGCGCTATACATTCGTAGATCCGCTCGGTTGTCTCGGAGTCACGCCCCCAATCATCGGCATTGACAATCACAGCTTTGGCGGGGCGGCTCAGCAGACCCGGCACCCCAGTTTCTGCCGAGATGGCAGATGAGGGA
>Ga0181537_10000355_pt1 | contig 43229 bp, 42 predicted proteins | sample PEATcosm2014_Bin_39_FD_119765 | JGI IMG/M metagenome (GOLD analysis project Ga0181537, IMG submission 119765) | Peatland microbial communities from MTU Mesocosm Facility, Houghton, MI, USA - PEATcosm2014_Bin23_10_metaG | ecosystem: Environmental > Terrestrial > Soil > Wetlands > Peat | place...
CGCATCGACGGCATCACCGTCGGCGGCACCGGCCACTGAGCAACCGCTAGCGCACGACGCCGGAGATGCAGCATGGCCGGTGGCGTGGCAGCTTGATCGCATCCTTTAAATAACAATGCGGAGCGCTGACGCCGTATCCCTGCCGGCGATAGGTCCAGGCGCGGCAACGCTGCTCGGCCTGACACACGTCAGCGCAGGTTTTGCCGTCCGGATCGGACGACGTTTCGAACGACCGATAATCGCCGCCATAGCGATCAATTGAATATTCGACCGCGCCGGCCTGCGGTTCGATCACGCCAGCGCCGCGCACACCGGACACGCAGCAGGCCGACTGCGTCCGCGGCGCTACTTCGCGTTTGAGATAGCACATGGCCGATGTGCCGGACCCCGAAGGGTAGGAAAAGCTCCACGACTTGCAGTTCTTTTCGCGCTCGCAACGGCTGGCGCAGACCGCCGGATCGCCGCCCGGCACCGGGGCGCTGCTGTAATCGCCGCCGGGCCGGTCGTAGCCGGTTTGCGCAGCGGCCGGCGTGGCGGCGCTCCCGGCCTGTAAAATCAGCGCGGCCAAGCCCGCCAGGAGTGCCCGCTTCATGCGCCGCCCTCGTCTTGTCCGGCCATGCCGCCGCGCCCGCTACAGAAGAACGCCGTTATCGGTGAATTGCCACAAGAATCTTGCCCGTAATGGTGTCGTAAATCGAACCTTCAGGCGCGAAAATGTTTCGATAATTTGAGCCCTTGGGCCTGATAATTCGAGCCGATGCCGGCGCCGTACATTTTGTCGGGGCGCGCCAGCATTTTCTCGTAAACCAGCCGGCCGACGATCTGCCCATGTTCGAGGATGAACGGCACTTCGCGCGAGCGCACTTCCAGGACGGCGCGTGAGCCGAGCCCTCCGGCGCCGGCATAGCCGAAACCGGGATCGAAGAAGCCGGCATAGTGCACGCGGAATTCGCCGACCAGCGGATCGAACGGCACCATTTCCGCGGCGAAGTCTGGAGGCACCTGCACTGCTTCGTTCGACGCAAGAATGTAGAACTCGTCGGGATCAAGGATCAGGCTCTTGTCGTCGCGCGCCGCGATCGGCTCCCAGAAATCGGCGACCTCGTAAGCGGCGCGCCGCTCGACATCGATAAGGCCGGTATGGCGCTTGGCGCGATAGCCGACAATGCCGTTCCCGTTGGCCGCGTCGTGCGGCGCGGTACCGGATAGATCGATACTGACGGCAACGCCGTCACCCATCACTGCCTCGCCGCGATCGACCAGTCGTTCGCGCGCGTGTAAATCGCGCAGCGCCTCGCCCGAGAGCGCAGCGTCGCCACGCCGCAACCGGAGCTGCGACAGGCGCGAACCTTCGCGCACCAGAACCGGAAAAGTCTTCGGACTGATCTCGGCATAGAGCGGGCCGTGATAGCCACTGGCGACCCGATCGAAGCCGCGGGTTTCGTCGGCGATGACCCGCGTGAAGACGTCGAGACGGCCGGTCGAGCTCTTTGGATTGGTCGCCGCCGCGACGTCGGCCGGCAGCGACAGCCGCTCGATCAAAGGGACGATATAGACGCATCCGGTTTCCAGAACCGCGCCGCCGGCGAGCGAGAATTCATGCAATTTCAGTTCGACGATCCGCTCGGCGACAGTGGTGCCTGGTCCCGGCAGGAAGCTCGCGCGTACGCGGTAGGCAATCGCGCCGAGGCGAAGATCGAGCGACGCTGGCTGAATCTGATCGGACGCGAACGGATAGTGCGCACGAATGCCGCCATCCGCCGCCAGCGCCGCAATCATGCGGTCGGGCAGGATACCGCAGTCGGATGGTTCGAAGGACAGTGTCACCGGTCGGTCACCGAAGATTGCCGGCGATCTAACCCGACACCTGGTTTGACGCAAAGGCGGGCGCGGCGTATAACCCCCGCTATCCCGTGGTCATTTGAGCCGGCCGGCTTGCAGCCACGTAAAATAAATCGCTAAAAGGCCGGGGACGCGTGAGCCCGGCCCGAGGATTTTCCTCCCGGCCGGGTTTTTGTTTGGCCATAGGAGGGCCGCATGTCCGCGTCCGCGAAAAAAACCTATCGTCCGGAAACACGGCTGGTGCAGTCCGGCACGCTGCGTTCGCCATTCGGCGAGACTTCGGAAGCACTGTTTCTGACCCAGGGCTACGTTTACGACAGCGCCGCGCAGGCGGAGGCGCGCTTCAAGGGCGAAGATCCGGGCTATCAGTATTCTCGCTTTGCCAATCCAACCGTCGACATGTTCGAGCGCCGCATAGCAGCCTTCGAAGGGGCCGAAGCGGCGCGGGCCACGGCGACCGGGATGGCTGCGGTCACGCTGTCGCTCGTGGGCCAGCTCAAGGCCGGCGACCACGTCGTCGCCTGCAAAGCAATGTTCGGCTCGTGCCGCTACGTGGTCGAGGACTACCTGCCGCGCTTCGGGGTCGCTTCGACGCTGGTGGATGGCTGCAATCTTGACGCCTGGCGCGCCGCGATCCGGCCGAACACCAAGACCTGCTTTCTCGAAACGCCGACCAACCCGGTGCTCGAAGTCATCGACATCGCGGCCGTCGCCAAGATCGCGCACGATGCCGGCGCGACGCTTGTCGTCGACAATGTATTCGCGACCCCGATGTTTCAGAGCCCGCTCGCACTCGGCGCCGACTGCGTCGTCTATTCGGCAACCAAGCACATCGACGGACAGGGCCGCTGCCTCGGCGGCGTAGTCCTCGGTTCGCAAAAGTTCATCATGGACAAGATTCATGTGCTGCTTCGCCAGACCGGGCCATCGATGTCCCCATTCAATGCCTGGGTCTTGCTTAAAGGCCTTGAGACGCTCGCGGTGCGGGTGCGGCGTCAAACCGATAGCGCCGCCACCCTCGCGGTGGCGCTTGCCGAGCATCCGAAGATTTCGCGGCTGATCTATCCCGGCCGGCCCGATCATCCGCAGGCGGCGGTGGCGCAAAAGCAGATGCGCGGCGGATCGACCCTGGTCGGATTCGAAGTCAAGGGCGGCAAGCGCGGCGCCTTCCGCTTCCTCGATGCGCTCAAGCTCGTGCGCATCAGTAATAATCTCGGCGACGCCAAAAGCCTCGTGACCCATCCGGCAACGACCACACACCAGCGGCTCACGCCGGCACAACGCGCCGAGATCGGCATCAGCGACGGCTTCGTGCGCGTGTCGGTCGGCCTCGAACATCCCGACGACATCGTCGAAGACGTCGTCGCCGCTCTGGATGCGGTATAGCCGAGGTCGGGGTTTCTGCGGTTAAGACCGGACTACGGCCGCCAAGATTACTGAATGCCCGCCTTCGCGGCCGCGCCATCCGGATGTGCCGCAGCCGACGCGATTGGGCGCGTTGCGGCTTCGCCGATCGCCACGCTCAGAAGCTTGGCCAAACAGCCATAGCTCCAGTCGTTCATGTGCAGGTGATCCGGCGAGACGAAGACATCGAAGCCGAGGTGGTCGGCTTCGTACCAGTTGCGCATCACCGCGAAGCGGCGGAACAGATCGACGTTCTCGACTTTGGCGGCAAGCGCAATTTGATCGACCATGCCGTCGGTCTCGGACTTGACGATCACCGCGGGCGAATATTGCGGATCGATCAGCACCACATCGGTGTCAGCGGCCTTGAGCTCCTTGATACCTTCGTGGAGCTCAGCCTCATGCGGATTGAGCGGATGATCGCGCAACACCGAATTGGTACCGACCTGCCACAGCACCAGCTGTGGATGCGCAGCGATCACGTCTTTCGCGAACCGCGCCATCATATCGTCGGTTTCTTCGCCGTTCACGCCGCGATTGATCACCGTGATATCATGGCCCGGAAAGCGCTGGCGCAGTTCGACGGCAAGACGGCTCGGATAGGTCGTCGCGGCCGAACTCGCACCGGCGCCAGCAGTCGATGAAGATCCGATGGCGACGATGGTGAGTGGTTCGCCACCACCAAGCGCGCGCATCGTGTGCAGCAGCGGACGATCGAAATGCAGAAACTCCGCCGGCGCGGTGCAAGCGATCGGCGCAAGCGGCGGGATCGATACCGATGCCGGGGCCGGTTTCAAAACATCTTGCGCCGCGGGATGACTGACGATGGCGGGCGTCGCGGACGGGGTCACGGCGGACGCCGCGACCGGCACGACCCCGGGTGCGACAAAACGCGCAGAGTTCGCGAGCGGTGTCGGCACCTGCGCGCGCGCCGTTGTGTGCAGTGCGACAATAGTTTGCGCTGCAAAAAGAGCCGTGACAACCGCGGCCCGCGCCAAGCAGGCGAAAATTATCTGTCTGTTAGTCTTCATTAACGCGTCGTTTGCATTCTCACGGCGTCAAGGTGCGCTGCAGTAATGATTTGTGACGCCAAGGCCCAGCCAATGCAGTCGTGAACAAGACGCGCCATATCATATTTCTTGGTAGCCGAATAGAGGTCGAACGTCCCAGCATCGTTCCAGGAATGCATGATCGCAAAGCGATCGAACAACAATGCGCCGCGTTGCTGCGCCACAGCATGAATGACGTCACCGTAAGCAGAGACGTCGAGCATCGACTCGGTGCGCGGGCTGTATTGCATGTTCATCAGGATGACATCGGCGCCGGCAGTTTGAATTTTTTCGACGCCTTCTTCGAGACTCGCACGGAAGTCCTCTGGTTCGATGCCCTGAAGTGCATCGACGGTCCCGGTTTGCCAGATCACGAGCGCGGGTTTGTCGTCGGCGAGAATTTTGGTCAAACCTGAAGCCATCGCTCCCGTGGTCGCCCGCGGCTGCACGTGCGGCGTGACTTTGATGTCGATGCCCGGAAACTGCTGCTTGAGCGCATCTTCCAGCCGCGCCGGATAGGCAAAGCGCACACCGTCTGGGCCGGCCAGCGCCGAAGATCCAGTCCCGATCACGCTGATGTCAAGCCGGTGCTGAGTCTTGGCTTCGTTAAGCGCACGGGAAAGATCGATGTCGCTCGCCAGCAATTCCTGCGGCACTTCGCAGTGCGGCGGTGGCGGCGGCGCAGCCGGCGCGGCGCCGCCCAACAGGCTGGCGCTGAACAGAATCGTGGCGATAACGCCGATATTACTCCTCATGCGTCGCCCCCGGCGAAATCCGCATCAGGCGGTTTAACCCGCGCTGTAGGAGTCCGCCCCTCCATGTTCTTGTACCACGATATCAGGTTGGCTGTCGCAACCATGATGGCGATGCCGATGACGCTGATCAGCATCTGCACCAGCGGGCCGCCGGAATATTCGCTGATGACGAACTGGCCGGCGAAGGCGAGAAACACGCCGAGACAGAAGATTTCCAGCGAATGCTGGCCGCAGCGTATCGCAGGCTGCAAGAACGGCGATTTCAACCCGGGCCAGTCGCGCGGCAGAAACCGCACCGTTACCGCGGCGAGCGCGAGAAAATGCGCAAAGCGCAAGACGTCGAGATTGGTCTTGTCGATCGGATACATCCAGCTGGCCAGCCATTCCGGCACGAAACGCGCCAGCGGCGTCACGTACCAGGTCAGCGTGATGGCGAAGGCGAATATGAGATAGGTGATCGCGATGCCGAGCACGACCGGCGATCGCAGTACCGGCGACAATCGCCGCGCACCGCCTAGCGCGCACCAGGCGCCGAACACAAATAAAAGCTGCCAGGCGAACGGATTAAAAAACCAGACGCCGTTCGGATAGGCCGGCAGATTCCAGTCGAAATTCCAGGCCAGCACGTAGACGAGCGCCGAGCCCGCGAGCGCGAAAGCCGGCTGCCACATCAATAGCCACAGCATCGGTGGAAAGCACAGCAGCAGCACGATGTAGAGCGGCAGCACATCCATGTTGACCGGTTTGAACTTCAACAATAGCGCTTGGAAGATCGTGACGTCCGGCTGCTTGAGAAAATCGAGGATGTTCATTTCCTCGGCATAGAGCGGATTGTCGAAGGTCGAAGCGACGTAGGCGATTTCCGCCATGAAGATCGTAAATAGAAAGATATGCGCGACGTAGATCTGCCAGGCGCGCCGCAACACGCGCGCGCTGGCGATGACGATGCCGCGTTCGCTCATGGCGCGGCCATAGACGAAAGCCGCGGTGTAGCCGGAAATGAAAATGAAGATTTCGGTAGCGTCGGAGAATCCGTAATTGCGGATCGTGAACCAGTTCATGATGTTTTCGGGGATATGATCGAGAAATATCAGCCACAGCGCGATGCCGCGGAACAGATCGAGGCGAAGGTCGCGGCCGCCGGGAATGACCGCGAGCGTAGGCGCCATGGCCAGCGGCTTGGCCAGCATGGCCTTGGCAAAAAAGGGCTTCACAATCGTCTCCGCCCGCCGCAGCGCGGCGGTACGGCCCAGTCCACGAAACATGGGCGCCATTTCAGCAATCTAGTCCGGCCAACGTGGCTTGAGAAACCGCGTCCAGATGGTTATTGCAACGACGTTTGCGGCGTTATTCACTTTTCCCCGGAATCGTTCACTTATCCGTGGAACTTGGGCGAATTCGGGCCGGCAACGGCCCGATCCCAGAGGCTTTGGAAACGAGGACAGCGTTATGTATCGCACCGTGACCCGCAATATCGAGGTCGTGGTGACTCCGCGCTTCGTCGCCGATCGGTCTTCGCCGGAGAACAACTATTTTTTCTGGGCCTATACGATTTCGATCACCAACAACGGCACTGAGACGGTGCAACTGAAAACCCGTCACTGGCGCATTACTGACGCGCAGGGCCGGCGTCAGGAAGTCCGCGGCGCTGGCGTCGTCGGCGAGGAGCCGCTGCTCAAGGCCGGCGAGTCGTTCGAATATACCAGCGGCGTGCCGTTGCAAACGCCGTCCGGTTTCATGGTCGGCACTTACGGCATGGTGAGCGCGGCCGGCGAACATTTCGATATCGACGTTCCGGCCTTCTCGCTCGACAGTGTCGAAAACAAGCGTACGATCAACTGAAGCTTCCGCCGCACGCGGACGTGGCAAGAGCGCCGATCGCGGAAGCGATGGCGCTCTTGGTTTAGTGCGGTCCGAAGGTGTGCACCGATCAATGGATATCGACGCCTACACCCGGCGCGTGAATGTCGACGCCAGGCGAGTCCGGACGATCGCGCCCGTGATCGTCACGATCGCGGATGATGACGTCGGAATCCGGATGGTCGACGCATTTCGACACGCACGTGCCTTAATCGCAAACTTGCCGGCAGACCTGGTCGGCATTGGCGGCGTGCGAGAGCGCGAACCACAAGGCGGCCGTCGCGACGCCAATCAGGAATTTGCCCATTCGTTTGCCTCCGCTGCGTTATGCTTTGTCAATTTCGCCGCATCCGTTTGGTTCCGGATTTTGTGCGCGAACCAACAAACAGCCAGACAGCCGCCCATACGCGAGGCACAGAAAATAAAGCCAAATCAGCGCTTTAGATGGCTCGCGCACCGGCGCTCCGCGCGCCCCGAGTTTCTCAGGACGGCGTAGGGCCTTGCGCGGCGACCTCTTGCGGCGCGAACACATAGGTCGAGCTGCAAAACTCGCACGTCACCGTGATCTGGCCGTTCTCGACCATGTCGTCGCGATCTTCCTGCGAGAAGCTCTTGAGCATGTTCTCGACGCCGTCACGCGAACATGAACATTGCGCGCTCACCGGTGCAGTGGGGAACACGCGCACGCCGCGCTCATGGAACAGACGATAGGCGAGCCGCTCGCTCGACAGCGCCGGATCGAGCAGTTCGATATCGTCGACGGTAGCGACGAGTGACCGGCCCTCGACCCACGCCTCGTCCTCGGGCAGCACGTGCGGCGCGGTGCCGGGTGGCGCATCGCCAGGATGCAGATCCGCCTGGCGCGCACGCTCAGGCGAGTTCGGCAGGAACTGCAACAGGATGCCGCCAGCGCGCCAATGCCGGCGAGCGCCGTTGCCGGCGCGATATTCCTCGGCGACGGCAAGGCGGACGCGGGTCGGAATCTGTTCCGAGCGCACAAAATACTCGTGCGCAGCTTGTTCAAGGTCGCCGCCTTCGAGCGGGACGAGTCCCTGGTAGCGGCTCATTTCCGGGCCCTGGTCGATGGTCATGGCAAGGTGGCCATGGCCGAGCAGTTGCCCGGGCGTAGCGGCATTGGCCGCGATAGCAGCCGCAACACGTTCAGCATCAAACCGCGCGCAACCCCGCACATTGCCCGGTGAGGTGAAATCGACCACCAGCATGCGCACCGGCCCGTCGCTTTGGGTCTGCAGGATGAAACGGCCCTCGAATTTGAGCGACGAACCGAGCATGACCGTGAGCACGATCGCCTCGCCGAGGAGTTTTGCCACCGGCGGCGGGTAGTCATGGCTGGTCAGAATAGTGTCGACGGCGGCGCCGAGTCGCACGATCCGGCCGCGCAGATCAAGCGCTTTGACCGCGAATGGAAGGATCGCGTCATCGTGCCCGGTTTGGGACGGTTCCCGAGCCAGAATTTCGAAATCGGGACTGTTCATAGCCGCCTAATATAGGTGCCGGCGACCGGATTGTGAGTGCCAATGCAGTCAGTGAGCGCCGGCGTGCAGGCACCAAGTCAAAATGCCCTTCTGCGCATGCAGCCGGTTTTCCGCCTCGTCGAATACGACGGACTGCGAGCCGTCCATGACTTCGTCGGTGACCTCTTCGCCGCGATGTGCCGGCAGGCAGTGCATGAAGATTGCATCGGGCTGGGCGCGGCTCATCAGCCGTGCATTGACCTGATAGCGCTTGAGCAGATTGTGGCGGCGCGCGCCGTTGCGGTCGCCCATCGAAACCCAAGTATCAGTGACGACGCAGTCGGCGTCCTTGACCGCCTCGTCCGGATCGGCCCCGATCGTAATCGCAGCTCCCGACGATTTGATCCAGTCCAAAAGGGGCTTCTTTGGCGCCAGTTCCGGCGGGGTTGCAACGCGCAGCCGGAAATCGAAGCGCTCGGCAGCATGTATCCACGATGTCAGGACATTATTGGCGTCGCCGCTCCAGGCGACGGTGCGGCCGCGGATCGGACCGCGGTGTTCCTCGAAGGTCATGACGTCCGCCATGACTTGGCACGGATGCGAGCGCCGGGTGAGACCGTTAATCACCGGCACAGTAGCGTGGCGCGCGAGTTCGGCGACATCATCCGGATTGAGCGTCCGGATCATGATGGCATCGATATAGCGGGACAGTACGCGTGCGGTGTCGGCGAGCGTTTCACCGCGGCCGAGCTGCATCTCCTCCGCGGTGAGCAGGATCACATCACCGCCGAGCTGGCGCATCGCGACCTCGAACGACACGCGGGTGCGCGTCGACGGGCGCTCGAAGATCATTGCCAGTGTCTTGCCGGCGAGTGGCCGGTCGCCGTGGTGGCCGCTCTTGAATCTGGTCTTCATGGCGCGCGCGGCCTCGATCATCGCCCGTAAATCGGCAGCCGGGACGTCGATCAGGTCGAGGAAATGGCGGACGCCGTTCATCCGGCAGCCTCAGCCCTGCGCTTTTGCGCATGAACGCGATTGAGCTGGGCCAAGGCGCGGTCGAGCCGCGCGACGCCTTCGGCGATTTCCAGCTCGCTGATGATCAGCGGCGGCAGGAGCCGCACCACATTGTCGCCGGCGACGACCGTGAGCATGTTCTCAACGCGCGTTGCATCGACGAGCTCGCTCGCAGGAACCAGCATCCGCAAGCCAACCAGCAGGCCTTCGCCGCGCACCTCGTCGATCAGCGCCGGATAACGGTCCTTGACCTCGGCGAGCCGCTGCTTGAACAGGATACCGATCCGCTTGACGTGCTCGAAAAAGCCCGGCGCCAGCATGACATCGAGCGTCGCGTTGACCGCGCTCATGGCGAGCGGATTGCCGCCGAAGGTCGAACCGTGGGTGCCGGCGGTCATGCCCTTCGACGCTTCGTGCGTCGCAAGCACGGCGCCGACCGGGAAACCGCCACCGAGCGCCTTGGCAAGCGACATGATGTCAGGCTCGACGCCGCTGCGCTGATAGGCGAATAGCTCGCCGGTCCGACCCATGCCGCTCTGAACCTCGTCGAAGACGAGCATCAGGCCGTGCTCGTCGCACAATTGCCGCAGCGCGCGCAGGAACGCCGGCTCGACGATGCGCACGCCACCCTCGCCCATCAGCGGCTCGATCATGATGGCCGCGGTTTCCGGGCCGATCGCGCGTCTGACCGTGTCGAGGTCGCCGAACGGAACCTGATCGAAACCGTCGACGACCGGACCGAAACCTTCGAGATATTTCTTCTGGCCACCGGCGGCGAGCGTCGCCAGCGTGCGGCCGTGGAATGCTCCTTCGAAGGTGATGATGCGATAGCGCTCCGGATGTCCGTTCACCGCCTGGTATTTGCGCGCACACTTGATCGCGCCTTCCACCGCTTCGGCGCCGGAATTGCAGAAGAACGCGACGTCGGCAAAGCTTGCCGCGCACAGCCGCTCCGCGGCGCGCTCCTGTTCTGGAACTTCATAGAGGTTGGAGACGTGCCACAGCTTTTGCGCCTGCGCGGTGAGCGCGGTTACAAGGTGGGGGTGCGCATGGCCGAGCGCGTTGACGGCGACGCCGGAGGTAAAATCGAGGTAGCGTTCGCCGTTGGTCGCAGTAAGCCAAACGCCCTCGCCCCGCTCAAAGGCGAGGTGCACACGCGCAAAGGTCGGCATCAAATGCGATGTCACGGTCTTATGTCCGCGAACGCAGCGCGGCAACCCGCGCGGTTCAAACGAAATGTGCCGCCTCTCCGAGGCGGCACGGAATGGTATTGTATTTCGGCACGCCTCACTGTCAACACAGGATAAATGCGCGCCGCGAACCTGTTTCGTACCCAGATCATCCACACGCGCGCAGGAACATGTGGACGCATCTTATACGAGTCCTTGCGCCCGACTCTCGCCATATTGTAGCATTTTGATTGTCAAGTACGACATCTCGTGCGGCGGACAGTCATCACGTAATAGCGTCGGTGTTTTGAGTGCGTGTCGGGCGGCTAAGGCGTTGCCCGGCTGAGTGGGGGATTCGCACAAACAACGAGAAGGAGTCTGCCGAACATGCAAGGAGGATTGAGCATGTCGTGGACTGACGAGCGGGTCGAGCTGCTGAAGAAGCTGTGGGCTGACGGCCTGTCGGCAAGTCAGATCGCGGCCGAACTCGGCGGCATCACGCGTAACGCCGTGATCGGCAAGGTGCATCGGCTCGGTCTCTCGGGCCGCGCGAAAAGCACGTCGAGCGCTTCGCCGCGTCCACGCAAGGCGCGCTCGCCATCGCACATGTTGCGCATCGGACGCGCTTCGATCCGCGGCAATACCGCCCTCGCCCATGCTTACGATATCGAGGCGGAAGCCGAGCCCGAACTGATCGACAATATCATTCCGATCGGTCAACGACGCACGCTCCTTGAGCTCAACGAACAAACCTGCCGCTGGCCGGTTGGCGATCCCGGAAGCACCGAGTTTTTCTTCTGCGGCGGCAATGCGCTCGGTGGCCTGCCCTACTGCGCCTATCACTCGCGGGTGGCCTATCAGCCTGCCGCCGCTCGTCGCGACCGTCGACCGGGATCACGGTAGGATTTCCGTTCATTCCCGCGTGAGCGGGAATCCGCTTGGGTCCCCGCTTTCGCGGGGACAGGTCGATCCGCGATCAACTCGCCTTGCCGAAACGATCGTCGAGCGAATAACCGGCGCCGCGCACGGTGCGGATCGGATCGGTCGAGTGGCCGCGGTTGAGCGCCTTGCGCAACCGGCCGACATGGACGTCGACGGTACGCTCGTCGATATAAACGTCGCTGCCCCAGACGCCGTCGAGCAATTGCTCACGCGAGAACACCCGGCCGGGCCGCTCCATCAGGAACTCCAACAGGCGGAATTCGGTCGGCCCGAGATCGACCGGTTTGGTCGCGCGCGATACGCGTTTCTTCTCACGGTCGAGTTCGAGATCGCCGATAGTGAGCACCATGGCGACGCGTTCGGGGCTGGCGCGGCGCAACAGCGCGCGCACCCGCGCCAGGAGTTCCGGCACCGAGAACGGCTTGACGATATAGTCGTCGGCGCCAGTGGCGAGACCGCGCACGCGCTCGCTTTCCTCGCCGCGCGCAGTGAGCATGATGATCGGCAGCGTTTGGGTTTGCGGCCGCGCCCGCAGCCGCCGGCACAATTCGATGCCGGAGAGGCCGGGCAGCATCCAGTCGAGTACAATAAGGTCGGGCGCGGTTTCCTTGAGCCTGGTGTCGGCGTCGTCGCCGCGCGTGACGGCGTCGACTTCGTAACCCTCGGCCTCGAGATTGTAACGCAACAGCGTGGTCAACGGCTCCTCGTCTTCTACGATGAGGATGTTGGCTCCCATGCCGGGCTCCTATCTTTCAATAGCTAGGTTTTCAACAGACCTGCCGGAAAACTCGTGGTGTCACCCTTCGGACGCTGATCGGTAATCGGGCGCCCTTCGATCATGTAATAGACGGTCTCGGCGATGTTGGTGGCGTGGTCGCCCATGCGCTCGATGTCCTTGGCGCAGAACATTAGATGCATGCAGAAGGTGATGTTACGCGGATCCTCCATCATGTACGTCAGGAGTTCGCGGAACAGCGACGTGCACATCGAATCGACTTCCTCGTCGCCGTTCCACACCGCGAGTGCCGACTGCAGATCGCGGCTGGCATAGGCGTCCAGCACCTGCTTGAGCTGGGCTAGCACCAGCGCCGACATATGCTCGACGCCGCGGATCAGCTTTTGCGGATAGAAGTCGCCATCGAGCGCGACGACGCGCTTACCAATGTGCTTGGCGTGGTCACCGATGCGCTCGAGGTCGTTGCAGACGCGCATGGCGCCAACGACTTCGCGTAGGTCGACCGCCATTGGCTGGCGCCGCGCGATGGTGAGGATGGCTTTTTCCTCGACTTCGCGCTGCATCGTGTCGATTGCCGGGTCGGTCCCGATCACGCGCTCGCCAAGTTCGACGTCGCGATCAACGAGCGCTTGAACGGAATCGGCAATCTGCCGCTCCGCGAGCCCGCCCATTTCGGCGACCTTGCGGGTGATTTCCTGCAGGTCGGTGTCGAACGCCTTGGCGGTGTGATCGATTCTGGTGGTGATGTCGGTCATGTCGATTACCCGAAGCGGCCTGTGATGTAGTCCTGGGTGCGCTGATCGTGCGGCGCGGTGAATATTTTGCTGGTAGCGTCGAACTCGATCAGCTCGCCCAGATACATGAAGGCGGTGTACTCCGACACGCGGGCAGCCTGTTGCATGTTATGGGTGACGATCACGATCGTATAGTCGTCAGTCAATTCGTCGATCAGTTCCTCGATCTTGGCGGTCGAGATCGGATCGAGCGCCGAGCAGGGTTCGTCGAACAGAATCACCTCGGGGCGCACGGCGACGGTCCGCGCGATGCACAGCCGCTGCTGCTGGCCGCCGGAGAGGCTCTGGCCGTTGGTGTTGAGCTTGTCCTTGACCTCTTCCCACAGCGCCGCACGGCGCAGCGAGGTCTCGACGCGGCCGTCGATTTCGGACTTCGACAGCTTCTCGTAAAGACGGATGCCGAACGCGATATTCTCGTAAATCGACATCGGGAACGGCGTCGGCTTCTGGAACACCATGCCGATGCGCGCGCGCAGCAGATTGAGGTCCTGCTTCGGCGACAGGATATTTACGCCGTCGAAGATGACATCGCCGGTGGCGCGCTGATGCGGGTAGAGGTCGTACATGCGGTTGAGCACGCGCAGCAGAGTCGACTTGCCGCAGCCCGAAGGGCCGATAAAAGCGGTGACTTTGTTTTCGTAGAGCGGAAGGCTGATCGATTTTAGCGCCCTCGCCTCGCCATAGAAGAAGTTGAGGTCGCGGATCGTAAGCTTCTCGGCCAGTCCCGTGCGGTCGGCCGCCGCGTGGCTGACAGGGGGAACGGAGACGGAAGCAACGCTCATGCTCATGACTGTTTTCCCGTTCGGACAAGGGCGCGCGCGCTGATACTCAGAGCGAGCACGGTGAGAGTGATGATGAGAGCACCGGTCCAGGCCAGATCCTGCCAGTCCTTATAAGGGCTCAAGGCGAACTGGAAGATGATGACGGGCAGGCTGGAAATCGGCTGGTTCAGATCCGTACTCCAGAACTGGTTATTGAGTGACGTGAAGAGCAGCGGCGCAGTTTCGCCGGTGATGCGGGCCACGGCGAGCAGCACGCCGGTGACCATGCCAGCGCGCGCGGCGCGATAGCAGATGCGCGTGATCGATAGCGACCGCGGCAATCCAATCGAGGTCGCGGCCTCGCGTAACGCGTTCGGCACCAGCGTCAGCATGTCCTCGGTAGTGCGCACCACAACCGGGATGACGAGCACAGCAAGCGCGACGCCGCCGGCGTATCCAGAGAAGTGCCCCATAGGCGCGACCATCACCTCATATATGAACAGCCCGACGACGATGGAAGGAGCGCTCAGCAGGATGTCGTTGATGAAACGCACCACGCTGGTCAGCTTATCGTAACGGCCGTATTCGGCCATGTAAGTGCCGGCGAGAATGCCGATCGGCGTACCGATGACCACTGCAAGAGCGGTCAGGATTAGGCTGCCGAAAATAGGATTGAGCAGACCGCCGGTCGAACCTGGCGGCGGCGTCATTTGCGTAAACACGGCAACCGACAGACCGCTGAATCCCTTCCACAGCAACGCGCCGAGGATGAGCACCAGCCAACCAACGCCGAACAGCGTTGCGCTGATCGCCACCACGGTGGCGACGATGTCGCGGCTGCGGCGGCCGCCATAGCGCATTGTCAGAACATTATCAGCCATAGGTGTCACCCGATCCGGCGTTCGATGCGCATCAGCATGTAGCGCGCGATCGCCAGCACGATGAAGGTGATGACAAACAGGATCAGGCCAAGCTCGATCAGCGCCGAAGTATAGAGGTCGCCGACAGCCTCGTTGAATTCGTTGGCGATGGTCGCCGAGATCGTGGTGCCCGGAGCGAGGATCGAGGGCGAGATTCGGTGGGCGTTGCCGATGACGAAAGTCACCGCCATGGTTTCACCGAGAGCGCGGCCCAGTGCGAGCATGATACCGCCGATAATGCCGACCCGCGCATAGGGCATGACCACGTTGCGGACCACTTCCCAACGCGTACAGCCGAGGCCATAGGCCGCCTCCTTGAGCACCGCGGGCACCGCCTCGAAGACATCACGCGTGATCGCGGTGACGAACGGCAGCACCATAATGGCGAGGATCAGGCCAGAGGTGAGCATGCCGATGCCATAGGGCGGGCCGGTGAACAGCGACCCAATGCCCGGCACGTTGCCGAGCGTATTGATCAGAAACGGCTGCAAGGTCGCCTGCAGGAACGGGGCGAAGATGAACAAGCCCCAGATGCCGTAGATGATGCTGGGGATGCCGGCGAGCAATTCGATGGCGATGCCAATCGGACGGCGCAGCCATTGCGGGCAAAGCTCAGTGAGAAAGAAGGCGATCATCAAGCCGACCGGAACGGCGATCAGCATGGCGATGAACGACGTCAAGATAGTGCCGTAGATTGCCGGCAGCGCACCGAAATTCTCGGTGACCGGGTTCCAGCGCGAGTTGACGAGGAAACCGAAACCAAATGCCTTGATCGCCGGAATCGAGCCCTGGATCAGCGAGGCGATGACGCCGCTCAGCAGCAACAGGACGCCGATCGCGGCGGTCCGGGTCAGATTGCGGAACATCGCGTCGCCGAGCCGGAGCCGGTCGAGCACCTTCGAGCGCGTGGCCGCTCCCGCGGAAATCGCCAGTCGCTCCGACATCACTACATCGACCACAGGACGCCTCTCCGGATTTTGCATCGGTTCCCCTTTGCGATACGCGGCGGGGAGTTAATCAAGGCACTTTTCGGCTGTTACACAAAACGCCGGCGGATACGCGGTGCAAGGAGAATAAAGAGAAAAGGCGCCTCGAGCGGCGCCTTTTCCCGCACTCATCGACTCTAGAAATTGCTTCCGGAGCCTTTGATCTTGTCCTTCCAGGTCTTCTCGATCAGAGCCACGACGCTGTCAGGCATCGGGACGTAATCGAGGTCGGTCGCCATCTGCTTGCCGTGTTTATAGCCCCAATCGAGGAACTTCAGGGCTGCGGTAGAATCGGCCGCGTCGGCCGGAACCGCTTGCATCAGGATGAAAGTCGACCCTGCAACGGGCCACGACTTGTCGCCCGCCGCATTAGTCAGGATTACGTGGAAGTCCGGCGCGCTGGTCCAGTCGGCACCGGCAGCGGCGGATTGGAAGGCCTCCATCGTCGGAGCAACGGTCTTGCCCGCAGCGTTGACCATCTTGGCGTAGGTCAGGTTGTTCTGCTTGGCGTACGCGTATTCGACATAGCCGAGCGCGCCAACGGTTTGCGCCGTGTTGTTGGAAACGCCTTCGCTGCCTTTGGCGCCGATGCCGACCGGCCACTCGACCGCGGTATCGGAGCCGACTTTGGAGCCCCAATCCGGGCTCACCTTGGACAGATAGTTGGTCCAGATGAAGGTGGTGCCCGAACCGTCGGAGCGGTGCACGACGGCGACGGCGGTGTCAGGCAGGTTGACGCCAGGATTGAGCTTTGCGATCGCCGGATCGTTCCACTTGGTGATGTTGCCGAGGAAAATCTGGGCAATCGTCGGTCCGTCGAGCGTCACTTCACCCGGCTTGATGCCGGGCAGGTTGAGTATCGGAACCACGGCGCCGTTGATCACCGGAAACTGTACCAGGCCGTTCTTGGCGATGTCTTCCGACGACATTGGCTTGTCGCTGGCGCCGAAGGTGACGGTCTTGGCGATGATCTGCTTGATGCCGCCGCCAGAGCCGATCGACTGATAATTCAGCCCGACGCCGGTGTCTTTTTTGTACTGGTCAGCCCACTTGGCGAGCACTGGATACACGAAGGTGGAGCCGGCGCCGGTGATATCGGCGGCGGAAGCCGGAAGTATCGTCGCGGCAAGCATGCCGGCGACGGCAAGTGATGTCAGGTGTTTCACGTGCGTCTCTCCTGTGAGTGAAATTTGTCGCGGCGCAGGTCAAAGACCTCCGTCGTCGTTAGATCCCTGTCTGGGCGCTTTCGTTCAGGTCGCTGTCTGTCAGAGCGCTGCATCGGGAGAATCCCCCTAGCGAAGCGAACCCGCAGCGGCGGCATGGTTAGTTTCGGCCCGTAACCGTTCTATGAGCCGCATATGACAATCAGATGACACAATAAGATATTGAAATTGCGACGTTTTAGCGCAGATGGGCGGCGGCGGCGGTGGGCAGGTGAATGGTGAAAGTCGCGCCCGCGCCAGGGGCGCTGTCGATGGTCAGCCGGCCGCGGTGGCGGTTGAGAATGTGTTTGACCAGGGCCAGGCCGAGGCCGGTTCCGCCCTGGGCGCGGCTCTCCGTGACATCGACACGGTAGAACCGCTCGGTCAGCCGCGGCAAGTGCTCCGGCGCAATGCCCGGCCCGTAATCGCGCACGCTGACGCGTGCTTCCGGCTCGCCATCGGCTGATGCGCCCAGTCCGATCTTGATATCGACGCGCCGGCCGGCGGCACCGTATTTGAGCGCGTTCTCGACCAGATTCTCAAAGATGCGGACAAGCTCGTCGTGATCGCCAAGCACGGCAAGCGCGTCGGCCGCCTCGATGCTGACGGTGACACCGCGGTCGCGCGCCAGCGTCTCCAGTCCATCGACGACCTGCCGGACAATCGGCACCAGATCAACCGGCGTGTCGGGACGACGGTGGGCATTGAGCTCGATGCGGGAGAGCGACAGCAGATCGTCTATCAGCCGCGCCATGCGCCGCGCCTGCTCCTGCATGATGGCGAGGAAACGCTCTCGCGCTTTGGCATCTTCGCGCGCCGAGCCCTGCAAGGTTTCGATAAAGCCCAGCAAAGCGGCGAGCGGAGTGCGCAATTCGTGGCTGGCATTGGCGACGAAGTCGGCGCGCATTTCCTCGACACGGCGCAGCGGCGTGAGATCGTGAAAGGTCATCAGCACAAAGTCGAGCCGCGACGCGGCCGGATCGCGCTTGACCGGCATTACGATGGTTTCGAACCAGCGGTCGATCGGCACCCGTTCCGAATAGACGACGCGCTGTTCCTCGCCTTGTGCCGCAGCGCGTCCGATGGCTTCGATCAATTCCGGCATGCGCAGCGCAAAAGCGACTGGCTCGCCCTGGCGCAAGGCCGGGGCCAGCACGCGGGCACGGTCGTTGAGCGCCAGCACACGACCGTCGCGATCGAGTGCCACGACCGGATCCGGCAAACCGGCGACGAGAGCGCGTAGAAAGTCGTCGCCGCGGTCGGCGATGGCGATCGGCTGAGCGCGCCGATCGTCTTCCTTCGCGGAGTGGACCGCGAGCACCGTTGCAGCCGCGACCACGAAGAAACCGGCTAAGGCGTAGGTAAAGGGCAGCGTCCCGGCGATTGTCAGTCCGGCGAAGACGCCCGCCGCCGCCGCGATCACAAACCGGCCGCCGCGCCAACGCCGCGCATTAATCGGGACCCGATCTTCGAGCAAGCTCATGACATTTCTCGTCGAACGCGATCACCGGCCGACCGCTGGCTCATAATCTATACGCGCGCGAATTATCGAACGTCCGACTTTTCCCGCACCTGTGGATTGGCGGCCATCGGCGGTGGCGTTGCTTGAGATATGCGGCGTTGTGAGCGGCCGAGCAAGAGTTCGCGAACGCCGAGCATAGTAAGAGCGATGATGAAAGGTATAATGTAATAAAGCCCGCGGAACAGCAGCAAACCGGCGAGCAGGTCTTCCTTGTCGAACTGCCATAGCGCGACCATCATCGCGGCGTCGAAAACACCCAGCCCGCCAGGCGCGTGGCTGGCAAAACCCAGAAGCGTAGCGGCGACGAAAATCACCGCCACCGTGACGAAGCCGAGATTTGGCTCATCCGGCACCAGCATGTACATCGCCGCCGCGCAGCAACCGAGATCGGCAATGCCGATCAGAATCTGGACCAGCGTGAGCGGACCGCCGGGCAACGTCACCTGCCAGCCATCGCGGCCGATGATACGCGGCCTGACCCAGACCCAGGCGATATAGGCGGCGAGCAATAACAGCAGCAAAAGTCCGAGCGCGCGGTTCGCCCAGAGCGGCATGTGATCGAGCGCGCGGGCGGCCTGCGGCGCGTTGAGAATGCCAAGCCCGAGCACGGTGACATTGCCGAGCCAGAACGTGAGGCCGGCGACGAAGCAGATTTTGGTGACCTCGACGACTGAGAGGCCCCAGGTCGAATAGATGCGGTAGCGCACCGCGCCGCCGGAGAACACGCTGGCGCCGACATTGTGTCCGACCGCGTAGCTGGTGAAACCGGCAAGCGCGGCGACGCGATACGGCACTTCGGTGCGGCCGATCGCGCGCAAAGCGAACAGATCGTAGAATGTTAGCGTGATGTAGCCTGCGGCGACGAACAGGCCGGCAATGATCAGCGTGCGCCAGTCAGTCGCTTCGATAGCATCGACGAGATCATCGGGATCGATGTCGTGCAGGATGCGATAGAGCACGATAACCGCGACAGTAATGATGGTGAGGCTTAGCGCAACGCCGATCCGACGCAAGCCGATTTTGCTGTGGAAAAAGCGCGCGGCCCCGCGCAGTTTCGTCAACATGCCGCGCTCCGGACCGGCTGCTTGCGCATCCATAACGAGTCTCGTTCCGCCCGCCCAGCGGGAACAGGGTTCCCAGTAGCAAATGTCGTGGACCGGCGCGAGGGCGGCCAGTGGATTTAGGCTGCGCGGTGTTTGGCCACACCCCCTAAAGCGAAGCGATGAATGGCGAAATCGAGACCGGCGAACCATTCCGCCTGCTATTCGCCACTATCCGAGTTCGCCGCCGATAAAGAACTCGCGGAGTTCCTTATAGGTTTCCTCGGGCGCCTCTTCAGAAAGATAATGGCCAGACGGCACCGCCCTGGCGCCGCGGATATCGGCGGCGTAGCGCTGCCAGATTTCGCCCGGGTCCGGATCGGAGTTGCGGCCGACGCCGCCGGTCGCGCCCCATAAGACCAGCACCGGACAAGTGATTTTGCGGCGGGCCTCGAAATCCTTGGTGTCCATGTCGAAGTCGATGCCGGCGCAGGCGCGGTAATCTTCGCACATCGCATGCACGGTGGCCGGATTGCGCATGTAGCGCTTGTATTCGGCGAGTGCCTTGGGATCGAAGAAGCTCAGGCCCTGCTTGGTTTTGGCGAGTTTCTTCTCGATGAAGAAATCGGGATCCGCGCTCATCAGATGTTCGGGAAAATCGTAGGGCTGGATCATAAAGAACCAGTGCCATGAGAACGTTGCCCAGGACTTGCTGGGATGGTTGAACAGATGATGCTGCGGGATGATGTCGAGGATGGCCGCGCGAGCAACCGCCCGCTCATGATCGAGGCACATGCGGTGCAGGACGCGCGCGCCGCGGTCGTGGCCTGCGGCATAGAAGCGTTTGTAACCGAGCGCCGCCATCACTTCGATTTGGTCCTGCGCCATGGCGCGGAATGAATAGTTCTCGTGATTGGCGCCGCCCGGCGGCTTTTCTGAATCGCCATAGCCGCGCAGATCGGTGGCGACCACGGTAAATTCTTCCGCCAGCCGCGGCGCAAATTTTTGCCACGACAGGTGACTGAAGGGATTGCCGTGCATGAGAAGAAGCGGCGGTCCTTTGCCGCCGCAAACGGTCACGATCCGCGCGCCGCTCGTTTTGATCTCGGTTCGGGTAAAACCTTCGAACATTTGTCCTCCCGGTTTCTGTCACCATCCGCGAAGCCGGGATGATGGCGGTCACCCCTTCTTCTTATCGAGCCCCAATTCGCTCCAACGCGCTTTGGCGGCGGCCATGTCTTCGGGAGTCGGCCACACCATCGGTGGAAAACGCGCGCCGGCGAATTCCGGGTCGGGGTCGTAATCGAGATTCATCGTCGCGTCGATCAGCACGCGGTTCCATTTGCCGGTGCCGTAGAGCGACGTATTGCGGTCGCGCTTGCGCGTCGAAGGGTCGAGCCCCAGGCCGAACGTCGCCGGCATGATCACAATGTCGTCCTCCCCGGCATTGACGCGATAAGCGATCGCCCAATCCACCGCCGCGTAATCGTGGATGTCGATGTCTTCGTCGACCACGGTGACCTGTTTGTAGCGCACGTGACCGGCCGACGAACCCCACAGCGCGTTGGCGACCTGCTTAGCCTGACCGCGATAGCTTTGCTTGATCTGCACCAGAACATTGACGCCGGCCTGCACCGGCGGACACCACACATCAGTGACGCCAGGCACGCCAGCGCGGTCGAGCACATTCCACGCCGTCGCCGCGCGCATGATCGAGGAGCACATGCCGTTTTCGGAGAAGCAGCCCGGCATCGAGCCTTCGATGGTGCCGCGCAGGATCGGATCGGTGCGGTGAGTGATGGCGGTGACGCGGATGGTCGGCTTCGGCGAGCGGTCGCCGGCGATATAACCGGTGACCTCGGCGAACGGGCCTTCCATTTCGAACTTGGCGGGATCGAGCTGGAGATAACCTTCGATGACGATTTCAGCGCTGGCCGGCACTTCGAGATCGACGGTCTCGCATTTGACGAGCTCGACTGGCGCGCCGCGCACCGCACCGATGACGTCGTATTCGCACAAGTCCTTCGGCACCGGCGATCCGGCGACGAAGCCGAGCGACGGCTCCCAGCCGATGGCGACCGCGATCGGCATTTCCGTCGCGCCTCTTTGCTGCCAGGCAGTGACGTGGTGGCCGATATGCTGCGCGCGCCACATCAGGATCGGGATCTTGTTCTTGCCGGCGAGCATGCCGCGATAAATGCCGACATTCATCACGCCGGTGTCGGGATCCTTGGTGACGACGCCGCCGTAAGTAAGAATGTAACGGCCACCGTCGGCGCGGTTCCACTGCGGCACCGGGAACTCATAGAGGTCGACGTCGTCGCCCTTGACGATGTTTTCCTTCACCGGCCCGGTCTTGACGGTTTTTGGCGGCACGCTGCCGGTGAGCAAGGTGCGACCGAGCCTGACCAGTTCGCGCGGATGGGTGTCAGGCGGAAGCCCGAGCATCATGGCGACACGGCGCGCGCTCGAAAGCCCGCCGGTGAAGACTTGGTGGCAGCGGGCGTTGGGACCGTAGTCGCGGATATTATTGAACAGCAGCGCCGGGCCGGTGCCGGCACCTTGCGCCAGCCGCGCGATGGTGCCGAGCTCGATATTCCAGTCGACTTCGGCCTCGATCTTGCGCACTTCGCCGGCGTTATCGAGCGCCTTGATCCAGCCACGCAGATCGCCGAACGCGGCCGGCTTTCGTTCTGTAATCATTGAGTTTCCCGATCGATATCGTGGTGGTTCTGCGCTGTCATAAAGTGGTCTGTCAATCTTAGTCCCGTGGCAATCGCATAACTCTTCCTCTCGTCCCGCCGGGAAGAGGGTGGCGAGGTGGGCGACACAGCTTGCAACAAGCCGACAGGGGAGATTTTTGGGACAGCGCGGTTCGCGCTCAGTCGAGGCTGGACACCACCGCCAGCCGCTTAACCTCGCCGCGCGAATAGGCGGTGAGGAAGGCCTCATAGTCCTTGAATGACACGCAGCCGTTGGAATCGCCGTTGGGACCGAGCATGTAGGTGTGGGCGAGGAGCCCGGAGCGGCCGAACACCTTGTCGTCGTCGACCGGGATCAGACGTAGCGCCGCCACGCCGTGAAACAGCGCCTCGCGCGGCTGCAGATCGTAGAGGTCGGGCGGCGTGACGCCGCGGTCCTTCACCGCGGCGCTGTTCGGATCGTCGAGATGCGCGCCGTAGCCGGAATGCGCTTCGAGCGCGCGGCCGTCCGGCAGATAAACCTTGTGCGCGGCGATGTCGTAAACCGCGGTCCAATGATCGAAGCGGCCGCCGATATTGCCAAGGTTTTGGTTTGTCGCGCTTTGGTCGTCCGCCGACGCATAAGCGAGCGTGGCTGGCTGCGCCGGCTTGCCGAACAGTCTTTCGAACAGCGTCGGCGCGGTCTCGGTTTTGGCCAACTCGGTTTTGGCTGCCTCGACCTTGGCCACCGCGGCGGCGGCGAGATGCGCAAGCCGCGCGCTTTCGCGCAGCGCGGCGGTACGCACCGACGGTGTGACGCGGATATCGAGCGGCGGGGGCAGCGGCGTAGCCTCGGCCTGCTGCACCGGCGGTGCGGGCGGCGTTTCTGCGCTGGCGACCTGCTCCGGCGCACCTAAAAACGTCTGTGGTGCGCCGAAGGCGTGCGGATCGAATAGCCAGGCATAGGTGTTCGCAACAGGCGCAGGGCGCGGCGCGGCCACGGCGAGCTTGTCGCCGCGGGTTGCTGGGATCTCGGCAGGCATAACGGTATCGGCAAGTTTGTCGCCGCGCGTGGCCGTAAATTCCGCCGAGTCGGGAACGGCGCCGGCAAGACTGGCATAGAGCGTCCAGGCGCAGAGCGACGCGACGCCGGCGAGCGCGGCGCCTGCCAAGACGCGTTGCAGACGCGCATCAAGCGGAAGCGGATAGTGATCATAGGCGTGCGCATGCCGGCGCGACGCGGTATGAAACGGCATTCCCCGCGATCGTGTCGCCTCACCGCAAACACATTGCCTGCCATCCCGTAGCGGCGGGATCGCGTGGGCCAGCCGGTTTGCGGAAAAGCGAGAAACGTCCCCTGTGATGCAAGTGCCGCGCAAAACCCCACGCGGCGTTTGCGTCCCCATCGACGCAACTTGCGTTAAGCCGAAGTTAAGTCGCGCTTTTCGGCAAAATTGCGCCGCGACGTGGGCGGACTTTGGCTTCTTTGAAGACGGTTAATTTCGGCAAAATCAGCGGAGTTTGTAGAGCGCGTGACGCCGATTTCGCGTGAACGGGCGCACTTGTTGCGGCCAGCGTCCGGTTTCGCTGGCTTTGGCCCATTCGGGACTGACTAGGACATGCGGACCGTCGATCTCGTAAAGCGCACTATAGCGCGGTCCGTCATGCGCGACTTTCTTTTCCGCGCCGCCGATTGAGAGCGTGAACGGCTCGCCTTCCATGCGCGACACCCCGTGCACGCCCGGCACTTTCGACAATAGCGGCACGTGTTCGGTGTCGTAGACTTCATTGAACAGCGTCTCCTTCTCAGGATCGACGTCCATTGAGGCGACGAAGAGATATTTCGATTTGACCGGCATGGCGCTCTTCACGTGCTGCGGCTTATCGCCAAAGCGTAATCCACCGAATGCCGCGAAGCTAACCGCCAAACAAGCCCGCACTCGGGCGCGGGCCTCCGCACATGCGGATGCGTGGCATTTCGACCCGAAACGCGCATCGGTTCCGGCCTTGCGGCGGGCACGGCAAAAGGGTGGAATAGCCGCAACGGTTGAAAGAACCGGTTTGGGAGGAATTATGAGTTTTGCTCGCGCACTTGCGGCGTCGTTGTTCGCCGCGTCCCTAGTTTTTGCCGGCGCCACTTCGGCGCAGAACTATCCCAATCGCCCCATCACCCTGATCGTGCCGTTCCCGCCCGGCGGCGCAACCGATACCATCGCGCGCATCCTTCAGGATCCGATGCAGCAGGCGCTTGGGCAGCCGATCGTGGTCGAGAATGTCGGCGGCGCCGGCGGCATGATCGCCGCCGCCAAGGCAGCACGCGAGGCACCCGACGGCTATACCATTCTCATCCACCAGGTCGCGCTGGCGGCGGGCGTAAGCCTTTATCCGGATCTGACCTTCGACGCGCTGAAAGATTTCGCTACCGTCGGACTGATCAATACCGCGGCCTCGACGCTGACCGGACGCGGTGACCTGCCGCCGAACAATTTCGCCGAGCTCCTTGCCTGGATGAAGCAGCCTGGTCAGACCATCAAGATCGGCCATGCCGGCGTCGGCTCCTACGCGCATCTCGCCGGCGTGCTGGTGGCGCAGGAGCTCGGCATCAATGCGACGCAGGTGCCGTATCGCGGCGCCGGCCCGGCTTTGGTCGATCTGCTCGCCGGGCAGGTGGATCTCGAATCACAAACCGCGATCGTCGCAGCGCAATTGGTGAAGGCCGGAAAGCTGAAAGCCTATGCCGTAATCGGCCGCAAGCGCTTTGCCGGCCTACCCGACCTGCCGACCATGGGTGAGCTCGGCTACAAGAAGCTCGACATCGATTTCTGGCACATGCTGCTGGTGCCGGCAGGCACGCCGCGGCCGATCATCGATAAGCTCAATGCCGCGTTACGTACCGCGCTCGCCGATCCGAAGGTGCTCAAGAGCTTTGCCGACGGCGGCATGGCCGAGTTCCCGGCGACCCAGGAGATGCCGGAGGATGCGGCCAAGCTGCTGGCTGACCAGATCGTGCTGTGGCGCGGCGTGATCCAGGCCAACCACATCGCCGCGGCGGCGCAGTAGGCTCGCAGGGCGAATAGACAGATCGGTTCGGCGTTCGGCCGGCCGCTGCCAAACAATAATAAAAAGAAACGGCCCCAAAGGAGGGGATCAAGGGAGGGGATGATGGGTCTTGCACCCGCGTTCGCGGCTTTGACGCTTGCCGCTTGTCTATTGGCCACCAGCGCCGCTTCGGCGCAGACTTATCCCGATCATCCCGTCACCATGGTCGTTAGCTTCGCGGCCGGCGGCGCCGATGACGCCAGCGCGCGCATCATTCAGGACGCCATGCAGAAGGCTTTGGGCCAGCCGATTGTCGTCGAGAATCTTGGCGGCGCCGGCGGCATGATCGGCGCTTCGAAAGTCGCCCATGCCGCGCCGGACGGTTACACAATATTGCTGCACCAGGACGCGCTGGCGGCCGGCATGACGCTTTATCCCGATCACAACTTCGACGCAGAGAAGGATTTAGAACCCATCGGCCTCGTCAACACCATGACGAATACGCTCGCCGGACGCCCGACGCTGCCCGCGAACAATTTCAAGGAGCTGTTGGCCTGGATGAAACAGCCCGGCCAAAGCGTCAAAGTCGGCCATCCCGGCGTGGGCTCGTTCGGTCATCTGGCCGAAGTGCTGATCTTCCAGCAGCTCGGCGTGACGGTGACCCAGGTGCCGTATCGCGGCGCCGGTCCGGCGCTGGTCGACCTGTTGGGCGGGCAAGTAGACCTCGGTCCAATATCGGCCGTCGTGGCCAAGCCTTTGGTGACCGACGGCAAACTGAAACGCTATGCGGTCATGGCCAAAAAGCGACTTGCCGGCCTGCCGGACCTGCCGACTTTCGGTGAGCTCGGCTACAAGAAGGCCGATATCGATTTCTGGCACATGTTGCTGGCGCCGGCGGGTACGCCGCGGCCGATCATCGACAAGCTCAACGCTGCGCTGCGCGCCGCGCTAGCTGATCCCAAAGTGCAGAAGACCTATGCGGACGGCGGCATGGAGGAATTTCCGGCCGATCAGGAAACGCCGGAGGCCGCAGGCGCACTGCTCAAGCGCGAGATCAAGCTCTGGGGCGAAGTGGTCAAGGATAACCACATCGCGGCGCAGTAGAGACCCGAGTTACTCCGCCGCCACCGGCGCCTTCTCGTTGGTGCCCGATTCCGGAAGCAGCGCGGCGGATTTCAACCCTTCTTGCACTTTCGGCACCGTCGTCGTGACGTCGGTGATCGGCAGGCCGTGGGTCGGCGCGATGGTTTTCACGTCAAGCCGCGCGATGAGTTGGTCGAGCCGGTCGCAATAAACGTTCATGTCGGCGAACTTGGTCCAGAACAGCGCGAGATCGGCGAAGGTCGACGACACATCCGGAAGATCGAGCGACACCGCCTCCTCGGCGACCAGGCCGCAATGGCCGTCCTCGTGATAGTGGCTGTAGGCAAAGCCGTCGCCGGGGAACAGCACGCGCTCCTTGGTGTCGAAGCCCCACCAGGTGGTGCGCAGGTCGCGGATCACCGGCTCGACCGCCATCAGCGTCCGCCCGCCGAGGTCGATCTCATCGCCCTCCTTCATCCATCGCATGCGGTGTTCGTATTGCGGAAAGGCGAGATGGTAATCGCTAACGTCGCCGACCAGGAGCGCATCGGGAAAGGTTTTGAGAATACGGCCGAGGCCGCCGCAATGCGGCGTTTCCTGATGGGTGACGAACAGATATTTGAGCGGCGCCACGCCTTGCGCGAACAGCTCGGCGAGATGCCGCTCGATGACCGGGAAATCTTTCGGATGACCCGTTTCGACCAGGATCGAAGCGTCATTGCCGCTGACCAGGAACGCGGCGTTATAGCCGTGATAGATCTTGCCCTTGTGCCGTTGCAGCAGGCAGTCGCCGATCCAGAACACGCCGGGCGCGATTTCGCGCGGCATTTTGTGGGCCATGACTAGCGCTCCTCGTCGCGGGTGACGTAGCGCGACACTGCCACGCTCTTGTCGCAAGCCTTGAGGAAATTATCGAGCATATGGTAGTGCCGCGCCACCAGGGTGCGGCCGCTCAGGATGCAGCCATAGCCGGGCGCGATGGTCTCGATGTCGTATTTGTCGAAAATATCGCCGATGCCGCGGCGGATCGAATCGGTCGGCGCGCCTTCGAGCCACCAATAGCGGGTGTTGAGCATGAAGGAGCGCACGTCGCGTGGTGAAGTTGAGTCGTTGTCGGTGTCACGCACGATCCACGGCCCAGTTTCAGTGTCGCGCCAGACATGGGTAAACATGTCGGAGGCGAACAGCGTGCGCGTCGCGCGGTCGTAGAGCCAGCGCGTGGCGATGAGCCGGATCGGCGCCTGCATCACGTCGATCGCGCGCCCGTTTTTGCCGAGCTCGATGGTGTCAGCGCGGGTCACCGCGGTGACCTTCATGGATTTGAGAATGTCGCGGCCTTCGGCCTTGGCGCCGAAGTCGAACCACAGCGCGGCGTCGATATTGCTGGTGTAGCAGGTTTCGACGTTGAAATGGCCGGCGAAGGTCTCGACATTGTTGATCGACATGAATTCGTTGAGCCGCAAGGGAAACATCGACAGCGGCAGGCCCGGCGCGATCAGGGATTCGATCTGCGCCCGGATCACCGGCTCGTCCTTGCCGAAGCCGGTGTCGATCAGCATCGCGGCGTCGGGCTGCGTGAGCAAATAGCTGTTCACAACCGAAAAGCCGCGCGCGCTCGCCGGATAGGAGCTGACCCTGCCGTCGAGCGCGAACGGATTTTGCAACGCGTAGAGCTTGCCGTCCGCGACCGCAGCAATGCCGCCATTAAAACCGTGCGGTTCGCGAACCTGTCGGGATGTGGCTTGCGGCGGGTATGACGTGGTGACGGACATTTACTGACAGCGCGCCTTTCAGAAGGGTCGGTCGCCGTTGATGGTGCAACGGCGCATCACGCGTTTCAAGCGCGCCTCGTCGAAGCCGGTGGCGCGGTGCAGCGTGCAGCGATTGTCCCAGACGATGCACTCGCGCGGGCTCCAGCGGTGCGAATAGACGCGCGCCGGCGGCGTAATCAAGACATTGAATTCTTCGATCAGCGCGCGGCCCTCGTTGTAATCCATGCCCTCGATAGATTCGGCATGATCGCCGAGGAAGATCGCCTTGCGTCCGGTGTCGGGATGAGTGCGCACGATCGGATGCGCGACTGGCGGCACTTCGGATTTCTGTCTTTCGGTGAGAAGGCACTCGCCGTGGCGGCGCGTGCGCGAAAAGTCGAGATTGTGGACGGCGCGGCGGCCTTCGATTTTCGCCTTCATCGCCGCCGGCAATAGATCGTAAGCCGAATACATGTCGGCGAACTCGGTTTCGCCACCCTCCGGCGGCACGATCTCCGAATACATCATCGTGGCTTGCCCGGTGCGCTCGCGCCAGGAGCCATCGGTGTGCCAGTAGAGCGTGCCCTTGTCCGGATGCTTGCCGCTTGGATTGCCGTCCTTATCGAGGTTCGACAGCATGTAAATTTCCGGATGGCCGTTGTAAGCGTACTGGTCGCTGAGCACGTGGATTTGCACTTCGCCGAAATTGTGCGCAAAGGCGACCTGCGTCGCCGGCGGCAGATCGACATCGCGGAACAGAATTAGCTCGTAGTCGAGGAATGCCTCGTAAACTTTGGCGAACAGCTTCGGCGATACCGCCTGTTCCAGCGTGATGCCGGTGATTTCGCAGCCGAGCACCGGATGCAACGGCTTGACGTCGAACGGCCAGTCGCGCGCCGCGCCCGTTTGCGATTTTAACTGTGGTTGCGCCAGCTGTGCCTGTACCATGGCGTTCTCCCGGCAATTTTGTGACGATTATGACACCGCCCTTAACCGCTTCCTAGCGGTCATATTGCGCCGTGCCGCAAACCGTCCATAGTATTGATTCGGAGGCCGCGCTGAAGGTCGGGGACGGGGGACTCATGAAATTCGTACTATGCGCGTGCATCATCCTTGCGCTTGCCGTTGCGTATCCGATTTCGCAGCGCGACGCCGCGCTGATCTGGGACAAGACCGTCGCTGTCTACGGCGCGGAGCGGCAAATGGCCAAAGCCGAACCGCACTTTTTTTTGCGCTCTGACTATGACTCGGCGCCGAAGCTCGCGCCCGATCTCACCTATCTCGCCGATTACGCTTATTCGGAAACGCCGCCGGACGAGAAACCGGCGGACACAGTGTTGCGCTGGCTCAGCGCCACGCCGGTCGGTACGCCAATTGACGAAATCATCCGCGCTTCCGATGCCTTCGGTCTCGATGAAAGCTTTATGATCGCCGTTGCGCGTATCGAATCCGGATTCGATCCCAAGGAAGTGACCGGATCTTATATCGGGCTATTTCAGCTCAGCCATTACGAATTCGACAAATACGGTTCCGGCGACATCATCGACGCGCGCGATAATGCCATCGCCGCGGCCTACAAATTCACCACAGCGGCCATCATGTTTGAGCTCGAGACGCACAAGAAGGCGACCCTGGACGATCTTTACCTGATCCATCAGCAGGGAACGCAGGGCGCGGCGGAGCACGTCAGCCATCCCGACTGGATCGCCTGGAAATCAATGTGTGCCACCGACGAAGGCCATCTCAAAGGCGAGAAATGGTGCAAGCGCGCGATCTGGCAGAACACGCTTCCCGACATCAAAAAGATCGCGAAATCGGTCGATAACCTGACTTCGAGCGTGTTCGTACGGATGTGGCGCGACCGCCTCGCGGAGTTCTATGCCCATTATTCCGAGGCGCTGGCGACCGATTCCGGGACGGCGACAGCGAAATAGTGGCTAGCGAATAAATTTGTAGCGGAAGCGTTCGCCGTCGGCCTCGATCAGCCCCGTCGTCGGATGTGGAAAATGAACCGGCAGCACGAAGCGGCCGGTGCCAGCGGAATCGCCGAGGAATTTCCGGCGCGACCGCGCGGCCTCTTTCTGATCCCAGTCGAAGATCGTGGACCAATCCGGCTCGCGCACCTGTAACGCGTGATGCATCAGGTCGCCGACGACAACCGCCTCCTGGCCGCGCGAGCGGATGCAGACGCAGCAATGGCAGGGCGAATGGCCCGGGGTGAGCATCAGTGAGAACGTGTCGTCGAGCTGATAATTCTCGTCGACCAGCAGCGCCTGGCCGGCCTTGACCACCGGTTCGCAATTATAGCCCCACACATTGCCGCCGCCGCCCGGCCGGTTTTCGCCGCGTTTGTTGGACTCCTCCCACGCGGCGTATTCGCCCTTGTGGAATATGTATTTCGCCTTGGGGAAGGTCGGCACCCATTTACCGTTGCGCAGCATGGTGTTCCAGCCGGTATGGTCGATGTGCAGATGGGTGCAGAACACATAGTCGATGTCGTCGAAGCGCAACCCGGCCGCCTTGAAGCCGTCGAGCCAAGGCTGTTTCGGGAAATCCATCGGCGGCGGATGGCCTTTGTCCTCGCCGGTGCAGGTATCGATCAGCACCGTGTGCTTGGGCGTACGCACGATGAAGGTCTGATAGGTGATCACCATCTTGCCCGAAACCGGATCGAACACTTCTTTGTCCAGTGCGGCGAGATGGCGCTTGCCGACTTCCGGATTGTAGGAGGGGAACATTTCCTCGGGCTTCCGCCACGGCCCGTCGCGCTCCAAGATGCTCGTAATGGTGACGTCGCCGATGGCGAGTTGTTTCATGGTTCCCTCCGTCCAAATATTCGTAGGGCGTAACAGAATGCCGTTCAACCCGCGATTCCGCACTGTCCGCGAATCCATCCGCTGAGGAGAAAAAAGTGGCCATCCATCGCTTCCTCAACCCGACGACCATGCATGCCACCCGCGGCTATTCGCACGTGGTGGAAACGACAAGCCCGAGCCGCACCATCTATCTCGCCGGGCAGCTCGGCCGCCTCGCCGACGGCAGCTTCGCCGGCGCGCCGGGCGACTTCCGCGCTCAGGCCGTGCAATGCTTCGAAAACGTCAAGACGGCGCTCGCCGCAGTCGGTGCCGATTTCAGGCACGTGGTGAAGCTCACCAGCTATTTCGTCGATATCGCACAGATGCCGATCTATCTCGAGGTCCGCAATCGCTACGTCGATACCAAGGCGCCGCCGGCGAGCACGGCCATTCAAATCGTGAAACTGGCGCACGAAGGCGGGCTGTTCGAGATGGAGGCCATCGCGGTGGCGCCGCTGGTGTAGCGGGACGGCGCCCTATCGAAAACGCTCGCTCGGCGGCGCGATCTCAGTGACGAGATCGCGCACCAGTTTCTTGTTGGGTAATGGCGTGAGCGTCATTTCGCGCGGCTCGAGGCGGGCGGTGCAGGCATAGACCGTCTTGCCGTCGAGCTGCATCATGCATTCCTTGCAGGCATTGGCATTGATGCAGGAAAAGCGCATCGCGAGCGTCGGGTCCTTGTTAATACGTAACCAGCGCAGCCCGTCGAGCACCGATTGGCCGGGCTCGAACGGCACCTCAAAGGTCTCGAAGCGGCCAGCCTCACGCGCGCTGCCGCGCCATATTTTAAGGGTGGCGATGGAACTCATGAGGCCAATGCCGCGGCCGGAGTGCCCGAGATTTTCACCTCACCGCCGCGCATCGTTGCGTGCTGATTGACGAGCCATTGCGGCAGCGTTTGCGGACAGTCTTCGCGTTGGTGCGCGCCGCGGCTTTCGGTTCGCAACAGCGCGGCTTCGGTCACAGCACGCGCCACGCCGAGCATGTTGCGCAGGTCGAACCATTCCAGCCGCTGCATATCGAACGCCGCGCCGCCGCCAGGCGGACGCTCGCCGAGTCCAGCGGTCAAATCCGCGATCTCTTTAACAGCGCGCGTGAGTTTTGCCGCGGTGCGCAGCGGGCCAACGTCATCGGCCATGATCGCTTGCAGCTTCGCGATCATCGCTGCGGTGTTCGGCGTATCGCGATTGGAGGAATCGGCACGAACGAGATCGAGGCTGGGGCGCGTATCTTGCGGCCGCAGTTTCGGCGGCGCCGCACGCTTGATTCGTTCGGCCGCGCTTTTGCCGGCGCGGCGGCCGAACACCAAGGCTTCGGTGATGGCATTGCCCGACAGCCGGTTCGCGCCATTGGCGCCGCCAACGACTTCGCCGGCGACGAAAAGTCCCGGCAGTTCCGTAGCCATGGCGGCATCGGCTTTGACGCCACCCATTTGGTAATGCGCGATCGGCGCGACCTCGACCGGCATTTTGGTGAGATCGATGGCGTTCTCCGCCAGGCGATCGATCACCGGCCCGAACGCTTCGCGCAGCGCCGCCGCCGAGCAATGCTCGAACGACAGATAGGCGCCGCCATGCGGCGAGCCGCGGCCGGCTTCGACATCCTTGACGATGGCATAGGTCGCGAGATCGCGCGCGAGCACGTATTTGCCGTCCTCGTCGGAGCCATATTTCGAGGTGAATTCTTCCATCGCGCCGTTGAGCAGCCGGCCGCCGAGCTTATAGCGGAACGGATCCCACATGATCGGGTCCATGCCGACGAGCCGCGGCGCCAGATGCCCGATCGGAAAGAACTGAACGAATTCCATGTCGATCAGCGAACAGCCGGCGCGCAGCGCCAGCGCGTAGCCGTCGCCGCCCATGTTCGTCGACGCGCTGTTGCGGCGATAAAGCCGCGTCAGACCGCCAGTCGCCAGCACCGTTGCTTTTGCCGCGATAATGACCGGCGCGCCGGAACCGAGGTGATAGCCGACCGCCCCAGTCACTTCGCCATCGCTGACAACGAGATCGACGATGCAGACGTCGCCCGCCTTGTGGATCGCATCCTTACGCGCGATCCGCGTGCGCAGCGTCTTCGACACCGCCGGGCCGGTATTGATGAAATCGACATAGACGCAGCGCGGCCGGTCGTGGCCTGGCGCCGTGGTCGCGGTGATGTGGCCGTTTTTGCGCGCCCAGCCGACGCCCCAGGCATCGAGCTCGCGGATGCACGCGGGCGCGTCTTCGCACAGCAACTGCGCTAATTTTTCATCGCACAGGCCGCGGCCGGCGGTGATGGTGTCGGCGTAATGGTGCTGTGGATCGTCGGGCACTTCTTCGCCGAGCGCGGCGGCAACCGTCATTTGCGCCATCACCGTGGCGCCGCCGCGGCCGATCAGGCTTCGGTCGGCGATAAACACCCGCGCGCCGCGGCGTGCTGCTTCGATCGCGGCATAAAGACCGGCGGCGCCGGAGCCGATGACTAGCACGTCGGTTTCGATGCTGACGGGTTCGAGCGTCATGACGGCAATGTAGCGTCGAACGAAGCGGCAAGACGGCTGGCAAATTGCCGTTCCATCTCTTTGGCTTTGGCGCGCAGCACCGGCTGGCCGAGGCTGCCAAGTTTGCCGGTCAGCGCTGCTTCCACGTCATAGCCGATCCTGGTCTCGTCGCCGGCTTCGGTGAGCCGCGTCAGCGCGGTGGCCGTAAGCCGGCCGACAATACCGAGCGGCGTGCCCTCGACCCTGGCTTCGATCTCGCGCGGCTCCTCGGCGCGCACGACCTCGACGCTCACTTTGAACTTGAATTTCATATAGGCGACTTTGGTTTCGAACGTCGCCGCATAGCTGTCGGGCGCGGTTTCGACGAGATCGCTCACGCCCTCGACGCAGGAGGCAAAGAACCGCGCGTCGCGCATGGCTTTGTAAACCTCAGCACGCGGCGCCTTAACCGTCAGCTCTCCGGAAAATTTCATGGCATCTCACTCAGGCGCGCAACGCCGTGAGCATGTCTTTGATATATTCATCGGCGCTCGAAATCACGAGCATCATGACATGCGGCCGCAATTGCGCGAGCATTTTCGACAGCGTCTCGTCGCTCGACGCGGCGCCGCCCAGGATCAGCGCCGTGGTCATCACGTTCTTCAGGTGACAGGTCTCACCGATGAGTGCCGCAGCACCGGCGTTCTCGCCGACGCTCGCCACCATCACTACGAGATCGGCAGTGTCCACTTCGTCGACGAGGTTTTTGGTGCGGCCGGCGAGATCGTTGAGCCAGCCATCCATCGAGAAGCGCTCGCCTTTCTTCGGCGTCCCGGAAAAGGCCGACGCGGTGAGGAAGCTCGCGCGCTGCCACGGCGCGGACGCCAGATCCTTGACGATGCGTTCGCTCGGCGCATCGAGTGCGATCACCTTCACCGCGCGCGGCTGTGAATTCGGCTTGTCGATGCGGAACCTGGCTTCCGCCGCCGAACTCATCCGCGCCGATTCACTGTCCATTGCTCTCTCCTGACGCCCGGCGGCAAATATAGTGGAAAACCGGGAATATTCCATTATGACAAGGCCATGGCCGATGAAACGTCCGTAAAACGCCTCGAATTATGCCGCGCCGACGCCGTCGCACCGGGTGTGCCGCTCAAGGTCGAGATCGGAGACCTGGCGCTGGCGGTGTTCAACCTCGACGGCGAGTTTTTCGTCACCGACGACGCTTGCACCCATGGGCCGGGCTCCCTGTCGGAAGGCGAAGTCAATGGCGACGTGGTGCAATGCAACTTCCACGGCGGCGAGTTCAATATCCGCACCGGCGAAGTGGTATCGCCGCCCTGCATGGTGCCGATCAAGACCTATCCGGCGACGGTCGTCGACGGCATGGTGACGATCGAAGTGTGAGCTTGGGACCCGGCCCATCGGGCCGCCAGGCGACACAGATCTCCAGTTGACGAAAGGCACGGCGGCGGCTTGTTACACGCCAACAAGCTTGTGGAGGATCGTCCAATGCCGAGAACCAAACCGCCATTCCGCGCCGACGTGGTCGGCAGCATTCTGCGCACCGCGCCGCTGAAGGAAGCGCGCGCCAAGCGCGAAAAGGGCGCGATCACCGCAGCGCAACTCAAAGAGGTCGAAGACCACGAGATCGAGAAGATCATCAAGAAGCAGGAAGAGGTCGGGCTCAAATGCGCGACCGATGGCGAATTTCGCCGCTCGTGGTGGCATTTCGACTTCTACGGCATGCTCGACGGTGTCGAGATCATCGAACTCGATCACGGCATCCAGTTCCAGGGCGTGCAAACCCGGCCGCGCACGCCGCGCATCACCGGCAGGCTCGGCTTCTCCAATCACCCGATGCTGGAGCATTTCAAGTTTTTGAAAGCCCACACGCGGGTGACGCCGAAAATGTGCATCCCGAGCCCGGCAACACTGCATTTCCGCCTCGAGCCGGATGCCATCCAGACCAAAGAATATAAAGACCGCGACGCGATCTTCGACGATCTGGCGAGAACCTATAAGCAGGCGATCAAAGGTTTTTACGACGCCGGCTGCCGCTATCTGCAATTCGACGACACCGCCTGGGCCTATCTGTGCTCGCAGGCCGAGCTGAAGAAGGCACGCGACCGCGGTCTCAACGCCGAGCGGCTGCAACAGGACTACGGCCGCGTCGTCAACCAGGCGCTGGAAGGCAAACCCGCCGACATGACGGTCACCACACATGTCTGCCGTGGCAATTTTCGTTCGACCTGGATTTCCGAAGGCGGTTATGAGCCGGTTGCCGAGACGCTGCTCGGCAAATTGAACTACGACGGCTATTTCCTCGAATACGACACCGCCCGCGCCGGCGGTTTTGAGCCACTGCGCTTTTTGCCCAAGGGCAACCAGATCGTGGTGCTCGGGCTCGTCACGACCAAATCCGGCTCGCTCGAAATGAAAGACGACGTCAAGCGCCGCATCGAGGAAGCGACTAAATTCGTCGCCCTCGATCAGCTCAGCCTGTCGCCGCAATGCGGCTTCGCTTCGACCGAAGAGGGCAATGTGCTCGCCGAGGAAGAGCAATGGGCGAAACTGCGCATGATCGTCGAGCTCGCCGACGAGGTGTGGCGCTGACGCACGGGAAGCGCTCCGGCGCGCCCCGTTGCGTCATCAAAAATCGGTCGACACGTCGTCGATCGGTTGCTGCGAGTCCATCTTGATGAGCTTGATCTTGCCTTGCGCCGCGGCGAGCGTCTTCGTCAAATCGACGCTGTGAATGGACTGATCGCCGTAGGTCCTGAAATACCAGCGCAGATTCTTCAGGTCGGAGGCGCTGGTCCAGGTGGTGTATTCGGCGTGCGTTTGACCGCCCTGCGTGTCGCGCACCGCACCGTAGGGGATGTCGAAATTATTGAGGATATGGAACGCCTGCAGGACGGCTTCCGGCGCCGTGTCGGAGGGCATCGCCGACTGTGAAAAGGCGACCGCGCGCACGAAACGCGACGGCGGTGTGAAGTCGCCCGGCAAGCCGCGCAGGCCCGAGCCCTGGCCGAACTGCGCCAGCGTAATGCCGCCGAGGCCGAGCGGCGGAACGTTGGTGGCGCTGAGATTCACATAGTTGCGCAGGTTGGTCATGTGCCACTCGAAGTTCGGCGAATTGGTTACGACCCCGAGCGGATTGTCAAAGATCTTAAGAGTCTTGTCCAACGGCTCGATCACGACCGACTTGCCACTACGGTCAAACACGACGAAATGAACGGGCGGGACCTGCTTCATGGCGTCAAGAACGACCGGCGCCAGCACGACCTTGTTGAAGTTGGCCTTCACCTCATCGATGGTGACGAAATTACCCAAGAGCCAGTTGGCGTATTCGTAGGGCGCCATCGCGTGCGCGGCATTGTCCTTGGTCGCGTCCGGGTAGCTTGCATAATCCGGGAAATAGAACAGGCCGACATAGAGGCCGTGGTCGTTGAGGCCGTCAAGGATCGCGGTGAGACCTTCGGCATTGGCACCGAGGAAGCCGTACTTCGTCGTGTAGCTGACGCCCTTACCGCCGTCCGGCAGCGTGCCGGTGAAAGCGGTTCCGGCCGGCACAACCAGCACATCGGAATGCAGGTCGACGCCGAACTCCAATGTGCGCGCGGCGATGACACCGCCGTCTTTGGCGACGAGGCGGATACCCGTGCAAGCTTGCGCCACCGGCGCGAAGCTTAAAGCGGCGACAAGAACTCCAACGAGCGCTGAACGGGACACGGCGTCCTCCTGGTTAGGCTTCGTAACGATGGAGTGCTAGCCGCGGCGAGCGCCGGATCAAAGTTCAATCATGTTTCACGATGAGCAAAGTAACGTTCAAGACTATCTCATCAGTCTTAAATTGACTCATCACCGCGAAAAAACCGGAACCCTAAGTGTTAGTACGTAGTTTAGTTCCACTCAGCCGCTTATACACGTGCACCATCAGGGCCATGGCGAACAGCGGCGTTATCAGATTGACGATCGGGATCGAGACGACAGCGGCGATCAACAGGCCGCCGAGATAGACGGTTGTGGCATTACGCCGGCGCAAAGCCTTGGCGTCGGGCGGCGGCAGGAACCGCATCGCCGCGAGCTCGAAATATTCGCGGCCGAGAATATAGGCCGTGGCGAGAAGGAAGATCACCGCGCCGAAACCGGCGAAGATGATCAGCGGCGCGGCGCACAAATAAATAACCACCGCGAGAAGTGCGGTCTTGCAGCCCTCCCACATCGCGAGCCATAGCGGTAGCGCCTTACCCGGCTGATCGGCCGGATAATGTTCGTGCTCGACTTCATCGGCGATCTGGTCGGCGAAGAAACTGCCGACCAGCGCGGTCACGGCAGGCATCAACAGCACGCTGCCGACGATAATGCCGAGGCCGGCGGCGAATGAGAGCAGCCAGGCCAACGCGTTCGCCGGAGCATGCGCCTGCGGGCCGAGGGTCGATTCGAGCGATGCGCTCCCGGCGCCGATCAGGTGCACAATCAGCCGGTCGAGCGCGATTCCTACAGCGACGATCAGCGCCAGCGACAGCAGAATCGATTTCCACAGGATTGCGCGCAATGGCCGCGTGAAAATCTGTTCAATCGCCTTGATCGCGTCGTCGATCATGTTTTGCGTCATTCCGGTCGAGCGAAGCGAGGGCCGGAATCCATAGTCACCGCCGTTTAGAGCGGGCACTGCCTATCACTATTTCAGGTGATGTGGCTATGGATTCCGGGTTCGCGCCATAGCGCGCTCCGGAATGACATTACGCCGCGATCACTTCAACGTCGTCGCCGCTGTCTTGCGGCACCAGCGGGCCCGCGTCGGCGGCGCGCGACAGGTCGGCCCACTGCAGCGACTTGTAATCGAAGCCCTGAGCGATGGTCGGCTTGACCACGTTGAAATACGGGGAAATGTCGAAGTCGCGCGGGCAATAGAGCGACGAGTGGCGGATTTCCAAAATTTGCTCGCGCGCCTGCCGGCTGCCGGTGAGCTTGATCTTGGGCAGGATCGGATAGCGCACAGCGCGGAATGCATCCGCGATCAGCGCCGAGCAGATCTGCCGCGTCGGATCGCCCGATCCGAGCGCGAGCAACCGCCGGCGCCAGCGGTGCGGCACCGGCATCGGCAACAGGTAGCGCAACAGGTCGATGATGTTTTTCAGGTCGTAGGCGCAGCCGATGCGCTCGACCGCATAGGCGCAAACCACCGTGCAATCGTTCTCGGTCAATCCGACCGGCCGGCAGATGCGGGTATGAAACTTGAGGTATTTCGACAGCGGCGCCGAGACCACGCCCTCGCCGACATTGGCTTCGATCAGCACATGCGGCTCGCCATCCTCCGTGATACGGCCCGGCAGCGGGCCGACATAGAGCGCGGAATGCGACCAAGTCGATTGGGTAAGATACTTGATGACGCCGGCGATGTGGTTGTTGCCTTCGACCAGCAGCACGTCGCCGGGTTGCAGCAAGCTGCGCAGCGCATGGGGATCACTCGGCGTGAACGGCTCATAGCCGGCAACCGGTTTCTGCAAGTAGCGGGCGATCAACCGCCCGACGCCATCGAGCATCTGGCTCATCGCGGGCCTCCCAGCCCCATCGCGCGCGGTTTCCCCGCATCGTTATTGTTACGTAGTTTATGCGGCGTCCGTTGCAATTTGGTTCACAGTGCCGGCTGCGCCGTTGACCGGGCTTTAAGCATGACGTTTGCCCGTCACGCGCCGATCGTGCAATCTGCATAACCCCGCAAGCAATCGGAAACCATGCCGCAACTCGATCGACGTTCGTTCCTCGCCGCTTCGGCTGCGCTTGCCGCGCGGCCCGCGCTCGGCGTCGCCGCACCGTCGTCGGGCGCCTTCGAGGTTGTCATTATTGGCGCCGGCGCCGCGGGCATTGCCGCGGCGCGCAAGCTCGCCGCCGCGGGCCGGCGTTGTGTGCTGATCGAGGCGACCAATCATGTCGGCGGACGCTGCGTCACGGACATGCAAAGTTTTGGTGTGCCATTCGACCGCGGCGCGCACTGGATCTACCTGCCCGACGCCAATCCCGTGGCCCGATTGACACCGCACCGCAGCATCGACGTCTATCCCGCCCCGCAGAGCCAGAAGGTGCGCATCGGTCTGCGCTACGCGCGCGAGGGCGAGCTAGAGGATTTTCTCACTGCGCAGGTGCGTACCATCCGCGCGATCGACGATGTAGCCCGGAAAGCGGACATTCCCTCCGAGCAGGTAGTGCCGAACGATCTCGCCGACTGGCGCGGCACGGTCGAATTCGTGCTTGGCCCTTATGACTGCGCCAAGGATCTGGCGCAGGTGTCGTCGTTCGATTTCGCCAAGGCGGCTGAACGCAACGCGGCGGCATTCTGCAAGCAGGGCTTCGGCACCATGCTGCTCGGGCTCGCGCAGGGACTGAACATCCAGTTCGGCACGCCGGCGAAGACGATCGACACGCGCGGCAGCGTCAGCGTCGACACGCCCAAGGGCACGATCACTGCCGCCGCAGCGATCGTCACCGTGCCGACCAATGTCGTTGCCTCCGGCGGGCTTCGATTCACGCCCGACCTCGGCCATCACCAGATCGACGCCTTCGGACGCATGTCGCTCGGCAGCTACGATCACATCGCGGTCGAACTCAAAGGCAATCCACTCGGCCTCGAAAGCGACGATCTGGTGTTTGAGAAATCGAACGATACGCACACCGCCGCGATCCTCGCCAACATTTCGGGCACCTCGCTATGCACAGTCGACGTCGCCGGCGCGTTCGGCCGCGATCTTTCGGCGCATGGCGAAGCTGCGATGTTCGACTTCGCCGCCACCTGGCTCACCAATCTCTACGGCTCGGAAATCAAGCAGGCGATCGGGCGCAAATATGCGACGCGCTGGAATGCCGATCCTTATGCGCTCGGTGCGTGGTCGGCCGCCGTGCCGGGTAGCCAGTTCGCACGCCGCCAGTTCCTCGATCCGATCACCGACAATGTCTGGTATGCCGGCGAAGCGGCGCACGAGACATTATGGGGTACGGTGGGCGGCGCCTGGGAATCCGGCGAGCGCGCCGCCGACGCGGTGCTGCGCCGGCTCGGACCGGCGAGAGCCTCCGCACCGGCCGCAACTGACGACACGACAAGACGCAAGCCGCCAGCAGCCGCGCGTGTTCAGCGTCAGAACCCGCAAGACCAGGACACGTCGCGTTATCAATATTTCGGCACGCCGACGATCATGGCGCCGGAGCGGTAATCAGGCCCGTAGCACACCGCCAGTGCGCTTGTTGACTTCGCCGACAATCTTGGCGGCGAGGGCCTCGATCTCCGCGTCGGTCATGGTCTTGTCGCGCGGCTGGATCGTTACCGCGATGGCGATCGATTTCTTGCCGGGCTCGATGCCTTTGCCCTCGTAAACGTCGAATACGGTAACGCCGGCAATGAGCTTTCTGTCGGCAGATTGCGCGGCGCGCACGATGTCGGCGGCTTTCACATTACGCTCGACCACGAAGGCAAAATCACGCTCGACCGGCTGGAACGGCGACAGCTCCAGCGCCGGCTTGGCGCGCGTCGCCCGCGTTTTTGGCTCGGGGATGCGCTCAAGGATGACCTCGAACCCGACCAGCGGGCCCTCGGCATCGAGCGCTTCGAGCGCGCTCGGATGCAGCGCGCCGAAATGGCCGAGCACGTTCTGCGGACCGATCTGGATGGTTCCGGAACGGCCGGGATGAAACCAGGCCGGACCGCCCGGCACCACTTGCAGCGACGATGCCGGCGCGCCGGCCGCGGTGAGCACGGCGAGCGCGTCGGCCTTGGCATCGAACGCGTCCACTTCGCCATCGCGCTTGCTCCAATGCCGGCCGATGCCGGACGGTTTTGCCAGCGCGCGCCGGATAGCGGTCGCGGCGGTGAACTGATCGGCTGGCTGATCACCGCGAAAAACCTGGCCGACTTCGAACAGGCCGACATCGGGGAGGCCGCGGTCGGCGTTTTTCTGCGCAGCGGCGACAAGACCGGGAATGAGACTCGGCCGCATGTCGGAAAGATCGGCCGCAATTGGATTGGCCAATGCCAATTCTGGCTTACCGCCGCAGAACAATTCGGCGTGCGCTCTGCCAATAAACGACCACGTCACCGCTTCGACGAGATTGCGCGTTGCGAGCGCGCGCTTGGCCTTGCGCGTTCGCACCTGGATCGGCGTGAGCACCGGCTTGCGCGGCGCTTCGCCGCGATCAAAAACCGCCAAAGGTACGCGATCGACGCCGAGGATACGCACGACCTCTTCGACAATATCGGCCTTGCCCTGCACGTCGGCGCGCCAGGTCGGCACCGCGATTTTCACCCGCTCGCCCTGGCCGGCGACGAAAAAGCCGAGCCGCTCCAGCACGCGGCGCATGTCGGCGATCGGGACGGTCATGCCGGCGAGCCGCTTGAGCTCGGACATGGGAAAATCGATCACCCGCTCCGGCAGATCGGCTTTGCCGGCGACGACAATGTCCGACGGCGTGCCGCCGCACAGATCCATGACCATGCGAGTGGCAAGCTCAAGCCCCGGCAGCATGAAGGCCGGGTCGACACCGCGCTCGAAACGGTAGCGTGCATCCGAATTAACACCGAGCTTGCGGCCGGTCTGCGCGATATTTTGCGGCTCCCACAGTGCCGATTCGATCAGCACATCGGTGGTCGTTTCCGAGCAGCCGGTTTCCTCGCCGCCCATGATGCCGGACAATGACTCGACGCCGTTCTCGTCGGCGATGACACAGATCGAATCGTCGAGCGTATAGGTCTTGCCGTCGAGCGCCAGCAGCGTCTCGCCCGGCCGCGCGCGGCGTACCGTGAGATTGCCGTGAACCTTCGCGGCGTCGAACACGTGCAGCGGCCGGCCGCGGTCGTAGGTGATGAAGTTCGTGATATCAACCAGCGCATTGATCGGCCGCAGTCCGATCGCGGTTAGCCGTTTTTGCAACCAGGCTGGCGACGGGCCATTCTTAACGCCGCGCACCAGGCGAAGCGCAAAGGCTGGGCACAGCGACGGCGCTGCGCCGAAATCGAGCTTCACCTGCATCGGGCATGGAAACTCGCCCTTCACCGGCTTGATGGCCGGGTCCTTGAACTTGCCCATCTCGGCGGCACCGAGGTCGCGGGCGATGCCATGCACGCCGGTGGCGTCGCTGCGGTTCGGCGTCAGATTGATCTCGATTACCGGATCGTCGAGGCCAGCGAATTTGGCGAAATTCTCGCCGACCGGCGCATCGGCGGCGAGCTCGATGATACCGTCGTGATCGTCGGAGATTTGCAGCTCGGCTTCCGACACCAGCATGCCGCGGCTTTCGACGTCGCGGATTTTGCCGACGCCGAGCGTCATGTCCTTGCCGGGAATGTAGGCGCCGACCGGCGCGAACACGCCTTTCATGCCAGAGCGCGCATTTGGCGCGCCGCACACGACCTGAACCGGATTGCCGCTGCCGACATCGACCATGCAGACGCGAAGACGGTCTGCGTTTGGGTGCTGCTTCGCCTCGACAACACGCGCGATCATGAACGGCGCGTAGAGCTTCACCTTGTCCTCGATGCGCTCGACTTCAAGCCCGATCATCGTGAGCTTGTCGGCAAGCTCGCCAAGCGAGTGATCGGTGTCGAGGTGCTCCTTGAGCCAGGCCAGGGTGAATTTCATCATGGCTTAAGGGCTCAAGCCCCCCGCCAGCGTCGGGAAATCAAGCGGACGGAAGCCGTAATGCGAAAGCCAGCGCACGTCGGCCTCGAAGAAAGCGCGCAGGTCCGACATGCCGTATTTGAGCATGGCGATGCGGTCGATCCCCATGCCCCAGGCAAAGCCTTGATACTCGTCGGGATCGAGCCCGCAATTACGCAGCACGTTCGGATGCACCATGCCGCAGCCGAGAATCTCCAGCCAGTCGTCGCCCTCGCCGAAG
>Ga0181537_10000356_pt1 | contig 43108 bp, 25 predicted proteins | sample PEATcosm2014_Bin_39_FD_119765 | JGI IMG/M metagenome (GOLD analysis project Ga0181537, IMG submission 119765) | Peatland microbial communities from MTU Mesocosm Facility, Houghton, MI, USA - PEATcosm2014_Bin23_10_metaG | ecosystem: Environmental > Terrestrial > Soil > Wetlands > Peat | place...
CGCCGATACCGCCGATACCGCCGATACCGGGGGAGGGGAATTCACATTCGCGCTCATCATTGCTCTCCTTGGTCGCCTTTTCGGGGGACGCGGAAATTCAACTCGAGGTCTTGGAAATGGACGGAGAGGAGCGGGGAAGCGAGCGCGGCTTTGGGCGCACATGAATTTGAGTTCTACCCAAGGTGGAAACCCTCCCGACACGCGCCGAACCCCCGTTCGGACGCTACCAGCCAGATATTTTTGTCGTGGTATACCATATATGAACGCGTTTCAGAGTGTCAAGCGACATTCGGAGACTTGGGATCGGCGGCGGTCTCGACGCTTACCCCGCAAATTATTGGGTTCGGCGTCACATGTGATCAGAGTCGATCGCATGTCAAACTTAATTCGTTGGGACGAGGCCCGCTCCAATGTAATATATCTGAGCCGCTGCCCAGGGAGTGAATGCGCTCACACTCTCGCCGGGTCCATTTTTGACCGCGCGAGGCGTCTCGGGAAGCTCATGCAAATAGTCGGACTTGTGATATCTATTGGGGGACCGCCCTATGTCGCGCCGCCGTGCTGTCGTGGGCGACTTCAGGGACAGTTGCTCAATCCATCGAGGACCCCATGAACACGATTGCAGCGCTGGTTCAGCGTACCTCCGCCGCTCCGCTCGCGCTGGCGCCGCTGAACGCAACGAGCTTACGCGACCAGGCGTATACGCTGCTCAAGAACGCGATCGCCGACACCGATATCTACGATCCGAACCAGGAGCTGCGGCTCGACGAACGCCAGCTCACGACCGCCCTCGGCGTCAGCCGCACCCCGATTCGCGAGGCGCTGTCGCTGCTGGAACAGGAAGGATTCATACGGACCGTGCCGCGCCGCGGCATCTACATCATTCGCAAGTCGAAGCGCGAGATGATTGAGATGATCCAGATGTGGGCCGCGCTCGAATCGATGGCCGCGAGGCTGGCGACGCTGCATGCAACCGATGCGGAAATCGCCGGGCTGCGCCACCTGTTCGACGAGTTCCGCAACTCGCCGCCTTCGGAGCATTTGGATGAATATTCCGATGCGAACATCGCGTTTCATACGGCGGTGATCGCGCTCGGCGGTTCACAGACCATCGTGGATGCCACGCGCAATCTTCTGATTCACGTGCGCGCCATTCGCCGCGCGACGATCACCCAAAGCGACCGTGCGGCCCGCTCCATCATCGATCACCTGAAGATCATCGAGGCCTTGGAGCGGCGCGACACCGAATTGGCCGAGCGGCTCGCCCGCCAGCACACGCTGGACCTCGCCGCGCACGTTGACCGCTACTGCGATTTTCTGGGTTGACCCCATTGCCCGAGTGACGGCGCGGCACCGGCGCCGCCCGGGCTGCGCAGATACCGCGGGCTGCCGGCATCGGGCACTTCGCCGCGCAGCGCGCCGGGCGCGAGTGCCTTGACGCCGCTCGAGGTATCCGGATCCGAGATTGCCGATCGAAGCAAGCCTTCATCCGTCGACACCGGCGCTCCGCGCTCGATCTTGAGATAAATGCGCCCGGTCGCCTGATCGGCAAAATTGACCTCGCGAAAGCTCTCCGCGCATCGCCTCAAGAATTCGGTGTTGTGCTCGGGGGCGAGCAGCCGGCGGTCGGTATACAGCTGCTCCGGGGAGGCTGCATCGACATTCACCCTTCCGTATCGCTCGATGTCCAGCATTCCCTTCACATCGAGCACGTTGAACGTGTGGGTGTCGCCGAAGGCGACCGTGCGCGGACGCTCCCCGTAGCGCACGGTGTTGTCCAGAAACTCGAATTGAATGCGCTTGTCGCTGCGCCGGACCCATGTGAAAAAGAAGTCGGGAATTCCCGTGTAGGCTTCCACGGCGTGCGCCAGCGTGTCATCCACCGCTTTGTAGCGCCCGAACTCCAGGCCGCGGTTCCAGGCGCGCTCCACCAGCGATTCGGGAGGCGTGATCATGAAAAACAAATACACCGTCTGGCCGAAGCGCGTGAGCAGGTTGCTGCCCGCCTCGGCCGAATCGGGCGCGAAGCTGTCGAAGCGAAACCGGTCGATCAAGAGGTGCGTCATGTCGCCTCGCTGGTGCTTGCGCGCCATGTAGCGGTCGAGTTTCTGATCGACGATCTGCAGCTCCTCGGCGGTGAACGCGCCCGCATACTTGTAGGCGTCGCCGAGCGCACCGTAGTCGAGCAGCTGCTTGCGCCAGATGTCCGGACTGATCAGCGCGAAATCGCTCCATTGCACGCCGATGTCGCCCGCGAGCTTCTTCTGCAACGGCCGCAGCGTGCTCTTGCCCGAGGCGGACGGGCCCTTGGTATTGATGACCACGGGGCGCTCCTGCCGCGGCAGCAGGCGATAGCCCTCGCTGCGCGCCGCGCGCTTGAGCGTGGGTTCGATGGCGCGGCCGATGCAGTCGCTGCCGTAGTCGTTGCATGCCATATGGGTCGCCAGAGACACGATGAGTTCGCGAGAGCCCCACGCTTGACCGTGGGTGGCGAACAGCGCCGACATCACCCGCGCCAGCGCGCGGTACGCGATTCTCCGCGGTGCATCGGTCTCGAGGCCCGCAAGGCGCTCGCAGTCCGCAATCTCGCGCGGGCCCCAGCCGCGGACGGCAGCGGCCGGGGCCGCAGGCGCAGCCACGGCGCGGCGCGAAATGATCCGCCGCATCAGGCGCGACGCCGCGGATCGCTCGCGCGGCGCGACCGCCGGCGCAGCTGCGGCCGTCGCCCGCTCCCAGGCGGCGCCGATGGCCTCGCGCAGCTCGCGCCGGGTGCGCTCGTACACCGCGACGATGGCGTCCATGTCCGGTTGAAGATGCCGCTCGAGCAGCCGGCTCGCGATCTCGCGAAAATTGATGCCCAAATCGCCGATGCGAGAGCCGTCGGGCACGGCAAAGTCGGCGGTGACGCGGATCAGGAGCTCGTGCAGGGCGAGTCTTTGCGGCCGAAACGCGACCAGCTCGCTCAGCGAGAAGCCGGTCAGACTACGCAGCTCCGCGGCCGCGGCGACGCTGGTGAAGACGTTTTCGGGCCTGAAGATGGTCGATAAATGCCGCAGCTCCTTCGGCACCTGCGACAGGATTCCCGGGTCCCATGCGCCGTGCGCCCGTGTCTCGCCGGGGCGATTCACGCGCGACCCTGCCTTGCCTGCGTATCACCGTCTGCCATGCCCGGGATGATACCCAACCCCCGATCCCCGCTCGAAACTCATAGTTGCGACGCAATTCCCCGTCTTGACCCCCGCGGTGTGATGCATTCGCCACCTTTACGGCCATTCAATTAATCCAAAATGTGCCGGTAAAGTGATACTCGGTGTACGCGCAAACCTTCGACCGCGACAGGACATTCCAAGACCATGACTTCACAACCTGCCGGTCGATCATCGCAGCCGCAGGCGCACCCGCCAGCCGCCGGCGAGGCGGCCGCAACCTTGATCCGGCATTGCTGGCCGGGCAAGCCGTGACTCTCATCGAGCTTCACTCGCGCCTGGGCGAGCTTGCGCTGCTCGGCGACGCGCCGCGTCCCTCCGAACCGCCCCCGCCCTCGCCGCGTCCCGGCAGCCTGGCGGCCGCGGGGCTGCTCGAGAGCGCACCGGTCGGCATCTATCACACCGATGCGGCCGGCAACATGGTCTATGCCAATCCCGAGTATCGCCGCACCTTCGGGCTCGAGCCGGGGCATGGCCCCGATGCCTGGGCGCAGTGCGTACACCCCGCCGACCGCGTGCGCATGGAAGAGGCGTGGGCGGCCTTCTGCAGCCAGCCCGCTCCCAGCCGATTCAGCTACCGCACGCGCGCCGAAGACGGCACGGTGCGCCATTTCACCGAACAGGTGATCGCGGCGCAGGGTGTCGGCGGCTGGGTCGGCACCATCGCCGACGTCACCGATCTGGTCACCGCGCGCGACGACTTGCGCAAGGCGGAAACCCTGTTCAGCCATACCTTCGACCAGGCGCCCATCGGCATTGCGCATGCGGATCGCCGCGGCAAGCTGATGCGCTGCAACGAGGCGTTCTGCAGGATGCTGGGTTTCGAGGCCGGTGAACTCGTGGATCAGACCATGGCCGGCCTCACGCACGGCGACGATGTCGCACGTGTATCGGCGCAAATCGAGCGCCTGTGGAGCGGCGAGATCCCGAGCGTCGACCTTGAAAAGCGCTACGCCTGCAAGGACGGCCGTTTCATCTGGGTTCGCATGACCGCCGCGCTCGTCCGCGAAGGCGACGCCGAGCCCGAGTACTCGGTGGAGTTCCTGCGCGACATCACTGCCCGCAAGGAATCCGCCGAAGAACTCGAACGGGTGCACAAGCAGCTCATGATCGCGTCCCGGCAGGCCGGCATGGCCGAAGTGGCGACCAATGTATTGCATAATGTGGGCAACATCCTCAACAGCATCAACATCTCGGCCAGTCTCGTGGTCGAGCGCGTCAAGCAGTCCAAGGTGCCCGGCGTGTCGCGCCTCGCCGCGATGCTGCAGGAGAAGGGCGCCGCGGTCGGGGAATTCCTCACCCAGGATGAGCGCGGCAAGCGCATCCCCGAATATCTCACCTCGCTCGGCGAGCAGCTGATGAGCGATCAGAAAATGGCGTTGGAGGAGCTCGCATCGCTGCGCGACAACCTCGAGCACATCAAGGACACCGTGGCCATGCAGCAGAGCTATGCGAAGCTGTGCGGCGTGGTCGAAACCATCGAGGTGGTCGATCTGGTGGAGGACAGTCTGCGCCTGAACGCGGGCGCCTTCGTGCGTCACGGAGTGACCCTGCAGCGCGAATTCGGCGAAGTGCCGCCGATCACCGTCGACAAGCACAAGGTGCTGCAGATCTTGGTGAATCTGGTGCGCAACGCCAAGTACGCCTGCGATGAATCGGGCAGGTCGGACAAGCTCATCACCCTGCGCATCGAGAGCGCCCCGGCCGGGGTGCGCATCTGCGTCATCGACAACGGCGTCGGCATACCCGCGCAGAACCTGTCGCGGCTGTTCGCTCATGGATTCACCACCCGCGCCGACGGGCACGGCTTCGGGTTGCACAGCGGCGCGCTCGCCGCGCAGGAATTGGGCGGCTCGTTGTCCGTGACCAGCGACGGGCCGGGCCGCGGGGCGACCTTCATTCTCGAGCTGCCGGCGAGCCCGGCGCAGGCCCCAAATGGCTAATTGCACACCGCTCGCCAATCGGCGCATCCTGATCATCGACGACAACGCCGCGATTCACCTGGATATTCGCAAGGTGCTGGGCGCCCAGGCGGAGCACTCCGCGCAAGCCGCCCTGGATGTTTTGGAGGCTGACCTGTTCGGCGAGAGCGTCGCCACGGCGGCGCGGCCGAATTTCGAGATCGACTCCGCGCACCAGGGCCAGGAAGGCGTGGCCATGGCGCACCAGGCGGTCGTCGACGGACGGCCGTATTCGATGGCGTTCGTCGATATGCGCATGCCGCCCGGCTGGGACGGCCTGAAGACCATCGAGCGCCTGTGGGCGACGGACCCGGACGTGCAAGTCGTGATCTGCTCGGCCCATACCGACTATGACTGGACCGAGGTCGTGGAGCGGCTCGGTCACTCCGACAAGTTGCTGGTGCTGCGCAAACCCGCCGAACCCATCGAGGTCCTGCAGTGCGCCACGGCGCTCAGCCGCAAATGGGAAAACGACAGGCTGGTCAAGGAGCAGGTGCTCAGCCTCGAAGAGGTCATCACCGCGCGCACGCGAGGATTGGAGGCCGCCAATCAGCAACTGCGGCATCTGGCCACGCACGATGCACTGACGGGCCTGCCGAATCGCATCTTGCTGGAGGACCGGCTGCAGCAGGCCATCGCGCACGCCGACCGGGACATGCGCTCGTTCGCGGTGATGGTGTGCGATCTCGACCGCGTCAAGCTCATCAACGATTCCCTGGGACATCGCGCGGGCGACGAGCTGCTGCAAGAGGTCGGGCGCCGGCTGGCCGCCGTGGTGCGCACCGCCGACACGGTGGCCCGCTGCGGCGGCGATGAGTTCGTCCTCATCGCCACCTCCGTGGGCAGCGCCGAGGACGCCGCGGGACTTGCATCCCGGGTGATGGACATCCTGCAGACGCCGGTGCAAATCGCCGACATCGACGTTCACACCTCCCCGAGCATCGGCATCGCCATGTACCCGGCCGACGGGGCCACGATTCAATCGCTGCTCGCGCACGCGGACGCGGCCATGTATGCGGCGAAACGGTTCGGCCGCGGCAGCTTCCGGCGCTACGCGCCGGGGATGGACGCCGGAACCGAGGACCGGGTTCAGATCGAAAGCGACCTGCACAATGCGTTGACGCACGGCCAATTCGAGCTCTACTACCAACCCAAGGTGGACGCGCGCACCGGAGAGGTGCGCAGCGCGGAGGCGCTGATCCGCTGGGCGCATCCGACTCGCGGCGTCGTGTCGCCCGCGCAATTCATACCGGTGGCTGAAGAGTGCGGTCTGATCGGAGCCATCGGCGCATGGGTAATCCGGGAAGCGTGCCGCCAAACGCGGGCCTGGCAGCTGGATGGCGTGCCGACCTTGCGCGTGTCGGTGAATCTGTCGGCATCGCAGTTCCGCGACAGCGGGCTGCTCGACAGCATTCGCCGCGCTCTCGATGACGCGGGCCTCGACGCGCGCTATCTCGAGGTCGAGCTCACGGAAAGCGCAGTCATGAGCGATCCGGAACAATCCATCGCCATTCTCGAGCAGCTGAGCGCGATGGGCGTGCTGGTCTCGGTGGACGATTTCGGCACCGGCTATTCGAGCATGAGCTACCTGCGCCGCTTTCCGATCGACAAGCTGAAGATCGACCGCGTGTTCATCGACGAGATCGCGAGCCGGCCGGAGGATGCATCGATCGTGCGCGCCATCGTCTTCCTCGCCCACAGCCTGCGCCTCAAAGTCGTGGCCGAAGGGGTGGAAACCAACGCACAGCTCGACTTCTTGAAGACCGCCGGCTGCGACGAATACCAGGGCTACCATTTCAGCCGCCCGCTGCCCGCGACGGATTTCGAGCGTCTCATCCGCGGCTCGCACGCGGACGACACTCTCAGCGAGGAGGACGCGGTGCGCACTCACAGCAAGCTCGCCGCGTACGTGCGCAGGTAGGCACGCCTATTTCGCGCGCAGGTAGGCACGCCTATTTCGCGGGAGCGGCCTCGAGCCTCGTGCTGTCCGGGTACATTTGCAGCCCGGGGACTTCGCCGCGCTCGAGTTTTTGCTGCACCTCCCGCCAGTACTCGACACAAAGCAGATCGAAGTTCTCCTCGCGGAAACAGCGGCGCGCAAAATAGCTCTTGAGCTGCATGCCGTGTTCGAGCTCCTCGGGCAGGAAGATCACGCCATCCTCGAAGAACCAATCGGGCACCGCTTCCTCGCCCGGCTCGCGATCGGCATTGGTGCGGATTTTCACGTCGGTCAATTTCTCCACCGCGTCGTAGTCGAAGAGGAACACCCGGCCGTACCTTCCCACGCCGTAGTTCCTGGAATCCAGGTCCTTGTTGAATATGTTCGTCGCGGCGTTGTTGCGGATGCAGCGCCCGAGGCTCGCCATCACGGCGCGCGTCGCATTTTCGTCGGCGGTCTCCAGAAACACCGGCAGCGGCACGATTTTCAGCTGCACGATCAGCACCCGCAGATAAACGCCGTCCGGATCCACCTGTACGCTGCCCGCGGCTTCCCGGCAGATCTCATCCAGCAGCTTCGGATCGAACATGTCGCGATCCAGCCGCAGATTGAAGTACATGACGTTGTCCAACATGCTGCCTGCCCGATTGATCTCGTGCACCACGCGATACTTGTCGGAGACGGCCGCCACCCCCGGATAGGCGCCCCATTTGTAGGAACTGGTGGGCTGATCCCGGATGACCTTGAGGTGGTAGGCGCATTCGTCGAAGGTGAACCCGAGCGCGACGGTGCCGGGGACGCCGGGCGAGCGCTGGAACCGGTGCCCGCGGCGGATCTGCTCGCTGATCTCGTTCAAAATGGCGACCTTGCCGACGTGATTGAATCCGATGGTGGAATAGTGATGGCCGAACGGGCGCCGCGGCATCAGGCTGAAGAGAAACACGCAGGTTTGGTAGTAGAGCCGGGTGGTGACATGAAAATTCGCCAGCGCCGAGCTGAACAGATCGTGGATGTCCGAGACGCGGTACAGAACGGCGTCGGCATAGATGCCCTGCGGGCCGTTCAGCAGCGCGACCACGAACGGCACGATCCCGCCCTCCTCGAGCACCCAGCGGCCGACGATGAACGCGCTTCGGTCGCGGAAGAAGCCGGCCTCGATGACGTCGAGGGCGAGCACGGCAGGCGCATTCGGCCCGCCGTACAGCAGCGGTTCGACTCTCTGCAGAATTTTCTGCGCGTCGCCCTGAAGATCTCTGAACGGAACCGCGAAATTCGCAATCCGCAGCGCAGCGCACAACAGTTCGGTGTCGACGCGGCCGCGCACTTTCAGCCGGCGATGCACGGAGGCCATCGAAAAGGCGCGCAGTTTGCTCGGCGGCGGGAACGAGTAGGCGACCGGCCGCCACAGCCCGCGGCTGATGTTGCGCCGTATCGAATGCGCGAAGCTGAAGGCGATGTCGGCGTCGTAGCGGTCGACGATCATGGCCACGAACAAGCGGTCGAGCGCGTCCCAGACATAGGGGTCGGTGGCAAGCGCCGGGAATGCGGCGAGGATCTTCGGTCCGTGCTCCGCGATGTACCGGCTGTACAGCCCCAGGCGTTCCTGACTGATGCGGATGGAGGCGTGCGGGTCCATCGCTTCGAAGGCGCGCTGCGCCCGGTGCGGGTACTGGCACAGCTGGCGGTAAAATTCGTCGTAGACGATCAGGATCAGCTGCGCCGTCTTGACGATGCGGGCGGCGTGGTCGGTGCAGGCCGCGAGCCGGGAATACGCTTCCTCGACGGCAGGCTCGGACATGGATCGGGGGCTCCTAGCCGCTGTTGCGCAGCGCCGTCGCGATGGCGTTGATCGACAGCTGAATGCCTTCACGGACCCGGGGGGCGTTCTCCCCGGCCCGGTGACGCTTGAGCAATTCCACCTGCAGCAGATTCAGCGGTTCGATATACGGCAGCCGCAGCCGGATGGACCCTTCGAGGGCTGGATGCTTCTCGAGCAGGCGCGTCTGCCCGGTGATCGCGAGCAGACTCTCCTGCGTCGCGAGCCAGGTATCGCGTATGCGGCCGAACAGGGCATCGGCCAGCGCGCGATCCTCGACCAGCGTGGCGTACCGGGCCGCCAGCCCCATGTCCGATTTCGACAGCACCATCTCGAGGTTATCCACGGTGGCGCGGAAAAACGGCCATGCCTCGAGCATCTCGCGCAGCAACCCCACGTCCGCCGAGCGCAGCGCCTGTCCCACTCCATACCAGCCGGGCAGCATGACCCTGGCCTGGGCCCAGCTGAACACCCAGGGGATGGCGCGCAGGTCCTCGATGCGCTGCGAGTTCGAGCGCGACGCCGGGCGCGACCCGATCTTGAGCTCGGAGATCTCCACGAGCGGCGTCATCTGCCGGAAGAAAGTCGAAAATCCTTCGGTCTCGTACACCAGGGAGCGATAGGCACGGAATGCCTGCGCGGAGAGGCCGTCCATCGCCTCCGCGAACCGCGCACGGCTCCCGCCTGAGAGCGAAGCGGTTTCGAGCGAGGCCAGCAAGGTGGCCGCGGTGATGGACTCGAGATTCGCCGCCGCGCTTTCACGCGTGCCGTACTTGGCGGCGATGATTTCGCCCTGCTCGGTGATGCGGATCCGGCCGCGGACCGTCCCGGACGGCTGGGCGCGAATCGCCGCGAACGATGAGCCTCCGCCGCGCCCGACGGCTCCGCCGCGCCCGTGAAAGATCTGCAGCGAGGTGCCGGCTTTCTCGAACGCCGCCGCCAGCGAACGGGTCGCCTGGTGCAGGCTCCAGGCCGACGTCAGATAGCCGCCATCCTTGTTCGAATCCGAATATCCGACCATTACCTCTTGAAAGCCGTGAGCCGACGCGATGGCCGCGGCTTCCGGCAGCCCGAGCCACGCCGTCATCACGTCGCAGGCATTGGCCAGGTCGCCGATGGTTTCGAAGAGAGGCACCGCCATGATGTCGGCACGCGGCTCGCCATGCCCGCGGTACAAGCCCGCTTCCTTCAGCAGGACATTCACTTCCAGAAGATCCGACACGCTCTCGCACTTGGAGACGATGTACGCGGTGATGCAGCCGCGGCCATGGCGCCGATGCGCGGCGGCGGCGGCGCGGACGATGTCGAGCTCCGCCATCGTCTCCTTCGAGTAGCTCGCGAAGGGACTTGCCAGGAGGCGCTCGGTGGCAAGCTCGCGCCGCAGCAGCAGAACCCGCGCGGGCTCATCCAACGCTTGATAATCGGGGGCGGCGCCCGCGACCTTGAGCAGCTCCGCGACCACGCGCGCATGCACATCCGCGTTTTGCCGCAGGTCCAGCGTCGCCAGATGAAAGCCGAAGGTCTCGACGGCTCTCGACAATCGGGCCAGAGCGCTGCCGGCGTTGCGCTTCACCTTGCTTGCCGACTCCAAGGATCGTTCGAGCACGTTCAAGTCCGCGCCCAAGCTCTGCGCGTCGGTGTAAGGTTCGGCGGCGACCGACGCCGGCCTCGGCGGCGCCCGTCCCGTCATGGCCTGATAAGTGGCGGCAAGCCGCGCGTAGATGCCGGTGATGGCCCGGCGGTAGGGCTCGTCGGCGCGGGCGGCATTGTGGTCGCCGCCGCGCTCGGCGAGCACGTTCAGCTCGGCTGAGACACCGGCAAGTTCGCTCGACACGGACAGTTCGGCGCCCAGCGCATTGAGCTGATCCAGATACTCGGTCAACAGCGCCTGTGCCGCGCGCCCCAGAGCGAGGCGCAGCGAGTCCGCGGTGACATGGGGATTGCCATCGCGGTCGCCGCCGATCCAGCTGCCGACACGCAGGAAACTTGCCGGTCGCCGGCCGAGCAACCGCTCCCAGCGCGCATACAGGACCGGTACCGTGGGCAGGAAGATGTCCCGCAAATAGGTCAGCGCCGTGTCCACCTCGTCCGCCACATACAGCCTCTCGCGCCGCAGCGCCCGCGTTTGCCACAGCAACGCGATCTGCGCCGCGATGCCCTCTTCGATCGACTCCCCCTGGGTCGTTTCGGTGCGGCCGGCGTCGCGCTCCGCCATCAGCGCCGCGATGCGATTGCGATGATCCAGCATGCTCTTGCGCATCACTTCGGTGGGATGGGCCGTCAGCACGGGGGTGATCAGGGCCCGGTCCAGCAGCGCGGCGGCCTCCGGGGTCTTGACACCCTGCGCGTCCAAGAACTCGAGCGCCGAAGCCAAGGTACTCCCCTCCTCGGCTGCCGCCCCCTGACGGTCCTCGGCCAGATTGGCCAGCATGGAAAACAGCATGAAGCTGCGCACGAAGGCAACGGTCTCCTCCAGCGACAGGGTGTCCAGCCCGGCGCCCAGCCCACGTGGGTTGGCGATGCCTCGATGTCGATCGACGGACGCCGCCCGGATGGCCTCGATGCGCCGAAATAGCACATCGCCACCATGGGTGCGAATCACATCGCCCAACAGCTTGCCGAGCAGGCGAACGTCGGCGTTTTGCGTAATGGAGGGAGGTGCTGCCATGCGGGACAATATGCCTGTTCGCGCGGGCGCGCGCCCATTTGTGCCGCCGCGGGCCCGGTTTCTGCTGCCGCGGCCGCGTTTGTCTGCCGGCCACGGCGCCAACCACGCCTTGAATCGCTCCCACTCGGGCGCGCTTGATAACTGGCGCCTATCGGCCGATTCGCGCAAATAATTAGAAGATTCTCTTACTTGAATCCACACTTGGCGCTGTGGGCGACACTATTACTGACACTTTAATTAGAGAGCATCATCTGATATATCTACGGATTAAACCGGCATGAGTAATCAAGCCCCTAGGCGCGTCATACCGATCAAAGTCGAGCCGGCTTCGAGCTTGACCGGCGCGCAGCGTGCGGCCGTACTCGATGCCTGCGCGCGGTTGAAGAGGGTGCCCGGCGCGTTGCTGCCCATCCTGCATGCCGTTCAAGAGACGCTCCGGTTCGTCCCCAAGGACGCAGTGCCGCTCATCGCACGCGAGCTTAATCTGTCCATTGCCGAAGTGCACGGCGTGGTGAGTTTCTATCATTATTTTCTGCAGGAGCGTCCCGGCCGCCGGGTCATGCATCTGTGCCGCGCGGAAGCGTGCCAGGCGCAGGGCAGCGTGGCGCTCGAGGCACACGCCAAGGCCACATTGGGCGTTGATTATCACGGCACCACCAGCGACGGCGCCATCACTCTCGAGCCCGTTTATTGCCTGGGTAACTGCGCTCTCGGGCCCTCGCTGATGATCGACCAACGATTGTACGGGCGCGTCACCCCCGAGCGTTTCGATGCGTTGGTGAGCTCGAGCCGGGCGCGCTCGTGAGCGGCGCGGAGGGCATCGCCCGGGTCTACGTTCCGCGCGACGCTGCGGCTCTCGGCGTGGGTGCCGAAGAGACGGCCGAGGCCGTGCTCGCCGAGGCAAACCGGCGCGGTATCCGCATCGAGCTGATCCGCAACGGCTCGCGCGGCCTCTTGTGGCTTGAACCCTTGGTCGAGGTCGAGTGGTCGGGCGAGCGCCAGGCCTATGGGCCGGTCGGGGCCGGCGATGTGCCCGGCTTGTTCGAGGCCGGCTTTCTTACGGGTAAGCCTCACCCGCTGTTGCACGGGCCCACCGAGCAGATTCCCTACTTCAAGCGCCAGGAGCGGCTGACTTTCGCCCGGGTCGGCATCACCGATCCGCGCAGTCTGTCGGATTATGTCAAACACAACGGCTACCGCGGCCTGGGCGCGGCATTGGCGCTGGACCCCGATAAAATCGTCGCGGCCGTCACGGCCTCCGGACTGCGTGGCCGCGGCGGCGCGGCGTTTCCGGCGGGCATCAAGTGGAAGACCGTGCTGGGCGCCCAGAGCCTGCAGAAATACGTGGTCTGCAACGCCGATGAGGGCGACTCGGGAACGTTCTCCGATCGCATGCTGATGGAAGGAGATCCCTTCGCTCTCATCGAGGGCATGACCATCGCGGGCCTGGCGACCGGCGCGACCCAGGGCTACATCTACTTGCGCTGGGAATACCCGCAGGCCAGGGTCGCGCTCGAGGCGGCCATTGCAGCGGCCCGGCAGGCGCAGTATCTCGGGCCCAATATCCGGGGCAGCGGCAAGGCCTTCGAGCTCGAAGTACGCATGGGCGCCGGCGCCTATATCTGCGGCGAAGAGACCTCGCTGCTCGAATCCCTGGAGGGCAAGCGCGGCCAGGTGCGCTTCAAACCGCCCCTGCCGGCCTTGCAGGGCCTGTTCGGCAAGCCCACGGTGATCAACAACGTGATCACCTTTGCCTCGGTACCCATTATTCTGGATCGCGGCGCCGAGTTTTATCAGCACTTCGGCATGGGCCGCTCGCGCGGCACCCTTCCCATGCAGCTCGCCGGCAATATCAGGCAGGGAGGGCTGGTGGAGATTGCCTTCGGCATGACGCTGCGCGAGATCTTGTACGATTTCGGCGGCGGCAGTCTGAGCGGACGTCCGCTTCGTGCGGTGCAGGTGGGGGGCCCGCTGGGAGCCTACTTGCCTGAATCGCAGTTCGACACTCCCTTGGATTACGAGGCCTTCGCCGCCATCAAGGGCATGCTGGGTCACGGCGGCATCGTTGCCTTCGATGATACTGTCGATATGGCGGCCCAGGCACGCTACGCCATGGAGTTCTGCGCCATCGAGTCCTGCGGCAAGTGCACGCCCTGCCGCATCGGCTCCACCCGCGGGGTGGAAGTGATCGACCGGCTCGTCGCGGGCGAGAACGCCGCCAAGCAGGAGATCATTTTGCGCGATCTGTGCGAGACACTGACCTACGGCTCGCTGTGCGCCCTCGGGGGTTTGACCCCGTATCCGGTGATTTCGGCGTTGAACCATTTTCCTGAAGATTTCGTCAAACCGTTACGGGCGTCGAGCGCCGCCGGTTGAAGGCATACGAGGACTGACCCATGTTATCCATTGTCGAACAAGACTTAGGAACCCCGGCCCGGGAGAGCACCCAGCTCGTGACTCTCACCATCGACGGTCAGGAAGTCACCGTGCCGGCCGGCACGTCGGTGATGCGCGCCGCGGCGCTTTCCGATGTGAAGATTCCCAAGCTCTGCGCCACCGAGCAGCTGGAGGCGTTCGGTTCCTGCCGCCTGTGCCTGGTACAGATCGAAGGCATGAAGGGCCTGCCCGCCTCGTGTACCACGCCGGTGACGCAGGGCATGAAGGTCACCACGCAAAACAAGCAGATCGCGGACATCCGCCGCGGCGTGATGGAACTCTATATCTCCGATCATCCGCTCGACTGCCTGACCTGTCCCGCCAACGGCCATTGCGAGCTGCAGGACATGGCAGGCGTCGTGGGCTTGCGCGAGGTGCGCTACGGCTACGAGGGCGCCAATCACCTGACGGCCGAGAAGGACACCAGCAACCCGTACTTCACCTTCGATGCCAGCAAGTGCATCGTCTGCTCGCGCTGCGTACGCGCCTGCGATGAGCAGCAGGGCACCCTGGCGCTGACCATCCAGAACCGCGGTTTCGACTCCACCGTGTCGGCGAGCCAGAACGTTTCGTTCATGGACTCCGAGTGCGTGTCTTGCGGGGCCTGTGTCCAAGCCTGTCCCACCGCCACCCTGTCGGAGAACACCCTGATCGACATGGGACAGGCCGAACACAGCATCACCACCACGTGCGCGTACTGCGGCGTGGGCTGCTCCTTCCGGGCCGAGATGAAAGGCGAGGAAGTGGTGCGCATGGTGCCGAACAAGGACGGTCATGCCAATCACGGGCATTCCTGCGTGAAAGGACGGTTCGCCATCGGCTACGCCACCCACTCCGACCGCATCGTCAAGCCCATGATCCGCGCGAAGATCTCCGATCCCTGGCGCGAGGTCTCCTGGGAGGAGGCGATCGGCTACGCGGCTTCCGAGCTCAAGCGCATCCAGGCCAAGTATGGCCGCGATTCGATTGGCGGCATCACCTCCTCGCGCTGCTCGAACGAGGAGACCTACCTCGTGCAGAAGCTCGTTCGCGCGGGGTTCGGCAACAACAACGTCGACACCTGCGCACGCGTCTGCCATTCGCCCACCGGCTACGGCCTCAAAAACACCCTGGGCGAGTCGGCCGGCACCCAGAACTTCGATTCCGTCATGAAATCCGACGTCATTTTCGTGATCGGCGCGAACCCGACCGACGGGCATCCGGTATTCGCCTCGCAGATGAAGCGCCGGCTGCGCCAGGGCGCGAAGCTCATCGTCGCGGACCCGCGCCGCATCGATCTTGTGCGCACGCCGCACATCGAGGCCGAACAGCATTTGAAACTGAGGCCCGGCACCAACGTGGCGCTGATCAACTCCCTGGCGCATGTCGTCGTCACCGAAGGCCTGGTCAAGGAGGACTTCGTGCGCGAGCGCTGCGAGATGCCTTCCTTCGAGAAGTGGCGCCGCTTCATCGCGCAGGAGAGCAACTCCCCCGAAGCGATGCAGGAAGTCACCGGGGTTCCGGCGGCCGAGGTGCGCGCCGCCGCGCGCCTGTATGCCACTGCCGGCAACGGCGCCATCTACTACGGTCTGGGGGTGACCGAGCACAGCCAGGGATCCACCATGGTGATGGGCATTGCAAATCTCGCCATGGCCACCGGCAACGTCGGCCGCGAGGGCGTGGGCGTGAATCCCCTGCGCGGACAGAACAATGTGCAGGGCTCCTGCGACATGGGGTCCTTCCCGCACGAGTTCCCCGGCTATCGTCACGTCGCGGACGACACCGTGCGCCATCTGTTCGAGGGTGCCTGGGGCGTTTCTCTGCAGAATGAGCCGGGCTTGCGTATTCCGAACATGTTCGAGGCCGCGCTCGATGGAGAGTTCAAGGGGCTGTACATCGAGGGCGAGGACATCGCGCAATCGGATCCCAATACTCAGCACGTGACAGCGGCGCTCTCGGCAATGGAGTGCGTCATCGTGCAAGACTTGTTCTTGAACGAGTCGGCGAAGTTCGCCCACGTTTTCCTGCCCGGTTCCTCCTTCCTGGAGAAGGACGGCACGTTCACCAACGCCGAGCGGCGCATCTCGCGAGTCCGCAAAGTGATGAAGCCGAAGTCCGGCTACGCGGATTGGGAGATCACCCAGCTGCTGGCCAACGCCGTCGGCTATCCGATGAATTATTCGCATCCATCCGAGATCATGGACGAGATCGCGCGGCTGACCCCGACATTCACGGGCGTGAGCTACGCGCGCCTCGACGAGCTCGGCAGCATCCAGTGGCCCTGCAACGCGGACCATCCCGAGGGCACCCCGACCATGCACATCGGTCAATTCGTGCGCGGCAAGGGCAAGTTCCTGGTCACCGAGTACGTGCCCACCGCCGAGAAGGTCCATGCCCGCTACCCCCTGATACTGACCACGGGACGCATCTTGAGCCAGTACAACGTGGGCGCGCAGACTCGGCGCACGGAGAACAACCGGTGGCACGATGAAGATCGGCTGGAGATCCATCCGCACGATGCCGAGGAGCGCGGCATTGCCGAGGGCGACTGGGTGGGCATCGCCAGCCGCGCCGGCGACACGGTGCTGCGCGCCCAGGTCACCGAGCGGGTTCAGCCCGGCGTGGTCTACACCACCTTCCACTTTCCCGAGTCCGGGGCGAACGTGATCACCACCGACAACTCGGACTGGGCCACCAACTGTCCTGAGTACAAGGTCACGGCGGTGCAGGCCACGCGCGTCAGTCAGCCCTCCGAGTGGCAGAAGCGCTTCCGCGAATTCACGGACACGCAGGAAAGCCTGCTCAAGAGCGCCGATGTCTTCGCCGCCAAGTAGCGGCTCGGACCACGCCGCCGGGAGCCCGGCTCACGATACGGGAACCGAGCACCTGGTCAAGATGGCGAACGACATCGGCCACTTCTTCCGGGCCGAGCCCGTGCGCGAGGATGCCCTCGCGGGCATCGCCAATCACATCGATAAATTCTGGACCAAGCGCATGCGCGAGAAGCTCTTCGCCCGCCTGCTCAAGGACGGCGAGCCCGGCCTCGAGGAGTTGCCGCGGGAGGCATTGCGCCGCCTCCAGACTCGCAGCATCGCCGCACCAAAGGAGCCCCCGGGCGGCGATGCGGGTTGAGCCCTAGGCCTGCCGATTCAGTGCAGGTGAGCACCCCAGTGGGCGATAGCCAACGCCATTAACGTCGTCAGAGCTCCGGTGGCGCCGACAACAAGGCCGCCGATCGAGCCCCCCGCGTCGGTTTTATCCTACAAGGACGGCTGAAGGTCACTGATTAAGCCTCGGAGGAACGGGCTATATACTGACAATACCAGTGGCGACTATAAGACCCGGCCACACGCGGATCATTGAGATCCCACGCACCTAGGGAGCGAGAAAAATGCTATTGAAGTTCTGGAGTCGGCCCATCCCGGCGACGCTGCTGTTGTTGGCATTCCCCGTGTTGTCGATCGCGCAGGTATCGCTGAATATCTCCGTCAACGTCCCGCCGCCGGAATTGCCGGTCTATGAGCAGCCGGCCATTCCCGGCGACGGCTACATCTGGACCCCCGGCTATTGGGCCTGGGGTGACGACATCCAGGACTACTACTGGGTGCCCGGCACCTGGGTTCTCGCGCCGCAGCCGGGCTATCTCTGGACCCCGGGATACTGGGGCTGGCAGAACGGAATATTCCTCTGGAACGGCGGCTACTGGGGAGAGCATGTCGGATTCTATGGCGGAGTGAACTACGGGTTCGGCTATGGCGGCGCGGGCTTTGAAGGCGGCTACTGGCAGGGCGGACATCTGTTCTACAACCGGTCGGTGACCAACGTGGGCTCGGTGAACATCACCAATGTCTACAACAAGACGGTGATCAACAACGTCACGGTGACTCACGTGAGCTATAACGGCGGCACCGGCGGCGTCCAAGCCAGGCCGACCGCCGCGGAAGCCGCGGTGGCGCACGAGCCGCACATCGCCGCGGTGCCGGCGCAGCGCGAACACGAAACAGCCGCACGCGCCAACCCCGCGCTGCGCGCCAGCAACAACAAGGGCAAGCCGCCGATCGCGGCCACGGCGAAACCCGGTGCCTTCTCGGGCCCGGGCGTCGTCGCGGCCAAGGCGGGAGGCAAAGTGTCACCGGCGCATGCCGAGAGCGCGGCCGCGCATCCGGCTGCGGCGGCACATCCGGGCGCAGCAGCACACCCTGCGGCAGCAGAGCATCCTGCTGCCGCCGCGCATCCGGCCGCCGTGCCGCACCCTGCGGCAGCAGAGCGCCCGGCCGCCGCGCCGCACCCTGCGACAGCGCCTCATCCCGCCGCTGAGCCGCATGCGGCCGCCCCACATCCCGCTGCGGCACCGGCGCATCCTGCCGCTGAGCCGCGCGCCGAACAGGCGCCCGCTCGGCCGGCGGAGCCGGCAAAGGCGGCGCCGCCACGGCCGGGGCCCAAGGCGCGTCCGGAACCGCGCGAGCCCGAGCAGCACTGATCGCGAGACCGGCACGAGCGACAGCAATGACGGTGATCAACCATGATTCGGCTGCGCGTCGGTTCAGCGCCGACGTCGAGGGCAGCCACGCACAGCTCGATTACACACTGGCCGACGGCGTCATGACCATCACCCACACCCGGGTGCCGCAGGCCATCGGCCGCCGGGGCATCGCCGCGGAGTTGATGCGCGCGGCCTTGAGTGTCGCGGGCGCCGCCGGCTGGTCCGTGAATCCGGCCTGCTCGTATGCCGCGGCGTACATGGCCAAACATCAGGCTGCCGCCAGCCAGCAACATATCGATGCGCTCTTGGATGAAGCGCTCGACGAATCCTTTCCCGCCAGCGACTCGCCCTCGGTAGGCGGCAGTAATTAGGCGATCTCGCCTACCGTTCGGATTCACCGGCCGGCAATTTCACCGGCCCGCGATCTAGTCAGCCGGGAAGCATCGGCCGGCCCTCGTGCGCCACCAGCAGGTCGTGCATGTCGTTCGCATGCTCCTCTTCGACCGTCAAGATGCCTTCCAGCATGGTGCGGGTCCCGGGGTCGTCGTTCCCGAAATAGCGAATGAGCTCGCGGTAGTGATCCACGGCTATGCGTTCGGCTATCAGATTTTCCTTGATCATTTCAACCAGGTTTCCGGCGGTGCCGTATTCGGACGCCGCGCGCGACGCCAGGCCGGTTGGATTGAAATCGGGCTTTCCGCCCAGTTGATTGATGCGCTCCGCAACTTCGTTCATGTGCCCGGCCTCCTCCTTGGCGTGCTGCGCGAATTCCGCTTTGACGCCCTCGCTGGAAATGCCGCTGGCGGCCACCGCATGCATGGTGTAGCGCAGTACGCAGACGATCTCGGTGGCGAGCACGGATTGCAGGATCTCGATGGTCTTTTTGACATCGCCCTGATACGTGAAGGTCACCCCCCCGCTCGCAATGTTGTTCCGCGCCCGTTCGCGCAGCGTTTTGATGTCGGTGAGAAACGGCTGAGGATTGTTGCCCGGCTTGTCCATTGTTGCTCTCCTGTGCGGCGGTGCGCAATCCATATTTATACACCGTCATCGGCGGCTTTTTCGGGAAACGTCGCGGCGCACGCCGTCAGCGGAGCGCCCAAGTTATTGTCGGCGCTGCACTGACAAGGCCTCGTCCAGCGCGGCCACCAGGGGCCCGAGCTTCGGCGGACTCGCTTCGAACGACGGCGTGACTCCGTGCTCCCGCAGCGCCCGGGAGCACACTGGGCCGATCGACCCGATGATCACGCGGCTCAGCTGATCGGCAAGTTCCGAGGCGCGGCCCATTGTCGCCGCGATCGCATGCAGATTGTAGATCTGAACGGCGCTGGTAAACACCACCGCATCCACCTGCGACCGCGCCAGCGCCTGCAAGAGCTCGATGAGCGGCCGGGTGTCCGCCGGCAGCGCCCACCGGTACGTCGCAATCTCGTGCACGCTCGCGCCGCGATTCTCCAGGGTCTCGCGCATCAGCTGATTCGCCGCGCCGTAGCGCTGCACCAACACCCGCGCGGACTGCATCGGCCTGTCGGACAGCGCCGCCAGCACGGTCTCCGTGGTGAACGGCGTGCCGGCCCGGATGTCGATGCGCACTTCCCGCGCGTTCAATTCTCCGACAGGCTTCGGTCCACGCACCACCACCAGCGCACGACTCAAGTGCGCCTTAAGTTCCGCCGTCAGACCCGCCGCATCGGTCGCCTGAAACAAGGCGCGCGTGCCCACGCCCGTCTGAAATATGACGATGTCGAAAGGATGGTCCCGCCATTGAGTGAACAGCGCGGCCACGGCCTGGCTGTCGACGTCGGGCACTTCCTCGAGCGCCGGCGCCAGCATGGGTATCCCGCCCCGGCGCGCAATCAATTCTCCGAGGTGCGCGCCGGTGCGGGTCTCGAGTATCGCCACCACCTTGGATTTCATGGCCGGTATTCAACCACGCGGCCGCGGCGATTGCAGGGTGAATCGCACGCTGCGCCGCGAGCGCTTAGACTGCATCGATGTCGACCTTCGCAAAATGGCTGCTGGCCCTGTCAATATTCCTGCGCTGCATGCAGCTCGCCGCGGCCGCCGATCCGGCACCGGCGACCGCGGCGGACCAGGAAATCATCCGTCAGGTCTTCGTCGAGGCCATGCAGCGGGTTCGCCTGAACCTGCCGGAAACCCCGGACTCTCCCGCGCTCGAGGCTTACCCGCTGCACGACTATCTCGTTGCCGCGAGGTTGCGCCGCGATCTGAAGAAAAATCCCGACGATGCCGCGGACGCAGCCATAGACACGTTTCTGCAGGCCCGCGCAGGTCAACCCGTCGCGCATGGCCTGCGGCACGATTGGCTGGTGAGCCTTGCGCAGCGGCGCCGCTGGGACTGGTTCCTGCCGCGCTCCGCCGACGTCACCGATCCGCTGCTGATCTGCGATCAATTGCAGGCTCGATTGACCACGGGAGACACGCAGGGGCTGGGCGCCGCCGCGCTCGCGCGCTGGAGCCTGCCGCAGAGACAGCCGGCGGAGTGCGACGAGGTGTTTGCATGGCTTCGCCTGCAAAATCTCGTGACTCCCGTGCTGGCCGAGGCCAAGGCGCGCGCCGCCCTGGCGGCGGACAATCCTCGCCTGGCGCGCGAGGCCGCGCTCGACGTACCGTTGGCGCGCGCGGCCGCGCTCTTTCAATGGGCGGATCTGCTCGAGGCCCCCAAAGCGGCGCTGACGATGTTAGCGGCTCGCCCGGGCATGGCCGTCGAACCGGATGCGCTCGCCGCCGCCTTCGAGAAGCTGGCGCACACCGACTCGGCCGCTGCGTTGAACCTGCTGCCCTCGTTCCTCGACCGACAGGCGCTGCCCCCCGCGGTACAGGCTCGGCTGCAGCGCGCGGCCGCGCTCGGCGCCGCCTATGACCGCGATCCCAAGGCCCTGCCCGTGTTCGACACCTTGCCCGCGGACGCCGTCGACGGACAGGCCGCGGAGTGGCGCGTTCGCGCAGCGCTCTGGAACGGCGATTACGCCAAGGCTCTCGGTTGGATCGAGCGCATGCCTGCGGGCCTCGCGGCGCAGCCTCGATGGCGCTATTGGCACGCGCGCGCCGTCGCGGCCACCGCGGGTGCCGACGCCGCGGCGCCGCTGTTCGCCGAGATCGCCGACCTCCGCGATTACTACGGATATCTTGCCGCGGACCGCCTGCATCGCGCTTACCACTTGAATTCGCGGCCGTCGCCCGATGACGCCGCGGCGCAGGCCGGGCTCGCCGCCGAAGCAGGGATGATCAGGGCCCATGAATTATTCGCCTGCGACTTGCCGGATGACGCCGCGGCCGAGTGGACCGCGGCGCTGGGCGCAGCCGGCCCCGCGCTCAAGGTTCAGGCCGCCCATCTGGCTTCGCGCTGGGGCTGGTATGCCGAATCCATTGCCACGTTGGCGCAGGCAGGCGAATGGGACGATGTCCGTCTGCGCTATCCGCGCCCCTACCCGGACGCCGTCGCCGCGGCCAGTGCGCTTGCCGGAGTGTCCGGCGATTGGATCCTGGGCGTGATGCGCCAGGAGAGCCTGTTTCGCAAAGACGCGGTGTCGCGCGCGGATGCGCGCGGCCTGATGCAGATGCTGCCGGCCACCGCCATCGCCGTCGCGCGCCGCTGGCAGCTGCCCCCGCCCCGCAAGGACGAATTGTTCAACCCATCCGTCGCCGTCCCGCTCGGCGCCGCGTACCTGCGCGAATTGCTCGATCGCTACGGCGGTGCGCTCGACATGAGCCTCGCCGCCTACAATGCCGGTCCCATGGCGGTCGCGCGCTGGCTGCCGCGTCAATCGATGGACGCCGACGTGTGGATCGAAAATATCCCCTACACCGAGACTCGCGGCTATGTGCAGCATATCCTGGAGCACATCGTCGCCTTCACCTGGGTGCGCGATGCAGAGCCGCCGCGGCTCGAGGCGCTGCTGCCGGCGGTGCAACCGGTCATGCAGGCTCCGACCTCGGCACAGTGATTTCGAGCTGTTACCGCATCGCCCCGCGGGGGAAGCCGCTGCGCGACAACGGGGTTGAATTGTCGCGCAGCGGCTTCCCCCGCCGGACGATTGCTCGTACCCGTCAACTTCACCGCGCACAAGATACAGGCCGAGCGCCGCCAACTAAGCCAACCGGCGCATGAGGCTACCGACTCGAGAACGCACCGCGGAACCGCGGAACTCCTTCTTCGGTGCGTTGATGTATTGCGGCCGCCTGCCAACGGCCCGGCGGGATAGGACGCTGGGAGCGAACTGTTGCCGCCGTTCGCTCCCAGCGCCCTATCCCGCCGGGCCCTGCGTACCGCCAAACATCCCCGCTCCGAAGCGCTAGTTCCCGCCGATGAGCCCCGCCGTCACGTTGATCGCAAATCCCAGGATGGACGCGTTGAACAGGAAGGAAATGACCGTATGCGCTATGACCGACTTGCGCACGCCGGCATTGTTCGTCGAGACATCCGCGGTTTGACAGGCCGCGGCGATGGTGAAGGAGAAGTACGCGAAGTCCCAGAACACGGGCAGGGGAGTTCCGGGGAAATGCAGCGGGCGATTCTCCTCCGTCGCGCTGTAGAACGCATCGGCGTAGTGCGTCGTGAACATGGTCGGCACCAGGACCCAGGAGTTCACCAACGTCACGGCGGCCAGAGTGAAGTGCGCGGCACGCTCCGCGCCGCTCACCTGCTTGAGCGTCGCGAGCGGGTGAAGGATGGCGACCAGACTCAGCAAGGCCGCGAGCGTCACGACGACCAGAATGATGGGCGCGGTCTCGTCTTCTTCGATGTACCGCGAGCAGATCTGCTCGGCCGTCAACCCCGTCATCCAGGTGAAAATCAACGCCAGGAACAACGCTACGCCGCAATTCCAGCACACGAGCACGCGGCTGATGCCGGACCAGCCCTGCGGAAGAAAGAAAAAAATGGCGCAGCCGGCGGCCACGGAGATCCACAGTCGCGGATGTTCGAACACGAGCTTGTTCATGTTGTCGGCGGCTCCCTGACGTGAGTGCGGGGAGTTTAACCGTCATTTCAGCTGCGATGCATCCCAGCCGCCGCCGAGCGCCTCGATCAAGGTCACCGTGGCGACCAATCGGTTCTGCTGAACGGTGAGCGCGGTTTGCTGGTCCGCGAGCAGAGTCTGTATGGCGGTGATGACGGTCGTGTAGGCGACCGTTCCGGCATTGAACTCGTTCAATGCCACGTCGGCCGCCAACTGAGCGGACTTCACGGCCTCGGCTTGAAGCTGCGCCTCGTGCTGCAGGACGCGCAGCGCCAGCAGTTGATCTTCCACCTGCTGCAAGCCCGACAGCACCGCCTGGCGATACGCGGCCACATATTGGTCGTAGTTCGCCCGGGCTGCGGCCACCGCGGCGACCTGGTAGCCCCCCTGGAACAACGTGTCGCTCGCGGATGCGCCCAGCGACCAGATGCGGTTGCCGACGTTGAATAACTTGGACAGCTGGTCGCCCGCGTAGCCGCCGAGGGCGGTGAGGCTGAGCGTCGGAAAATACGCGCCGATCGCGACCCCGATGAGGGCGTTTTCCTGCTGCATCTGCCGCTCCGCGGCGGCGATCGCCGGGTTGCGCTCCAGCAGCGTGGATGGAAGGGTGACGGGGACGTCCGGCACGGTGGAAGTCAGCGGTGCCGGCGGCACGCTCAGCGCCGAGGGTGGATGCCCGGTCAGCACGGCGATGGCGTGCTCATACGTGCCTCGCTGCTGATCCACCGCGATCAACTGTGCTTGCGTGGCCTGCAGCTGCGCCTGCGCAGAAGCCAAATCACCGTTGCTGGCGGTTCCGGACTTCAACTGATTCTCGGTGATTTCCACCAGCCGCTGATCGAGGGCCACCGATTGCGCCAGCAGCGTGCGCAGCGAATCGGCCGCCCGCAGATCGAAGTAATCCGAGGCCAGCGTTGCCTGCGCCGACAATTGCGCGTTTGCGAGATCGGCTTCGCTTACCTGCACGCCCGCTTTGCGGCTCTCCACCTGGCGCCGGATGCTTCCCCAGATGTCGGGCTGCCAGGATAAGGTGGGCTCGAGCGTGAATTCGGTGTGCGTGCTTCCACCCGTGCCGCTGCCGACTGCGCTCGACACGGCGGCGGTACCGCCGCCGCCGCCACCCCGCTGCACACCGCCGCTGATGGACAGCGTTGGAAACAGTTGCGCCCGTGCCTCCTTGAGCAGCGCAACGGCGTCGCGGTACTCGGCCTCATACTCCTTGACGTTCTGATTGGAAATATTCACCTGGCGTTCCAGTGCATCGAGCTCGGGGTCATTGTAAATGGCCCACCACACTCCCCGATTCTGGCCGTCCTGCGGCGTGCTCTGTTTCCAGCCGGGTGCGTCGGCGGGCAATTCCTTGTAGGCGGGGGGGACCGGCGCATCCGGACGCCGGTAATTGGGTCCCACCTTGCAGGCAATCAACGCGCAGCACAGAGCCGCCATCCCGCCGAGCCTGGCGCAGCGCCTGAAGCGCGCGCGCTCTCTCTGTCGGCCGCTCACGGGATCGCCTCCACCGCGCCGGCATCCAGCCAGCGCCGCGGCCAATGCCGCTTCGCCCAGCTCTGCAAGCGATCGAGATACACATAAACCACGGGCGTCGTGTACAGGGTCAGCATCTGGCTGACGATCAAACCGCCCACAATGGAGATGCCCAGCGGTCTGCGCAGTTCGCCGCCGTTCCCATAACTGAAAGCCAGAGGCAGGGCGCCGAGCAACGCCGCCAGTGTGGTCATCATGATGGGGCGAAAACGCAGCAGGCAGGCCTGATGGATCGCTTCGCGGGGCGCGATTCCCTGTGTGCGCTCGGCGTGAATCGCGAAATCGATCATCATGATCGCGTTCTTCTTCACGATGCCGATCAGCAGGATGACGCCGATGAAGGCGATGATGCTGAATTCCGTGTGCCAGACCATCAGCGCAAGCACGGCGCCGACACCGGCCGAAGGCAGCGTGGAAATGATGGTAATGGGATGAATGTAACTCTCGTACAGCACGCCGAGCACGATGTACACAGCGATCAGGGCCGCCGCGATCAGCAGCCATTCGCCGGAAAGGGATTGCTGAAAGGTGCCGGCGGTGCCGGCAAAGATGCCGTGAATGGACGTGGGCATGTGGATTTCCTCCATGGCCTGCGTGATGGCGGCGGTTGCATCGCTCAGGGACATGCCGGACTGAAGGTTGAACGAGATCGTGGTCGAGGCGAACAGCCCATGATGGTTCACCGCCAGCCGCGTGGTTCCATAGGAGTAGCTGCTCACCGCCGGCAACGGCACCATGGTTTCCTGGGCCGCGCTGACCGCGGCGCCGTTCGACGCCGCACCCCGGCCCGTGTTGGCGATGGCGTTGGTCAAGGCGTTCTGCACCGAATTACTCGCGCCGGGGGCCGTCGCGGCCGTCGTCGGCTGGCCGTTCGTGCCCTGAGTTGAATTGGTCGAGACGCTCGAAAGATTGGTGGTCTGCGTGCCGCTGGCCGCTCCCGCCGACGTGCTGACGTAGATGTCCTTCAGAGTCTCCGGGCTCTGCCAGTAGCGCGGCGCGACTTCCATGACCACGTGGTACTGATTCAAGGCATTGTAGATCGTCGAGACCTGGCGCTGCCCGAACGCATCGTACAGCGTGCTGTCGATCTGGCCGACGGTCAGGCCCAGCCGCGCCGCGGTGCTGCGGTCATAGTTCACCTCTGTTTCCAGCCCCTTTTGCTGCTGGTCCGAATTGACGTCCGCGATCACGGGGCTTCGCTGCAGGGCGAGCAGCAGCTTCGGGCCCCACTCGTTGAGGTCGTTGATGTTGTCCGCCTGCAGCGTGAACTGGAACTCGGCGTTCGACTGGCGCGCGCCGACCCGAATGTCCTGGACCGTCTGCAGGAACAGCCGTCCGCCCGGGACCTGTGCCAGTTTGGTGCGCAATCTGGCGATCACATCGTCGGCAGATATCTTGCGCACGGACAGCGGCTTGAGCAGCACGTAGACCGACCCCGTGTTGGTCTGCCCGTTCCCGCCGCCGCTGCCTTGGCCCGTATAGCCGGCAACGCTCTGCACCGCGGGATCCGCCTGCACGATGTTCATCAACTGGATGAGCTTATCCCTCATCAATTGGAAGGAAATGCTTTGATCGGCGACGATGCCTCCCGTGATCAGCCCGGTATCTTCCTGCGGGAAGAACCCTTTGGGAATGAGCACGATCAGCAGCACGTTGAGGGCGATCGTCGCGGCCAGCGCGAGCACCACCAGGCGGCCATGGCGCAGCGACCAGCCTAGGGTGCGCTCATAGGTCTTCAGTGCGCGATCGAACAGCGTGCGGCGCGGAGCGCGTCCCGCGGCATGGGTCGGCGGGCGCAGCAGCCAGGCGCACATCATCGGCGTGGTGGTCAGCGAAATCACCATGGAGATCATGATGGCCAGCGACATCGTCGCCGTGAACTCGCGGAACAGACGGCCGACGATGCCGCCCATAGCCAAGATAGGAATGAATACGGCGATCAGCGAGATACTGATCGACACCACGGTGAATCCCACCTCCTTTGCGCCGCGCAGAGCCGCTTCGCGCCGCGGTATGCCGTTCTCGACATGCCGCGAGATGTTCTCGAGCACGACGATGGCGTCGTCGACCACGAATCCGGTGGCGACGGTGAGCGCCATCAGCGATAGGTTGTCCAGGCTGAACCCGAGCAGGTACATGCCGCTGAACGTGCCGATGATGGACACCGGTACGACCATCGCCGGCACCAGAGCCGCGCGCACGTCACCGAGGGCCAGAAACACCACGAACGTGACCAGTGCAACCGCCAGCATCAGCGTCCACTTCGTGTCCTTGAGCGACGCACGGATCGTCGCGCTGCGGTCGGAGACGATGGTGAGGTTCACGTCGCTCGGCAGCGAGGCCTGCAGCTGGGGCAGCTCCGACTTTACCTGGTCGACCGTGTCGATGATGTTCGCCCCCGGCTGGCGCGACAGGATCACCAGCACGGAAGGTTCGCCGTTGGCGCGGCCCTCATTGCGCAGGTCCTGAACCGAATCCTCGACTTGGGCCACGTCGGTGAGCTGCACGGGGGCGCCGTTGCGGTAGGCGATGATCAAAGGCCGGTAGTCGGCGGCGAGACGCGCCTGATCGTTCGTGTAGAGCTGGAAGCGATGGTCTTCCTCCTCGATCGCGCCCTTGGGACTGTTGGCATTGGCCGATGCCAGCGCCGCGCGCACGTCCTCCAAGCCGATGCCGTATTTGAACATCGCGGTCGGATTCAGCTCCACCCGGACGGCCGGCAAGGTGGCGCCGCCGATCGAGACCTGACCGATGCCGTCGAGCTGCGAGAGGCGCTGCTGCAGGACGTTGCTGGCGGCGTCGTACAGCTGGCCGCGGGTCAAAGTCTTGGATGTGAGCGCGAGGATCATCAGGGGTGCGTCCGCGGGATTCACCTTCCGATAGGTGGGATTGCTGGACAGGCTGGTCGACACGTCGGCTGCGGCGGCGTTGATTGCCGCTTGAACGTCGCGTGCCGCGCCGTTGATGTCGCGGCCGAGATCGAATTGCAGGGTGATGCGGGTGCTGCCGGTGGTGCTGCTGGACGTGATCTCGGTGATGTCGGCGATCTGGCCAAGATAGCGCTCCAAGGGTTCCGCCACGCTGGTCGACACCGTTTCCGGGTCGGCTCCGGGCAGCGAGGCGGACACCGAAATGGTTGGGTAGTCCACCTGGGGCAGCGGCGACACGGGCAATCGGGTATAGGCCAGCGCGCCGGCGAGAGCCACGCCCAGGGTCAGCAGGGTCGTGGCGACCGGACGCTCCACGAAGGGACGCGACAGGTTCACGTGGACCCTCCCGCCGCCGCGTCCGCGTTGCGCTCGCCCGTGTCCGCGCCGGGCCGGCGCCGCCGCAGGCGCAGCGCCACGCGGTCAAACGCCAGATAGATGACCGGCGTCGTGAACAGCGTGAGCAGCTGGCTCACGATCAAACCGCCCACAATGGCGACGCCAAGCGGGCGGCGCAGCTCGGAGCCCGCGCCCGAGCTCAGCATCAGCGGCAGGGCACCGAGCAGCGCCGCCATCGTGGTCATCAAGATCGGTCTGAAGCGCAGCAGACAGGCCTGGTAGATGGCCTCTTGCGGTGCCATGCCGCCGTTGCGCTCCGCATCGAGCGCAAAGTCGATCATCATGATGGCGTTTTTCTTGACGATGCCGATCAGCAGGATGATGCCGATGATGCCGAGCACGTCGAGGTCGTGGCCGGCGATCATCAGCGCGAGCATGGCGCCGATGCCGGCCGAGGGCAGCGTGGAGAGAATCGTGATGGGGTGAATGAAACTCTCGTACAGCACGCCGAGCACGATGTACATGGTGACCACCGATGCCAGCAGCAGCAGCGCCTGGTTCGTCAGCACGTTCTGGAAAGCCGCTGCCGTGCCCTGGAAGGCGGTGACGAACTTCGCCGGCAGCTGGATGTCCTTCTCGGCCTGTTTGATCGCATCGACGGCGGCGCCGAGCGAAGATCCCGGCGCCAGATTGAATGAGATCGTCGTCGCCGGAAACTGGCCGAGATGAGTGATTTGCAGCGGGCCGGCGCGCTGTTTGACCTGCACGATCGCCGACAGGGGCACCTGGCCGTTGCTGCTCGAGGTGGAAGACGGCAGGTACAGCTCCGACAGGCCGGCGAGGGAGCGCTGAATCGACGGATCCGCCTCGAGGATGACTCGATACTGGTTGGACTGCGAATAGATGGTCGAGACAATGCGCTGGCCGAAGGAATCGTACAGCACGTTGTCGACCGTTGCCGGCGTGATACCGAAGCGCGCCGCGGTGGCGCGGTCGATCACGAGATCCGTGGCGGTGCCCTGCTGCTGCATGTCGCTGGCGACGTCGGCGAGCTGCGGCAGCTGCGACAGCTTCTGCATCAGCCGCGGAACCCACAGCGCGAAATCGTTGTTGTCGGTGCTCTCGACGACGAACTGGTACTGGGTGCGGCTCACGGCGGAGTCGATGGTGATGTCCTGCATGGGCTGCATGTACAGGGTGATTCCGATCACGCCGGCGGTCTCCTGCTGCAGCCGCCGGATGATCTGGCTCGCGGTCAAGCTGCGATCCGCATGCGGCTTCAGATTGATCAGGAAGCGTCCGCTGTTGAGCGTCGTATTGGCGCCGTCGACGCCGATGAAGGAACTCAAGGAGACGACATCGGGGTCCTTGAGAATGGCGGCGGCGAGTGCCTGCTGGCGCTGCGCCATGGCGCCATAGGAGATGGTCTGCGCCGCCTCGGAGATCCCCTGGATCTCGCCGGTGTCTTGCACGGGAAAGAAACCTTTCGGGATGAATATGTAGAGCAGCAAAGTCACCACCAGGGTGATCCCCGCGACGGTCAGCGTCAGACCCTGGCGGGCGAGCACCCAGGAGAGGGCGCGGCTGTATTGGCCGATGATCCATTGGAATCCGCGCTCGGCCCTCAGGTCCCACGCGCTGCGGCTGGCGTCCGATCGATGGTGCAGCAGGCGCGCGCACAGCATCGGCACCAGCGTCAGAGACACGGCCGCGGAAATCACGATGGTTACGGCCAGCGTGATGGCGAACTCGTGGAACAGGCGGCCCACGATCTCGCCCATGAACAGCAGCGGAATCAGCGCGGCGATCAGCGATACCGTCAGCGAGATGATGGTGAATCCGATCTGCTGCGAACCCTTCAGCGCCGCCGCCATCGGTTTGTCGCCGGCCTCGATATAACGGGCGATGTTCTCGATCATGACGATGGCATCGTCCACCACGAAGCCCGTTGAGATGGTCAGCGCCATCAGCGATAGATTGTCCAAGCTGTATTTCAGCAGGTACATGGCGCCGAAGGTGCCCACCAGCGACAGCGGCACGGACAGGCTGGGAATGATGGTCGCCGGCAAATTGCGCAGAAATACGAAGATCACCAGCACGACGAGCACCACCGCCAGGATCAGCTCGAATTCCACGTCGGACACGGAGGCGCGGATGGTCTGCGTGCGGTCGCTCAATATGCCGATCTCCAATGCCGGCGGCATGTCGGCCAGCACCTTGGGCAGCAGCTTCTTGACCGCGTCCGCCACTTGGATGACGTTGGCACCGGGCTGGCGCTGAATGTTCAGGATCAGCGACGGCGTGGCGTTGGCCCATGCGGCGAGCTTGGTGTTCTCCGGGGCCATGATCACCTGGGCGACGTCCGACAGGTGCACCGGCGACCCGCTGAGATAGGCGACCGTGATGTTCCGATAGCCCTCGATGTCGGTGATTTGATCGTTCGCATTGATCGATGAGGATTGTGAAAGACCGTCGAAGCTGCCCTTCGGCGAGTTGCTGTTGGCATTGGCGATGGTCGTGCGCAGATCGTCGATGTTGAGACCGTACTTCGCCATCGAGCGCGGATTGAACTGAATGCGCACGGCCGGCCGCTGGCCGCCGGAGATGCTGACCACGCCGACTCCCGGCAATTGCGATATCTTCTGCGCCAGCCGGGTGAAACTGAGATCCTCGACATCCGTGAGCTCGAGGGTTTTCGAAGTGACCGCGAGGGTCATGATGGGCGCGTCGGCGGGATTGAATTTCGCGTACGTCGGCGGCGTCGGCAGGTCGTTGGGCAGCACGCTGCCGGCCGCATTGATCGCGGCCTGCACTTCTTGTTCCGCCACGTCGAGGCCGAGATCGAGGCTGAACTGCAGCGTGATCACCGATGCGCCGGCGGAACTGGCGGAGGTCATCTGATTGAGCCCGGGCATCTGCCCGAACTGCCGCTCGAGCGGCGCCGTGACCGAGGACGTCATGACCTCCGGGCTGGCGCCGGGATAGAACGTCTGTACCTGGATGGTCGGATAATCGACTTCCGGCAGCGATGACAGCGGCAGGAACTTGAACGCGAACAGCCCGCTGAGCAGGATCGCGACCATCAACAGGGAAGTCGCAACCGGCAGGTTGATGAACAGCCGGGACGGGTTCATGTCGGCTGCTGCTGTCCCGTCCCCTGCTGCTGCCCGGTCCCCTGCTGCTGCCCGGGTGCTTGCGGTGGCGGCGACCCATCTTGCTGCGGCCGGCGGCGCCGCTGCCGATTGGACCGGTCGGCGGAGCCGGAATCGCCGCCGGGCGCCCACTTTCCTCCGGTCCCTTTCGCCCCGCCTCCCTGCGGATGCGCATTGTCCGGTATGGTGACCTTCGCCCCATCGCGCAGCCGGTCGGCGCCGTCTGTGACGACGCGATCGCCTGGCGACAAGCCGGATTCGACGGCAAACAGGTCGCCGTCCTGCGCGCCGAGTTTGATGGGATGCACCGACACCGTGTTGTTCTCGTTGACCAGGTACACGTAGGTTCCGGGCGCACCGCGCTGCACGGCGGCCACCGGCACCGTGACCACGTCCTTGAGCGTGTCCAGTTGCATGACCACATTGACGAATTGGCTGGGGAAAAGGCTTTCATCCGGATTGTCGAAGTTGGCGCGCACCATGACCGTGCCGGTGGTGGTATTGACCTGGGTGTCGATCGCGGCAAATTCGCCCGTGGCAAGCTGGGTCACATTGGCCCGGTCGAAGGCAGTGACGGGCGGCCTGGCGCCCGCGCGCACGCGCGCCATGATCTGCGGCAGGCTGTCCTCCGGCACGGAGAATTCGACCGTCGTCGGCTTGAGCAGCGTGAGCACCACCAGGCCCGTGCTGGAATTGGTTTGCACGTAGTTGCCGGGATCGACGAGGCGCAGCCCAACCCGTCCGTCCGACGGAGCGACGATGTGGCAGTAGACCAAATTGAGCTGCTGCGCCTTGATCTGCGCCTTGTCGTAGTCGACCGTTCCCTGGTCCTGTTTGACTATCCACACCTGATCCTCATAGGTCTGGCGCGGAATCGACGTTTGCTGGGCCAGCGTCCGGTAACGGGTCAGGTCCATCTGCGCCTGCTCGAGGGCCGCGTCATCGCGGGCCAGCTGCGCCTCTGCCTGTTCCAGGGCCACCTGATAGGGCCGCGGATCGATCTGCGCGAGAAACTGACCCTTGCGCACCAGCTGGCCCTCCTTGAAGCCGACCGACATCAGCAGCCCGTTGATCTGCGTGTTGACGGTGACGGTGGTCAACGGGGTGACCGCCCCGAGCGCGCGCAGCGTCAGGTGAATGTCGCCGCGCCGAATCCGCGCCACTCCCACCGGCTGGGTGCCCGAATCCAGGAAGCGTCCGCGGCGCTGCTGCGGCTGCGTGATGAAAGTGACCGACTGGTAGACGATGAGCGCGACGATCGCCAGGGCAACGGCGCCGATCAGGGCCCAGCGCAGCGCGCGTTGCCGGTTGAATTTCGCGGGTGGGGGTTCGCCGGGCGCCGGGGCGCTCACGGGCGCATCTTCGCCCGGCGAATGCTCAGATTCCATGCAGCGATGATTCCACGCAGCACGTCAAGAAACGTTATGCGATCGAGAAGTTTTCTAAGTTTCCAGCAGCCTCCGAGGCGGGTCCTACTTGCTTTCCTTCGCCACCAGCCATTTCACGAGATCCACCACCTGGTCGGCGCCGCCCGCGGATTCCGCATTCAGCCGGTACTTGCCGTTCACGACGATGGTCGGTGTACGGTCGACTCGATATCTCTGAACAGAATCCTCCGCCGCGCGCACTTTGCTGTCCACCGTGAAGCCCTTCGCGGTATCGAGGAATTTGTCGATGGGTACGCCGGCCTTGGCCTTGTAGAATTTGGCGGCATCCTCGATGGTGGGCAGGCGGCTCTTCAAGCCCCGGGTCGCCGGATCGATCACGGCCAGCTCGCCGCTCTGCCAGACCGCATTGAACATCGCATCGTGGGTCTGGTCCGCGACGCCGAGGGTCTGAGCGGTGAGATAGGCGAGCTGAAACATGGGCCAGTCCTCGCCGGCATTGAATGACGCCGGCAAATAATCGAGCACGGCGTTCGGCGGCAGGCTCGCCTTGAGCTTGTGCATGGTGGGCACGAACAAGTTGCACGCCGGACAAGCGTAAGAGAACACCTCGGTGACCTGCACCTTGCCCGCGGGCAGCGGCGTCGGCCGCACCGGACTGATCAAGAAATAATTGACTCCCTCGGTCCACTCAGGTGCGCCTCCCGGCACGGGCGCGCCGCGCGCCGCTGCGCAAATACTCAACGCGAGCACGGCCGCCAAGGCGGCGCAATTCGGTGATTTCATCAAAGCTCCTTGAACCACGGCCCATAGGGGTTGTCACATTCTCGCTCCGGGCCTTGCGGCCTGTCGAGAACGGTCCATGGCGCCTGTGCGGCAAACGATGGTGCATGCGATACTGCGACCATTATTCGCCCGACTGTCTTCGATTGACAGCGCGTCCGGGCGTGGGTTCAAGTATGTGGTGAATTAGTGATAAACGACCCTGACGATCGGCATATTTCGGCACCGGAGCGCGGTCCCCTGGTATTCATCCGTCGGCACTGGATTGCACTGCTGGTCACGGTGGTCGTCCTGGTGCTGTTGATTGCGCTGATTAGATTCGGCCAGCACAAGGAGACGGCGGCGGCCGGCCCTCCCGGCCGCCCCGGACAGCAGGGCCCGGTCGCGGTAACGGTGGCGACGGCCGTTTCCGGCGATATCCAGCTGCGCATTCCCGCTCTGGGCACCGTCACCCCGCTGGCAACCGTGACCGTCAGGACGCAGATCAGCGGGATCATGCAGAGGATATTCTTCACCGAGGGTCAAACCGTGCACCAGGGCGACCCGCTGGCGCAAATCGACCCTCGTCCCTACGAGGCGGCTCTGCAGCAGATGCAGGGCAATTTGAAGCGCGACCAGGCATTGCTGGCGGACGCGAGGCTCGATCTGAAGCGCTACGAAGGGCTCGTCAAAGAAGACTCCATCGCCGTGCAGCAGCTCGATACGCAGAAGGCGCTGGTGGACCAGTACATCGGCACCATCGAATCGGACGAAGGCCAGCTCAAGACCGCGAGCGTGAATCTGATTTATACCCACATCGTCGCGCCGGTCACCGGGCGGGTCGGATTGCGTCAGGTCGATCAAGGCAACTATGTCACGCCGAGCGACACGAACGGCATCGTGGTGATCAATCAGCTCGAGCCGATCACCGTCATTTTCCCGATTCCCGAGGACAACGTCTCTGCCCTCATGCGGCGGCTTCACGAAGCCGGCGCGATGTCCGTGGAAGCGTACGATCGCACCAACAGCGCCAAGCTCGCCGACGGCAAGCTGCTCACCATCGACAATCAAATCGACACCAGCACCGGTACGGTCAAACTGCGCGCGATATTCGAGAATCCCGACGGTTTGCTGTTTCCGAATCAGTTCGTCAACATCCAGCTGCTCCAAGACACACTGAAGAATCAGATCATCATCCCCAACTCGGCGGTGCGCCGCGGGGCGCCCAACGGCGTGGTGAGCAGCTTCGTCTATGTCGTGACTGCCGACGGCAAGGCGGCGGTGCGCCCGATAACGCTCGGCGTGGTCGACGGCGAGCGCGTGGCCGTCACCCAAGGGCTCGGCGCCGGCGAGAAGGTGGTGACGGAGGGCGGCGATCGGCTGCGCGACGGCGCGGAAGTCCAGCTGCCGAACGCGGCGCCCGCTTCCGGCGCGGGCGCGAACGCGCCCGGTGCCGCGCAGCCCGGCACTTCCGGCTCGCGCCGTCCGCGAACCCGCGCCAAACCATCGCAATGATGCCGATCGCGGACGCGTTCACCGCCGCCGCCGCGCTCGCGGGTGGGTGCCTCACCGCCGCCTCGGCGGCAACGCCATGAATCCCTCGCGCATATTCATTCTGCGCCCGGTCGCGACGACCCTGCTGATGGTCGCCATCCTGATCGTCGGCGCAATCACCTACCTGCAATTGCCCTTGTCCGCGCTTCCCGAAGTGGCGTATCCGACGATCCAGGTGCAGACGTTCTACCCCGGTGCCAGTCCCGAGGTCATCACCTCGGCCATCACGGCGCCCCTGGAGAAGCAATTCGGCCAGATGCCGGGCCTGAGTGAAATGTCCTCGACGAGCTCGGCCGGCGCATCAGTGATCACTCTGACGTTCAACCTGGCCCTCGCGATCGATGTGGCCGAGCAGCAGGTGCAGGCCGCCATCAGCGGTGCGCAGAATCTGCTGCCGCAGGATCTGCCCGCGCCGCCGATCTACGCCAAGGTCAATCCCGCCGACGCGCCGGTGCTGATCCTCGGACTCACTTCGAAGGTGATGCCGCTCACGGAAGTCGAGGATCTCGCCGACACGCGCGTCGCCCAGAAGATCTCGCAGATCAAGGGAGTCGGCGTCGTCAGCATCTCAGGCGGGCAGCGGCCGGCGGTGCGCGTCGTGGCAAACCCGCGCGCCATGGCCGCCTACGGCCTGAATCTCGATGATCTGCGCACGACCATCAGCAACGCCAATCAGAACGGTCCGAAGGGCACGTTGGACGGCCCCAGCAGCGCCTATACGGTGAACACCAACGATCAGATCAGAAACGCCGCGGATTACGGCGACGTCGTCGTCGCGTACAAGAACGGCGCTCCGGTGCGGCTCAAGGACGTGGCGGAGCTGGTCTCGGGCACGGAGAACGACAAGCTCGGCGGCTGGATGAACAGCGTCCCGGCCCTGATCCTCAACGTGCAGCGTCAACCGGGCGCCAACGTGGTTGACGTGGTCAACCGGATCCACGAGCTGCTGCCCACGCTGCAGGCCGCGCTGCCCGCGGGCGTGGATCTCGCCATACTCACTGACCGCACCACGACCATCAGAGCCTCTGTCGCCGACGTCGAGATGGAGCTGGTGCTCGCCGTCGTGCTGGTGGTGCTGGTGATCTACGTATTCCTGCGCAACGTTCCGGCCACCATCATTCCCAGTCTTTCGGTGCCGCTGTCGCTCATCGGGACCTTTGCCGTGATGTACCTGGCGAACTTCAGCCTCAACAATCTGTCGCTGATGGCACTGACGATCGCGACGGGGTTCGTGGTCGACGACGCCATCGTGATGATCGAGAACATCTCACGCTACATCGAACTCGGGCTGCCGCCGCTCGAGGCCGCGCTCAAGGGTGCCGGCCAGATAGGCTTCACCATCATCTCGCTGACCGTATCGCTCATTGCCGTGCTCATTCCGCTGCTCTTCATGCAGGACGTGGTCGGACGCCTGTTTCGCGAATTCGCCGTCACCCTGGCGGTCACGATTCTCATATCCGCCGTGGTCTCCCTGACCCTCGTGCCGATGATGTGCGCCAAGCTGCTCAAAGCCCGGCCGCCGGGCGAGCATGCGGCGCTCGAGTCGGGGCGCTGGTTCAGCGCCGTGGTCGAGTGGTACGGCCGCCGGCTCACGTGGGTGCTGGACCGCCAACGGTTGACCCTCGGGGTGGCGACGGTCACCGTCGCACTGACCGCGATCCTCTATATTTTGATTCCGAAGGGATTTTTTCCGGAGCAGGACACCGGATTGATTCAGGGAGTCTCGGAAGCCGGCGAGTCGGTGTCCTATGCCGCCATGGCCGGCCGGCAGCAGGCGCTCGCCGCCGCGATACTCAAGGATCCCGACGTGCTCAGCCTGTCTTCGTACATCGGCATCGATGGCAACAATGTCACCCTCAACAGCGGCCGCTTTCTGATCAATTTGAAACCGCGCGGCGAGCGCGGTATGCGCATCGCCGATGTCATCCGGCGGCTGCGGACCGAGACCGCCGGCATCCCGGGCATCACGCTCTACATGCAGCCGGTGCAGGATCTTTCTCTCGACAACACCGTGAGCCGCACCCAGTATCAATTCACCCTGGAGAGCGCGGACTCCGCCGTATTGTCCACGTGGACCCCCAAACTGCTCGCCGCGCTTCGCCAGCAGCCGCAGCTCGCGGACGTCGTCAGCAACGAGGAGGACAACGGTCTCGCGGCTTACGTCACCATCGACCGCGACAGCGCGGCGCGGCTCGGCATCAGCGTGGGCACCGTCGACAATGCGCTGTACGACGCCTTCGGCCAGCGCATCGTTTCGACGATTTTCACCCAGTCGAACCAATATCGGGTGATTCTGGAGGCGGATCCGGCCTCCTACCGGTCGGTGGACTCGCTCGCGTCCATCTATGTGCCCTCGGCGTCCGGCGGCCAGGTGCCGCTGTCGGCGATCGCCAAAGTCGACGTCGAAACCCGGCCGCTTCTCATCAATCACCTGGCGCAATTTCCGGCCACCACGGTGTCCTTCAATCTGAGCGAAGGCGCCTCGCTCGGCGCCGCCGTGACGGCCATCGAGGATGTGGAGCGCGGCGTCGGGCTGCCGGAGAGCATCCGGACCACTTTCCAGGGCGCGGCGCTCGCGTTCCGCAGCAACCTGACCAATGAGCTTCTGCTGTTGGTGGCCGCGGTGCTCGTGATGTACATCGTTCTCGGCGTGCTCTACGAGAGCTTCATCCACCCCATCACGATTCTCTCGACGCTGCCGTCGGCGGGCATCGGCGCGCTGCTCGCCCTGATGCTCGCGGGGGATGATCTGACCATCATTGCGCTGATCGGCATCATCCTGCTCATCGGCATCGTGAAGAAGAACGCCATCCTGATGATCGACTTCGCGGTGGTGGCTCAGCGCGACGAGGGGCTGTCGCCGCGGGACGCGATCTACAAGGCCTGCCTGCTGCGCTTTCGCCCCATTCTGATGACCACGGTTGCGGCGATCTTCGGCGCCTTGCCGCTCATGTTCGGCACCGGCTCGGGCTCCGAACTGCGCCACCCGCTCGGCGTCAGCATCGTCGGCGGCCTGCTCGTGAGTCAGGTGCTGACCCTGTTCACGACGCCGGTGATTTACCTGGCGTTTGACCGCGTCGCGGCGCGGCTGCGCGGGCCCGCGCAGGCCGCAGCCGGCGACGGCGGCCTTGCCGCCGAGCGATCCACGTGAACATTTCGGCGCCCTTCATCCGGCGGCCGGTGGCGACCACGCTCCTGACGGCCGGCGTCGCGCTGTGCGGCGCCGCGGCTTTCACGTTGCTGCCGGTCGCGCCGCTGCCGCGGATCGACGTGCCGGCGATCTTCGTCTCGGCGCAGCTGCCGGGAGCGAGCCCGGAGGTCATGGCGAGCACCGTGGCCACGCCTCTGGAGCGGCACCTGGGCGCCATCGCCGATGTCGACGACATGACCTCCTCTAGCAGCGTGGGCTCTTCGAACATTCAATTGACCTTCGGCGTCGACCGCGACATAGACGGCGCCGCGCGCGACGTGCAGGCGGCCATCGTGGCCGCGCATGCCGACCTGCCCAGCTCGCTGACGCGCAATCCTTCATACCGCAAGCTCAACACCGCCTCGTTCCCGGTCATGGCCATCGCCATGACCTCCGACGTGCTTACCCAGGGCCAGATCTACGACGCGGCGGACGCCGTGATCTCTCAGCGTCTGTCGCAGCTTCCCGGCGTCGGCGGCGTCAACGTCAACGGCAGCGCGCTTCCCGCCGTGCGGGTCGAGATCAATCCGCTGTCGCTGTCGAAGTACGGCATCGGCCTGCAGGATGTGCGCGCCGCCATCTCCAATGCCAACGCCAATGCACCGAAGGGCGCGATCGAGTCCGACCGGCTGCATTATCAGATCTACACCAACGACAATGCGCGCGACGCCGGACCCTACCGCAATTTGATCATCGCCAACCGCAATGCCGCGACGGTGCGGCTCGGCGACGTGGCCACGGTCCTCGACATGCAGGACGGCGCCACCGAGAACATCCGCACCTTCGGCCTGTACAACGGCAAGCCGGCCGTGTTCGTGCAGGTCTATCAGCAGCCCGGCGCCAACATCATCGAGATGATCGATGCCGTCAAGGCGGAGCTGCCGCTCCTCAAGAGCTCGATCGACCCGACGATCGACCTGGTGGTCACCTTCGACCGCTCGATCACGATTCGCGCCTCGCTGCGCCAGGTCGAGCAGACGCTGCTGCTGGCCGTGGCCTTCGTCATCCTGGTGGTGTATGTCTTCTTGAACAGCCCTCGCGCGGCGCTGATTCCCGCCCTGGTCGTGCCGGTGTCGCTGATCGGCACCTTCGGGGCGATGTATCTGCTCGGCTATACGCTCGACAATTTTTCCCTGATGGCGCTCACCATAGCCACCGGTTTCGTGGTGGACGACGCCATCGTCGTGATGGAAAATACCACGAGGCACATCGAGGGCGGCATGTCGCGCCTCAGCGCCGCCCTCAAGGGCGCCCGCGAGGTGGGATTCACCGTTCTGTCCATGAGCCTGTCGCTGGTCGCGGTGTTCATACCCTTCATGTTCGCCGGCGGGATCGTGGGATTGATATTCCGCGAGTTCACCGTCACCTTGTCGGTGTCCATTCTCATCTCTCTGGTGATCTCATTGACGACCACGCCGATGATGTGCTCGTTGCTGCTCGATCGCGCGGGCAAACGCAAGCCCAACCGCTTCGGCGAGGTGTTCGAGCGCGGCTTCGCGCGCCTGCGCGGCCGCTATGAAAGGACGCTCGACTGGGCGCTGAATCACCGGCGCGTCATGATGATGGTGCTGTTCGCGACCATCTGCCTGAATATCTATCTGTACATCGTGATTCCCAAGGGATTCTTCCCGCAGCAGGATACCGGCCAGCTGCAGGGCGGCATCCGCGGGGACGCGTCCACGTCGTTTCAGCTGATGAAGCGCAAGCTGCAGCAGGTCGCGGCCATCATCCAGGCGGATCCGGCCGTCAAAACCGTCACCGGTTCGGTGGGCGGCGGCGGCTTCGGTCCGTCCGGCAACAGCGCCAGCGCCAACGTCACCATTGCGCTCAAGCCGCTCGCCGAACGCCGCGTTTCCGCGGGCCAGGTCATCACCCGATTGCGGCCGAAACTGAGCCGGGTCACGGGGGTTGCAACCTTTCTGCAAGCCGTGCAGGACATCGGCGGCGGCGGACGGCCGGCCAACGCCCAGTATCAGTGGACCTTGCTCGGCGACGACCTGACCGAATTGCAGACCTGGTCGCAGAAGCTTAGGACCGCGCTTCAGGCGACGCCCGAGGTCACGGACGTGGACACCGATCTGCAGCCCGGCGGTCTCGAGGCCGACCTGATCGTCGACCGCGACAGCGCATCGCGGCTGGGGCTCACGGAAATACAAATCGACAATGCGCTCGACGACGCGTTTGCCCAGGCCCAGGTGTCGAACATCTACAACCCCTTCAGCCCGCAGCAGTACCACGTCGTCATGGAAGTGGCGCCCGAGTTCTGGCAGAACCCCGACGTGTTGAAGGAACTGTACGTGAGCACGTCCGGCGGCGCCGTCTCCGGAACACAGGCGACGCAGGCGGTGGCGGGAACCGTCGTGCTCAATTCGGCCGCATCTACCACGTCCTCCAGCACGTCGATCGCCGAGGATGCGGCGCGCAACCTGGCCGCGAATTCCCTGGCGAACGCCGGCCGCGGCAATACCTCCACCGGTTCCGCCGTCAGCGTCGCCGCCGAAACCGTCGTGCCGTTCTCGGCGTTCAGTCACTTCGCCACCGGCACGACGCCGGTGAGCGTCAATCACACCGGAACTTCCGTGTCGACCTCAATCGCCTTCAATTTGCCGGAGGGCGAGACACTGGACGTCGCGCTCGCCGCGATCAGCCGCACGATGAATCGGATCCATGTGCCCGTCAGCGTCGTCGGCGGAACTTATGGGACCGCACGCCTGTTCCAGCAGAGCAACAACAACACTCCCCTGATGCTCGTCGCCGCGCTGCTCGCGATCTACGTCGTGCTGGGCGTGCTGTACGAGAGCTACAGCCAGCCGCTCACCATTCTCTCCACCCTGCCTTCCGCGGGTGTCGGCGCGCTGCTGGCGCTGCTCGCCACGGGCACCGAATTCAGCCTGATCGCCTTTCTGGGCATCCTGCTGCTGATCGGCATCGTCAAGAAGAACGCCATCATGATGGTTGATTTTGCACTCGAGGCGGAGCGGACGCTGGGAATGGACCCGCGCGCCGCCATCGCTCATGCCTGCTCCTTGCGGTTCCGGCCCATCATGATGACCACCTGCGCCGCGATTGCCGGAGCGCTGCCCCTGGCCATCGCCTACGGCGACGGCACGGAGATGCGGCGGCCCCTGGGGATAGCCATCGTCGGCGGCTTGGTCGTGAGCCAGCTGCTCACGCTCTATACGACGCCGGTGGTCTATTTGTATGTGCACCGCTACTGGAAGCACTTGAAACAGGGCAGGTACCAGCGTCCGCCGGCTGCCGCCGCCGGCCGCAGTCCGGGCCGCGGATTCGACCCCGTTGGGGCCGGCACCTGATGCGGCGTTCTCACCGCATCCGGCTCTGGCCTGCGGCCGCGCACCGGCGTCTCGCTCGATGGATCGCTATGGCCGCGGCATTCGCCCTCGCCGCCGGCTGCGCGGTGGGCCCGGACTACCATCGGCCGAAGTTCGACACCGCAGCGGATTACAAGGAGACGGCCGGCTGGAAGCCGAGCGAGCCCAGCGACGCGCTCAACAGAGGACCCTGGTGGGAAGTATTCAAGGATGACGCCCTGAACCAGCTCGAAGCCCGCATCGATATTTCGAATGAGACCGTCAAAGCGGCAGCCGCAGCCTTCGATCAGGCGCGGGCCTTGGTGGCCCAGGCGCGCGCGGGGTTTTGGCCCACCATCGCAGGCAGCGTTTCTCGCCAACGCGGCGGCTCCGGCACCGAGACCACGAACACCACCGGGGCGGGTCTCACGGCCAGTTGGGATCTGGATATCTGGGGCAAGATCCGCCGCACGACGGAAGCCGACCGCGCCTCTGCGCAGTCGAGCGCGGCGGCGCTCGCCGCCGCGCGGCTTTCCGCCCAGGCCGACCTTGCCACCGACTATTTCGAATTGCGCGCGCAGGACCAGTTGCAGAGGCTGCTCGACGACACTGTGGTGGCCGAGCAGCTGTCCCTGAAGATCACCGAAAGCCGCTACAAATACGGCGTCGCGGCGCGCGCCGACGTCGTGAGCGCGGAGGCGCAACTCCTCTCGAGCCAGGCGCAGCAGATCAACGCACGGATCCAGCGCGCCGTCCTCGAGCATGCAATTGCCGTGCTCATCGGTCAGCAGCCGGCGTCATTCTCGTTGAGCCCCTCCTCCATGCGGGCGGATGTGCCGACGGTGCCCGCAGGTATCCCCTCCACTCTGCTCGAGAGACGGCCGGATGTCGCGGAATCGGAACGCAACATGGCGGCGGCAAACGCGCAGATCGGCGTCGCCAAGGCGGCCTACTTCCCCGACCTGACCTTGAGCGGTTCGGATCAGTACACTGGCGGTCCCTTGAGCGAATTGATCCGCTCCTCGAATCGGGTATGGTCGTTCGGTCCGGCGCTCGCGGAGACCTTGTTCGACGGCGGCTTGCGCAGCGCGCAGGTCGATCAAATGCGCGCAGCCTACGACGCCGCCGTGCATGACTATCGGCAAACCGTGCTGAGCGGCTTTCAGCAGGTCGAGGACCAGATCGTCACTCTGCGCGTGCTCGAGCAGCAGGCCGTCGTCGAGGAGGCGGCCGTGGCCGCGGCCAGAGAGGCGGAAAAGCTCACGCTCAATCAATACAAGGCCGGAACCGTGCCCTATAGCAGCGTCATCACGGCACAGACCACCCGCTTGACCGCGGAAGAGGCCGCGCTCACCGTGCTGTCGAGCCGCCTGCAGGCGAGCGTGGCGCTGATCGAAGCCGTGGGCGGCGGTTGGGACGCCTCCCAATTGCCCTTGCCGTAGCGCGCCATCGCGCCATCAGCGCCATCGCGCCATC
>Ga0181537_10000357_pt1 | contig 43004 bp, 38 predicted proteins | sample PEATcosm2014_Bin_39_FD_119765 | JGI IMG/M metagenome (GOLD analysis project Ga0181537, IMG submission 119765) | Peatland microbial communities from MTU Mesocosm Facility, Houghton, MI, USA - PEATcosm2014_Bin23_10_metaG | ecosystem: Environmental > Terrestrial > Soil > Wetlands > Peat | place...
CACCGGCGGTCGCGGACCGCTTGGGTTTATGCATCCATCGTCGTGGGATGATAAAAAGCAAACGAGCTCTCGGCCTTGCTCAAGCCGCGCGGCTCGTCAGTGCGCTTTGTATAGTCGTCATCCGCTTTCGCGGTGATCTTGTTCCGCTGCGTCCCGATCTGAGGACACAGAAATTCGCCGGAAGCCGCATCGCCGATTGCAAAATTTGGCTGGGGCGGGAGGATTCGAACCTCCGTATGCCGGAATCAAAATCCGGTGCCTTACCACTTGGCTACGCCCCATCATTGATAACCATCGTAATGGATTTAGTCTCTTGCCGCCCGCGCTGGTTTTGCCACGGGGCGTCGACGCTCCCTTTCACGAGGGAACTGTCGATGACCTAGAGCACCGACGTCTTCGTAGCGGCTCTCGTCGCTTTGCCTCCGACGAAGGTCGCCACCCTCCGGGGCTGGTTTCAAGAACATCGCTAAACTACATTCGACCCGGACCGCCGCAGAGGGTCCGGGTCCGCAACCATTCGGACGATCCGCCATGGCAGTCGACAAGTTGCTCGCGGCATTTCATGAGGTCTTTGCCCGGGACAACGCGCACACACCTATCCCTGATTGGATGGTGAACTGGGCTGCGCTCAATAACTTAAAGATGGACCTGTCTCAAGAGGCTTCGGAGAGCTATTCCGGGACCGAAGATGTGCGGAAATCCTACTGTCTCGCACGGGCATATAAGGTGCTGCGCTTTTTTGAGCAGCCGTACACTCATCCCTATCCCGGTTTCTCGGATTACGTTCGCGGGTTGATCGAACGTCACAAGACTTTCGATCGATCAATTTTACGGGCGCTCGGCATCTATGGCGAAGACCTCGAACCGGATATCGAAACCTATGCGCACTACACCGCCGAAGACTTCGTTTTCCAAACCATGATCCCGACGCCGCGTCGGCGGCAGGTGCGGTGCATCCTCGATTATGGTGCGGGCAACGGGCGTCAGCTGTCGCAGTGGGCCCACGAGGACATCGAACGCTACGTCGCGGTCGACGCCATCCCGTTCTCCTACTGTGTACAGAACGCCATCTTTGGCGCGTCCGGGAAGGAGCTCGATGAGTATGTCTGGGGGGCCGATGACTTCACCGTCGACGGCGGCAACGCATTCCTGAAACACCTTCCTGCGTGGCGACATGATTTGCTACCGACCGGCTATTTCGATCTCGTGATCACGATCATGGTGCTGCCGGAGCTTCCCCCGAAGCTGATTTATCACCTGCTCGCGCTGTTCCAGCGCGTGCTCAAGCCGGGCGGCGCTTTCTATATCCGAGATTGGGACAATTCTAACCGTCACAATAACTTGCGGCTGACCGAGCTGATTTCGAGCTTCGGGTTTGTACTCGAATACCGCCCGCATCTCGACGCCGGCAGCGATGTGTATGGCATCCCTCGACTATGGCGCAAACGAGAGGAAGCATCGATCACGTCGATGGCGTGACGAGCAAAGTATCCCCGCTGCCGCGAGACTTAAGGCAGTTCAAAAAACCAACCGCTATCTTGGCGAACGTAGTCAGGAATTCCGCTCGCCGGGAAAATCCGAAAATCCGCGCTTTGACGCTCGCGCCTCATGTTTGTGGTGATATGCGTCCGGTGCACGACCGTGTGATCGAAGATGAGCACATCGCCGACCCTCATCGACGGAGCCCAGAGACGGTCGCCAAACCGTTCGAGAACCGTCTTTTCATCACAAAATAGATAGGGCCCCTTGGTTCCGGACGGAACGGGCAGCACTTCATCAAGCGCGTGTGGGTAAAGCTCTAGCCCCGGCGCATCGACGCCGCAATCGACCAGCGGTATCCACGTCGTCAGCCCGGTGTGAGAGCGTATGTCGCGGCTCTGGTAGCTGCCATCCTGGTGAAAAAAATAGCTTTGTTCGCGGATGTCGGCTCGCTGATAGCGAACCGCGCAATGCGCGTAGAAGCAAACGGTCGGTTCGCCGTACAGGAACCGATATACTCGTGGAAGCGCCGAACGGAGGACCAATCCCAACACAAGATTAGGAAAGGAAGCGCCATTCTCCCAGAACCACCGCCGGTAATTGCGCTCGCCCCCGTAAAACCAGCTGCGATCGAATCCGGAGACCGCCAGCGGGTCGGTAAAGCTCGTCAAACTTCGGCCATTAAAGCCGACAAAGGTAGGGTCCGCGCTGTGTCGGTCGCTGAAGCATAATGGCAGATCATTATTGACCTCGCGTCCTATCAGCCGGGTCAACTGCTGCGCGTTGTCATGCACCGCCTCGCCCGCGAAGAGCAGCGGTTGGCGCGGGAGGGCGTCGCGCAATAGCACACAGCCCTGATGCCGCAGCACCTTCGCGACCGTTCGCGGCGTGTCAGTGCGCGAATTCAGCGCAATCCCTTGGCTCACGCGAAGGGCTCTCGGATAACATCATCCCAGCTGATGACCGGTTTGCCAAAGCTGCTGAGCCGAGCGGCGAGCGCCCGCTGATGCCGTGGTTTCACCCCGAGTAGGATGCACTCGACGGTTTCGTCTATGCCACTCTCGGTAAAGCGAAGGGGAAGCCCGGCGGCGTTGTCGGCCTGGTTGGGCCGAGCCTCGGGTGGCCGGTCGATCATCAGCGCCTGCACCCGCCGCCAAGCATGCGGTGCATAGGTTCGCAGTAAATCGACAGTTTCTCCCGCGCCGAAACAGATGGCATTGCCGGCGTTTCCTAGGCGTTCGAGCAATAGCTGATCGAGATTGGCCCAATAGCGAAGATAATCGCGCCGGGCCGACGGAAGGGCCCTATCCGGCAGCCAACGGATCATCGAATCGGTGTCGGCGCTCGCCGCGATCTCCGCCGGGCCGCCGCAATAGAGAGCCTGGAAAGGATAAAGTGCTTCGACTCCCTGCTGGACGATCATCTCCGTGAACCCTGCCCGCCGTGCGATACCTCGAAGATTTTCACCGCTGTACGAATACAGATGATCGGCGAACAGCAGTTCGGGATCGATCACGTTGGCGCACGGGCACAGGACCAGCGCAGCGCCGCCCGGGGCCAGTAGCCGGCGAATCTGATCAAGAAAGCCTATCGGGTCGGGGACATGTTCGATGACGTTGATGGAATAGGCGAAGTCGATGGACCCAACCTCGATTTCGCTGGCTTCCAGATATCCGCAGCGAACATCAAGGCCGGCCGCGTTCGCGCGGGCGGCGGCTGTGGCTGATGGCTCCACTCCGTGAAAGCTGACAGATCGGTAAGCGTCGCGCAGCAGTTCCAATACCCAGCCCTCGCCGCAGCCAATCTCCAGCACGCTTCTCGCCTGCCCGCGACACAGAAAAGAGCCGACCCAATCGGCATATCGCCGGTAGCGCCGCTTCTCGAATTCGCGCATGAACGGTCTGGTATAGAACGCGTAGTTATCCGCGTAGCTGAACGTCGTTGCCCGATGCGTTTGGCTCGGGTCCGATTGGACGAGGGTGCAATCCAGGCATTGGTATTTTAGCAAACTGAAGTCGAGGATTTGGCCGTCGGTGGTAACGGAACGGCCACCGGGCAGGTGCGGCAGCAGTTCCACCGCTCCACTCCCGCAAAGGTAGCAACGCGAAAGACTAGGCAAGGATAATTTTCCGTCCCAGGTCAGATTCTCGGCTGGCGATAGACGTAGACAGTGTATTCATAGAGCCCGTAATCTGCGCGTATCACAACGTGCCGTGACAGCGCTTTCGAGACCGCCGATACCATCTCATCAAAGCCCCAGTGGAATAGGTCATCCCGTTCCCAGTCCACCACTTTACTCATGACGTTAAAGGCGATGCCCTCGCGCGCCGCGTCAAATACATGCGACAACAGCTCGATGGCATATTCCTTCATTTCGGGCAGCGGTATCGACCGCCGTTCGGTTAGAACGCCATTCAAAATCGCGTAGTCAATCGAAGCGGTTGGCAGGGGATTCAGCAGCACATCCCTTTTCTGGAAGTCTAGACCAGGCCAATGCTCTCGAGCGGACGCAAGCATCGGCTCTGAAAGATCGATCCCGTGATAGGCGATATCGCGAAGGCGGCCGGTTCTGTCCAAGTGGTCAACCAGCAAGCCAGGACCGCATCCCAGATCGAGAAGCGAAAGGCTCTGCCTTCCCGGAGGGAGGACGCCTAGCATGATCTCAAAGCGTTTCTCAAGATCGGCTGAGTTGGGCCAATCCACGCCTTTTGGCGTGCGCCCGTGCGCTTTGAAGCAATTTTCATAATGAGCCATGAGAACTTCAGCCGGCATGGCTTTCATGTCATCGACCCGTCTAAACCCGTGCGGTGATCAAGATGAGCCAAACGGGCAATGACGCGGTCGTCGCGCTCGACGATGCCTTCACGCAGACAGACCGCGATCTGGTCGGCGCCGCACCGCCAAACCCCGAAGCCCCAAGCCTCGGGATTCTGGAGCAGCGGCGCCCATCCCGAAATCCACGGTACCGCAATCTCACGCCGTTTCATACAGCCTGGCCTCTGAAGGGACATCGCCCAAACCGACCTCACCGCTTGATCGAGGCGAACTCGCGCCGTCTCCTAGCTTCTGCTATAATGTTACCGGTCGAATTGGCGAGAGCTTCCCCCTGCATCGGCGATTTACTTGTGGCCGTGGTGCTTTGCTTAAGCATGAAATTGGGGGACTGCATGTTGTTCGACTGCGACCAAGACCTCATGGAGCGCGCAATTCATGAGATCGATAAGCAGGGTTACGCAAAAATACCGAACCTTTACCGCGCCGACGACATCAAGAAGGCGAGCGATCTGGTTGTTCGGTGGAACAAATATACGGAGCCTTCGCTGGCTGCGCCCCCCTCGCTGAATGTTGGGCACGAAAACGTCTATAATCTACAGAACAAGGACATCTTCTTCATAAAGTTGGTCTTATCGAACAGGCTTCTCGAAGGCATTTTGATACATTACCTGAACGATCGCTGGTTCAAGCAGATACCGGCCGAGGACCCAAATTACATCTTGCGCGGCTTGGTGGCGCGCAGCAGCCATCATGCAATGCCCCTGCATATCGATTCGTTCATGCCGTATCTGAGCCCGTTCGTATATTCGTTGCAGTTCTCGATCGTGCTGGAAGACCAGACGGAGGCCAACGGGTGCACGATCGTCGTGCCGGGCTCGCACCTGTCCGGCCAGTACGCGCCGCAATCGGCGCTGAAGGATGCGGTGCCGATCCCGTCCAAGGCCGGCGACGTCGTGATCTGGGATAGCCGGCTATGGCACGCCACCACGGCCAATACCACCGGCAACACGCGCTGGGCGATCATCGCAAGCTTTGTGCGGTGGTGGATCAAGCAGTCTTCCGACGTTACAAGGGGACTGCCGTCAGAATTTTACGCCCAGCTCAGCGATAAAGAAAAAGCGATCCTCGGCTTTTGCTCGATGCCGCCTGTCAGCGAATTTCAGCGCATCGAAACGAAAGTCGGGTATGCCGACCTCCCCCGCGTGTGATTGAGAGGGAGACGAAGGCCTCGTAAGCCGGGTGAGATTGCCGTTCGCCCGCCTCGCGGCGCCGGCTTTAGCGTTTATGCTGCCGGCCTCGGCAAATCATCGTTCGGGATGTGGTGACCAGCGACGGCAGGTGCTTCGCTGTGCCCTCTCGCCGTCAATCAAGGCTGGCCAGACGCTTGGCAATACGGTCATCCCGCTCGATGATGCCGTCGCGCATACAGGCAGCGATCTGCTCTGAACTGAGAATTTGCCGGGCATAATCGGCGCCGGCCAATCCGTGGCGGTAGAGCGCGGCAAGACGGATCCAATGACGGCTCGTCGCATTGGCGGTGTGCGGCGGGTTGGCGGCTGTCCAATTGGCTATCCGCCGCGCTTTGTTTACGAATTGGATGGCGTTGCGGACCTGGAAATGCGCGACATAGCCCTGCATCTCGCGTTGACGCGGCACAGCGGAGTTTATCGCCTCGACATCATGAAAACCGGGCTTGACCTCCTGGAACGCATCGCCGCGCGACAGCACCTTGGGCCCGACAAAGCGCAGGATGTCCGGCGGATGGGCGTCGAGCATCCACTCGACCCCGCCGGGCTCGTCGAGGCGCCGAAGGTTGTAGAGAAATTCCAGCGGCCGGCGCACGACCAGATCGAAATTCCGGTAATCCACCTCCCCGGTTTCGGGAGAAGCGGTCGGCAGCATGTTGTAGCGCGAGAAAATCATGATCGGCGCCGGGCACGTCGCCAGATAGCTCGGCGCGTCGACCTCGGGGAATACCCAGAATTCGTCGGTATCGCAGAACAGGCACCACGAGGCGTGAGAGATTTCGCGTGCGCGCGCCGAAAGTTCGCCAAGCCAGTGCGTGCCATCGGCCATTGGGTCGGACCGGCGGATTAAATGCAACCGCCCGGACCGCTCGTAGGGCGCCAATAGATCGAGGGTTCCATCGGTCGAGCCCACATCGACGGCGACAAATTGTTCGATCCCGAGGCTCAGATGGTATTCGAGAAAGTCCCGGACGATGTCGGCGTCATCAAAGGTGCTAAAGCATAACACGATCGGGCCCTTGCGCCTACTCATCTTGTTTGACTCGCTAATAACGCACCGTGGTGCAAAGCAAGCCTTATATCGGGAACACGATATTGGTTCAGATTGAGGCTACGCTTCATACGAGTTTCTTGCCAATGCTTGAAATCTCTGGCGAAATCATGGACTTCGCTCGGCGTCGGCGCCATCGGTTTCGCGGCTGGCGGTAGTCGGTGCGCCGATATTCGTCGACATTCCAATCGGTTAACCAAAGAATGTCGCTGCCAAACTGGCCTAGCCCCAGACCTCGGATGGCCGATTTGACCCGGGCGGCAGTGACGCGATTCGCGGCCCCGCAGCGCGCGTAGTCCTTCGCAGCCCAGTTGTCATGTTAAAATCGTCGAGCCCTTAATGTCCGCGCTGAGTTCGTTGCGCTCGTCGCGCAGCATCCGGCTCAGGATCGAAGCTTTCGGGCCCGGATAATCGGTCAGGAACCGCAATTCGATCCCGGCTTGTTCAAACGCCGCAGGATCATACAGCGCCCGTCCGCTCGGCGCGTTGACATAGCGTGTTGCGCCGACCCGTCGTGCGATTTCGAGGATGCGGTCTTGCCCGTGAATATCCAGCGGTAGGTTGAGACTGCTCGAGCGAATCGTCTCCCAGCGCAGCCCACAGTAATCGACAGCCAATTCGAGCAAGCGCTCGATGTAGTCGAGTGGCGTTCCCCGGACATCGGCAAGCGCAGCGAGGAGCGGCGCGATCGATCCCGGGCAACGCGGCGTGAGCGGGAAGGGCCGCAATCTGTCCGCGAGCCGCTCGCCGGCATCCGGCGGAAAGCGCAAATCACTGATCAGCGCGGTTTGTGGCGCCTTTTCGAGCGGCAGCGTAAGCCAGCGCGCGACACCTAAAGTGTCAGGCAACAAATTGCGGTGCACCCAGCCGCGCCGCGGGAACTGAACGCAATCATAAATCACGAACAGGTCGCTCGCCGCGAAGAGCCGAAAGTAGCCGGCATATGGAATGAAATACGGCTGCATGATCGCGGTGGTGAACGCGGTCATGAGCCTCTCACCCGATCACGACTTCTGCAAAACGCTTGGTTCAATCCGTGATCGGCGCCGGAGTGGCCGCCGGAAAGATCGCGGCGACGTCCGCGAGCGTCGGAAAGCCGTCATGTATGAGATCAGTCCGATAGGAATATTTGTATGGCGTCGGGTATCCGTGCTCGATGTAGGTCTTTTCTCTGGCGTTGTTGAAGCGACCGCTCAGCGCGATGCGCACCAGGCCATCATCCGCCTCGCTCGTGCGATGCACCATGAACGACGAAAAACAGACGACGTCGCCGGGTTCCGCGGTGATCGGGACGAATTTGTCGTCGGTAATACGAGGATCGCTCACCGCGGGGGTCATGATGTGCTCGACGGTGTCGAGCAGCCCCATCAGATGCGATTTGGGCACGAGTTCCATCGGGTTTGAGCGGGCCGAGACCGGCGTCGCGGGCAGCCAGAACACGATGCCATCGAGGCTCCCCTGCATGCTGCGCCACTCCTGGTGCGGCGGCGTCTTGTGATAACCGCCCGGCACTTTGAGTGCGCCGCTCACGAAGTGGATCGACGGACGCGCCGAGATCACCGGCAGCTCCATTCCTAATTCGCGCGCCAAGCCGAGAATGGTGTCGCCGACGAGAAGCCGGTGCACCGACGGTAAATACTGTGTCAGGCGCGCCGTATTGATGTAGGTCGACGCATCGGCGTGCAGCAGCTGCATGGCGTTCGCCGTGAGGGCTTCTTGCGTGTCGCCGGAAGCGACCGGCAAGCGCATGCGGCGCAACTGGATCGCGAACAGTTCGCCAATCTCCCGAATGATCGCCGTGAGCGCCGCCCGATCGAGCGCGTCTTTGACGACGACGTAACCCTCTGCGAGAAAGTGCCGGCGATCGGCGTGGCAAACCGGCGTCGCCGCGGTCATCGATCGTCTTCCAAGATCGCGTAGCCAAACCCGGTCTGGCCAAAACTGTTGCCGTTGTAGATCATCGTGATGCGACCATCGATCTCGAAGACTGACGGGTAACAGGTCATCGTTGAATCCCAGCCCTCAGGGGCGGCATCGAGACCGCCAACCTCGTCCATCCGCTCCCAGGTGACGCCGTCCGCCGATTCGGCGTAGCCGATGCGATACGCGCCGGCACCGTCGCGATGGTCCCGCGCATGACGGAAGCAATACCACATGCGGTAGCGGTTGCCCTGCTTGATGACGCTCGGATGCGCGAAGGCTTCCAGTTCGTGCGTTTGCGCGACGCATCGCCGGTTGTGCCGATCCCAGACGATCCCGTCGTGTGACGTCGCGTCTTTGATGACGTAGACCGGCTCGAGCCGTCCGCCGCTATCGGCCCAGCCGAGCCCAGAGGCGTACCACATGCGCCACAAACCCCTTTCCCGCAAGACGTGCGGGGTCACGGCCATGTGCGGCTCCAGGGCGGTGCGGTCGACGATCGGTCCTTCATAGAGGCGCCGGAAACTAGCGCCGTCATCGTCGCTAACCGCCAATCCGATCGAATTGCGGTAGGGCACGGTCACACCGCGGTTCCAGCCGGTATAGTAAAGATAAATATATTGCTCGTGGCGGACCACCACACCCGGCATCATGCCGTCATCGTCAAAAGTACCGCGCTCGCCCAACGGCAGTATCGGGACTTTGTTGTAGTAGTGAACGTCGCCGAAATTGCGACGGTCGATGTCGAGGTAGCTGATAAAGCTTTTGTTGTCAGGCGTCCGATCGGAATAAAAAATCCGGATTCGATTGGGGTAAAGCAGGATTGTCGGGACTTGAGCATGCGATCCCGCCCAATCCTTGTGCCGGCGGGGGTCATATATTTGGCCCTTACGAACCCATCGCATCGAACGGACTCAAATGGAGCGGAGCCGGTTGCTCGGCACGCGACTCATCTCCGTCGCCGACCCCATGAAAACCGCATTATCCGGCGTGTCGCTGAGGATCAAAGTCCCGGCTCCCAGCACGTTGCGCGCGCCAATACGCACATTGTCCCGGATTGTCGCATTAACCCCGACAAACGTCCCTTCGCCGATAGTGACGCCGCCCGAGATCACTGCGTGCGAGGCGACAAAGCAGTGGTCACCAATCGAGCTGTGATGGCCGACATGGTTTCCCGACCACATGATGACGTTTCGCCCGATCGTCGCGAAGGGCTGTACGACATTGTTTTCCATGATGATCGTATTTGGATTGAGCTTAAATTCGGACCATACGACGGCGCGCGGGCTGATATGGCTCGCCAACCGATAGCCCTTCGCCTCAGCCTCGCGGACCTTGCTTTCACGCGCTTTGTTTACCTGACGGGAACTCATCGCGACGAACAGTTCGTGCGAATCGGGCGGGTATCGCGCTTCCAATTCCTCAAACAGTACCACCGGGAGGTCGAGAAGCCTGTCCGCGGTGCGATAGGCGGCGTCAACGCTGAACGCCACGACCCTGCGTCCCGCTTCCTTGGTCAAATAGTAATGGATGACTTCGCCGATTTGACCGATCCCGAAAATCACCAAATCTTTCATGGTCCCGCCAAGCATTAGACGCTCGCCCAGCATCCAAGGTCATGCCAGGCAACGATGCGAATATTGCGAGCGATTTTACCCGCATTCAGACATGATGCTTGCCACGCGTTGCAATACTTGATCGGCCAAGGACTTAAACGGGCAACTCGGCATCGCGGCCGGTCTCATGCGACGAATCATCCGCTGCTTTCGTCCGCCGCGGTTCGCCGCGAGCGTGAATGGCTGCTTCGGCGCGCATACCGGTTATTAGATTATGACCGGGTTCGTCCCTAGGCCTTCATCTCTCGGACAAGTCCTGGGAGGGCGAAACTAAAAGGCCTCGATCGAACCGGATCGTATTCTAGAGCAACGCGAGTTGGTCTCCTTTTCGGGGCGGTGGGCGGAAACTGGTGGTATCGAGCGGCTCGGTATGGCGACGCGCGAAGCCGAGCCGGCGGCAGGCGCGGTCAAACCGCATGCTGAGCATGTCGGCGTAGGGTCCATAGCCGACCATCCGTTTTGACCAGGTTGAATCGTAAAGCTTGCCGCCGTGGCTCTGCGCGACGAGCGACAGCACGTGAGCCGCTTTTCCCGGCACATGCGTCTCGAGCCATTCCTTGAAGAGGGCCTTCAGCTCAAGCGGCAGGCGCAGCATCGTATAGCCGGCGGTAACCGCGCCGGCGGCACGCGCGGCGGCGAGAATGTCCTCCATCTCGGCATCGTTGAGCGCCGGGATCATCGGGGCGGACAGGACACCGGTCGGGATGCCGGCCTTGGCAAGCGCGGCGATTGTCTCAAGGCGCCGCTGCGGTGTCGCGGCGCGCGGCTCCATTATCCGTGCGAGACCACGATCGAGCGTCGTCACCGACACGGTCACACAGGCAAGCCGCATCGCCGCCATCTCAGCGAGGATATCGATGTCCCGCTGGATCAGCGCGCCCTTGGTGACGATCGTCACCGGGTGGCGGAAATCGCGCAGGACCTCCAGGATCGATCGCATCACCCCGAGCTTGCGCTCGGCCGGCTGATAGGGATCGGTGTTGCTGCCAAGCGCGATCGGGCGGCACAAATAGCCCTTCTTGCTGAGCTCGGCTGTCAGCAAAGCGGCGGCTTGCGGTTTGTAGAAGATGCGGGTCTCGAAATCGAGACCGGGCGAAAGCCCGAGAAAGGCGTGGCTCGGCCGGGCGAAACAATAGATGCAGCCGTGCTCGCAACCGCGATAGGGGTTGATCGAGCGGTCAAAACCGATATCGGGAGAGGTATTGCGGGCAATGATCGTGCGGGTCGCGTCGACCGACAGGGTTGTCGTCAGCGGCATCGGCTCGGGTTCCGCGCCGGGGACGCTCCAGCCGTCGTCAAACGCGACGCGTTCCTCGGCCTCGAAACGGCCGCTGGCGTTGCTCGAAGCGCCGCGTCCCTTGCGCGGCGGGGGGTTGGCCGGCATATCCATGACGCCGATCATGCCGCGATAATGAGAACATTACAAGAACGAATTCAGGTCTCCGTGGTTATTCCGGTGCTCGATGCGGCGACCGAGCTGACAAAGATATTGGCGACGCTGGGCAAATCGACGCTGATCCGCGAGATCGTCGTGGTCGATGGCGGGTCGCGCGACGAGAGCGTGGCGATCACGCGGAAAGCCGGGGCGCGGGTCATCACGGCGGCGCGCGGGCGTGGCGCGCAGCTTGCCGCAGGTGCGGCAGCGGCCAAGAGCGATTGGCTGCTGTTTCTGCACGCCGATTGTCGGCCGTTGACGGGCTGGGAGGACGCGGTTTCTGCCTTTATTGCGACGGCTGGCGACAAGGCGGGGTATTTCACCCTGGCGCTCGACGATGAAGCGACGGCGGCGCGTCGGCTGGAGCGCATCGTCGCCTGGCGCTGTCGCGCATTGGCTCTGCCTTATGGCGATCAGGGGTTGCTGATCTCTCGGGGCCTCTACGATGCGATGGGCGGCTATCTGGCGATCCCGCTGATGGAGGATGTGGACTTCGCGCGCCGGCTGGGCCGGGCCTGGCTGCGGCCGATCGGCGCGACAATGCTCGCTTCGGCACGGCGCTATCGGCGGGACGGCTATATAAGGCGGCCGCTGCGCAACCTCGTGTGCCTGTCGCTGTATTTTGCCAGCGTGCCGACACGGTGGATCGCCAAATTATATGGGTGATCAATCCAATGTCTTACCGGCGAAAGCCGGTACCCACTTATCCTGCCGCTGGAAACATCAGAAGGTGGGTCCCCGCTTCCGCCGGGACGACACAGTAGGATGCACCGCACCCTGATCCTCTTTGTCCGCCTGCCGCGGCTCGGCACGGGAAAGCGGCGGCTGGCGCGCGATATCGGCGCGGTGGCGGCGCTGCGCTTCGAGCGGCTAATGCTGGCGCGCGGCCTCCGCCGGCTTGGCCGCGACCGGCGGTGGACATTGCGGCTGGCGGTCACCCCGGATCGCGCCGCGCGCGATTGGCCGGCAAGGCTGCCCAGCGGGCTGAACGTCACACCGCAAGGCACTGGCGATCTCGGCGAGCGGATGCGCCGCGCGCTGGCCGCCTGCCCGCCTGGGCTGGCGGTGATGGTCGGCAGCGACATCCCGGCACTAACCGCCGCGTGCATCGCCGAGGCGTTCGCGCTGCTCGGCCGGCACGATGTGGTGTTCGGCCCGGCGCGCGATGGCGGGTTCTGGCTGGTCGGCACCCGCCATCTTCCTCCCGCTTTCGGTGCGGTGCGCTGGTCGAGTCCACATGCGCTGGCGGATACGCTCGCCAACCTGCCGCGTTTGCTATCGGTCGGCTTCGCGACGACGCTCGACGATGTCGATGACGGCGCCGCCTATCGTCGGCTGGGGTGGTTGCGCGGGTTTTAATCGCTGTCTTCTTGTCATACTGGCGCAGGCCGGTATCCAGATTTCGACCGCCCGAGTAGCCGAATACTGGCTCCGGGTCTCCGCCGGGACGACGAAATTAGGGTTATTTTTCCTGCAGGCGCGGCATCAGCTCGACGAAGTTGCAGGGGCGGAAGCGGTTGTCGAGCTGGTGGACGAGAATGCCGTCCCACGCGTCGCGGCAGGCGCTCGGCGAGCCCGGCAGCGCGAACAGATAGGTGCCGCCCGCGACCCCGGCGGTAGCGCGGCTCTGGATTGTCGAGGTGCCGATCTTCTCATAACTCTGCCAGCGAAACAGCTCGCCAAACCCGGCGATCTCCTTTTCGTAGACACTGTGGAATGCCTCAGGTGTCACGTCGCGGCCGGTGACGCCAGTGCCGCCGGTCGAGATCACGACATCGATCTGCGGGTCGGCGATCCACGCCTTGAGCTGCGCGACGATCTCGGCGAACTCGTCGCGGATGATTTTTCGCGCGACGATCTTGTGCCCGGCCTCTTCGGCGCGCTCTTGCAAGGTATTACCGGAACGGTCGTCGGCCGCGCTGCGCGTGTCGGACACGGTCAGCAGCGCGATGTTGACGGCGAGAAACGGGCGGTCGTGGTTCAAGGGCATGGGAGGCTCCTAGCTCAATTCATCCAGCTTTGCTTTCAACGCCAGGAGGTCGCGCCAGGCCTCGCGCTTGCGCTCGGGGGAGCGCAGCAGGAAGGCCGGGTGGAACATCGGCAGGGTCGGCAATTTCGTGTCGAGACCGGGGATCGCGAGGTCGAACCAGCGGCCGCGCAGCCGGGTGATCCCCTCGGCCATATCGAGCAGCGAGCTTGCCGCGGTGCCGCCCGCGAGTACCAATACCTTGGGCCGCGACAGAACGATGTGGCGAAACACGAACGGCAGGCACGAGGCGATTTCGGCGGCGGTGGGCTTGCGGTTGCCGGGCGGGCGCCAGTAGATGACGTTGGTGATCTGCACGCCGGTGCGGTCGAGCCCGATCGCCGCGAGCATCCGGTCGAGCAGTTGCCCGGCGCGACCGACAAAGGGTTTGCCGATGCGGTCCTCGTCGGCGCCCGGCGCCTCACCGATGATCAGCACCGGCGCCGCCGGGTTGCCGTCGGCGAAGACCGTGTTGGTCGCGGTGCGTTTGAGCGGGCAGGCGTCGAACCCGGCGACCAGCGCCGCCAGCGCCTCGATCGAATTGGCCCGGGCGGCTAGCGCGCGAGCCGATTGCGCCGGCTCTGCCGCCGAGTCGGTCAGCGCGCGCGGCGGCGCCATCGGCGCGGGTGGCGCTATGGCGGGCCTCGGCGCGGCGGCGCGTGGTGTCGGGGCTGCTATGCGTTGAGCGACGATTGGTGGCGCCAGGCGATCCGGTGCGATGTCGTCTATCGCTTCGTCGGCTCCCATCTCGATCTGCCATTGCAGCAGAGCGAGCGCATGATCGAGCGCGAGAGGGGCTGGTTGCGCGGGTAAAGCCATAGGGACAGGTTAGCACTTCGCGGTCAAAGCCGCATCGGTGAGGCGCGTCTCGAAGGACGCGGTGGCATTCGTCCAAGGCTCCCGTTATTGCGCTCATCATATATAACCGGGGCAAAACAAGGCTTGGAGTGACGTGGTGGCGGACATCGAACGCGAGCGGATGGAATATGACGTGGTCATCGTCGGCGCGGGGCCGGCGGGGCTCGCCGCGTCGATCCGTCTGAAACAGCTGGCCGCCGCGGCGGGCGGCGAAATTGCCGTCTGCGTGATCGAAAAAGGCTCGGAGGTCGGCGCGCATATCCTGTCGGGCGCGGTGTTCGAGCCGCGCGCGCTGAACGAGCTGATCCCTGATTGGAAGGAGCGCGGCGCGCCGCTCAACACGCCGGCGATCGACGACCGCTTCCTACTATTGACCGAACGCGGTTCGTTCCGGCTGCCGACGCCGCCGCAAATGCACAATCACGGCAATTACATCATCAGCCTCGGCAATCTGTGCCGCTGGCTGGCGACTCAGGCCGAAGAGCTTGGCGTCGAGATCTATCCGGGTTTCGCCGCCGCCGAGGTGCTGTACGAGGAGGGCCGCGTTGTCGGCGTCGCCACTGGCGATATGGGCATCGGCAAGGACGGCGAGCCGACCGCGAGCTTTACCCCCGGGGTGGAATTGCGCGGCCGGGAGACACTGTTCGCCGAGGGCGCGCGCGGCTCGCTGACCAAGATGCTCGTCGAGCGCTTTCACCTACGCGATGACTGCGACCCGCAAACCTACGCGCTCGGCATCAAGGAATTATGGGAAATCGACCCGGCGAAACATCGGCCGGGACTCGTCGTGCACACGGTCGGCTGGCCGCTCGACAACCGCACCTATGGCGGCTCGTTTCTCTATCATCTCGAAGGCGGCCAGGTGTCGGTCGGATTTGTCATCGGCCTCGATTACGACAACCCGTATCTCTCACCGTTCGAGGAGTTTCAGCGGTTCAAGACGCATCCGGCGATCCGCGGGTTTTTCGAGGGCGGGCGGCGCGTCGCTTATGGCGCGCGCGCTTTGAACGAGGGCGGGTTCCAGTCGATCCCGCGGCTCGATTTTCCCGGCGGGGCGCTGATCGGCTGCGCCGCCGGCTTTGTCAACGTGCCCAAGATCAAAGGCAGCCACACGGCGATGAAATCGGGAATGGTCGCGGCCGAAGCGGTGTTCGCGCGGTTGGGCGGCGATGAGCGGGTGAGCGTGCGCGCCGCGCTCGAACGCAGCTGGGTGTGGGACGAGCTTTACCGGGTACGCAACATCCGCCCGAGCTTTCGCTTTGGGATGCTGGCCGGGCTCGCTTACTCGGCGATCGACACCTATCTGTTCCGTGGCAAGGCGCCGTGGACCTTGCACAACCATGCCGACTACGATCAGCTCGCACGCGCCGATTCGGTGCCGCCGATCAAATATCCGCGGCCGGACGGGAAGATCAGCTTTGACCGGCTGACCTCCGTGTCGTTCTCCTTCACCAATCATGAGGAGGGCCAGCCGGCGCATCTCAAATTACGCGATCCGGAAAAGGCTATTTCAATTAATTACCGCCTCTACGATTCGCCGGAACAGCGCTATTGTCCCGCTGGCGTCTATGAAATCGTCGATGAGGGAACCGGGGGCGGCAAGCGGCTGCAGATCAACGCGCAGAACTGCGTTCACTGCAAGACCTGCGACATTAAAGACCCGGAACAGAACATTGATTGGGTAGTACCTGAAGGCGGCGGCGGGCCAAATTACCCAAACATGTAAAGGCGCGCGCGGCATAGCGGGGTGCGGGCTGTGACAATGAGATTCGCGGCGATCGGACGATTTAACCGATTGGCCAATCGATGGAGCGGGGCGCCGCTCGCTTCAGCACTGGCTGCGGCCGGTATGGCGGCTTTGCCGGCCCTCGCCGCGCCAACACCGGCGGCGACGGAAAACAAGCTGCCACCCGCGGCGACCGCCGATCTTTTTGGCGATTACCTCGCCGGGCGACATGCCGAGCAGATTCGCGATTACCCGGCGGCGACGTCCTGGTTCGAGAAGGCGATCGTCGCCGATCCCGAATCGCCGGAGCTGATCAGCCGCACTTTTCTGATGGCGGTCGGCGCGGGCAATTTCGACCGGGCGCGGCCGCTCGCCGACAAGGAATTGCAGCTCGATTCGACCGATGCGCTGGCCCAATTGGTGCTGGTCGTCGACCGGCTTAAAGCCGGCGACACCGCCGGCGCGCTGCAGCATGCCGGTACGCTGCCGCATGACGGGGTGCACCGTTTTATCGCGCCGCTGGCGCTGGCCTGGACGCGGATGGCGGCCGGTGATCTTCCCGGCGCCGATGCCGCGATGCAGCAGCTCGACAAATATAACGGGTTCCAGCCGCTGAAGAATTTCCAGCTGGGCCTGCTTTACGATTTCGCCGGCCAGCCCGACAAGGCCGAGGCGTCTTTTGACAAGACCCTGGCCGAGAACCAGCAGCTCAACTGGCGTCTCACCGACGCGATCGCCAATTTCTACGAGCGCCACGGCAAGGCCGACAAGGCAAAGGCGCTCTACAAAAAATTCATGGACCAGAACAGCGGCAGCGAGATCGCCCAGACGGTATTGGCGGCGCGGCCGCCCGGCACGCCAAAGCCACTGATCGCCTCGGCCACCGATGGGCTGGCGGAAGCGATGTTCGATCTTGCCAGCGTGCTGAACCAGACCGAAACGATCGATCTCGCGCTGATCTATGACCGTTTCGCATTGGCGCTGCAGCCGGACTTCCGGCTCGCCCAGCTCCTGCTCGCCGATGTGCTGGCGACCCAGGACGAGCCGGCGCAAGCCCTGGCCGTGCTCGAACAGATTCCAAAAAGCTCGCCCTATTCGTGGTCGGCGCGCCTGCGGGCCGCGGCCTGTCTCGACTCGCTCGACCGTTCCGAAGAGGCCATCGCGCAGCTCAAGGAAATGGCCGCGCAGGAGCCGAAGACGATCGGTGCCGACATCCAGCTTGGCGACATCCTGCGCAACAAGAAGCAGTTTGCTGAGGCCGGCGCCGCTTATAACGAGGCGATCGAGCGCGCCGCGGCCAACGGACAGCCGGACCGCTGGGCGTTGTTTTACGATCGCGGTGTCTCTTACGAGCGTGCCGGGCAGTGGCAACAGGCCGAAGCCGATCTCGAACACGCGCTCGAACTAAAGCCCGATCAGCCGCTGGTCCTCAATTATCTTGGCTATTCGTGGATCGATAAGGGCATAAAGCTCGATCAGGGCGTCAAGATGATCGAGAAGGCGGTCGAGTTGCGGCCCGAGGACGGCTATATCGTCGATAGTCTCGGGTGGGCGCATTACCGCATGGGCGATTACGCCGGCGCGGTCGAATATCTCGAACGCGCGGTCGAACTCGTCCCCTCCGATTCGACGATCAACAATCATCTTGGTGACGCTTATTGGCGCAACGGGCGAGAGATCGAGGCGCGCTATCAGTGGCGGCGGGCGTTGCAATTCAATCCGGACAAGGACGATGTCGCGCCGATCGAGGCAAAACTCGACCACGGACTTGCCCCGGTGTCGCCGGCTTCGGCGCCATCGCCGCCGGTGCCGGCCAAGCCTGCGGAGCGTGGCGGCTGAACGGTTCTGTCGACGGCGCTTCCGTTACCGCGTTCGCGCCAGCCAAGATCAACCTTTATCTGCACGTCATCGGCCGGCGGCCGGATGGTTACCACCTGCTGGACAGCCTCGTGGCCTTCGCCGATATCGGCGATGGGGTCGCCGCGACGCCCGCCGATGCACTGTCGGTCGCCGTGAGCGGGCCGGAAGCGGTTTCTCTATCCGGGCTCGGCGACGACAATCTCGTCCTGCGCGCGGCCCGCGCGTTCGCCGCGCATCACGGCATCGTATCGGGTGCCGCGCTGCGGCTCGACAAGCATTTGCCGGCCGCCTCCGGCATCGGCGGCGGATCGAGCGATGCCGCGGCAACGCTGCGGGTCCTCGCACGATTGTGGGACCGACCGCTCGACGAGGCGGCGATCGAGATTGCCACCGCGCTCGGCGCCGATGTCCCCGCCTGTCTGATGGGAAAGCCCGTCTGGGTCGGCGGCATCGGCGAGCGGCTCGACCCGTTGCCGGATTTGCCGCCGCTCGGCCTCGTCCTTGCCAACCCGCGCCGCGAATTGCCGACCGCTTCGGTCTTTCGCGCCCGGCAGGGCGATTTCACCGCCGGTGGGCAGCCCCGCATCGCGCCACGGAATGAAGCGGCGCTGGTCGCGCTGCTGCGGCAATGCCGCAACGACCTGACCGATGCCGCGCTTAGCCTGTTGCCGGAAATCGGCGCCGTGCTCGATCGCCTCGCGGCGCTGCCCGGTGCCCATCTCGCGCGGATGAGCGGCAGTGGCGCGACCTGCTTCGCGCTGTTCACCGACCGGCAGGCGAGCGGCCACGCCGCTGCCCTGTTGTCGGCGGCCGAGCCGGGGTGGTGGGTGCGGGCCGGAACATTGCTCGCTGGATCTTCGCCAGCCGGCTAAAAGCGCGATAAATTCTGCTCTGTAGGCACTCAGACCGGCGGCGACGCTTCGTCGAGTGCCGCGCCGATCGTCGCCGCGAGCCCCTCAGCGCGTGCCTTATCCCTGTCGTTGAACTGCTGGAACAGCTCAATGGCGTGGGTTTTGGCGCCGGCATCGCCGCGTTCGCCGGCGACGCTGTACCAGGCATAGGCGTCGACCAGCGAGCGCGCGACGCCGCTGCCCTGTTCGAACAGGATCGCCAGATTGACCATCGCGGGCGCCAATCCCTGCTCTGCGGCGCGCTGGTACCAGCGCGCCGCAGTCGCGATATCCTGCTTGGTGCCGATGCCGTTCGCGTAGGCGAGCGCCAGGTTGTATTGCGCGCCGGGATGATTCTGATCGGCGGCGCTGCGATACCAATTGAGCGCCGCGGCCTTGTCCTTCGCGACGCCGAGCCCTTGATCGTAGAGCACGCCGAGATTGTACTCGGCGGCGACATTGCCCTGCGCTGCCGCGGCGTGAAACCACGTCGCGGCGCTGGCGTAATCCTGCACCAGCCCATCGCCGCGCGCGTAGAGCACGCCGAGATCGTATTGCGCCGCGGCCTCGCCGGCCTTGGCGCGCGCGACGTAAAGCGCGGCGCGCGTCGCCGCATCGGCGGGCGGTGTTGGCGACGGCAACGGCGCGGCGAGCGCGCTCTTATCGGCGCGGGGCAATGGCGCGGCGGTGGCGCCGGCTGGGCGGCCGCCATCGCTTCCGGCACGCGGGGTGCCATCGGTTGTCGCCGTCGCCAACAAGGATCGGCCGCCGTAAGCGGCCAGCGCGACAAGAACCGCCGCGAGGACAATCAGCGCCGGGAGGCGCCGGTTCCGCTTCCGGCGCAGATATCGTGACAGGCCGCCAATCGGCAGGGTCAATCGTAGACCCGCCGCGGATTTTTGCGGCGGCCTGTCGAGGCCGTTGTTCGTGCCAGGACTTACCGCAGGGTTTGCTGCGGCGTTTGCCGTGGCCGATGACCACGGGCGCAGCGCCGTCCGGGTGCGGGCGAAGTCGCTTGCCGCCCGCTCGGCAAGCAGGTTCGCGGCGTCGCGTAATACGGCGCCGGTGCCGGCGATCTGGCCGCCCAGCACGCCGGGCCATCGGCTCCGCGCGGTCGGCTCACGCGGTGTCGAACCGCTTAGCACCGGCTTGTCGACTGCGGCGGTAGACAGCGCCGCAGGCGGCTCATTCGCGACTTTTGATGGCACGTTAGGCGTCGGTTTCGGCACGACGCGAGCCAGGACCGGTACCGGCATGCGCGGACGCACGACGATGCTGCCGCCGCTCGGCTTTGGCTCAAATCCGGGTAGCTCCGGCTGCAAGGCGGGCAGTGCGGCGATGGGCGCCGGCGGCCGGCTCGAACGCGGCACGAGGCGCGGTAGGGCCGCGACGGGCGCCGGCTTGTCGACCCGCGGCGAGGCATCGCTGTTTCGCGGCACTGCCGGTCGCGCCGTATGCGTCGCCGCGGGTGACGACGGCACGCCGGCGGCAGGCTCCGCGACGGCACTGCTATCGGTGTCGAAATCGATCCATTGGATGTCGCGCCAGCGTGGCGCGGTACGCTCCGGTCGGGCAACCTGGCCGGGCGCCGATGGCGGCGCACGCGGTACCGCCGTCGCCGCGGGCGATGCCGCGCCCGGCGATGTGCGGCGCAAAGCGCCAGCCCCCTGCTCACTCGTTCGCCGGTTTGTCTCGCGCCAAACAGCAGTGTCGCCGGGGGGAAAGGTCGAGTCAGGCATGACGGTCGGCTTCCGTCTCAGCGCGCCGGTATTCAAGTCCCTGCGCGCGCCGGATGCAAGCCGATCCGTGCGAGACGCGGGGTGGGCCGTCCTCGACAGGGTTTTGCCACGGTCGATAACAAAATTTGGGCTTTATTAACTAATTCTGCGCGTCATCGCTAATAGTTCGACAACCATCTTCATAGATAGAGTGGCATTCGACCGGTGTGGTGCAAGTTAGCGCCCAGGCCTGGACGCGGAGATCTTTGATGCGCCTCGGGGAATTGTTGGTCGGCCAAGGTCTCGTCACTCCCGAGGAGGTCGAGGCTGGGTTGAAACGGCAACGCGAGCAAGGCGGACGGCTCGGCAACCATCTTGTCGCGATGGGGGTGTTGACCGTCGACAAGCTGTTGACCGCGCTGCGCGGCCAACAGGAGGTCGGCGCGACGCTCGAAATGTGCGCGCGTACATTTCAGCGCTGGCAGGGGATGCACGGTCCGAACCATCCGAACACGCACCGCGCCCGCTATAGCTACGCCCGCGCGCTGCTGGCCGCCGGCCACGCCGTCGAAGCCGTGAAGCACGCCGAGGCCGCGCTGGCCGGTCATCGCGAAACCGTTGGTGAGCACCATGCCTGGACCGACGCGGCGTTGCAGCTCGTTGCCGACACGCGCTATGCGATGACCGCCACGCAGGGCGAACACCAGCCCGCCTGACCCCATGCGCCGTCCGGTACGGGCGGTTATTGCGCTGCGACGCCGGGCGCGTCGAGTGCCACGGTCTGGATCACCTCGAAACCCTCGAATTCCGGGTGGCAGATCGTCAGCGAACGGCCTTGGCCGGCGTCGCGATGCGCGGCGCGGAAGGCTTCCGAGCGGGTCCACGCCTCAAAATCCGCGTGCGAGCGCCAGATCGTATGCGATGCATAAAGCACATGGTCGTCGCGCTCGGGGCCCTTGAGCAGGTGAAACTCGACAAAACCCGGCACGGTATGAAGGTGCGTGTCGCGCTCGCGCCAGCGTGTCTCGAACGCAGGCTCTTCACCCTTGCGGACCTTGAAGCGGTTCATTGCGATATACATCGCGCTGGCCTCGGAATGGTTGGGTCGGACGGTTGGCGTCGTGCTTTGGTCATTCTAGCCGTTGTGGAGCCGACCGTCATTCCGATCGCCTGGCCGATAGCTCCTGGTCGATAACCCCAGCGTGCAGCTCCTCGGGATCGAGAACAGGCACACGCCTTCCTACATAGGCTGAGGAAACAGCGATTGCAGGAAAATGAGCGTCGTCACACGCCAGCCCGACCTGATTGGTGGACCGCCGCTCGCGGGGCTCGCGCAGGCCGACGATATCGTCACGCCAGCCGAGGAGCAGGCATTGATCGCGGCGATCGACGCAGTCGATCTCGCACCGTTTCGCTTTCACGGTTGGTCGGGCAAGCGGCTGACCGCGTCCTATGGATGGCATTACGATTTTGATACGGCGAGGTTTGATCCCGCCGACGCGATCCCGGATTGGCTGTTGCCCTTGCGCGGGATAGCGGCGCGCTTTGCCGGGCTCGAACCGCCCGAACTCGTCCAGGCGCTGCTGATCCGCTATAACCCGGGCGCCGGGATCGGCTGGCATCGCGACCGGCCGGTGTTCGAGCATGTGCTCGGCATTTCCTTGGGCGCGCCGGCGACGATGCGGTTCCGGCGCCGCCGTCCCGGCGGGTTCGACCGGTCATCGGCGCTGCTGACCCCGCGCTCGATCTATCACTTGACCGGCGCGGCGCGGCACGAATGGGAACACAGCATCGCCGGAATGGAAGTGACGCGCTGGTCCGTCACCTTTCGCAGCCTGTCGGAAGCCGGGCGTCGTCTGGGGCGCGCGGCTCAGGCTTGAGCCCGGCGCGGCGTTACGTCGTCGCAGCAACCTCATCGAGCCGCTCGGCGAGACGGTTCAGCTCCCATTCCCGCGCGAGCACCGCTGCCCGGCTCCAGGTCGGCTGCTGGTCATCGAGCGTCGGCAGCGGCGCCGTCGCATCCATCGCCGCGATCCGCCGATATAGCCGCAGATCGTTTGCCTGTAGCGGAAATCGCCCATCGGCCAACGCGTCTTCGAGCGTCGCATAATTCCGCAGCAGCGCCGCGGCGCCTTTCGCGCCGACCCCTCGGGCGCCGGGAAGCTTGTCCGATGGGTCGCCGCGCAGCGCGATAAAGTCGGGGACTTGCGCCGGCTCGACGCCGTAGCGCTCACGCACCTCGGCCGGACCGATCCTCGCTATTTCGCCCGCTCGCACCGGATGCAGGATGGTGACCGTGTCGGAAGCGAGCTGAAACGCGTCGCGGTCGCCGCTCGCGACGAGGGCAAACCCGTCGCGTCTTGCTTCTTCCGCCACCGCGGCCGCGAGAAAATCATCCGCCTCGTAGCCTGGCGCCTTCGCGTTCGCAAAGCCGCAGGAAGCGACGAACTCCGGCAGCACGTCGAGTTGCTCGACCAGCTCGGCGTCGAATTGTCGCCCGCCCTGGTAAGCCGGAAACAGGGTTTGCCGGTAGGTCGGGACACCGAGCGTGTCCCAGCCCACCAGCACCGCGCGCGGCCGCTCGCTGTCGAACAGCCGCAGCAGGAAATTGGCAAAGCCGACAATGGCGCCGCCGCCGCGATTGCCGGCGCGACGGATCGATTTCGGCAGGCCGTGATAGGCGCGATGGGCAAAGGAATCGCCATCGACGACGAGCAAGGGGCGCTTCAAGCCGGGCATCGTGGCCAACCAATCCTTTCGTGCGGACATGCGGTCATCATCATGATGTCCCACCGGCGCGATCATTAAACGCGATCATCGCAGGTCGTCCGAGGAATGTCGGTTGAGCGTCTTATTTTGTTCATGGAGCGGCGGTAAATGAACGAGGGATAGCTCGGGGGAATTCATGGCGGACGTGCCAGCGGAAATGCAGCAGGAACTAGACGAATTGCAGGCTGCCTATCGGGCGGCGGTGGAAGATTGGATTGCTGCGATCCGCGAGGAGGAGGCGCTCGCCTCCGTCACCCATTCCGTCACCGAGATCGACAAGTGGGAGGACGCCAACTTCCGCGAGCATGCAAAGCACCGGGAAGTCATTTACCGAAAGAGACTTTATGAAGACGCGTTACGCCGGGAGTTTTTCGGCTTTTAGAAAGCGGAGATGACGAGGCGCTTCGCGCTTCGTGCCACGGGATGCCGTAAACCCAACTGACTTGGCGCGCGTCGAGCTGATTTAGGCTGGCGGCGGTGGTAGTCTCGCCATCATGTCGACGGCCGAAGAAGAACGATACGCCAAAGCATGGCGCGACGATCGCTCGCGGGGCTTTGTGTGGTTGGGCGTGGTGTTTTCCGTTTTTCCGCTCGCCTGGCTGGCACCGGGGTCCACGGGAAAACTGGCGATCGCCGTATGGGTCGGCATGCTCGTTCTGGCGACAATCCACTGGGGACGGTTTCGCTGCCCGCGCTGCGACAATTTCTTTCATTGGCGAAAGCCGACTTTTGACCGGCGGGTCGGCGGCGTTTTCTGTGCTCACTGCAACCTGCCGCGGCGTTCGGGGGCCGCATAACTAAGGCACCGGTCACCGACGAGGGCGTGACTCGAGTTCCAGGGTGACGAGCCGGGCGAGGAGTGTTGCTGGGTACAGCTGCCCTATGATCCCTTCAAGATTGGCGAGGCCGCGCGCGAAGGGATCGACCGGCGCGATGTCGCCAAAGCCAATCGACGTCAGCGTGACATAACTGAAATAGAAGATCGTGCCGGAGGCTTGGGTCGGCGACATCTCACTCGGGACACCGGAAAGCGAATTGGGAATGAGATCCCAGATCAGACGGTATCCGGTGGCGAACAGCATCCCAAAATTCAAATACAACACGATCGCGCCAAAGACCCGATGGGTGTTGACGGCACCCGGAGCGAGCACCGCACGGCCAACGACATAGGCTACGACGACGGAACCGCCAAGAGCTCCGGCATGGGCAAGCATTCGGGTCGGTGTTGACGGTGCAACGATATTGAACAAGGAACCCGCTAGGGTCGAGATCACCGCCAAAGCGGCGACGGTCGTCATGATCGGGCCGCGCGACACCAGGACGATGAGAAACGCGAAGGCGACAAGCACGAGCTCCAATACGGTGCTCGATCCCTTTAAACCGGTCGCGGCGAAAGGTTCGGCCGCCATGATCAACAGAAGCTGAACGCCTAACATCACTGTGAGGGCAGGATCGCGTACGCGATCCCGCCAAGCGTGCAATTGATCGATGGTGGGAAGCACCGCGAATCTCTACCCCGGTTCTCTGCTGGGCTGCCTAGAAGCCGTAGCGAAAGCGCTTCGCGAACTCGGGCATTTCGATGCCTTCGCGAAGCTTGGGGTCGGGTTCCGGCGGGAGCTGGATCAGCTTGAGGGGAATGACACCAGCCCATGCATCCGACAGGTAGTCTTCTTCGTCATCGATCGGTGCCCCGGTGCGGACTTTGCCGGAGACTTCGTCGAGCTTGAGGCGGATGACCTTGGTCGCCTTCCATTCCTGCTCGGTCGGCTTTCTCGCGTGGTCCCATAGGCCCGGTGCCAATCGGTCGACAAACGTCTGGAGGGCAAACCGCTTGTGTTCCTCGTCGCACATCTCCGCATTGCCGAACGCCATCACGGAGCGAAAATTGACATTGTGATTGAACGCCGCGCGCGAAATGACGACGCCATCCATATGGGTGACGGAGAAGCAGACGGGGACGCCCTTTTGCTGTGTCGTCAGCATGCGGCTGGCGGAGGAGCCATGCCAGTAGACATGATCGTCGATGCGCCAGTGATTGGTTGGCGTGACATAGGGCATACCGTCCATGACATAGGCGACTTGGCACACCATCCCGGCGTCGATGATGGCGTTGATGGTGTCGCGATCGTATTTCGCCAGCCAGTTGTAACGCCGCAGGCGTGTTTTCTCGCTTGGCGGTGAAGCGTCACCCGAGCTCATTTACCGGTCACCCCCATGATCCCGTTTGCCGTTTTACGCCGGATAACATTACGGGAGAGTCCAACCGCGCCCTAGGTCCAATTCGTGTCGATCGACCAGTCCATCGCCAAAAATCGTCGCCAAAAATCGCCGGCGACCGCCCATTCTGCTTAAGGTGGAATTTTCCGCGCCGAGCGGTTGCCGTTTGCTACTCACGGGGTCCGGGCCGGCCCATACTGATGCCAGATGGAGATCATTGGATGCAGCTCGCCGTCATCGTCCGGCACATCGCCTTTGAGGATCTAGGAACCTTCGAGCCGGTTCTCGCCGCGCGGAACTATCGGATCGTCTGGCACGAGGCCGGCCGTGCGCCGCTGGACCCCGATCTCGCGCTCAAGGCCGATCTGCTCGTCGTCCTCGGCGGTTCGATCGGGGTTTACGAGACCGACGACTATCCGTGCATGACTGAAGAAATCGATGCGGTGCGCCGGCGCCTGGCGGTCGATGCGCCGACCCTGGGGATTTGCCTCGGCAGCCAGATCATCGCGGCCGCTGCGGGGGCAAAGGTCTATCCGGGAACAAACGGCAAGGAGATCGGCTGGTCGCCGCTTGAACTGACGGCGGATGGCGCGGCGGGGCCACTGGCCGAGATTGGACCTGACCGGACCGCCGTCCTGCACTGGCACGGCGACACGTTCGATCTGCCGGCGCAAGCCCGCCTGCTGGCGTCGACAAGCCAATACCGGCATCAGGCCTTTGCCTTGGGCCGCGCGCTCGCGCTCCAGTTTCACACTGAAGTCACCGCCGGCGGACTGGAGAGCTGGTTTATTGGCCACACGCTGGAGATCGCCACGACTCCCGGCATTTCGACACGGCAATTGCGGGCCGATTCGGCGCGTCATGCGCCGTCCCTCGCCCGCTGCGGACCGGCGTTGCTGACGCGCTGGCTCGCGGAAGTGACCTAAGCCGCCGGCTCGGACGAAGGGGGCATGGCCGTGGGGGTTGCTTCGCCGAGCCGGCTTTACGCACGTCTTGTCGAGGTCTATCGTTCGCCATCTGCGGGATTGCAACGTGTCGCAATCCACATCTTTCGGATTTTCGCCGAAGCTGCATAGCCCACTGGTTTAGTTCCCCCGCACAACCCCGGCGTTCCCGCTGGGCGTCTCTATCATGGGAGGGTGTGGGGGAACGTCGGCTTGTCGATCGCTGCAAGCCGATCCTCGTTGCGCATTCAACTCAGCAGTTTCGCGTTCTCGCGGGCTGGGTACGGCAGGGGATGATGCCGACAAGGATATTTGCCGCTGCCGCCGGCCGTCTCCTCGCGAAGTCGCGCCGCGCCGTGGCGATCATGCTGCTGATGCCGTTGGCGGGATGCCTCCTGGGCCCCGATTTCAAGGAGCCGTTGGCGCCGGTCGCCGAGAGATTTCTCAAAGCGGGCGGGCCGGCCCTTGCCGACGCCCAGGATTACCGGGATTGGTGGAAGACATTCAAGGACCCGGTGCTGAACCGGCTGATCGACCTCGCCTATGCCCAGAACCTGACGCTTCTTAGTGCCGGGACCCAGGTCATCGAGGCGCGCGCGGCCCTCGGCATCGCCATTGGCGAGTTCTATCCCCAATCGCAGCAAGGCCTCGGCGGTATCGGCTATACCGGGCAGAGTCGCACCGACCCGCTGTCGAGCCCGCTCGCGCCGCGCTATTTCTGGCGTGACGATCTCGGCATCAAGATCGCCTGGGAACTCGATTTCTGGGGCAAGTTCAGGCGGGGCGTCGAATCCGCCGACGCCGCGTATCTCTCCACGATCGCGACCTATGACGATGTCCTGGTGACGCTGCTCGGCGATGTGACGACGGTCTATATCGGCATCCGGACCACCCAGCAGCAGATCGCGATCGCCCGCGAAAACCTGGTCAAACAGCGCAAGGCGCTGGCGATTGCCCAGGCACGGTTTACCGGCGGGGCGGCGAGCAAGCTTTCTGTCTACCAGGCGCAGAACGTCCTTGGTCAAACCGAATCCGCGATCCCGCAATTGCAAATCCAGCTCGATCAGGGGCTTGACGCGTTGCGGTTGCTGTTGGGAATGCCGCCGACATCCCTCGATGCGCTGCTGAGCGGATCGACCGGTATCCCGGTGCCCCCAAAAGCCATCGCCGTCGGCATCCCGGCCGATCTGGTTCGCCGCCGGCCGGATATCCGTGCGGCCGAACTCGCGGCAATGGCACAAAGCGCCCAGATCGGCATGGCCGAGGCGGATCTGTACCCGGCATTGAGTTTGACCGGCTCGTTTGGCACGGCGGCCAGCACGGTGCCGCACGCCAAGCTCAGCGACGTTTTTACCGCCAAGGGCATCGCCTTTGGCTTCGGGCCGTCGTTTTCGTGGAACATCCTCAATTACGGCCAGATCACCAACAACGTCCGCGTCCAGGACGCAAAACTGCAGCAATTGCTGGTCGACTACCAGAACACGGTGCTGAAGGCGCAGAAGGAGGTTGAGGATGGGTTAGCCACCTTCCTCGACTCGCAACAACAGGTTGCCGACTTGCGCCGCAGCGTCGCCGCCGCCAATTCCGCGTATGGCATCGCGTTGATTGAATACAATTTGGGAACCCGCGATTTCACCACCGTGCTGACCGCCGAGCAGAACCTCTACACGGCGCAAAACGATCTGGTGGTCGCCGAGGGCAATGTGTCGGCCGGGCTGACGGCGGTCTTCCGCGCGCTCGGCGGCGGTTGGCAGATCCGCGAAGGCAGCGGCGATTTTGTCCCCGCGGCGACGCGCGACGAGATGCGGGCGCGGACCGATTGGGGGGATGTGCTGCCGGCACCCGGACAACCGCAGCCAAAAGCTCCTGGATTGCCGTCGCCCCAGGATATCGGTCCGACGGTGCGACCACCGGAATGGTGAGGCCAAACGTGGAAACTTCGTTTGCGATCAGATCGCGCTGTGATGAGGCGGGCCGGCGGATGCTGGTCGGGTCGCGGCATGGTCGATTTTTCCCGGCGCTTGTCGCCCTGGCTCTGTCCGCCGCGGCGTCGGCGGCGCTGGCGCAAAGCGCGACCGAACCGCCGAAAGTGCCGGTGGTGCAGCCCAAGGCGCAGGCGGTCACCAACTATGTCGAACTCACCGGCAACGCAGCGGCGATCAATTCGGCCAAGCTGATCGCCCGCGTCGAAGGCTACCTGGAGCAGCAGCATTTTCCCGACGGCGCGGTCGTCAAAAAGGGCGATCTGCTGTTCACGATCCAGCAGGAGCAATACAAGGCGCAGCTGATCCAGGCCCAGTCGCAGGTCCAAGGGGCGACCGCGGCGATCGATTACGCCCGCACCGAGGTCGCTCGCTACCGCGCGCTGGTGAAGCAGGAGGCTGCCGCGCAGACCGAGGTCGATCACTGGGTCTATGAGCGCGCGTCGGCCGAGGCCAAATTGCTCGACGCCCAAGCGCAGGTCACTCTCGCTCAGTTGAACCTCGGCTACACCGAGGTCAAGGCGCCGTTTGACGGTCAGATGAGCAAGGCCTTGATCGATCCCGGCAATGTCGTCGGTGGGCCAGGTCAGCAATCGGCCCTCGCCGAGATCGTTCAGCTCGACCCAATCTACGTGGTCGCCAATCTGAGCGAGCAGGATTTGCTCAAGATCAGGGCAAATCTGGGCCAGGCTCGGCTGACCCTCGCCGATCTGGTCAAGGTGCCGGTCGATGTCGGTCTGCAGGATGAGACCAATTTCCCGCGGCATGGCACGCTCGAATACGTCGCCCCCGGGCTCGACCCGGCGACCGGCACGCTGCTCGTGCGCGGCAAGATCGCCAACCCGACCCGCGACCTGCTCCCGGGCTTTTTTGTGCGCATGCGGCTGCCGATGCAGCGCGGCACGCAAAACGCGCTGCTCGTGCCCCAGCGCGCGCTGCAGGCGGATCAGGGCGGCCAGTATTTGCTCGTCGTCAACAAGGACGGCATCGTCGAAAAGCATTATGTCCAGCTGGGTGAGCAGTTTGGCGGCCTGCAGGCGATCACCTCGGGCATCATCGCAAACGATCAGGTCATCGTCGGCGAGCTCTGGCGATCGAGCCCCGGCACCAAGGTCACGCCGCAACCGACCCCGATCGAGTCGCTGTCGGGAACGCGACCATGATGTCCAAATTCTTTATCGAGCACCCGGTCCTCGCCAATGTGTTGGCGATCGTTCTGGTGCTGATCGGGGCGATTTGCATTTTCCGCCTGCCGATCGCGCAGTACCCGAACATCGTGCCGCCCACCGTCCAAGTGACGACCCGCTATCCGGGAGCGAGCGCCCAGACGCTGATCGATACCGTCGCCCTGCCGATCGAGCTGCAGGTCAACGGCGTCGCGGGAATGCTCTATATGCAGTCGACCAGCGCGTACGACGGCACGTACACGCTGACGGTCACGTTCGAGATCGGCTCCGATCCGAACCTGGACCAGGTTCTCGTCCAGAACCGGGTCAACAACGCGCTGGCCGAATTGCCCCAGTCGGTTCAGTCCCAAGGGGTCTCGATCCGCGCCAAATCTCCCTCGATCCTCGAATTTGTCACGCTCGACGCGCCCGACGGCAAGTACGACGCCCTCTATTTGTGGAACTACGCGACCATCAACCTCGTCAACGAACTGGCTCGCCTGCCGGGGGTTGGCAACGTCTTGGTGATGGGCGCGGGCGAGTACTCGATGCGGATCTGGATGGACCCGCAAAAGCTGCTGTCCTTCGGGCTGGTGCCCGAAGACGTCATCCTTTCCGTCAGGGAGCAAAGCCAGGAGGTCGCCGCGGGCCAGATCGGCATGCCGCCGGCGCCCAAGGACCAGGCCTTCCAATACACCGTCGATATCGTGTCGCGACTGAGCGATCCAAGCGAGTTTGGCGACATCGTCATCAAGGATCAGACCGCGCAAGGCGGCCGTCTTGTTCGGGTGAAAGACGTTGCGCGCATCGAACTGGGCGCGCAGACCTATGCCCAGGACTTCAAGCTTGACGGCCACGCGGCGGCCGGCATCGCGATCTACCAGACCCCCGATGCCAATTCGCTCAAGGTCGCGAGCGTCGTCGCGGCGAAGATGAAGGAACTCTCGCAGCGTTTCCCGCCGGGGCTGCATTTCAGCATCCCCTACAACACGACGATTTTCATCCAGACCTCGATCGATGAAGTCTACAAGACCCTGTGGCAGGCCGGGGTCCTGGTGCTGATCGTCATCCTATTGTTTCTGCAGAATTTTCGGGCGACACTGGTCCCGGCGACGACGGTTCCGGTGACGATCATCGGCGCCTTCGCGGGCATGGCGGCGCTCGGCTACACGGTCAACCTCTCCACCCTCTTCGCGCTGATCCTCGCGATCGGCATTGTCGTCGACGATGCGATCGTCATCGTCGAAGGCGTCTCGAAATATATCGAGCAGGGAATGTCGGGCCATGACGCCTCGATCAGGGCGATGAACGAGCTGTTCGGGCCAATCATCGGCATAACCCTGGTGCTGATGGCCGTGTTCATACCATCCGCCTTTGTTCCGGGTCTCAGCGGCCAGATGTTCGCGCAGTTTGCCCTGGTCATCGCCGTCACGGCGCTGATCAGCGCCGTCAACGCGGCGACGCTCAAACCGACCCAGTGCGCCCTCTGGTTGCGCACGCCGGTGCCGCCGGAGCGACGGAACTTTTTCTATCGCGGTTTCAACCACGTCTACGGAAAGGCGGAAGGTGGCTATGTGCGGCTGATCGGCCGCATGGTGCGGCGAAGCGGGTTCATGGTGGTGATCGGCCTCGCGCTGTCCGCCGCGGGGATTTGGGGGATCGCGCGGCTGCCGACCGCCTTTATCCCCAACGAGGACCAGGGATATCTGATCATCGCCACGCAATTGCCGGACGGCGCCGCCATCGGGAGAACGACCGCGGCGCTCGACAAGGCGACAAAAATCGCTCTCGACACGCCGGGGGTCGACCACGTCATCGCGATTGCCGGTCTCTCGGTGCTCGATAATTTTGCCGACCTTCCGCACGCGGGCGTCAGTTTTGTCGTGCTCAAGCCGTGGGACGAGCGCAGCAAGGCCAAGCACACGGATATCCTGTCGATCTTCGGGCATTTGCAGACCGCGCTCGAGGCGGCGCCTGACGGCAAGCTGTTTGTCGTCCCGCCGCCGCCGATCCAGGGCATCGGCAATGCCGGCGGGTTGCAGATGCAGCTCGAGCTGCTGGGCGGCAGTTTCGATTATCCAAAGCTAAACGCGGTCACTCAGCAGTTTCTCAAGACGGCGCAAACCGCTCCGACGCTGCAACGCGTGCTGACGACGTTCAGCCCAGGCGCCGAGCATGTCTCGGTTACCGTCGATCGCTCTCGCGCGGAAACGCTGCGGGTTTCCGTCGGCAATGTGTTTTCCGCGTTGTCGTCCTATCTGGGATCGACATTCATCAATCAGTTCAACAAGTTCGGGCTGTCCCTGCAGGTTTATGCGCAAGCGGAGTCGCAGTTCCGGCTGCAACCTGACGACCTCTTGAATTTTTACGTGCGCAGTCGCGACAACCAGATGGTGCCGATCGGTGCCGTCGCGAATCTCGGCTCGGAAATCGGCCCGTCGCTGATCACCCTCTACAATCTCTACCCGTCCGCGACGATCATCGGCGCGCCGGCGCGGACCGCCAGCTCCGGCGAGGCGATCACCGCGATGGACGACATCGCGAAAACGACCTTGCCGAGCGATGTCGGCTACCAATGGACGGCGATGTCCTATCAGGAAAAACTGACCGGCAATCAGCTTTACTACCTGTTCGGGCTGTCGGTGCTGTTGGTCTATCTCTGCCTGGCCGGTCAGTATGAAAGCTGGATCCTGCCTCTGGCGGTGTTGTCGGCAGTGCCGCTGGCGCTGCTGGGTCCGGTCATCGCGCTGACCAGCCTCGGGGTCGCCAACAATCTCTACACCCAGATCGGCCTCATCCTGATGATCGCGCTATCGACCAAGAACGGCATCCTGATCGTCGAAATGGCGCGCGAGAACCGGACGGTTCACGGGAAATCGATCCCCGAGGCAGCGGTGGAGGCATCGCGCAGCCGGTTTCGGCCGATCCTGATGACCTCGTTCGCGTTCGGGCTGGGGGTGGTGCCGCTGGTGCTGGCGACGGGCGCAGGCGCGGTCAGCCGTATCTCGCTGGGCGTCAGTGTGCTGAGTGGCATCATTGCCTCGACGTGTCTCGCGGTGCTCTTCGTGCCGTCTTTTTTCGCCGTGCTGCAAAAACTGGAAGAGCGTAAGGGAACCAAAAAACCGCACCCGGCGCTCCAGGTCCCCAAAACCGCGGAGTGACTTTGCCGCGCGGCAGGCTTCTCGAGCCCGGTCGGGCTCGCCACGACAAAGGCGGGGATAGGCATAGTCGGCGGACGCCTCTACTCTCGCTTGCTGCGAATGCGGAGGTCCTGGCGTGGCGAGAGAGAGGCGGCTGGAGGCGCGTCAGGTCGAGGCGATTTTCCGCGCCTTCGCCGAGGTGATGGGCGAGCTGCCGCCCGACACCGAGGCCGGCTGGCTCGACGCCGAGGGCGATCTAAGGCTCGCCCCCGATATCGGCCGCAAGCTCAGAACCGCGCGCAGCGTCCGCGACCTGCTGCGTCAGATGCGCGAAGAACGCAACCAGAGCTGAGTTGCCCGCGATCACATCGTGCCGATCGCCTCTTGCGCCAGGCGATTGTCGACGCAATCGGCGAACGGCACGGGGCGCGCGAGAAACCCGGTCGCGAGCAACGCGCCGCGCAGCTGGTCAAAGCCGTCTTCGGGGAGGATCGGGTCGGTGCCCCACACGCCTTGCGCCTTGTAGCGGGTAAGCGCCCCCGTCAGCACGCCGCGGTCGAGCGCCGGAAAGTAATCGGCGATCAGCTCGGCGAGCGCCGTCGGCGGCTGTGCCTGCACCCATTGCTGTGTGCGGTAGATCGCCCGCACTATGCGGCGGAACGGTTCGGGGTCGGTGGCGAGGCGCTGCCGTGTCGTCGCGAACACCGTGTAGCTGGTCCGGCCGCGCGCGCTCGCCGGCAGCCAGACATGCGACCCGGCGCGCACCGCGAGTTCGACAAACGGCTCGAACATCTGCGCGACATCGATTTCGCCGCTATGCAGACCCGCGACATTCTCCTGCATCGTGCGGCCGATGACCCGTTCGAGCCGCGCCGGGTCGATCCCTGCGCCGCGCAGATCGCCTTCGAGGCAAAGCCACGGGGTCGGCACCTCGCTGGTGCTCGCGAAACGCTTGCCGAGCAAATCGGCGAGTTTGAACCCGGGGCTGGGCATCGCGCCGACCAGCGAGAACGGGTCGCGGCACACCACTTCGGCAAAAGCTGTCAGCGGCGATGCCGGGTCCTTCTCATGCGCCTTCATGATGCGGATCGGTCCCATCCACATCGCCTCGACCTCGCCGTCGAGCAACGCCGCCTCGGCCCGACCCGGCCCGGGCGACGGCAAGAGCTCGACCTCGACGCCTTCATCCGCATAGGCGCCCAGCGCATGCGCCGCGTAAAACGGCGCATAAAGCACAAAGCGGTAATTTTCGTAGAGCCGGATGCGCATAGTATTTTCCTCGGGACTGATCCCTCTATCACCATCCCGGCGAAAGCCAGGACCTATTTCTCCTCCGCTCGTGCCATTGAAAGACGGGCCTCGGCCAGCGCCGAGGCGGCGAGGAGAATAAGGCACCAGTGGATCGGCGATTTGCCAACGCCGTAAGCTGCACTATCGTACCCGCAGAACAAACACCCGAGGGAGTAAACCATGACCGCCGCCGCCCAACCGAATTGTCTTGCCGGTATCCGCGTGCTCGACCTGACGCAATTCGAGGCTGGGCCGACCTGCACCGAGGTCATGGCGCTGCTTGGCGCTGAGGTGGTCAAGGTCGAGAACCCCAAAGGCGGCGAACCCGGCCGCATCCTCGGCACCGGACCAAAACCCGGCGCCGACGCCTATTATTTCATGGTCTACAACGCCAACAAGAAATCGGTGACCGTCAATCTGAAGTCGCCGCGCGGCGTTGCCCTGGTCAAGGAAATGGCGGCCAAGGCCGATGTGTTTATCGAGAACATGGCACCGGGCACGATCGAAAAACTCGGGCTCGGCTGGGATGTCTTGCACGCGTTGAACCCGCGCCTCGTCTATGCCCAGGTCAAGGGTTTTGGCGAGGGCAGTCCTTACGAGCACAACCTCGCCTTTGACATGATCGCCCAGGCCTGCGGCGGCACGATGGCGATCACCGGGCCCAATGACGGGCCGCCGTGCCGGCCGGGCGCGACGCTTGGCGATACCGGCACCGGCATGCTGGCGGCGATCTCGATCATCAGCGCGCTGTTTCAGCGGCATACGACCGGGGTCGGGCGGCGCATCCAGGTCGCAATGCAGGACGCGCAGCTCAACTACATTCGCGGCTCGTTCATGATGCATGCGCGCACCGGCGAGCCGCCGATGCGCAATGGCGCCAAAAGCTCGTTTGGCGGTCCGCCGCCGGCCGATATCTACCCGTGCAAGCCGGGCGGCCCGAACGATTGGTGCTATGTGTTCAACTCGCACAACAACCCGGAACATTGGCGCCGGCTGTGCGGCGTGATCGGCCGGCCGGAACTCGCAGACGACCCCGAATACCTCGACCGCGACAAACGCGCTGCGCGCGCCGCCGAGGTCGATGCGATCGTCGCGGACTGGACCCGCCAGCACACCAAGCACGAGGCGATGAAAATTCTCGGCGCTGCCGGGATCCCGGCCGGCGCGGTGTTCGACACCGGTGATCTGCTTGGCGAGCCGAGTTTTGAGACACGCGGCGTGATCCAGACCATGGACCATCCGAGCGGTCCGATGCGGCGGCCAACTTTCCCAGTGCGTTTTGACGGCAAGCCGCCCGAGATCAAGCCGTCACCGCTCCTCGGTGAGCACACCAGCGAGGTCTTTGGCTCCTGGCTCGGCCTCGCCGTCGGCGACGTCGCCGGACTCAAGGACGAAGGGGTGATCTAGCACCGCGTGCCCGCGCGCTGAATCACTCCGCGTCCGGCTGTTTCGCCGGCGCGGCGTCGGCGAAGGCAGGGATCGCCATACAGGTCTCGTAGATCCGCATGACCCGCGTATAGGGTGCGAGGTCGGTGTTGAAGGTCCGCGCCGGCGTCACCTGGGTCACCAGCCCGATATCGGCGAGCGTCGGCTGGTCGCCGTGACAGAACTTGCCAGTCTCCTGGTGTTCGGCGAGCAAGGTTTCCATCGCCTGGAGCCCGGCGCCGAGCCAATGCTGGATCCAGCCAACCATCACCTCCTGCGGCAGCTTGAGGTCGTCGGTCAGGTAATGGCGGATGCGCGGCACCAGCAGCGGGTGCGAGTCGGCGATGTTGATCAGGGCAAACCCGCGCGCCCAGGCCCGCGACGCGGCGTCTTGTGGCAGCAGCGGCGGCTCCGGGTATTTTTCGTCGAGATATTCGAGGATCGCCAGCGACTGGAACAATTTGACATCGCCGTCGATCAGCGTCGGCACCACCATCTGCGGGTTTAGCGCCTTATAGGCGGGGTCGAACTGGTCGCCCTTTTCGAGATGCAGATAGGTGTCCTCGTGCGGCAACCGCTTAAGGTTCATCGCGATGCGCACCCGGAAACTCGCTTGCGAGCGATAGTAGGTATAGAGCTTCATCATGAATTTCCCCCGAGAAATTCTGTGGGAATACGGCCTGTGGGAGTATGGGTCGATCGTGGCTGGCCTGCGGCCGAATTTGCTACGGACAGGACTGAAAATCGCATCAATTTTCGTTGCGTCGTCGGCGAGCGGCCAAGCACGACCCGGATCGCTTGCCATGCGGGGATCGACGGCGGTTCCGCTAGCCGGCTTATCGATGTGTTTGGGCTTTTCGCCGTTATGTCCGCTATGCTGGGCTTGTCATGGTTCCTCTCTCCATTCTCGATCTTTCCCCGATCATCGAAGGCGGCGACGCCGGTCGGGCGCTGCGCAACTCGCTTGACCTCGCGCGGCATGTCGAGGCGTTGGGGTTTGGTCGCTACTGGATGGCCGAGCACCATAATCTGCCCGGCATCGCCAGCGCGGCGACTGCGGTGGCGCTGGCTCATGTTGCCGCCGGGACCAGCCGCATCACCGTTGGCGCGGGCGGCATCATGCTGCCGAACCACGCGCCGCTGATGATCGCGGAGCAGTTCGGTACCCTGGCCGCGCTGCATCCGGGGCGGGTCGAACTCGGGCTCGGCCGCGCGCCGGGCTCAGATCAGCTGACGATGCGGGCGATGCGCCGCAACCTCCTCGCCGGTGCCGACCAGTTTCCGCAGGATGTCGTCGAGCTGATGGAGTATTTCCGACCGGCGGAACCGGGGCAGCGGTTGCAAGCGGTACCCGGCGCCGGGCTCGACGTCCCCATCTGGATCCTGGGGTCGAGCTTGTTTGGCGCGCAGCTCGCCGCGTTCTTAGGGTTACCTTTCGCCTTTGCTTCGCATTTCGCGCCGGCGGCATTGATGGAGGCGATCGCGATCTACCGTCAGCGGTTCAGCCCGTCGCTACAGCTCGCCGCGCCGCGGGTCATGCTGGGCGTGACCGCCGTCGCCGCCGAAACCGACGACGAGGCGCGATTTTTGTTCTCATCGCTGCAGCAATCGACCTTGAACAACCGCACCGGTCAGCCGAGCCGCGTGCCGCCGCCGATCGCGGATTTCGAGGCGACGCTCGATCCGTATCGGCGCGCCGTGCTCGAGGACGCGCTGGGCGCCGCGGTCGTTGGCGGGCCCGATGCGGTGCGGCGCGGCCTCGACGATCTCGTCGCACGCACCGGCGCCGATGAGCTGATGGTGACGGCGAACATCTTCGATCACGAGAAACGCAAGCGCTCGTTCGAGATCATCGCCGAGATCGGCGGGGTAAGGCCGAAAATCTAGGCGATGCCTCAAGTGGTCATCGCGACCGTGCGCGGGCGTCCCCGGCCGATCAACAGCACCGCGATCATTCCCGCCACCGACAGCACCACGATCGGCATCAGCGACAGGGCGAAGCTGCCGGTTTCGGCCTTGATCCAACCCAGCAGGTAGTTGGTCACAAACCCCGCGAGGTTGCCGAGCGCGTTGATCTGCGCCAAGCCCGCTGCCGCCGCGGCCGGCCCAAGCATCTCGGAGGACAGCGCCCAGAACGGTCCCTTGCAGGCATAGGTGCCGATCAGCACCACGGTCAGCAGCGACACCATGAGCCAGAGCTGCGTCGGGCTGACGAGAAGGGTCGCGAGCAGGGCGATGACGATCCAGCTGAGCGGCAGCGCATTGTGCCAGACGCGCTCGCCGACGCGATCGGAACGCCGGCCCCACACCACCATCAGGACGGCCGCGATACCGTAGGGGATGGCATTGACGAGACCGGTCTGGAAATTCGTCAGACCGAAGGATTTGAGGATCTGCGGCTGCCACAGCGCCAGCGCGCTGCTGGCGCCGGCGGCGCCGGAATAGACCAGCGCCAGCGTGAGCACGTACTTGTTGCCGATGACCTGCCACACCGAAAGGCGGGGGATAGCGGTCGCGCGGCGTCGCTCCGCGGCAAGCTTTGCCCCGAGCCAGTCACGTTCGGCTGGCGTGAGCCACGTGGCGTGCTCCGGGCGATCCGTCAGCCAGATATAGGCAAAAATGCCGCCGAGCACGGCAGGCGCGGCTTCGAGCAGAAACACCCATTGCCAGCCGCCAAAGCCGAGCAAGCCGTCGAGACCCAAGATTGTGCCGGAGAGCGGCGAGCCGATCAGCCCCGCGGCCGGAATGCCGACCATAAAGATGCCGACGATGCGGGCGCGCTGCTCGGCAGGGAACCAGTAGGTCAGATAGAGGATGACGCCAGGGAAGAAACCGGCCTCCGCCGCACCGAGCAACACGCGCATGACGAGAAACGAGGTCGGTCCGCCGATAAAGGCCATGCCGCCGGAGATCAGTCCCCAGGTGATCATGATGCGCGCTATCCAGGTGCGCGCGCCAAACCGCTCGAGCGCCAGATTGCTCGGCACCTCGAGGATGAAATAGCCGATAAAGAAGATGCCGGCGCCGAGCCCGTAGATTTTTGGGTCGAGCCCCAGCGCCTTGTTCATTTGCAGGGAGGCAAACCCGGCATTGACCCGGTCGATGTAGCAGATCAGGTAAGCAAAGAGCAGAAACGGCATCAGCCGCCAGAACACCCGCCGCATGACGCGGGATTCGATAGCTCTGCCGGTGTCGAGAACGCTCGATGGGGACTCGGCGACAATGGCCATGACGTTTCACCCGGATACGTGTTGAGCCTGAATAGGTCAGGCTTGTTGATATTCCGTCGAAGCTTACCGGGGGCTGACAGTTTTTGGCCTCTCGCTTTTGGCAGAGCAGCAATGACCGTCTGGTGGTCTCGCCGCGCTTTCGGTTGGCCCGAGCGCCGCAGGGCGAGACGTATCGAGCGTTACTGGATATAGAACTTTATCAATCCCGCGCTGCAACGGACCCGATGCACCATGCTTGACCTGCCGCACGATGGCTCCCCGCAACATATCGCAGCCCCCAAGCCGACGTTGCTCGCCGAATACCGGCCGCCGGATTTCTTGATCGACCATGTCGAGCTGTCTTTCTCACTTGGCGAGGAAGACGCGATCGTCGAGTCGCGGCTCGCGGTGCGGCGCAACCCCGCCGCCGGAACACCGGGTGCGGCGCTGCGGCTCGACGGAGAAGAACTGGAACTGATCTCGATCGCGCTCGACGGCAGTGCGCTCCCGCCCGACAGCTACCGCATCGAACCGGAAGGCGCGCTTGTCATCCCAAGTGCGCCCGACGCCTTCACCCTCGACACCACCGTCAGGATCAGGCCGCAACGCAACACCGCGCTGAGCGGGCTTTACACCTCGGGCGGCAATTTCTGCACGCAATGCGAGGCGGAGGGTTTTCGCCGCATCACCTATTTTCTCGACCGGCCCGACGTGTCGGCGCGCTATTGGGTGCGCATTACCGCCGACAAGCAGCGCTACCCGATCCTCTTGTCAAACGGTAACCCGGAGATGCACGGCGACCTCGGCGATGGCCGGCATTTCGCGACCTGGGTCGATCCGCATCCGAAACCGTCCTATCTATTCGCGCTGGTCGCCGGCGACCTCGTCGCCCTCGAGGACAGCTTTACGACGATGTCGGGTCGCAAGGTCGCGCTGGCGATCTGGGTCCGGCGCGGCGACGAGGATAAATGCGCTCATGCGATGGCCTCGCTCAAAGCCTCGATGCGCTGGGACGAGCAGACCTACGGTCTCGAATACGACCTCGATGTGTTCAACATCGTCGCGGTCAGCGATTTCAACATGGGCGCGATGGAGAACAAGGGGCTCAACATCTTTAACACGCGCTATGTGCTGGCCAAGCCCGACACCGCGACCGACACCGATTACGAAAACATCGAAAGCGTGATCGGCCACGAATATTTCCACAACTGGACCGGCGACCGCGTCACCTGCCGCGACTGGTTTCAATTGTCGCTAAAGGAAGGGCTGACCGTCTTTCGCGACCAGCAATTCTCGGCTGATATGGGCAGCGCGGCGGTGTGCCGGATCAGCGATATCCGCGCGCTGCGGTCGAGCCAGTTCCCTGAAGACGCCGGGCCGCTCGCGCACCCGGTGCAGCCGCAGAGCTATCTCAGCATCGATAATTTCTATACCGCGACGGTCTACAACAAGGGCGCCGAGCTCATCCGCATGATGCACACGCTGCTGGGGCCCGAGCGCTTCCGGCACGGCATGGACCTTTACATCCTGCGCCACGACAACTCGGCCGCGACGATCCCCGATTTTGTCAGCGCGATGGCCGAGGCGGGCGGCATCGACCTCACCGATTTCGCGCGCTGGTACCATCAGGCCGGGACGCCCGAAATCACCGTCGAAGACCATTACGACGCCGACACGAAGGTCTTCGAGCTGACCGTGTCGCAAAAAACGCCGGCGACACCGGGCCAGCCCGAGAAGGCGCCGATGCCGATACCCATCGCGATGGGGTTGCTCGGCCCCAATGGCGACGAAATGCCGACACGGCTCGAGGATGAGGCGGTGGCGACGAGCGGCACGCGACTGCTCGTCGCGAGCGAACCGCGCCAAACCTTCCGCTTTGTCGATGTCGCCGCGCCGCCCGTGCCGTCGCTGCTGCGCGGTTTCTCGGCGCCGGTCAAGCTGCAGGGCGTGATGCTCGACCGGCTGAAATTCCTGGCGATCCACGACACCGACCCCGTTGCGCGCTGGGATGCCGGGCAGCGCGCGGCGATCGCCATCCTGCTCGACCAGGTGGCGCTGCGGGGCGCCGGCAAGACCTTGCCGCCGCTTGACCCCGATCTGATCGCGGCGATGCGGCATACGCTCGCCGACGCCGCGCGTGACCGCGCTTTCGCCGCCGAGGCACTGTCTCTGCCGAGCGAGGCGACACTCGCCGACGAGATGGCGGTCGTCGATGTCGAGGCGATCCACGCGGTGCGCGACGAGGCCCGCGCCGCCATCGCCGCCGCGCTCGCGACGGCGCTCGGCGACGCGTACCGCGATATGCACGATCCCGGGCCGTATCGCAGGGACGGCGAGTCGATCGGCCGGCGGGCGCTGCGCAACGTATGCCTAGGTTACCTCGCTTCCGGCGATCCGGGGACCGGCGCGCGGCTCGCCAAGGCGCAATTCGATGCGCAGCAGAACATGACGGACGTGCTCGCGGCGCTCGCGGTGCTGGCCGATATCGATGGCCCGGAACGCAATGCGGCGCTCGACGCCTTCTATCGGCGCTGGGCGGACGATCCGCTGGTCATCGATAAATGGTTTGCCTTGCAGGCGCGCTCGTCACTGCCGGGAACGATCGCCGCGGTGCGCGCGCTGACCGGCCACCCCGCCTTCAGCCGTGCTAATCCGAACCGGCTGCGCGCGCTGGTCGGCACGTTCTCGCAAGCAAACCAGTTGCATTTCCACGATGCGTCGGGCGCCGGTTACGCCTTTCTCGCCGATGAGGTACTGACGCTCGACCCCGACAACCCACAGGTCGCCGCGCGCATGGTGCAGGCACTCGGCCAATGGCGGCGCTTCGACCCGGCGCGCCAGCTGTTGATGAAAGCCCAGCTCCAGCGCATCCACGACAAGCCCGGCCTCAGCACCAACACCTTCGAGATGGTCTCAAAGAGCCTCGCCGAAGGGTAAAGGCGCCAATTCCGCCATGTCGTCTCGGCTTTCGCCGGGACGACAAACGAAAAAGCGGCCCGCCCCGAAGAGCGAGCCGTCGTTTTATGCTTCCTCTATGACTAAGGCGCCGTGATCTCGACGCGGCGGTTTTGCGGTTCGCGCACACCGGCGGCGGTCGGTACGCGGTTGTCGTTTTCGCCGCGGCCGCTGACGATCATCTGGCTCTGCGGTACGCCGAGCGCCGTCATCGCATGCGCCACGTTGTTCGCGCGCCGCTCGGAGAGCCGCTGGTTGTAGGCGGCCGAGCCGGAGCGGTCGGTGTAGCCAGTGACCTGGATCTGCACGGGCGCGCCGGATTTATACGCATCGGCCGCCTGCTGGATGATCGCGTTGCCTTCCGCCGTGATCGTGTCCTTGTCCCAATCAAAGAACACGATGAACACCTTGGGCGCCGCGGGCGGCGGTGGGGCCGGCGCCGCCACGGGCATCGGCGGGGGTGGCGGCGGTGCGTTAAAGCGGTAGTTCACCTTGAGCATCGCCGTGTTGTCGCGCAGACCGATCCGCCCCGTCGCCGGAGAGGTCGCGACCGCGCCACCGGCGCCGGTCGTCGCGACATTGCCGAGACGGAAGCTGTCAAACCCGTAATCGGTGTACCGGTACTCGCCGGCGACCGAGATGTTCGGGGTGACCGCATATTCGATGCCGCCGCCGACGGTCGGACCGATCAGTGTTGTCGACTGCGAGGAGGTGCTGCCCGGCAGAGCAGTGCCCCCGGCGGTCGTGCTCGGCGCGAAATTCGCCTTGAGGCTCGCATCGGCGAAGGCGACGCCGCCCGTGCCGTAAAACAGGAACTGGTTCCAGGCATAGCCGATGCGGCCGCGGATCGACGCGTTCCAATCCGACGAGGCCTTGAAATTCGTGCCCGCCGGGAAGTTCGTCAGACCGCCCGCCGGGACGTTCGTCGTGGTCGACAACCCGCCGCCGCGGAAATCGCCCTCGACGCCGAGCACGAAGTTATCGATCTGATAATTATAGCCGACCTGGCCGCCGCCGGTGACCGCGCCCTGGGTGCTGCCGGTCAGGTGGCGCGTGGTGCCGGACGTGGCCGGTGAACCCGGCACCGCGCCCGCCGCGGTCGGGGCGACACTGACCGAACCGGGCAACTGGCCCCAATCGCCGCCGAGGCTGAGGCCGACATAGGGGCCGGCCCAATTGACCGTGCCGGGAGGGGCCTGCGCCCCGGCCGGAGCTACCGAAGCGAGCAGCATCATCGCTGCCGCCGCCGTTATCGCGTGACGCATAAACAACCCCCTCCACACCACATTGTCCACCAGATCTCGGA
>Ga0181537_10000359_pt1 | contig 42943 bp, 30 predicted proteins | sample PEATcosm2014_Bin_39_FD_119765 | JGI IMG/M metagenome (GOLD analysis project Ga0181537, IMG submission 119765) | Peatland microbial communities from MTU Mesocosm Facility, Houghton, MI, USA - PEATcosm2014_Bin23_10_metaG | ecosystem: Environmental > Terrestrial > Soil > Wetlands > Peat | place...
ACCACGTTCTATCACGCCCACCTCCAACCCGCAGGACTGCGGTTTGTCAACGCGGACGTGTTGGCCCAAGAACTCCAGATCGAGTCTTATGCCGCCGCGTATATCGCTGACGCCATCCGGCAGGAGCTCCTCAGACAGCGGGAGAGCTTCGTCTTCGAGACGGTTTTTTCCGATCCCGCTGGCCAGAAGCTCGCCTTCCTGATAGGCGCGACAGCCGCAGGCTACAATACAATTCTTTGCTTCATTGGAACTGCCTCGCCCGAGGTGTCCGAACAGCGGGTGGCGATGCGTGTCTCACAGGGTGGACACGACGTTCCCTCCGAGAAGCTCGTAAAACGTTTCCCGCGAATTCTGGCCAATCTCAAAGCGGCCCTCCGCCAGTTGCCTAACGTGTGGGTTTTCGACAACAACGACCTGCGAGCTCCCTACCGCCTCGTCGCCGTCGTCGAGAGTGGGCGATTGGTCAAATTGCATCGGCCAGTTCCAAAGTGGCTCGCACCCCTCCTGCCGAAGTCTCAATGAGATCCCGCCTTCGAAATTGCCGGCCCTTGTGCCACCGCCTGCTTTTCCCCGAATCCAAGATCCGAACCTTCATGCGTAACAAGAGCGATCTGCTCCAACCACCCGTGGCGCCCGTTGTACCAGAGCAGCCACTTCTTGCCGTCAAACACGGCATAGGGCTTGTAGCAGGCGTCCGCGTCAAAGGCATCCTGTCCGGGCCGCACGATGGGATTTTGAGGATTGCGCTCCCAGTTCGTAACCCCGTCCCGGCTGCGGGCGACTCCGATCTGCGCGTGGTCGATATCGCGGTAGCCGATGTAAAAAATGTAGAACCAGTTGCCTTGCCGCAGCACCTGCGCGCCCGCCACCCGCGCCTGCTCCCACACCTCCGCCGGATTGGGCCGGAAAATCGGATTTCCGGATTCCTTTTTCCAGTGCAGACCGTCCGGGCTAGTCGCATACCCGATTGCATTGGGCTCATACTGGTCACCGCCCGAATACCACATCCGATAGAGCCCCGCCGCTTCGTCCCAAAGCACATTCGGGCACATCACCGCGACCTTCTCCCACGGCAGCTCCGGCGATAGCACCGGCCTGTCGCTCATTCGCTTCCACACCTTCCCGTCCGGACTGGTGGCGTAGCCGATCCACGAATGCTTCCCGCCCGCCTGCCCCGTGTACCACATGTGATAGCCATCGCTTTTCTTGAGCACGCTGGGGCGATTGATGTCTTCTTCCCAGTCGCTTCCGGAGTTGGGTGGAAGTACGACCACGGGGTCGCCCCACTTCACGCCGTCGCCGCTTTCAAACAACGCGATGCTTTTCTTTGGCCGCCAGGAAGCCCACATCTTGTACTTCCCCTCTTCAGCCAGCACCGCGATATCGAACACCGTGCCCAACTTGCCGCCGATAATCGGGTTTGCCGGGGACTTTGCCCATCCCGACGTGGTCTGCGGCAGATCCACCGTTAGCCATTCCAGATTTCCTGTGGAACCTATCTCCTGCCCATCCGCAAATACGCGCAGCCCTTTGCCTCTTCCGTAGCGTGTGCCGGCGCGGTCGTACAGAATCGTTAAATCCCACCCGCGATAGCGCACTCGATCCAGACAGAAGTAGTCGATTGCTCCTTCCGGAATCAAGGGATTCACTTCCACCCGATTGTCCGCGCGCGGGCGCAGGCCCACCAACCCGCTGATCACCAGATCGTTATACGTCGAGTGATTGTAATCGCGGCCGCGGTCCTTACCGCCCTTTGCGGCCTGGTCCGACGGCGTCATCTCGTACAGCATGTCCCGCGCAATCCACTTCCCCGTGAACGGATCCAGATCTTCGTCGATCCAGGGAATCGTTCGACCGTCAGGCAGCTTCAGACGCTGCGATTTTGTATAAGTTCGCAGCAGAGCCAGATAGTCCCGCCGCCCAACGTACGTCTGCTTGTAATTGTTGAGCAGGTTGGCCAGGGCAGTCAGGGTTTGCGACGTCGCAAACGGCCACGACGGACCGTTCCACAAACACTCATGCGGGTTGCTGAACATGAACCGCGGGTCGCGCCGCTCGGCGGTGGTCGGCCCAAATGGCGCGCGAAAACCCTGCTCGTCTGAAATTTGCTTCCACGCCACCTCGTGTCCGGGAAGAGGCAGGTTGAAATACCATGGAACGAATCCGATTTCTTCCCGCACGTCCACCCACTGTTGGTTCTCGCCGCGTGGAATGGTCTCGTAGAATCCTCGCGTCTCGTCCCACAGCCGATCCTCTACCAATGCGCGCAACCGCGCCGCTCGCATTCGAAACTCCAACGAAAGGTCGTCCTTCCAGGCCCACTTCGCCATGTCTCCCAAGGCCAGAGCATCGCCGTACATATAACTGTTGATCGTGGGCCGGTATCCGCTCCCGCCAATCGAGACTTCCATGCCATCCCTGTCATCGATCTGCCAGAACAGGCCATTTGCATCCTGGTGGGTTTTTTCCCATTGCTTGTAGTTCTCAACCAGATCGGGGAGCAGATCGATGGCAAGCTGCTGATCTTCGGTCACCATCGACCAGGCGTGGATCGCATCCGCCACCCAGAAGCTGTACAGCCGCGGATTGGCATCCGGCTTGAACCATGCCCGCGCATACTGTCTCAGGTATTCCGGGTTCCGCAGCCAGCGGCCCTCGTAGAAATGGTGGCCGGCGGAGGCGCTGATGGTGTTATTCTTCCCCGCCCAAGGCACGTCCGGCAGAAACTCCGTGATCACGAACCCTTCCGGCGTGCTGCGGATGTGTTTCCGAAACTCCCACCATCGGAAGTAGTACATCTCTTCAATCGATTTGTCCGAACACTCGAAGAACGGAACGTTCTGCCGCATCCACTCCCACGCTTCAGCGTTCGTGATCAACCCGGTCTTGCCTTCCGGATCGTCACGGTTGAAGGCTTCCACGTAGTGGCGAAACTGCTCGGGCCGAAGGATCTCAGCGCCACGCCCGCGGACAGAAGGCAACGCCAGCAGGATCATGCCGGAGGTCAGCGTGAAAATGACTCGTTTGGATGCCGTCATCAGCGTTTATCGGCGTTCATCCGCGGCCATCGACGTTTGGTCTTTCAACACACTCTGCGGCCTTCAGGCGACCGCCGTCGCTATTGAAGTATCCTACTTAATTGCGTTCCTGCATTCTCAACCACAAGAAATCCATGCCTAAGCCGTATTCCCACTCCCTCAAGTTTCCCCGCTCGATTGCAAGCGCCGCGCTATGTGCCGTGTCAATCCTCTGCCCACTATATGCCGGGCAACCGCAAGCCCCCTCCGCCCCTGTCGATCCCCCGCAGGATCGGACCAATCCCGCCACCATGCAGAGCTTTCAGATTCCGAGTCACGGAGCTCAGCTCAACGCATTGGTCTACGTCGCCGCAGGCGAGGGCCGGCATCCGGCAGTGGTTCTGCTGCATGGTTTTCCCGGCAACGAACGCAACCTGGATCTGGCGCAGGATATTCGCCGCGCCGGATGGGATGTCCTCTACTTCAACTACCGCGGCTCCTGGGGCTCTCCTGGGGACTTCTCGTTCTCGCACGGCATCGAAGACACCGCCGCCGCAGTCGCCTATCTGCGTCAACCCCCCATGGCCAGAATCCTGCGGCTTGATCCTTCGCGCATCGTTCTCATCGGGCACAGCATGGGAGGCTTCATGGCGGTCGAAGGTGCGGCAGCTGACCCCGCCATCATGGCCTTTGGATTGATCTCCGCCGCCGATCTCGGAGCACGCATTCCCCAGCCGTTGCCGAAGGAAAAAGAGGAGGCCGTTATTAAATCGATGAGTGCCGCCTACGCCCGTGAAGGCATGGCCCCGCTTGCCGGCTGCACTCCCGAAGGTCTCGCTCGTGAGACGCTCGCCAACGCGGCGCAATGGAATTTCCTGACCAAAGTCGACGCGCTCAAGACCAGACCCGCCCTCATTATTTCATCCAACGATGGCTTAGCGCCGGGAAACGCCGCCTTCGCCGCAGCCCTGCAGCACGCCGGAAACGATCGCGTGACTACGCTCCATTTGGCCACCGATCACGCCTATTCCGATCAGCGCCGCGCTCTTTCCAATGCAGTTCTCCAGTGGCTAGCAGCCTTGCCTCAGGCGCCACCCCAGCACTAGGCGCCAGCCGTCGCAAGACCTGCACTGCGAGCCGCGACTAAAGGAAGCGGTCTTTGCCAGGGTTACGACGCTGCCTCCATAGCCCCATGCGTGAGCTTGGGGCTAGTCACGCGAGCAGAGAAAGCCCCTAGCTGAAGGTTGACGCATCGGGCTAGCGCGAGCCGCTTGTCGCCACGGGCTGCCCAACCATGCGCGGGAGAGTCTTGAAAATCCGATCCGGATCGGCATGCGCGTCGATCACCAGCTCCAGAAACGCAATGTGCATTTCGTCCGTCGTCTGGTCTCCCCAGTGCACTGTCGCCGACGCATCGGGGTTAAAGCGATTGTTGACCGAATTGTCGAACGTGGCTTGAGATTCAATCCGCGTGCCGGCCGGAAGCGTGAGCGGATCGGAAAAAGCGTAAGTCGTTTGCCAGTTGAAGTCGTAGCGCGGCACATTCACCAGATCCTCGCTGTGCCCATCCGGAAATACCGCCCTGACCCGCATGCTGGCGCCGCGCAGATGCATGTGCGGCTGCACTGAGAGGACCCGCGCCCCTTCCGCCAGCGTCATCTCGGCGTCAGAAACATATCTGGCCTCGCCCGGCGGAATCTGCAAATCCAAATCGCGCAGCGTGTCAATAGCGACCACGCGCTTGCGCGGCGGAGCGGCTGCAAAATAGAGCGCGAGCCTTGAATGATCCACCGCGGGAGTGCCGTTGGGATTGTAATGCAGCTCAAACACCAGGTCGCTCCCGGCTGTAATCAGCTTTGCGCCGTCATCCAGCCAGGGCGCAGGCATATATCCAGGCTCGTACCCCAGCAGCAACTGGCGCCGGTCAAACACTTTCTCTCCTTCGCGGCGCTGCCCGCGCTGCGCGACAGTCGGCTGAAAAATCTCACCAGTCGGCCACCCTGCCAGATAGCTGGAACCGGGTGGGCGAATGAACGCGTTGATGTGATGAATTGCCCCACGCTGATCGATGCGATACTCCGCCGCCCGCACCCACGTATCGTGTTTGAGATGGAGCGGCACGATCAGGAATGAATACGCCAGCTGGCCAGTGGCCGGAATGGCAAAGCCAGGCACTTCCACCACCACATCGGGCGTTCCCAGTTGCCAGCCATCCGGCTTGCGCGCAGCCACGAAAGCCGGCACGGCGCTCCCTTCCGGACAACCCGCATCCACCCAGCCCAGAATCGTGGCTATCTCTTCTCGCGTCAGCGAGCGATCGTTGCGAAAGGCGTGCGGCGTTTCTCCCGACGCATGCCAGGGCGGCATCGTGCGCTGCAACACCGCCTGGCGGATCGCCCGCGCCCAGGGCCGCACTTCACGGTAGCTGGTAAGCGGCATTGGCCCAATCGCGCCGGCCTGATGGCACTCTACACAGCGCCGCTCGATAATCGGCCAGACCTGCTTGGAGAAAGTTGGTTCAGCCTCGGACGCGCTCGCAACCCGCGCAATCGCCGCACACGCAACTACCGATGCCGCAAACTTCTGTGCGCTATTCACTAACGACATGCTATCTCAAGCCTACCGCTGTTCCTGAGCCCCATGTATGAGGTTGGGGCTGCGTCTGGGCCCGCATTTGTCAACTCCCTGTTCCACCCAGGTCAACCCCCACATAATAGACAAACCCTCTGTGTCGATAGACAATATACTAATAAGCGAGGATCCGGAAGCCCCCAGTGCCCTTAGGCGCGCAGGCCCCGTCCGGTTCCTGCACACAAATGAGGATAATGAATCATGTCATTGCGCATCAACGATACTGCTCCTGATTTCAAAGCCGAGACGACATTGGGCCCCGTAAGTTTCCACGAATGGATCGGAGACGGCTGGGCCATCCTGTTCTCGCATCCGAAAGACTTCACACCGGTCTGCACCACCGAATTGGGCTATCTGGCTGGACTCGAACCCGAGTTCGCCAAGCGCAACTGCAAGATCATCGGGCTGAGCGTCGACCCGGTTACGAACCATGCCAAGTGGGCGAACGACATTCAGGAAACCCAGGGATACGCCGTCGGCTACCCCATGATCGGCGATTCCGATCTCAGCGTCGCGAAACTCTACGACATGCTGCCCGCCGATTCTGGCACCACCTCCGAAGGCCGGACCGCCGCCACCAACGCCACCGTGCGCACCGTATTCGTGATTGGGCCCGACAAGAAAATCAAATTGATGCTGAGCTACCCCATGAGCACCGGGCGCAACTTCGATGAAGTCTTGCGCGTGCTCGATTCCATCCAACTCACCGCGAGCCATAAGGTTGCAACCCCGGTGAACTGGAAACACGGCGAAGACGTCATCATCCTGCCCTCCGTCTCCGATGACGAAGCCCGCCAGAAATATCCCGGCGGCTGGCGCTCGCCCAAGCCTTACTTGCGCATCGTTCCGCAACCGAAGTAAACTCCTCAACAGGCGAGGCGTCTTCGTGGGACGGCTTCGACCGGCTCGAATGCGGCCGTGTGAGGAAGCATGCAAATCGAACGCTTTTACCTCGGGTGCCTCGCGCACGCGTCTTACCTGGTGCATGATAACGGCGAAGCCGCCGTCATCGATCCGCAGCGCGATGTCGACCTCTACATTGACGAAGCCCAAAAACTCGGCCTGAGCATTCGCTGGGTAATCGAAACCCACCTTCACGCCGACTTCGTTTCCGGCCATCTCGAGCTCGCCCAGCGGACCGGCGCCTCTATTGGTCTGGGCGCCGGTTCGGGCGCTCGCTTCGAACATCGCGAACTGCGCGATGGCGATGAACTCCCGCTGGGCAGCGGTTTTCTGCGAATCCTCTCGACGCCTGGCCATACCGAAGAGAGCGTCTGCATCCTGGCTATTGCGCCGGACCGCCCCACCCAACCCGTAGCCGTCTTCACGGGCGATACTCTGTTCATCGGAGACGTTGGCCGGCCCGATCTTTCACCCACCAAAACGCCGCAGCAGTTGGCTGCTCTGCTGTTCGACAGTCTGCATCAAAAGCTGCTCGCGCTGCCCGATGACACGCCCGTCTACCCTGCCCACGGCGCGGGTTCGCTGTGCGGACGCCAGATGAGCCATGAATCCAGCTCCACCATCGGCAAAGAGCGCATCACTAACTATGCGCTTCAGGCCGCCGGCCGCCAGCAATTTGTCGACATGCTGACCGAAGATCTGCCGCCCCGTCCCGCCTACTTTCAGGACGAAGTCGCGCGCAACCGCTCCGGCGCCCCTCCTTTGGAGGAACTCCCTCCCCTGAGCCAGCTTCCCGCCCTCGAGGCAGCCGATCTGCAATCCGGTGGCGCAATCGTCCTCGATACCCGGCCCGTAATTCAATACGCCGCCGCTCACGTCCCGGGCTCCGTCCATATCGCACTCTCCGGCCAGTTCGCCTCCTGGGCTGCGCGTGTCATGGGTATAGACAGGAAGATTATCCTGCTCGCCGAAGATGACGAGGCCGTCCAGGAATCGCGCATCCGCCTTGCCCGAGTCGGCATCGAGAATCTCGCCGGCGCCATAACAGGCGGCATCGCCGGCTGGATTGCGGCCGGCAACCCGGTTCAATCCGCCAGCCAGATCTCCGTGCAGGAGCTCGATAGATGGTTCCGGGAGGATCCCGCGAACAAGACTTTGCTCGACGTGCGCGATCTTGCGGAGCGATCTGCCGGCTCCATCCCCGGCTCCATCTCCATTCCCCTGCCGGAACTCCAGAAGCGGTCCCACGAAATCGACCGCCGCACCACGGTGTTCGTCCACTGCAAAAGCGGCTACCGCAGCTCCATCGCCACCAGCCTCCTGCAATCCGAAGGCTTCCCCGCCGTCGTCAACATCACCGGCGGCTACGACGCCTGGAGCCTCTCGTTCCCCGCGTTGGAACAAGCCCGCGTCTGACGCAAAGTTGATCGTGGCGCGGGCACTCCTGCCCAATGTCACGTAGTTATCCCACAGCCGGACATCCAAATCCGTTGTGGGGCGGACCCCCTGGTCCGCGGCCGACGCCCTCGTCGGCCTTTTTACACGTCCACACGCCTGATCTCATTGGCGAAGAGCGGGTCCGGGGGACCCGCGCGGGGTCCGCCCCACAATCAAGCCGGAATTCGCGATTCCACGAAAACTAAGGGACATTGGGCACTCGTGCCTGCAGCGCCGAGACTCGTCTCGGCGCTCTGGTTGACTGACCTGTTGAGTGACTGTTGAGTGATCTTCAGATAAGATGCGCGTTTGAACACGAAAACATGTATACTGTGCTCAATTCAGAAGCAAAGTGGAACTCGATGCTAAGGCTTACTAGCCTTGTTCGGTCATGCCGCATTGTCTTTACCGTTACGCGTCAGTTGCTTGTGGAGGACCTACATGCACGCACTCCGGGGTTCATTCGGCTCGGACTTATATTCCAGTTCCAGCCCAATTCAGGTTACTAAGAGAAAGCCGCCAGCTTACCTATCAGTCTGGCTGCTTGTGCTTCTTTCGTGTCTAGGCCTTACTTCCTCTGTCTTCGCTCAAACGCTGGCCCCCCCTTCACTATCCTTTGGCAGCGAAGCGGTCGGATTCACAAGCAGCACCATGACCGCCACATTCACGAATACTCAGTCTGAAGCTCTCGTCATCCGGAGCATCCAGACCGGCGGCTTCCTGGGAATATTCGGCGGCGCGGACGATTTTACCGCCACTGGAACAACTTGTCCGGTATTTCCCCACCCTCTTGGCGCCGGCGATAATTGCACAATTACCATCACGTTTACACCCTCGGCTGTGGGCGCTCGAACGGGGACGCTCAATGTAACCACCACCGCGGGCCTCAGCCCCAAGGGCGTGCTGCTCAGCGGAACGGGAACAGCTCCCATCTTTCTTTCTACAAGCAGCTTGCCCTTTGCCCCTGAAACGGTAGGAACCACCAGCGGAGTGCAGACTGTTACTCTCACCAATGACTCGAAGGCTACCCTGGCTGTTTCGTCTGTGGCGATCAGCGGAGATTTCGCCATCGCCAGCAACTCTTGCACATCCGTGACGTCCGGACACACATGTTCTGTGGGGGTAACATTTACGCCGACGGTGGCCGGCCCGCGAACAGGGACGCTCACCATCACAGACAATGGCGTGGGCAGCCCCGAACTGGTCAGCCTGTCGGGTACGGGCGCCGAATCCTCCGGCTTGGTTTCCATCGCCGTCACGCCCGCGAATCCATCAGTTGCAGAAGGTTTGACGCAGCAGTTCGTCGCCACGGGCACCTACATTAATCCGCCGCACACAGCCACCCTGACAGACTCGGTGACGTGGTCCTCGTCGATCTCGACCGTGGCCACCATCAGCAACACCTCCGGCACTCAGGGCCTGGCAAAGACCGTCGGCCTGGGCATCAGCAGCATGACTGCCACGCTGGGTGCGATTCAGGGATCGACTGAGCTCACCGTTACCGCGCCCACGCTGGTATCGATTGCCGTAACACCCGCCGATCCGACCATTGCCCTCACCGCCAAGGAGCAATTCACCGCCACTGGAACATATACCAACGGCAGTACGCAGAACCTGACCGACAGCGTGACCTGGAGTTCTTCGGCTTCCGGAGTCGCCACCATCAGCAACACGTCGGGCACTCAGGGCGTGGCCACCACTACCGGCTTAGGCCCCACCACGATTGAAGCCGCTTCCGGCTCGATCAACGGCTCGACCACGTTGACCGTTATCATCGGTTCACTTTTGACCGGTAGCCTCAACACCGCGCGCTACGACCATACGGCGACCTTGCTCAACAACGGAATGGTGCTGATTGTGGGCGGCCTTCTCGCCACCCCACCCCCGCCCTGTACGGTGGTTGACGACGTAGTCACCTGTCCCCCCGGCGCCACGACCGTATTAGACAGTGCGGAGTTGTACAATCCCACCACAGGGACCTTTACCGCCACCACCGGCAACCTGAACACCGCTCGCTTCGGCCACACGGCGACTCTGCTGGATGACGGAACAGTGCTGATTGCGGGTGGCGCATCTGCCCCCGGTACTGGCGGACCCTTCTTAGACACAGCCGAGCTGTATAACCCCACAACCGGGGAATTCACTTACACCACCCACAACCTGAATACCGCTCGGTATTTCCACACCGCAACGTTGCTCCCCAGCGGAATGGTGCTAATGGCAGGAGGCTACAACTCGGTCAGCGAAGAATTAACCAGCGCGGAGCTCTACAACCCCGCGACCGCCTCTGAAACCTTCACCGATACCGGTAGCCTGAACACCGCCCGCTACGACCACACGGCAACATTACTCAATAGCGGAGCTGTGCTGGCGGCCGGAGGCGATGACTTCACGTTCGGTATCTTATCCAGTGCCGAGCTCTACACTTCCGGATCGTTCGGCCTCAGCAGCGGAAGCCTGAACACCGCGCGCTACCTCGACACCGCCACCCTCCTGAATAACGGAACGGTGCTGATCGCCGGCGGCGTAGCATCCGGTGGAGTTCTCCACACCGCGGAGCTGTACAATGCCGAGTCCTTCGCCTATACTACCGGCACCCTCAACACACCCCGCGCCGAGCACACCTCAACCCTGCTGAATAACGGGATGGTGCTGCTGGCCGGTGGCTACAACGCCCTCACCGGCGCCTCGACCAGTGAGGAGCTCTACAATCCCGCGGCCGAGACTTTCTCCTCCACCGGCGGCCTGAACACCGCCCGATTCTTGCACACGGCGACTCTGCTGGATAACGGACAGGTGCTGCTGGTGGGCGGCCAGAACACCGATGGCTTTAGTTTAGCCAGTGCAGAGCTCTATCAGCCCGCCACCGCGACGCCCACGGACCTGGTGTCGATTGCCGTCACGCCTGCAACCCAAGCCATATCCCTTTCCGTAACGCCAACGCTTCAATTCATCGCCACCGGCACCTTTAGCGGAATGATCAGCGCGGAACAACTTGCCTCGGTGACGTGGAGTTCGTCGAACCCGGCAATTGTCCAGATCACCAACGACTCGACCAATCATGGATCGGCCCTGGCCGTTGCAACCGGCATGGTGACCATCACCGCCACAGCCGGCACCGTCAGCGGCTCCACGACTTTGAAAGTGAATCCTTAACCCAATTGCTCCGGAGTAACACGTGGGGCAGGTTGACAACCAGCCGATTGTCAATCGGCCTTCCGAAACAGGCTTCAGCAGAGCTGGTCGGCTCGGCCACCGGCGAAAGCCGCCGTCTGAACACACAGGATAAACTCTAGGAAAGTTATAAGTCCACGGAGTAAGCCGCTGGGATACATCGGATATTCCGCGTAACCCCGGAAACGGGGAGTAAGTCTCTTCCGGTGGCACCGCGGGCTTTCTCTGTCTGTATTTCCCGCGGAGCAGTGCTGAAAAGGATGTATACTATTTTCAATTCCGAAGCAAGATGGAACTCTTGGCTAAGTATCCTGGCCGTGTTTCACCCTGCTTCAACGTTGGCGTGAGTTACTTGCGGAGGCCCTGTATGCACGGACTAAGGTGTTCACGCGTCTCGGATTGTTATTCCGGTTCCAGCGCAATTTTGGTTACTCGGCGAAGACCGGCGCCTCACATCTGGTGCTGGCTGCTTCTTTCCTTTCTGGGGCTCGCCTCGTCCGTCTTTGCTCAACCTACCCTCACTCCGTCGTCGTTGTCCTTCCCCAATGAGGTAGTCGGCGTCACCAGCGGCTCGATGACGGCCACGTTCAAAAACACTCTGAAAACGCCCGTCGCGATCACCAATATTGCCACCAGCGGCTTCTTGGGAATATTTGGAGGGACCGACGATTTTGCTGTCTCCGGAGGAAATTGCCCACGAAGCCCCACTAAACTCGGCGCGGGCGACAGTTGCAGCATCACAGTTACATTCACGCCCACCGCTGTGGGCAGCCAATCGGCGACCCTCAACGTAACCGACAGCTCGGGTGGCAATCCGACCGGAGTGTCGCTCACCGGAACGGGAATCGCGGCCATAACTCTTTCGGCCGGCAGTTTGACTTTTTCTAGTCAGTCGTTGGGAACCACCAGCGCGCCGCAAACCGTGACTCTCACCAATAAATCGAGTGCATCCGTGACGGTTTCTCCTGTCACGATCACCGGCGATTTCGCCATCTCGAGCAACACTTGCACATCCGTGACGTCCGGGCACACCTGTACGGTCGGCGTCACATTTACACCTGCCGCCACCGGCAGCTTAGCCGGGACGCTCACGATCAACGACACGGGCGTCGGAAGCCCTGAACTGGTCAGCTTGATGGGAACCGGCGCTGCGGCCACCGGCCTGGTTTCCATCGCCGTCACGCCCGCGAGTCCCTCTGTTGCCGAGGGCCTCACCCAGCAGTTCACAGCAATGGGCACCTTCACAAACCCGTCGCACGTTTCTAATCTGACAAACTCTGTTACCTGGACTTCATCGGCCAAGAGCGTGGCCACCATTAGCAACACTTCCGGGACCCAAGGGCTGGCCTCCACCGTCGGCCTGGGGCCAACCACCATCACGGCTGCCCTCGGCTCAATTCACGGATCTACTACCCTAACCGTCACTTCGCCCACGCTGGTTTCGATTGCCGTCACGCCCGCTGATCCTACGATTTCGCTTTCTGCCAAACAGCAATTCACGGCCACCGGGACGTATACCAATAGCAGCATGCAGGACGTTACCGATACAGTGACGTGGAGCTCATCGGCTATGGGAGTGGCGACCATCAGCAACACCTCGGGCACGCAGGGCGTGGCCACGGCCACCGGCTTGGGCCCCACCACGATTGAGGCGGCCTCTGGCCTTATCAACGGCTCGACTACGTTGACCGTCATCCCCGGTGCTTCTGTGACCGGCAGCCTGAACACGGCGCGGTATTTGCATACAGCGACGCTGCTGAATAACGGAATGGTCCTGGTGGTGGGTGGCATTCTTTATACCCCACCCCCGCCCTGTTACGTGCTTCCCTGTGCGCCCGGCACTAGCACTGTATTAGCCAGTGCGGAGCTGTACAATCCCGCCACCGGGTTGTTCACGGCCACGACTGGCAGTCTGAACACCGCCCGCTACGGCCATACCGCGACGCTGCTCCCCGACGGAACGGTGTTGATTGCCGGAGGCACATCCGCCGCTGGCGCCAGCGGTCCCTTCTTAAGCACTGCCGAGCTATATAATCCCGCAACCGAAACGTTCTCGTATACCACCAACGACCTGAATACAGCGCGTTATTTCCAGACGGCGTCGCTGCTAAGCAACGGAATGGTGCTGCTTGCAGGCGGCTACAATGCCGCCACCGAACAACTAGCCAGTGCGGAGCTCTACAATCCCGCGACTGCCTCCGAGACCTTCACCTATACCGGCAGCCTGAACACCGCGCGCTACTACGACACGGCAACCACACTGAATAACGGATCGGTGCTGCTGGTCGGCGGCGACGACTTCACATATGGCATCTTGGGTAGCGCGGAACTGTACAGTGCCGGATCCTTCGCGCTCACTAGCGGCAGCCTGAACACCCCGCGCTACTTGGATACGGCGACGCTGCTGAATGATGGCACGGTACTGCTGGCCGGAGGCTACGCTACCGCTGATGTCCTCAACAGCGCAGAGTTGTATAGTGCCGAGAACTTCGCCTATACCACCGGCAGCCTGAACACCGCGCGCTGCGAGCACACTGGAACGCTGCTGAGTAACGGAACGGTGCTGCTGGCCGGAGGCTACAACCTCGTCACCGGCGCATTAACCAGTGAGGAGTTGTACAATCCCGCCACAGGCACTTTTGCCGCCACCGGTGGGCTGACCAATGCGCGTAATTTGCACACGGCGACGCTGTTGAACAACGAAACGGTGCTGCTAGTCGGCGGCCAGGGCGCCAGCGGCGCAAGCCTGGCTAGTGCGGAGGTCTATGAACCTGCCACGCTGACGCCGCCGAACCTGGAATCGATTGCCGTCACTCCGGCAGCGCAAACCATATCCCTTTCTGGAGCGCCAAACCTGCAGTTTATTGCCACCGGCACCTTTAGCGGCACGGGCCCGGAGCAGCTCGCCTCGGTCACGTGGAGTTCGTCGAACCCGGCAATTGTCCAGATCAGCAACGACTCAACCAATCATGGACAAGCCCTCGCCGTTGCGACAGGCACCGTGACCATCACCGCCACAGCCGGCACCATAAGCGGCTCCACCACCCTGAAAATCAATCCCTGACCTTGAAGTGGAGTCACACCCTGTTCGGGGAGGCCGAGCTAGCCCAACCATTTGGGGCAGGTTGTCGATGTTGTCAATCTGCGGGCCGTTTCACACACCAGTCGTAGAAAGTGGAACGGACTCGTGGGGCGGACCCCCTGGTCCGCAGGCGACCCCCTGGTCGCCCGCCCAGTGACCAGGAGTCAACGCTGGCCCATCATCAAGTCTGCGCCCATCATTTGAACGGGTTGTTCGGGCACTATGGCCATTCGATTGACGGTCCGGCCTCCCCACACCGCCGAAACATTGAAGGTGCCGCTGCGCAGTTCGCGAAACAGGAATCGTCCGTCGGCATCGGTGGTCGCTTTCAGCGAGAGTTCCGTTATAACGACTACGACGCCGGGAATGCCAACATACTTCCCCAGCTCCCGGTCGTACACGAGCGCCCTGCCGGATAGGTTCCTCAGGGCGCGAACTCTCAGATTTGCCCGCGGCGCCTTGCCGGAAGCCGTGACGACGTGCACCTCGGCGGGGTCTTGAATGATGTAGCCGGCGGGCAGCGTTTCGGCGTCAACGGATACAGTGTATTCCCCGTCCGGCAGGCGCGGAACGAAAAACTTTCCATCGGCGGATGAAACCGCCCTGACGCGGCGATCTTCTCCCTGGATGATGAAACCGATTCCGGAGATTCCGCGCTCTGTATCGTCGCGTACCTCTCCTCCGAGGCTCGACAGCAAGCGGGCGACCCCAAAATAGACCTCCGAATTCTGCGACGCCTCCACTTCCTCGGGAGTCGTGAAGTAAGACGGCGTTTCGCCGTGCAGGATGGCATGAACCTCGTGTTTTCCTTCGGGGACGCCGGCGAATCGGAAAGTGCCGTCCGGGCCGGTTCGATCCCGGCGGACGTTATCCAGAATCACCTCGACGCTCGCCACGCCGGCAGCATCGGCCGAATTCACCCCCTGGCCATCCGGGTCTTCGAAAATGCGCCCTCTCACCGTGCCGTGGCGTTCCAGCATCAAGATGGCCGGCACCGTATTGAAGCGATGCTTGAGCGAGAACGCGACGTAAGGATTGATCACGGCCGTCCGCCCCGTGGCCTGCGTTCGGTACTCCGCCAGCGTTAGCAAAAGATCGTTAGACCGGCCAAGCCGCTTGGTGGCGGTAACCCGTTGGACCATGATTTTCGTGCCGCCGGTTAGGTCCAGGTCGTTGTTCAGGAGATACTCGTATTCAATTTCGGGCGCTGCCCCGCGGCCCTGCCAGCTCGCCGTGCCGCTCAACTGCTCTCGCAGCGGCGTCAGATTGATAGTTACTCCACTCAGATACTGAAGATTGATCAGCGCCGCGTTCTGGTTCAGGAAGTCGGTAATCTGCTGGGGAGTAGTGGCGACCACTCCGTATTGGTTCAATAACTCCGCGAGGCCGTTCACCTGGGAAAGCACGAAGCCAACCGTCGGAGCCTGCGTTTCGCGCTCGGCATAGCCGCTGAAGTTAAAATGGCCGAAACCGACGCGCGCGGATACCAGGTATTGGTGGCCGCCCGTGTTTTGCGCGGTGAACCTTGACCATTGATGCTGAAAATTCGCGCTGAAGTGACGTGAAGTGAACCCGGCTCCTTCGGGATAGGAAATTCCCTCGAGCGGAGCCGCGTCCACCTCCTCCGCGCGAAATATCGAGGAGGTCACGCCGCCAAATAGCGTCCAGTGCCTCCAGGGCTGATAGCGGAGTTGAAGGCCGCCGTTGACCGAAAGCTCCTGGAATGCCGGTAAATTGAAACGATCGCCCGTGAAATTCAGGTCGCTGACCAAGTGTTCAGCCCACTGCCGCGTCCAGGCTGCGTCGGAATAAAAGCCGCGGAGGCTGCTGATGCTTAACGCGGCGAAGTTGTCGGGCGTGTACCGCAATCTTGCCCGCAGGTTTTCCTTTAGCCGCTTATATGACAGGAACGACGAAGCGCCGAGACTGCGGCTGTCCCCGATCTCAGCCGCGAAATGCAGATCGTCGCTAGGCTCGTAGGTGTACTGCAGCGACAGGATCGCTCCGGGCTTGCCCGCATGGCTCGCCTCTGGCATCGTCAGGTAGTAAAAGGACGGGATGAGGCGCGAGTGCTGGCTCAAATGGAAACGGTAGCCGGCGCCAAATACGCCTTCTGCCCGAATCGGCAGAAACAATCCGTCAAACGGCGCCGGGGACGTGTATCCCACGTGAAAAAACCAGTCACCCTCCCGCCAGTGCAGTCCTCGAATAGTGGCGCCACTCACCGTAAGCGGGGACTCATCGACAAGCTGATCCACCAGGGTGACTCCGAGGCGCGCCGTTTGAATGGAGTACGAAAGCGACGTCACGGAAAAATTTGACACGCCGTAGGTCTCGTTCTGGTTGCTGGCTGAGAGAAAATAATCCGTAGTAGCCAGATAAAAACGGGTACTCATACTCTGGCCCTGGCGCGAGAAATCCAGAACGTTGGTCAATTGTTCCGGCAAAGAGGAGTAGCGCGTTTCAAAAGACCCTGTTTCATTCGAGAGCCCGTCCCCTTCCGGCGTGACCCACCCCTTCGGATGCTCGGGGGGAGGCATGGGGACCACCACCTCCAGGGTTTGCACTTCGCCGGTGGTTACCACGATCAGATGCGTAGTTCCCGGATTCTTGCCCGTGACCGAAACCACGCCCTGACTTGCGGAGGCTTCGGCGATTTCAGGATCCACCGTGTACGCCGCCGTAGCTCCCACCACCGCGACCGAGATGGTTTTCTGAAAGCCGACTGTGTACGTCGCTGCCTGTATGGCGATACAGAACGCTGCTTCGAGCGCCCAGACCCGCAGCAGGCGGGTCATGGCACTGAAAACTCCCCGCTTCCCGTAACGATGCGGCTGTTGAACTCAAACGACGAAACTACCCGGTAATGCCCGGATTTCAACTGCGACGGACAGGTGGCGGAAAATGTGACGCTTTCTCCGGGTAAGATGCGATGAGCCGGGAAAGTGGCTTTGCCGACGCTGCGTCCCGATTCATCAAGGATCACGGTCCCGCCCTTCGGCAGAACAACGTCGAGCCCCGAGTTGAGTACTTCGTGCGATAAGACCTGATTTGCGGTTTCCGTTTGCGGGCTCGTGCTGAAGTCTGCCACTTTGAAGTTGTAGTCGCCCGAAAGGTCGAAGGTAACCAGGGCGCCGAGCGACGCTCCAAGACCGACCATTCCGTCCTCGCTCGGCGTGTCCAGCTTGCCCCGAAAATAGATAACCACCGCCCGAAGCGCGGTTTGAAGCGGAATCGTAAGGGTCACGCTCGCGCTTCCTTCCTCCCCCGGACCGATACTCAGCGAGCGGGGCGTGATCACCGCGCTGGCGGCGATACTGGATTCGGTCTCGCCCCCGGGAACATAGGTACGCTTGCCGTCTTTCACGACGACGTCCTGCACCTGGACCTCAAAACGAAAAACGCCCGCAGTCCCGTTCCTCAAATGCAGCACTTGAGTCCACCCTTGACCGGGCTTCAACTTAGCGGAGGCCACCGCCGGTGTAAGCGTCAACGTGGGACGCGCCTCGCCATTGGCCGGGGCCGGGACTTGGGCGCGCGCGCAGGCGGCCGCCAAAGCAAACACGAGAATAATGTGTCTCATTGCAACGTCACCTGAAAGCCGATATTTGCGTCGATCGGCCCCGCCGAAGACGAAACCGGCACTTTTACTGAGATCGTGTGCCGGGTCGTGGAACCGCAAAAAGCGAGAGGGCTGATCACCACCGGCGCCGCTGTGAGCGCGACGTCATCGAGCGAAACCATGTAGCGCGGGTCGGGCTCGCGGAGAACGGCGGAGATGGAGGCCCGGCGGCCGGCGTCGGCGGCGGGACACTCTAAGCGCAGGCCAACCGCGGTCGCCATGCTGAAAGAATTCCCATCCTTGGTGTGCTTCACTCCCGACTGCGAATCTTCAGAGGCCCACGAATTATGGCCGAGTCCAAGCGACCCGAAGCCTGCTTCACCCGAGCGTACGGCTGCGCCGGCGGGAGATGCGACAACCTCTACCACCACTGTGGCCCGCCTGGTGGTCAGTGGCGAAAATCGAGTCTGCGACCACACGGTCGCGGATTCTCCAAGGCAAAGCAGAGCGAGTTGAATCACGATCTGGCGTTTCATAGCGCTGTCTCTCAGCCTTTGAGGGCTGCCTCATCGCCCGCGGGTTTGTAAATGGCTGATCCGGCTATTTCGCGGAACCAGCCGGCGTCTTGGGATACACTCGCTCAATTCGCCTGGGCGTAGAAATCGATTATGTTGCTAAACGAGCCCGACGTATTCGAAAACGGAATTGAGATCGCGAACACGTACGGAGTGACGGCGCCATAGGTGCCCGTGGTGGTAATGTCCTGGATGTTTTGGTAGTTCACCCACTGACCTCCCACGGTCCAGGTATTCGTGTTGTCGGGCAATAGCAATAGCGCAGACAGAGTGTAGTCGGCGCTCTCGGTGTTGGCCTCCATCACCAGCACATCAATTGGGGTGGAAATCTTAAATAATGTGGCGCTCGCCCCCGAGGCATTCAAAGTCCTGGTAACGTTGGTCGGTAGACTCTCTCCATAGGCCGCGATGTGGCCGAGCGCCAACGTCGCCCAGCGGGTGCCGCTGCCTGATGTCAGCGTGGCGCCACTGCCATCTGCCATAAATGTGAGGCTTATCGACGGATCGATCGTACATGTCATCCCAAACGATCCCGAACTTGTCGGTTGAGCGTCGAGGTTCGCGAGAATTGTCATAAATGCCACGCTCAGCAGTGTGGAAAACAAAAGCCTTTTCATGGTTCTCCTTATGTTCGAAGCGTCCCTCGGATGCGCTCCCTAGTCGCCTTATTCCATATATCGGGTGTTTCCAAGGGTTTCTGAACGTGTGCAGACTAATCCTAGGCAGGTCTGCCCCTTCCCACATCTGCCGCTCCACGCACCCTGATCGAGTTCAAGCCGCGCCTAGCCGGGCAGCATCGCAGGTTGACCGTTGGCGAAGATTATCCGCCGCGGCCTCGCGAATGACAGGCCCGCGGTGTTTCATTAGCGGCGTTTCTGAGCCTCTGATGGCTCTCTCATCGCCCGCAAATTCGTAAAACGGCTGGTCCGGCAATTTTGCCGGATCAGCCGCTGCATTGGGATTCGCCCAGTCAATTCGCCGTGGCTACGAAATTGATTGTGTTGCTAAGCGAAAGGCTTGCCGTATTCGAAAACGGAATCGAGACCGCGAATGCGTAAGAAACCGCGGTGCCATAGGCGCCCGTGGCGGTAATCTGCGCGGCCGAAGCGCCGGTTACCTCATGACCTCCAACGCTCCATGTGTTCGTGCTATCCACGCTATTCAACTCCGCCGTCAGGGTGTAGTTGGCGCTGGCGGTGTTGGCCTCCATTACCAGCACATCAACCGGGGTAGAAACCTTAAATGACGTGGCGCTTGCCCCCGAGGCATTCAAAGTATTGGTAACGTTGGTCGGCGGAGTCTCGCCATAGGCCGCAATGTGGCCGAGCGCCAACGTCGCCGTACCAGTGCCGCCGCCTGAAGTCAGCGTGGCGCCACTGCCATCCGCTATAAATGTCAGGCAAATCGACGGATCGATCGTACCTGTCATTCCAAACGATCCCGAACTTGTCGGTTGGGCGTCAAGCTTCGAGAGAGTTGTCATAAAAGCCACGCTCAGCAGCGTGGAAAACAAAAGCTTCTTCATGGTTCTCCTGATTCTCCTTATGTTTGCGGCGTCCCCAAGATGCGCTCTCGGTGGCCTCATTCCATATCGGGTGTTCCCAGGGGTTCTTGAACCTGACTAACCTTAGACAGGTCTGCCGCTTCACACGCCCGGATCGAGTTCGAGCCGCACCCACCCTGGCAGCGTGGCAGGTTGACCGTTGGCGAAGATAATCTGCCTCGTCTTCGGGAATGGCAAGCCCGTGCTGATAGCCCGGCTATATGCCGGAACAGCGCGCAGGATCTTGCGGTACGATTCGTTTTCAAACTCGAGCGACCCCGCTTTGGAAGCGAATCCACTTCCCCAGCCGAGGCATAGCAAGCACGTGAGGCGGCTCAGGCGAGCTTCCGCAAGCGACTCCTGCAGCTTGCGAAGGTTGTCGCGAACCGGAGCTAGACCCGCGATTTCGGCGTAACGCGCGTGGAGCGCGAGCTGCGCCTCGGCGGATTCGTTGGCGGCGGAAGTGAGCAGAGCCGGGTCGGGGACAGAGCGCCAGCCCAGGGCGCGCGACAAATCGGGGTTTTCAAGGAAAGTCCGCTCGCTCCAGATGCCTGTGAACTGCGTGCCTGGCGTCGCCATCTCTACGAACTTCGGCGTGCTCTCCGTCGAGCGCTGGCCCGGCACGTTGCCGCGGCCCGCCACTTTCCAAGCCAGTTGAAAGGAACCTGCCTGCCGCGCGTCCAGCGTAGAAACGCGGGCCAGGAAGACCTTGAACGACGTATCCGCCACAGAAGCAGAGTCGGCAGCGCTGAGCACGCGGACCTGGCTCGCGCCGGCAGACACCTCCGCCGATTCGGCCGGCTTTCGCGGCGGCCTGCCAGGCTCGAGCGCGGCAGCGATCTTGTCGAGCGTGGAAGCACTCCAGCGCGAGAAGACAAGGCTGGTGTGCAGCGCCCCCTTGAGAGCCGACGCCGGAAGATAGCGGCCCTGGTGGCTTTGGGCAAACGTGGATATGAAAAGATCCTCGGAGTGCGCCTTTTCCCAAAGCGGAACGATGCTGGCATGCTCGAACGGAATGCGCCGCTCCGAGAAGTTCTGGGCAAAGCCGCCCCATGAAGCAAAATCGAGCTTGGTGGCTTTGCGGAGTTGGGCGAGGTAGCCATCCAGGCGCGGTCCACGCGCCAGCAACTTGAAGATGCGGGTCTGGTCGAGAACGTTCACCTGGTCCTTCCAGACGATGTAATCGATCGGCGCCAGTTGCCGGCCGTCGCCGGCAAGCAACGGAGTAAGAGCGGTGACTCTATACTTCATGCCCCCCCTCCTCATCTCCCTCCGGCTTTGCCTCGGAATTGCCGGACGGTCGCTCTGCGCCCTCTTCCGTTCCCTCTGATTCGGAATCCGTGGGGCGGGCGATCTTGTCGCCTGCCAGCCCCTCCGGCACAACGGTGGCTTCGCCGGCCATCGCCTCAGAGCCCGGCTGATCCGCGCCAGCCTCGACCGCGGGAGATCCATCCGCGTCAGCCTCGGCCACAGCGTCAGACTCTGCCTGCTGCGTCGGCACAACAGCCAAGGCTTCCGTCTCAAGACGCGCGGCCTCGGCTTCCGCGGAGGCAAGGGCTTCAGCCAGAATCTCGGATTTCTCGGTCAGCCGTTCCTCCGCGGCTGGAGCCGGAGCTTCGATCACCTGTATAACGGGCAACTGCAGCGCAAGCGCAAACCCAGCGCGATACACCGGATGCGGAAAATCGTCCGGCGCCACGTTGATGGCGCGGCCGAAAATCCGGTTCGCCGAAAGCACCGATCCTTCGCTCACCATACGCGCTTGTTTTTTCAACGCGCCCGATCCGGCATGGCTTTCGACGCGTCCGCCGCGCAGCAGCAAGCTATATTTGCCTTCCGTCCAATTGACGTCGTCGCTGGCGCCAGGCGAATACAGCGAGAGCAGCCAATGCAAGGGAGACAAGTGGCCATTGGAAGTGGAGAGGCGAGCCAGCCTGGGCAGAAGCAGCGCAGGCCAATCGCCGAAGGCAATTTCCGGATCGGGAGCCTGGCCCCAGCCCGAAGAACGATGGCCGCCGAATCCGCTATCGCCGAGTAAACGGAAAGCGGATTCAAGCGGAGCCCGCCAGCGAGCCGCAGCCTCCGCGCCGGCAAACACCACGACACCCCACAGCCCAGCTCCCGGTTCGAACTCGACGCAGGCTAGCTTGTGCGATTCGTACGAAGCGCCGCTGACACGATCCACCGCGGCGTGTGAGCGGAGAGCGAGACGAAACGGGCTCGACTGCGGACGGTCCCGGCGAAGCAAACAGCCGGAATCGGCGTCGGCGATCCATTGGTCCGCGTGCACCTGCGCGCCGGTAAGCAAAGCTTCAATCACGGCCAGCGGCACGAACTTCGCCGCCTTCCAGCGCACGCGCGTGAGGAAAACGGGGCTAGGCGAGCGAAGTGACGAAGCCGCGGGCGGCCAGACCGTTTCCGGCGGAGGAGCGAACAGTGTGTCACCTTGGAACGGAAACAGCGAGCTGAGAACAGCAGCCGGGTGAGCGGACCCGGCCGAGGCCTCGAGCCACTCCTCAAGCAGGCCCAGACGGTCGAAGGCGTGGCAAACAGCCGAATACAGCCGGTCGCTTCGATACAGAGAATCGACGCGATCCCGCGCACCCTCCCCGGGGCCCGAGCGCCAGGGACCGTAAGGCCGCAACCGAATTAGAAGAGCGGAAGGCATGCGAAATTACTTTCAAATCTGCGGGTGGCTAGTCTGTTCCCGTGGGGCAGGCGATCTTTTCGTCCTGCCATTTGGGGTGGCAATCTTGCCGCCTGCCAAAATCCGCGCTTCAACCAAGCTGTGACCCAAACTCTTCGCCGCTTGTGAGCTGTTGCAGAGCCGGCAAATCGCCGTTGTCGAGCAGGGCCGCCGCCGCAGCTCCCTTCGAATAAAAGTCCTTGCCGCGCCACGCCAGCTTCAAAGCCTGAAAACGAACCCGGCCGCTGCCACGCGCGCCGCCGCCGCCCAGGGTATCGTCTTCGAGCAGACGCAAGCCTTCGACAAAGCGCGTCGCAAGCGCCTTGTCCTCCTCACACAGCACATCCAAAACGACGCGCAGCTTGAACCGCGCCCCCGCCGGAACGCGTTCGAGCGTGCGCGGGTTGGCCTGCGAGGTGATGCGGTCCACCGCGTTTTCGCTTTTCACTTCCGTCAGTTCGTCATCCAGGTTTTCCCGCATTTGCGGCGTGATGCTTTCCACAATCAGCGGCGCGTCGTAAATCGTAAGCCGCGCCGGAGTGACGTTGCCGGCCTCGCCGCTTTCGCCGCTCACGCGTTCCACGCGGCCCGGATTGCGCCCGAACAGCAGGCAGATCTCGTCGTCGGGTCGGTCGCTCTGGTGAATCCTTACTTCCTGGCCACGGCGTTTGGAGACGTAGACTAGCTCTGACGGAACGGCTGCACCACTCGATTGCTCGAGCAGTGAGCGCAGCCTGCCGCGAAGCGTGCTCCCGGGCACATACGGAACTCCAAAAGCATCTTTGACGACCGGGTTGTCGGCTCCCCCGATCTCGAGCGACCCTTTACCCGCGCCAATATGGAGGCCGGTTTCGCAAAGGATCTCCCCTTCCAGAATGAGCTTTCCGAGGAAGGTAAGTTGAGTTTGAACAGTATGCGCGCTCATGTGGTTTCGGTTATTTCTTTCTTCGATTTGGGCTATCTGTTATAAAGCCCGGCTGTTTATTCGTTATAGGCAATGATGGCTTCGAACAGGTCGCGAAAACGCTCGTAGCCCCGAGTATCGTTCTTGCGCGTCACCTGTAGCAGCAGCCGCTCGAGCGCATCCAGACTGCGCAGCGAATGGCGCGCGATGGTGTATGCGAGGCGCGCCCGAACCATCACAAACTCGTGCTGGCGCTCGCTTTCCGGCGCGCGGGTGGCTCGTCTCACGGCGTTGTATAGGCGGCGAAGCTGGCTCTTGGTGCCGGAATCCATATCGCGCATGCGGCTGACTACGACATGGGCCTGGTTATCCAGGTAGAGGCTATCGGCAATCAGCTTCTCGATATCGATTTCGGGCGGCCCTTCCGGGCGCCGGTCGCGATCGCCAAATGGACGCCCTTCACCGCGCCCCTCACCACGCCCTTCCGGCCTGCCGCCGGGTCGCCCGCGATCGCCGCCGCCAGGGCGACTATCCGAACGCGACCCGCCGCCACCACCTGCCCCGCGATTCTCACCTCGCGGCCGGTCGTGTTTCTGCTCAGGCTTTGGCTCCGTCTTCTTTTCTTCTGTTTCCGGCATCGAAAGTTCCATCCTTGAAATCTAAAAACCGCAACCCCTGTCAGAGGCCCCTAACTAAACAAGAAACCCCACTGCGAGCCGCGACCAGATTCGCGAAGCGCAAGGAAGCGGTGCCCTGAACATAAACTAACTTCCCGTGGCCAGGCGCGCCCACTCCAGGCCCACCCGCGACGAAGGTCGCAGTTTAAGGTTCGCTGTGCTCTTGCCCACCAAATTAGTGATAACCGAACTCCGCAGGTTCGCTAGTTCCTTGTTTCGCGAAGGCGGAATCACTCTGGACAACCTCATAAAAGTTCGCCACGGCTTCTCAACACGAATAGCCTTGCCCCGGCGAGTCGCTTGCGTAGAATACGCTTCGCGATAAACCGAAGCAATGTCGTGGATGCAGTCAGGCGGGTAGCCGTAATCTCTTACCAGCCGCGCCAGACCGGTCTTCAACTCTTCGGCGTCGTCAACCCGCTTCCATTCCAGCGTGCGTCCAAACAGGCAGAAGGTCCCCGTTTCGGCGGCCTTGGCAGCCAGCAGTTGAGCGCCCGCCTGCTCGAAAACGGCCACTGGGGAGGAATCGTCGCCGGCCGCGACAGCCAGGGCCATGCTCACGCTCTTTCCCTCCAGACCCGCCAATGACTTGAGATGCTGCTCCGCAAACCGGCCGAAGACCCGTTCCAGCTCGCGCGCCAATGCCAGCAATGCGTCCCACGCGCCAAACACAGCGAAATCGTCGCCGCCGCGATAGAGAATACTCACCTTGCGCCAGAAATCCGGCATAGTGCAGAGAACCGAGAGTTCGCCGGCAAAAAACTCCTTGAACAGAATTGACAGTAGAATGTGTTCCTCCACTGTCGCCGCCCGCTGCAGCCGCTGCGCGAAATGATCCACGTCACCCCGCAAAATGCCCCACGCCGGCGTGCCTTCAGCCAGTGCGCCGAGCTCCGGAAGAGACGCTGGCGCGGACCCAGCCTCGTTCTGCGCGATCCGGCGCGGAAAAGCGATCGCGTTCGATTCCGCCGCCGCGTGTTCGGCCAAAATCCAACTGTGCTTGCCAGACGTGAATTGCAGCCGGGCGGGTTGATCCGGCGACCACGAAACCAGTTTCGACGCGGGCAGAGCTTCGCCGAAGGCGCGAAAATACTCGCTTGCCCCCGCGGCTCCGGCGGCGGCTAAGGGCTCGAAAACGGCGTCCGCGGCGGAGATGGCGCCCGCGGCCCCGATCTGGTTAAGGGGCGCCGCAGCCTGGCGGTGAAGGGCTTCATCCAGACGCTTGCGCACCACCGGCCATGGCCCCAGATTCTCCGTGCTCGCCCAAATCAGCCGCAGCGCCCCGCCTGACAATTCAGCAATCTCTTTTGCTGCCCGGGCGAGGAAGTCATTAGCCGCCGGAATCGATTCGTCTGGAAGGACAAGAAGGAACTGCTCGCCCCCACTCGAACCCACCAGCATTCGCGAGAAACTAAACTCAGCCAGCAGCGCCAGAGGCAGGACTTCTGAAATCAGCCCCAGCCATGCGCATCGGCCTGCCAATTCCGAAATGTCGTTTACCCCGGCTTCGAAGGAAGTCAGAAACTCTTCAACACCACTGAGCTGGGCTTGCAAAAAGACTTGCAGCGACATAGGGATCCGGTCAGGCGGCCCGAAACCTCCGGGCAAAGCGTAAAAGCGAGAACGTTCTCCAGCCTACCACACGGCCCCCGCAGCGCTGTTCCCATCCAACCCACACTTCCCACCCCGACGTGCCGCGGGCACTCGTGCCTTCCGCGTCGAGATTCGTCTCGACGCTGGGGGGCCCTGGTCTGCATCCCGCCACTTTCCGCTCGTGGGGCGGACCCCCTGGTCCGCGGGCGACCCCCCCGGTCGCCCATCCCCCCAACCCCAGTCCGACAAACCGCTTGCGCTAAAACCGTATGAGGACCGCCGCGCGAACCGCCCCACCGCAACGCGCCCGAGAACCAACCGAAAGGACAACTCACGTGATCGTATTGGTAACTGGCGTCACATCCGGCTTTGGCTTGGCCATTGCCCGCCGATTTCATTCCGAAGGCGCGCACATCATCGGAACCGGAAGAAGAAAGGATCGCTTGGCCGAGGTCGAACGCGAGTTTGGAGAGCGTTTCCTGCCTCTCGAGTTCGATGTGCGCGACCGGCAGGCAGTGGAACACGCAATCAAAAGCCTGCCCGCGGAACTCTCCGCCGTCGACTTGCTGGTGAACAATGCGGGCCTGGCGTTAGGTCTCGATCCGGCCTGGAAATCCGATCTCGACGACTGGGACGCGATGGTTGACACCAATGTGAAGGGGTTGATGTACTGCACGCGCCTTCTGCTGCCGGGGATGGTCGAGCGCAACAAAGGTCATATTGTGCAGCTTGGATCGACAGCGGCCGAATTTCCCTACCCGGGAGGCCACGTCTACGGCGCCAGCAAGGCATTCGTTCATCAATTCAGTTTGAACCTCAGGGCAGATCTGCTCGGAACCGCCATCCGCGTCACCGATATCCAAGCCGGCCTTTGCGGCGGGACGGAGTTCTCGGTGGTGCGCTTTCACGGCGACAAAACCCGCGCGGCCGGCGTATACGAAGGAACCCAGCCCATCCTGCCCGACGATATTGCCGAGACCGTGTTCTGGGTATCCTCTCTGCCTCCCCACGTGAACATCAACACCGTGCAGATCATGCCCGTATGCCAAGCCTTCGGACCCCTGGCCGTGAAACGGTCGACATAAACCCGCCCGCCATAGACAGCCGCGCGCTTCGGGCCTATTTACCCGGGAAACCCGCGCTGTGCTTGATCTCCCGGATCTGCAGAATGTGCCGCTGCGAATGGGCCGAGACCATCAGCAGCCACTGATATCCGTCGCGCTCCCAGTCCGGAATCATATGATGACGCCAGTCTTCCTGGGTCGTCCGCACATAGCTCAGAATCGTGGCGCGGAGCGATTGGAACGCTTGAAGCGCCGGGGCGACGTCGGTGAAGTGCCCTTTCGGTGTTTCTGATTCCACCGTTTTCGCGCGTTGCGTGCGATCGATGCCGTACCAGAGCCGGTCGATGTCTTCGCTGGGAGATTCCGAGCGCGTCGCGCGCGCCTTCATCGAACTCTGGTACATCTCCCAATAGTGCGGCTCCGCTAGAGTAAGATGCTCGACGCAATCGAGGATGCTCCAGGAAGTGGGCGTGGGCCGAAAATGAAGTTGCTCCGGCGAGAGATGCGAGACCTCATCCACTAGCCAGCTCTCGGTCATTTCGAGATGCGCAATCAAGCGCTGGCGGTCGATGTCGGTTGGCTTCGCAGCCAGCATGGGAAATGAAAGCGCGACAAGTATAGTTAGGCGGCCAATCACCATATCGCCAATATACCCGGCAGCGGCTCTGCGACGGCGACTGACTCCCCCATCAGATGCGCGAAACCGGGTGTGGCACAGCCTTCAGGCTGTGATTGCCTGTGTGTGGCTGGATGCCCACTCCTGTCCTGAATGCGGCCGGAAGTGGCACAGCTTTCAGGCTGTGATTGCCTGTGTGAGAGCCACGGACTGCGCTCGCCTCACTCAACCATAACGAACGGCGGCTCAAGCGAAACCGACTGGAGGTACATCAGATAGTGGCTCATTTCGCCGCTCGGCCGAATCGTGAGAGTGTACTGACCGGCCTTATCCACGTGTATATCGCCAAGTTCAAACGTGCGGTATGCGAACCACTCTCCGGTAGCCGCCACTTTTGCTTGAACCGTCTGGCCGCCAATACTCACGCTGAAGCCGGCGCCTTCCCACGCGCTCGGAGCCGCATATCGAACTTTCAATTTGTAAACGCCGGTCTGACTCACCAGCAGCCGCCATGAAACCGTATCCGCCGGTCCCATCCATTTCGAAATGTGGAATTTGCCATCGCGGTTAAATCGTTTGGAAGCCCTGCCGGAAGTCTGTGCAGTCATATAATCCAGCTCAAACGGGGTGTCGCTGCCTTGTGTAATGATCGGCAAATCGACACGCGGCGAGCCAACGGTTTCAAGCACAAACACCGTGTCGTTCTCATCGTGCGCTTCTCGAGGCAGATCGATCAGCGTCACGCCATGGTCCCGCCTCACCGGCAAACGCCGGCCAGGTGTAAGCAGCGGATACGCCGCGCGAGTCTCGCTCGCCAGGCTGGAAACCCGCAGAACCCCATCGGCGGGCCAATGAAACACGTGCAGGTAGATTCTGTCGTTCTTCACCGTGCACCGGCCCCATATCGGGTCAATCGGGCACGCTGTCGTGCCATACACGCTCTCGCCGTTCTTCTGCACCCACTCGCCCACCGCATGCAGAACCGCGACGCTCGCCTCCGGGATCGAGCCGTCGCCGCGCGGCCCGATGTTCAACAGATAGTTTCCGCCCTTGCTCACAATCTCGACCAATCGCTGGATCACGAAGGCCGGCGTTTTCCATTCCTGATCGAACTGGCTATAGCCCCACGTGCCATTCAAAGTCTGCGGCGTCTCCCAGTATTCATCCAATCCACCGGGCGGCATTCCGTTGTCGCCCAGGTTTTGATAATCGCCCATCAAGTCCTGGCCATAGTTCCCCACGCGGCCATTGATCAGGCATTGCGGCTGCAGTTTTCGCACCAGGTCGACGAATTCGGCTGCGTGCTCCGGGGTGTCCATGCCGCGGTCAAACCAAATGACGCTGATATCCCCGTAGCCGGTAAGCAGCTCGCGGACCTGCGGCTTGGACTTCTCCTCCAGGTAGCGGCTGAACTGCTTCCGGTCGCGGTCATAATCCCAGTTGTTGCCAAAGCCGTCCGGATGGTCCCAGTCCTCGCGGTGCGAATAATACACGCCCAGGCGGATGCCTGCTTTGCGGCACTCGTCCGCCAATTCCGCAAGCGGGTCGCGCTGGAACCCGGTCCACTCGGAAATGTTGTACTGGCTCACGTGTGAGTGATACATGGCGAAGCCGTCGTGATGTTTCGCGGTGAGGATCAGGTATTTCATCCCAGTGGATTTCGCGAGAGCGACCCATGCGGCCGCATCGAATTTCTGAGGGTTGAACGAGCGCGCCATCTCGCGGTACTCACTCACCGGGATGTTGAAGCGCTGCATGATCCACTCGGCTTCTGTTCCCACCGGTATGCGGCTGCCGCGCCACTCCCCGCCCAGAGCCGAGTACGGACCGAGGTGGATGAACATCCCGAACTTGTCGTGCCGGAACCAGGCGATACGTTCCTCGGGCGTCGGCATGGCGGGAGGGGCAGCCATGCTGCGCGAGCCAAGCATCAGAGCAAACGCAGCCACGGCCACCCCGGCGTTTCGACTTGTATTCACATGCGACTCCTGTACCATCTGATTCTGTCAGAGGTCGACATCGGGGCGGTTACTTCGGAGGCATAGGCGGCGCGTTATTCAACGATTGCTGGCAAGAACTCAGCCGCACTTCGAGAACCGTCACGCGCTGGAAGGCGGCCGTTTCGCAAATATGCAGGCTGCGCGACTCCATCGCTTGAGCCACGTCCCGCTCCCAGACTTCGCCGCGGCGCATCGACTCGGTGTATCTTCCCACCAGCAGACTCTCGTTAGCGTAGTTGCTGAGTAACACCCACGCCCGCGACGTAATGGCATCGCGAGTCGCTAGAGCTTGAGCAAGCGCAGCGCTTATTTCTTGCGGCGACGACGTGGATCGGAGCGGCTCAGGCCCTTTCCAGTAGTAAGCAAACGCGAGAGGCGTGTCCCCAGTCACCAGGACAAGGTCCCCAGCGGTGAACCGCTCCGCCAGATAACGAACCGCGGATCGCCAATCCTGGTAGCCGAAAGTATTCACACCAGCCGAAACAATGAACGCCGCGCCCGCGCCGCAATACGCGAGAATCAACGCGGCTGCCACTACCCTCGCGAGCCGTCGCCGCGGCCACAGCTTCCAGCAGCATGCCGCCACCACACATGTCAGCGGGAACGTCATCAGAGAGTAGCGATAGGCCACGAAAGGCAGCGTCAGCTTGATGAACAAAGTAACCGTCACCACAGGCGCCCCAATCATGATCGCTATTGACCAGAACTCGCGCCTCGAGTCTCGGTAAAGGGCGGCTGCTCCAAGCGCCAGGAGCGCGCCCCAGAGCAAAATCTGCGCCAGACCGTAAAACGACTGGGGGCCGGCCAGCATCCCCGCCATCGAAACCACCGTGCTAAATTCCGGCACAGTGGAGAACGTGATCGGCCGGCTATCGCCGCCCGCGTGGACATAGTAGAGCGTCCAAACGAGTGTGACCGAAGCCAGAAGGCCCCCTACCGCCGCCAGCCGTTTGAATGACCGCTGCGCCACCGGACGCGCGGTTGCCACCAGAAAAACTCCTGCCAGCAATTGGCCGCCAACCAGAAACAGGAAGAGCGTATGCGTCCCCAGCCCCAACAGTGCAAAAGCGGCATACGCCACCCAGTGCCCCGTCGCATTCGAATGCGCCGCTTTCCAAAGGTAAATCGTCGAGAGAGCCGACGCCAGCATCACCAACGTGTACGCGTCGCCGTCAACGAAGTATCGAAAAGCCCCGGGAGTCAGGACAAACAAAAACGCCGCGATCGTGCCGGTGGGGCAGTCAACTAGTGTTGCGCCCAGCAAGAAGACCGCGATGATCGAGAGCGCGCCAAACAGCGCCGACGGCAGCCGGAGCCCCATCTCGTCGTCTCGCAGACGGAGCGAATAATGAAGGGCGAAGAAGAACAGCGGGGGATAGGGTCTTACCGTCAGGGTTTGTGTTGTCACTTTGCCCAGCGTGCTCTGGCTAGCGAAAAAATGACTCTGAGCCTCATCGTGCCAAATCGAATGCGACATGTGATTCATGGCAAGCGGCACGCTTCCCAACGCCAGCGCCATAACCGCGACGCCACACAGCCTTTGCGTCCGTCCCGGCATGTTCATCGACCTTCACACCTAGCAGCATCACAGGACATAACACATCCTTCTCCCTACGACCGACCCCTGACCCCTGGCCCCTGACCTCTGACCCCTGGCCCCTGTCTTCCGCCTCCTGCCATAATATTCGCGGTGGGATCGAACACATTCTCCGTATACGGCTACAGTTTCACGCTGACGGGGAACTGCGAGTACGCATTACAAGGACTGATCGAGGACTTCAGTTTCTTTGCGGACAAAACTCAAACCGCGCGGGGACCCCTCCGGCACATCGATATTGAGCTGGCGGAGGGTGAGCCTGATTACGAGAGCCTCCCGGTTTGCGACGCATCCGTCTATACACCGCGCAATGTCGTTTACCATCACCAAGGCCGTCGCATCATCGATTTCGGCGGCCGCGGATTGGCCATTCTCGATGCCAAGGAAAGCCGCTTTCGCAGCATCAGCCAGGACCCCCATCTGGTGTATGAAGCCACCTATCTGTTTCTGCTTTCTCAGATCGGACAGGTGCTGGATAGCCAGGGACTGCACCGCCTGCACGCGCTGGCGATGAGTCACCGGGGCCACGCCATCCTGGTGCTGCTCCCCATGGGCGGGGGTAAGAGCACTTTGGCGGCGTCCTTGCTGAAGCATAGCCGATTGTCGATTCTTTCCGACGACTCACCCCTCATAGACCGCGCTGGAAACGCATTCGCGTTCCCTCTCCGGCTCGGAGTGCTCAAGGGCCACGAACACGAGATCCCCGAAGAGCACCGGCGCGTCGTTAATCGAATGGAGTTTGGACCCAAATTCCTGATGAACTATTCCTGCTTTGCTGACCGGGTGGTGGATCGGGCCAAGCCCGGTCTCCTCCTGCTGGGCCGCCGCACACTTGCTCGGGAAGGGCGCGTGGAAACGGCTTCGTACACGGCTGCGATGCGAGACCTGGTGCCAGGCATGATCGTCGGAATGGGGTTGTTCCAAGGCTTGGAGTACCTGCTGGAACGCAGCACCCGCGAGATCGCCGGCAAAACCGGTCTGGGCTGGAGCCGGCTCCGCAATGCCCATACCCTGGTTAGACGCTCCACAACCTTCCTGTTTCACATGGGGCGCGACCCGGAATCCAATGCACAGGTCATCATGGACCTCGCCGACCGGCTACTTCGCGGCCAGGAAGAGCCTCTTTGACCGCAAGCACGCGCGAATCCATGTCTAAACTGGCCCGGATGCTTTTGCCGTCGAGCAACATAGCCGGCGTGTGCTCCCAAACCCCTAGCCGAGACGCGACCGTAGTTCGCGTAAGCGCGAGGGAGCGTTCCCCCTGCCCCCTGCCTTCCGTCTTCTCAAGCAATAATCTTCTTACGCACCGCATACAAAATCAATTCCGGCACCGAATGCAAATTCAGCTTCTGCAATATATTGCCGCGATGCGTATCCACCGTATGCACACTCAGGCCCAACCGGCTCGCCACTTCCTTGTTGGTTTTCCCCTCGGCCACTAACTGAAGTATTTCCCGCTCGCGATCCGTCAGCAGATCAAAACTGTCTTCAACATCGCCGCCGGTCAGCTTACGCATGTAATCTTCCTGCAGAATCCGGCTCACCTTGGGACTGAAGAACGACCGGCCCTCTGTCACCGCCTGCACCGCGTTCAGCAGATCCGCCTTCAGTGAGTCTTTCAGCAGATACCCGCGCGCCCCTGCCTTCAACGCGCGCGCCACGTAACTTTCGTCGTGATGCATGCTCAGAATCAACACGCTGGTTCGGGGCAGCCCATTCACAATTCGCAGTGTCGCTTCGATTCCGTTCAACTCCGGCATCGCGATATCCATCACCACCACATCCGGTTTCAGCTCCTCGGCCAGCCTTACCGCCTCGCGCCCGTCGCCGGCTTCCCCCACCACCGCAAACTCCGGCTGTTTCTCGAGCAACAGCCGCAGCCCTTCGCGAAGCAGGCTGTGGTCGTCGGCCAGCAGGATTCTAACCGTGCCCATTTCTGCTCCGCATCAGGCTCGCCAGCGGCAATCGGACGTTCAGCCGCGTTCCGCGCCCCGCGCTCGATTCAATCGAAAAATCGCCGCCCAGGTGACGCACCCGCTCTTCCATCCCGAGCAATCCCAGCCCCCGCACTCGCGCCGCGTCGAATCCACATCCATCGTCCTGTACCGTCAGCACTATTTCCTCGACCCGCCCGTTTACCGTCACTTGCACCTTGGTGGCCTGCGCATGCCGGGCGCAGTTATTTAGCGCTTCCTGCACCACTCGATACACGCAGGTTTTGTGTTCCTCGGGCAAATGCTCAGCCAGCTCGCTCGCCGATATGGATACGCTCAGCCCCGTGCGTTTGGCCGTCTCGCGACCTTGCCATTCCAGCGCCGGCAGCAAGCCGAAGTCATCCAGCATCGATGGCCTCAGCAGCAGCGCCATATTCCGCGTCTCGTTCACTCCGCTCTCGGCCAGCCCCCTAATAGAGCGAAGCCGCGACTCGAGCGCCGGCTCCCGGATGTAGTCCTGCAGGTTCTCGATTTCCATTAGAATCGTCGAGAACGCCTGGCCCACTTCGTCGTGCAGCTCTCGCGACAATGCCCGCCGCTCGTCCTCTTGCGCCCGCAGCGATCTCGCCGAAAGCTCCTGCAGCGCGGCGCGCGCCTCCACGCTATGTTGCAGCCGCTTCTGAACCTCGCCCTCCAGTTTCACAATGTGGAAACCGGTGAACGCAGCCAGCGCCGCGCCCCCGGCCAGTGTCACCACCAGCATCGTCACCAGCCCGATCTGCAGCCGCCCGAACAGCGCGCTCAGCCCGTCTTCGCCTTGTTTCAGCGACGCCGCGTTCAGGGCATTAATCTGGTCGGCAATCTCGAGCATTGCCGTCCGCCGGGGCACTACTTCCTCGTAGAAGAACCGGTAGCGATTCCGCTGTCTCTCCTCCGGCGACCACGACGATGTCTTCTCTAGCACGTTCCAATACGATTCAATCTGCCGCCGCAGCTCCGAAAACACCCCGGCCTCGCTCGCTGTAATCGATCGCGCGTATTCGGCCAGCGCATGCTCGTTTTGCCGCCTCAACGCCCGCAGCGCTGTGAACTGCGCCTGCGCTCCCGATGGCTCGGGCGCAAGCAGCGCATCGCGCGCCACCGTGCCCGAAAGATAAATGTGTGAGCGGATCTGCTCCAGCTCGTCGTTCCGCGAGAGAAAGTGTCTCTCCAGGCTCACGCTGCCGCCCCGCAAGTCGTGCAGCATCCACAGAGCGCCGCTCTCCGCCGCAGTCATCAGCAGCAGCAGCCCCCCGAAGCCGGTTACCAACATGAGTCCGGGTCGTCGCTGTTTCATCTCGCCGCGGGTCCGGGTCCGAAACCTCCCGCTCGCCTGCCATCCTGGCGCGGAACTCCCTCATTCAAAGGTATATCTTGCAGTTCCGGCCTTCTATCCCGTCCTTCCGGTAGAAGCCGCGCTCGCAATATCCCCTATCGGCGGGATTTCACACCAATGGCGAAATTCGCTAGCCTCAAACTTAGAGACTACTTAATCCAGTTAAAGGAGTTTGCCGATGAAACGAAATCCATTCACTTACCTATGCGCGCTCGCCCTCTGCCTGTTCGCAGCCGGCTGCGCCAAGCAGGTAGCCAAAACGAATCCCCCGCCCGCTCCGGCCGCCGCGCCTCAGCAGGCTGCCGCTCCAGTTGCCCGGCCTGTGCGGCAACCATCCACTCCGTCTCCTGTAGTTGCCAGCAACAGGCCCGAAATGCCCGACAGCGCTACCAAGCTTCGGATTCAGGATCTCATCAACCGCATCCAGGACGCCTACTTCGACTACGACAAACACAGCCTGCGCCCCGATGCCATGAGCACCTTGCAAGCTGACGCCAAAACGCTTGCCCAGATCATCAGCCAGTACCCGAAATTCAGCTTGACCGTGGAAGGCTACTGCGACGAGCGTGGCTCTGCCGAATACAACCTCGCGCTCGGTGAGGCCCGCGCTCAGCAAGCCAAGGAATTCCTGGTCAGCCTCGGTCTGCCCGGCGCTCAACTGAAGACCGTCAGCTACGGTAAAGAGCATCAGGTGTGCACCGAGCAAACTGAAGCTTGCTGGCAAAAGAACCGCCGCGCTCACATAGCCGAAGTCATCTAAGACACGTGGGGCAGGTCGGCAACAGTCGGCAACCTGTGGCACAGCCTTCAGCCTTATGGCACAGCCTTCAGCCTTATGGCACGGCCTTCAGCCTCCTTGTGGCACCGCCTTCAGCCTTGTGGCACCGCCTTCAGCCTTGTGGCACAGCCTTCAGCCTTGTGGCACAGCCTTCAGCCTTGTGGCACAGCCTTCAGCCTTGTGGCACAGCCTTCAGCCTTGTGGCACAGCCTTCAGGCTGTGACCGTGCCTTCCCGTGAGCTGAAGCCTCAAACGAAAGGGGGACTGGGCACTCTGTCCCAAGGCGGCCGAGACAAATCTGTGGGTTACGCGAATTGATTGCTAAGAGCCGCCGCGCGGAGCCTGAAGGCCGTAAGTTGGCCGTTGTGCGCGATCTGAAATGGAGCTGCCCTGTCCCCCGGCACACAGCTCCGCTCCCCACCCCCGTCCCTGTTATCCTTTCCACTGGAACGGCGCGCGCTTGAAGAACAAACGCTTGCTTAGCTGGGTTAAGGCTGGAAAATGGACTGAGCAGTTCGAGCAGCGCGAAGAAGCGGTCTCGCTGCTGCTCAGTCTTCTGGTCGGCGCCCTGGTCGGCCTGGTGATCACCGGCTTCATTCTGCTTACCGGGCGCCTCGCCGCGCGTATGTATCCGCCCGGCAGCAGCGCCTGGCGCCGGGTACTGGTTCCCACTCTCGGCTCCATGGTTTCGGGCGCACTCATCGCCCGCTTCTTCCCCGACGCGCGCGGCAGCGGAATTCCACAGACCAAATTCGCCCTGTTTATCCACGATGGCTACATCTCGCTCAAGACCGTCATCGGCAAATTCTTCTGCTGCACAATTTCGCTCGCCAGCGGCATCTCGCTCGGCCGCGAAGGTCCATCCGTCCAGATTGGCGCCGGTCTGGCCTCCGTTCTCGGGCGCGCTGCCGGTCTTCGGCCGGCTAGCGTTCGCGCGCTCCTCCCCGTCGGCTCTTCGGCTGCCCTCGCCGCCGCTTTCAACACCCCCATCGCCGCGGTTCTGTTCTCGCTTGAAGAAATTCTGGGCGATCTGCACGCCAAGGTTTTGGGCACCGTCGTCATTAGTTCGGCCGCCTCCTGGATGGTGCTTCACCTCATTCTCGGCGACGAGCCGCTGTTCCATGTCCCTGCCTATCATCTTGTCAATCCGGCCGAGTTCGCCATCTATGCCGTGCTTGGCCTCGTCGGGGGCCTTGGGTCCGTAGCTTTTGTCAAACTGCTGCTCGTAATCCGCCTCGCATTCAAGCGTCTACCCTTTTCCACTGCTTGGCTACAGCCCACCGCCGGCGGCCTCTTCGTCGGCCTCCTCGCCCTGGCCGTTCCGGAAGTTCTCGGCGTCGGCTATGAGTATGTCGAGCGTGTCCTCGGGGGCGACCTGGCTCTCAAGACCGTCGTTCTCCTTGCCGTTCTCAAAATCGTCGCCACCGCAGCCTGTTACTCCTCCGGCAACGCAGGCGGCATTTTCGGCCCCAGCCTCTTCATAGGCGCCATGCTCGGAGCCAGCGTCGGAGCCCTCGCGCACATGTTGTTCCCCTCCATCACCGCCGACCCCGGCGCTTACGCGTTGGTTGGCATGGGCGCCGCCTTCGCCGGCATCATCCGCACACCATTCACTTCCGTCATCATGATCTTTGAGCTCACCCGCGATTACTCCATCATCGTTCCGCTGATGATCTCGAACATGATTGCTTACTTTGTCTCCCAAAAACTTCAGCGCGAGCCCATCTATGACGCGCTGGCCCGCCAAGAAGGCGTTCTCCTCCCGAATCCGGATGAGGAGCGCGAAGAGCCGGAATACCTCCAGGTCGGCAACGTGATGCGCGCGTGCGAGCACCCATTCCCGCCTGACCTTGACGTTGATACCGCCCTTTCCCAAATGAGCCAGCTCGCCGTTCGCCAATGGCCCGTCGTCGACCATGGCGCGCTTCTCGGACTGGTAACAGAGCATGCCCTGAAGGAGATCGCTTTCGAAACCGCGCCCGTCGTCCGCGACGCCCTGCCCCCAGGCGGAAATTACCCATTCGTCCACGTCGACAATACCGTCGGCCAGGTCCTCGAACGCATGGGACATGACCACGTCGAACTGCTGCCCGTCGTCAGCCGCGACAATGTCCGGCAATTGCGCGGCGTTATCGCTTTCGCCGACGCCGTGAAGGCTTATGGGATTGGAAAAGGCGATGCCTGATTCGGCTCCAGCCGCCGCGGTCCAATCAAACCTGACCATTCCCGGCCTGCTGCTCATCCTGTGCGCCATCATGCTTTTTCTCTTTTTGGGCGACCGCTTTCTCGCCCAGCTAGAGCAGAGCGAGCTTCGCCAGGCCGCCCGCCGCGAGTTTGAAGCGGGTGTTGCGCTTCGCCAGCAGGGCAACTTCGCCGGGGCCGTCGCCCGCCTGCGCCAGGCCCACACCTTGGTCCGCGCCGACAAGGACTACGCTCTCGCGCTCGCGGATGTGCAAATTGCCGCTCATCAACCGGATGGCGCGCGGCGAGTCCTGGACGATGTTCTGGCGTCCGAGCCCAATGATGCGCGCGCGAATCTTCTCATGGCCCGCTGGATGGTTTCCGAAGCGCAGTTTAGCTCTGCCAATTCCTATTACCATCGGGCCATTTATGGAATCTGGCCTTCAAATTCCGCGCAAAGCCGCCTCGATGCCCGGCTTGAGCTCGCCCAGATGCTGGCTGACCATGGAACCCAACAGGAACTGCTTTCTGAAACCCTGTCGCTGGAGGAGTCGGCCCCGGAATCGTTGGCTCTTATGAAGCAGATTGCGCCGCTCTTGTTGCGCGCCGGTTCCGGCAACCGCGCCGCGGCCGCCTACCGCTTCCTTATCCAGCAGGACCGCGGCGCCGATTCCTATCTTGGCCTCGGGCAAGCGGAATTGGAGATTGGCGACTATCGCGCCGCTCAGTCGGCCTTCTCAGCCGCCCTCGAGCGCCGCCCGAATGACCCACTCCTCGAAGGCCTGCTCAGCCGCGCCGGCCGCCTCGCCGACTTCGATCCCACCCCGCGGTATCTGAGTTCCCGCGAAAAGTTTGCACGCAGTTCGCAAGTACTCGAGTTAGTCAAGCAGGATATCGCCCCATGTCTCGACGAGAGCACGCCCGCCAACACGGTGCGCTTGCGGCTCGCCGAAGCGGATCGCCTGCTCTCCGAGCATGTTGGCAATGTTGTCACCAACGAACAGGCCGAAGAGCGTCTGGACGCCGCGGAATCCCTCTGGGCCGCCAGACCGTCAGTCTGCCATACCCCGCCGTTAGAGAGCGATCCCGTGCCACTCATTATCGGTAAACTCTCCGCGAAGTGAACCCCGCCTAGCGGTCGCGGCTCATTGCAACCCGCGCAGACAACACTGAACCGCGCGCGTACGCAAGCGGATAAGACGTTGCGTCGGGCTGGCTCAAAGCAGCGGACGAATCCAGTCGCGGTCGATTTCGGCGGCAACCGAGCGCTGCAGCATGGAAATTGAAACCACAAGCCGATACCGGCCCTTCATTTCAATCACTACGCCCTCAGTGCCGGCCAGCGGTCCGCGTTCGATAGACACCCGCCGTCCCGCTTCAAGATAGGGCCACGGCTGCAACGGCAGGCCGGAACGGCATATTTCCTGGAGCGCAGTTATCTCGCGCACATCCACCGGCAGCGGGTTTCTGCCGGCGCTGACAATATGCACCACTCCGGGCGTGGTGAGAACGCCGATGGGCGAAGACGCGTCGAAGCGGCAGAAGATATAGCCGGGGAAGAGCGGCATATCTATCTCCTTGACGCGATCGGACCAGCGCCTACGGCTCCGGTAAAGCGGCAGAAACTGCTCGTACCCTTTGTCACGCAGGATACTCGCCGTCGTGTATTCAAATCGCGAACGCACTCGTATGGCATGCCAGGGCTTGTCATCTGACTCGGCGCTCGGAGTAAACTCCGTATTAGAAATGTTGGTGGTAAGAGTCAGGGCCATATGATTCACTCGTGCTTCCTGTTAAGACTGGGGGGCGCGAGCCGCAACACAGGCGGCGATGACAATTTGATTTCGCCAACTATTTGCAAGCGGGGGTATTAGGATGCCTTCCGGGAAGTGGTAGCCGTCCGCGCGCAACTCCACCCGTAGAATTCCGTATCCACTTTCCCCAATTTGGATCAAGTGCGTCACAACAATCTCAGAGACTTGTGTGCCGACGTGGGCCTATCTTGCAAAATATAACTGACAAGCAACGCTGCTCGCGGACATGGCCGGCGGGCGCCATCCCTAGTCAACAAAACTAGCGTAGGCCCGAAATAAAGTATCGCAAATGTATCGCGGTTCTTCAAGGGCTCTGCTAGGTCCAGGGTCTGGAAATAACTCGCGATTTGTGTCGCCTACTTCACAAAGTCGCCTGCAAAAAGTACAGGAAGCTGCGAAAAAATCCTGCACAGGCAAAGTGGGGCAGGCGATCTTGTCGCCTGCCAAAGCCCCCGATAACATCTAACTAGACTTCGAGAACCCAGGGGCTGCGGTAACGCTCTTTGAGGTACGGCTTCGCCGCATCCTGCTTCACCGTCCAATTCGCTTCGTCCCAATCCAAGTGAGTCCGATAGCGCATCGCCAGATTCCCCAGCAGGCACGCGGTGGATGAGCGCACCGTTGTCTCGATATCGCTCGTAGGTCGTTTGCGCGTCCGGATGCACTCCAGGAAATTGGCCCAGTGCGGGACGTTCATGGAACTCATTTCGGCGTTGTTCTCCCACTTGGTGTCGCCCTTTGACTTGTCCGTGTGTATCAATGAACAGCCGCTGCGGTTGACGAGGATGGTGGCTTCGGTGCCATGAATCGCAGTGCCATAGCCGTCCGTGAACATCGGCAGCGAGTTGCACTCGCGGTTCTCGTAGCCGGCCAGAAAGCCCGGATAGAAGAACGTCGCCTGCATCGTATCGGGTGTTTGGGTGTTGTCCTGAACGTAGAACTTACTGCCTTGCGCGGTCACCGCAACCGGCATCACTTCACCGAAACACTGATGAATTGGGTCGATAAGATGAACGCCCCAGTCCGTCATTGCACCGCCGGCATAATCCCAGAAGTAACGAAACGTCGGGAACGCGGCCGCTTCCACTCCCCAGCGGTTGGCGTTGAAAGGAACCCGCGGCGCCGGGCCAAGCCACATGTCCCAATCCAGATTCGAAGGCGGATCGCTGTCCGGTGGATTCCCAAAACCCTCCCTCTTCGTGAGGCCGCTCTGAAAAGCATGGCAGAACGTTACCTCGCCCGCCGCGCCAGCCTTCACTAACTCAGCCGCCTTCTTGAAGTAGCCTCCTGAGCGCTGCATGGTGCCGCCCTGGACAACCCGCTCATACTTGCGCGCCGCCTCAACCATCTTCTTTCCTTCGGCTACGTACACGCAGGAAGGCTTCTCTACGTAAACGTCCTTGCCGGCCTTGCAGGCTTCGACGGCCATATAGGCGTGCCAATGGTCCGGAGTCGAAATGCAAACCGCGTCGATCGACTTATCGGCCAAAAGCTGGCGAAAATCAGTGTGAGTCTTCACCTGCTGGCCGGCCTTCGCCGCCGCCGCCACGGCGCGCTCCAGATGGGGCGCATACACGTCACAAACCGCCACCGCCTGCGCCCCGGCCCGAATCGCAAAGTTGAGATTCCCGGAACCCATCGCGCCAATGCCGATGAAACCCACGTTGATACGGTCGTTGGCTCCCTTGAGTGCGCCGGTGAAAAGAGAAGTGGTTAAGGCAGCGCCCGCCCCGGCAAGCAGGTCTCTGCGAAGAATGCTCGAATCTTTCAAAGTGCCTCCTCCAGCGTAGTGATTATACGCCCTTTCCGCTGCCTCCACCCCCAACTCCCCGGCCCCATGCGTAAGCTTGGGGCTATTTCCCCGCACACCCAAGCCCCAAGCTAACGATGCTGCTGAAAAAAACCGAAATACGGCCGGCCGCAGTTGATCAACGCCGGACAACGCTGATGGAAAACAGATGCTTATCCGCGTTCACCAGCGTTCATCCGCGGCCAAAGATCATAATCCCGGAGCTTCTCAGCATCCTGTAAGTCAGCCAGTCCGCCGCTCAGCCACACACACCATCGTGACGCCAGGCCACGGCAGAACCCGATCCATGAGGCGCCAAAACCACGTTGTCTTGTCAAAAATCTTGAGGAACGGCTTGGAAATTTGACGCGAGTGCAGAATGCGGCTATGCGCGAACCATATCGGAAGCCCGGCTCGATTCAGCTGGTGCAGCTTTTGAATCCGGAAGCCGACCCCAGCCAGCTTCGCTTCCAGATCGGCCTTCGAGTATCGGCGCCTGTTTCCGATCGTCGCATCCAGTGTGCCCTTAGCCGTCGGCGACGCGGGAACCACCAGAATCAGCTTCCCTTCCGGCGAAAGAACGCGCGCCGCGCAGGCCAGCAGTTTCTCGTCATCGGCGGCAGCCTCGAGAACATTCACAAAAACCACCGTATCCAGCGGTTTCGGCAATTCATCGTAGTCTTCCGCCTCGTCCGGGCGCAGCCGGCGAACTTCCACGTTGGGCGTCCGTAAGAACCGGTTCTTGAGCGCGTGTAAATACAGTGCATCGCTTTCGGTCGCAATGTAGTGGAATCGCCGCGCCATCAATCGAGAACTAAGATTGCCGATGCCGGCGCCGATCTCCAGAATGTAGTCACCCAAATCCGGCCGGATCGTGTCGGTCAGCCAGCGAACATACTGCGGGGTTCCCGTGAGGTTGTTAAGGAATCCGCGCCCATATTTCCCCACGTATAAGTCGTCAATGATCCAAAAATGCAAAATGACTTTCAGAGCCTGCAATCCGTCGCGCCAGCCAATTTTCTTGCCCTCGTCGTAAGTCCGGCCGTGGTAGCTGATCGGCACTTCGTAGATGCGCAATTTGCGCTTGGCCGCCTTCATCGTGATTTCCGGCTCGAACCCGAACCGGTCTGAACGAATCGGGATGCTCTTTAATAGGTCCGTTCGAAAAACCTTGTAGCAGGTCTCCATATCGGTGAGCGCCAGATTGCAGAACATGTTCGAGATGGAGGTCAGCGCCTTGTTCATCAGCGAGTGCCAGAACGGCAGCACGCGGGTTTGTTCGGCGGGAAGATAGCGCGATCCGAAAACCGCGTCGGCCCTGCCGTCGAGCAGCGGCCGCAGCAGCTTCGGGTAATCCGACGCATCATACTCCAGATCCGCATCCTGCACCAGGCAGAAGTCGCCCGTGGCATACCCGATCGCGTCACGGACGGAAGCCCCCTTACCCTGATTCTTCTCGTGACGGTAAAGTTTGATGCGCGAGTCTGCCGCGGCAAGCCGCTTCAGTATGTCGTGCGTGCCGTCAGTGGAACAGTCGTCGACAATGATCAGCTCGCGCTCCACCCCTTCCGGCAGTGCAGCATTCAGCACCATGCGCAGGCTCCGCTCCGCCACGGTCCGCTCATTGTAAACGGGAATCAGGATAGAAACGAGCACTGGAAACCAACGTCCTCTAAGCTTTCAACAATAAGCTATCCGAGATGCCACCGCTGGGTCCAGTACCACCAGCCGAGGCGCGACCGTTAGGCAGCGTTCTCAATGCCCGAACGGAACTGACTCCTCCATCGCAAGAGGATTCTCCGTAAAACCGGAGTCCCGGCCGCCTTGTGGCATCTGCCGCTCAAGCCGGTCCAGCGCCACTAGCCGAGACGCGACCGTGAGGGAGCGTTCTTGATCGCGGCTGCTCTCTAGCCCGTCCACAAATGCCACTGCCCCACCGGCACCACAACCACTATAAAGGAGCCGCCGGAGAGCCCACGCGCGTACAATATCAGAGACATGCCGTTACTCG
>Ga0181537_10000362_pt1 | contig 42915 bp, 50 predicted proteins | sample PEATcosm2014_Bin_39_FD_119765 | JGI IMG/M metagenome (GOLD analysis project Ga0181537, IMG submission 119765) | Peatland microbial communities from MTU Mesocosm Facility, Houghton, MI, USA - PEATcosm2014_Bin23_10_metaG | ecosystem: Environmental > Terrestrial > Soil > Wetlands > Peat | place...
ACAGCAACCCATCCGAGTTTCCCGACGATAAAAGCGACAAATGCGAAGACCGCGTCGCGGCGTTTGAGTTTGCAAAGGCGGCGGCGCTCCGCATGAATATCCCTGAAAAGAAGGTGGCGTGATATGAGGGGATGCACTCACACATCCGACTGGTGGAAGAATATGGAGCGTTGCGCCTGTGGCGCTCCATACGACCAAGACGAGGCCGACAGGATAACCACCGAGCACGAACGCCAGCACCCGGTATTCACCGCCGAGCAACAGGCCATCATCGCTCGTCACGAAGCGGAAGACCGCGAAGCTATAGAACACAGTTGGCTTGGAGCGGAAATGGAGGCCGAGCCGTGCTGCGAGTAAGCGTATCCAATCTTGACCTGTACAAGCGATTCTGCGAGGACGAGGAGTATCCACTTGGGGTATTCCTTTCCGACCTGCGAGGCGAAACCATCGCCACGCCAGCCATGCAACGGGGTCACGCCTTCGCTGTCGCAATGGAGCACGCGCGGCTTGGCGAGACTTCCACCATCAGCGCCGAGGGCCACACCTTCGCCTTTACCTGCGATGCCGAGATAGAAGCGTGGCCGCGCCGGGAGGAGAAACGCGAGAAAGACTATGGCGGGATTATAGTTTCCGCTCGCTGCGACCGCATCATGGGCCGCACCGTGGCCGACGACAAGACCACCAGCCAGTTCGACGCCGAAGCCTACATGGAGAAATTCCAGTGGAGGTTCTATCTGGATATGTTCGGGGCTGACGTGTTCAAGTGGCATATTTGGGAGTGCCGGGAAATCAAAGCTGACCCCGAAGACCCCGACTACGACCGCACCGGAACTGTCGCATGGGAGATTTACTCTCACCACCTGCTCACCCAATACCGCTACAGGGAGATTGAAAATGACTGCACCAAACTTGCCCAGGACTTCAAACGCTTTGCAGAGCAGATTGGCTGGCAGGGCCGAGCGTCTCACAGTAGCCCGGACTTGGGCGCTATTATTCATCCGTGAGGCCGAGCGCGAACTAAAGGGACTCACCAACCAGTTGCCCCGCGCAGCCGCGCAGACCGTTTGCGCCATCGAGCAAATCGACCCGCCAGAGGTTAACGGCGACTCTGTGTGCATCTGCCTTCACAACCATTTCCAGCACGAAGGCGTGACGGGCGGGATGTGCCTCACGCCGGGATGCCCTTGCGGGCTTTTCGAGCCGTTAACTAAGTAGTAAACTCCAGTCCTATACTTTCCACCACCATGAAAGGAGCACTATGCAGGTAATCAGCAACACTCTCAAGCCAATCATCGAAACATGGGACGACCCCGGCGACTACCCCAACGGGCTTGCACAAGGACCGTTACCGTCGCGCAAAAGCCTAGCCGGATGTGAGGGTGCCATCGTGGTCGAGTTGGAGCTATCCGACATTGACCAGCTTATCAACGAGCAGATTGAAACGGAAACCAACCCCACCCTCACCAACATCCGGTGGCACGTTCCCGAAATCGCCATTGTCGCCGGGAAGATACGCCTTGCCCTTGAAGTGGACACCTGCGACACCGACGACAACCTGGACGCGAGAGACGAGGACTGCTGATGGCATTCGCAAAGACGTTAGACGAATTGAAGTCGCGTGGGTACAGGTTCAAAGACCACGCCGAATGTAAGGGGTGCGGAGACTCTATCGAGTGGTGGGAGTCTCCGAACGGAAAGAACATCCCTATGAATCCTATGAGCCGTGGCGCTGATGAAGCCGTGGCGCATTGGGCAACTTGCACCGAACAAGACTCTTTCAGAAAGAAAGACTAATGGCACCCCTTTTTGAATCGCTCACTACATCGCGCTTGCGGCCCCTTAGGGAGCGGCAAGCGCGAGCTATTGCCGAGATACGGCAAGCTGTCTTAGAAGGCCACAGGCGCATCATTTTGCAAGCGCCAACAGGTATGGGTAAAACCCTCATGGCCGCGCACATCATCAACGCCAGCATGAACAAACGCCGCCGACCTATCTTCACCTGTCCCGCAATCACACTGGTAGACCAAACGCTCAAGGCGTTTGAAGCTGACGGGATACGCGACATTGGCGTGATGCAAGCGCAGCACGAGCGCACCGACAGGCTCGCCCAACTCCAGATAGCCAGCGTCCAGACGCTTATCCGGCGCGAACTGCCGGACGTGGACTTGATATTCGTAGACGAGGTTCACTTATCCTTCGACGGACTAAACGAGCGGCTGGATGGCCCGTGGAGGGATAAAGTCGTCATTGGACTAAGCGCGACCCCGTGGGCTAAAGGGCTTGGCTTGCGGTGGACTAAGCTCATCATCGCAGCCACTATTCAGGAATTGATAGACGATGGCCACCTGTCGCCGTTTCAGGTCTACGTTCCCGCCCAGGACTTCGACCGCAGCCAAATCAAAGTCATTGCCGGGGAGTTCCAAGAGAGAAGCGCGGGACAAGCCATGAGCGGAGCGTCTATCGTGGGCGACATTGTGCGCACATGGAAAGAGAAGTCTCCGCAGGAAAAGACTTTCATGTTCTGCGTCAACCGGGCACACGCCAAGGAGCAGATGGGGGCGTTCATCGACTCAGGTATCCCGTTTGGATATATCGACGCCAACACGCCCCGCGAGAAGCGAACCGAGCAGTTTGCACAGATGCAAGCCGGGGAGATTGCCGGGGTCGCGTCCATCGGGTGCCTTATTGCCGGCGTGGACGAGGATGTGCGCTGCATCATCGACGCCGCGCCGACTAAAAGCGAGATTCGCCACGTTCAGAAAATTGGCCGTGGGCTGAGGACCGCGCCGGGGAAATCGCAGGTTGTCATTCTCGACCACGCCGGGAACACGCTGGAGTTGGGCTTAGTCACCGACATTTACCACGACCGGCTCGACACCCGGAAGCCGGGGGAGAAGGGCGAAGCCTACGAGGGCGAGGTCAGGCCGTCCAAGCCGCGCAAGTGCGCTGTGTGCAACATGCTAATTCCGCGAGGCATGGTCAAATGCCCCGCTTGCGGAACCGCGGAGCACGTCACATCGCAGGTTGAGCACCGCGAGGGGGAATTGGCGGTATACGGAAGCCAGCCCAAGAAGGCCACCGAGCGCGTCTACTCGATGCCGGAGAAGCAAGCGTTTTATTCGGGTATGCTCTGGCTGTGCCGGGAGCGCGGGAACAGCGAAGGAATGGCAGCGCACCGCTACCGGGAGAAGTTCGGCGTGTGGCCGCGTGGACTACGAAAGACCGCCGCGCCACCGTCATTCGACTGTGAGCAGTTCGACAAACATTGCCGCATCGCATGGGCCAAGTCGCAGAAGGCGAAGGAAACGGCATGAACGCAGAGCAGTTTGCGCGTGATCTTCGCGCCCGTCGTGTCGGCAAATGGAAGTGGGTTGCCAAATGTCCCGCCCATCCCGACAGAAACGGCTCCCTATACATCACGGCTGGCAAGAACGGGGGTGTATGGCCCCATTGCTACGCCGGATGCTCTCAGAAGGCCATTCTGGACGCTTTAGGCATCGGATGGGGCACCATCCTTCCCGACTCTAAGCCTGATCCCTTTTGGGAGCAGCAGCGCCGGGACCGCGACAAACTAGAACTGCTTGAGCGTCAGGAAGGGCTGGCAATTATGGCTCAAGCCGTCTTTCCCTCCGAGCGGGAACATTGGGACGAAATAGAGTCCACCGTAGCACTTGAAAAGCGGGAACTAAGGGCTAAACTTTATCCAGAAGAATGCACGCGAATCCGCCGCAACGAAGAGACGCAGCGGATTCTTGCCGAATACGGAGATGAACTTTGGAACTGCATACCAACGAAAGGAACCGCATGACCGACTCATGTATACCCATAAACCCAGACAAGATGCGAGAAATCCTTAGCCTACCCGACGAACAAGCAGAAACCGCACTATTTTACCGCCTTGCCTACATCGACAACATCCACAAACTAAGCTACGCAGAGGTCGGAAACATCTGCCTCCAGGTACAGGCTTACATGCTCCACGAGCAGCGCATCGACCCGGAAACCGGGCTACCCTGCACATTCAGCCGATGGGTCCATCTCGCCGCCCCTTACAGTTACTCGACCTGCTATGCCGCCATGCGCGACTGCGAGGCAATGAAGGATGTGCCAGAGGAGCATCTCGCAGAGATACCTGCCGGAAACTTCCCCGTCATGCGCCAGTTAAGCACTAAAGTCCGGGCAGACCCCGGCGTACTAAAAGCAGCGAAAACTAAAAAGACGGAAGCATTTGTCGAGCACATCCGGGCCGAGCACCCCGACGAACACATCGAATCCCGCAAGACATTCCGGTTCCACCCCGAAGAATCAGCCGCCGCGAAGATTGAAGAAGCCCTCAACAGGGCCGAGAAGATGGGGGCGCACAGCCGGGACGAGGCGCTGGAAATTGTGGCGCTGGCGGCAATGGACTGGTGGGAGTTCAAGACGCAAGAACTGGAAATCGACCGCGCCATGCAGAGCCTACCCACAGAAGCAATCCAATGACAATCAGACTCAAAGGGGAGGCGCTGACCTCCCTGCGTGGCGAAGTAATGCTCCGCGACGGGATGCGCTGCGTCGAGTGTGGCCGGAAGGTATGGGACGATGTTCCCGACTGGGCACCCAACAAGGCGCATCTCGCGCACAAGACAGGCCGGGGGCGTGGCGGGGGAGACACCGCAGAGAATACCGAGTGCCGATGCCTGCAATGCCACTTTGAGGGGGAGCATCAGCGCAAGGCTGTTCCCCGCAAGTGGAAGCCGTAGTTTTCCGGTCGAGGCTCTTTAGTTCCGTGGCACACGGCGCGGAACTGACAGGGCGCGAAACCGAAACACCCCGCAAGCCGCATGGGTGGAGTAGCTCCCGACGCTTTCATCTCGCCATCTAGTCGCGCCATCTCCGCGAGGTAGTCGTCGCGCCGGGGCGGTACGGGTATCGGAACGGTGCTTACTAAGTCCTCCATGCAGCCGTCGCGCCGCATCTGTGCGAGCCACGCCTCAGTGGTTATGTCGGAGTCCTCACGCCACACCGGGAGCCATGTTTTTCCAAAGTCCTCCGTCGAGGTCTTGCGCTGAAACCGTATCGTCCGGTTGCGCGGGTGACGGTGGCACCGGGTCCAGTGAGAATACCTGTGCCGTTCGCGCACCGAGCCGATAGTAACAGCAGTCAGCAGGACGGGCGTATTGAGCGCTACAGCCTCACCGAGCGAACGCCAGCCATACATCTCCACCTGTTGCCGGTCATCGCTCCAGCGGTCAACTAAAGCGATGCGGCGGGGCTTCCCGTCGCCCAAGTCGTAGCAGGCAGACTCCCAGGTGTCGGTGCCGGGAAATGGCTTCCACGGCGCGTCGGATGACGAGCGCAGCGCGGCGGCGAGGATGCCCGCGAGCTTGGCGTGGTGCATCGCCACGGCGTAAACGTCATACCCAGTCACGTCGAGGCCGGGGGAAGCGGCGAGCGACAAGACTTCATTTTCGGCAGCTTTTTCCGGGTCTTTGTCGGTGCGTAGTCCGGCATCGAGGCCGGTATAGAGAGCGCGGAGCGGGGATACGCGGAACGCCGTGTAATCCGTCGTCCAGCGGAACCGGCGCGGGCATAGTTCGTAGGCGCTTAGTTTTTCCGAGCTTGTCACGACTTTTTAGTTTCGCTCCGACCTAGTTTACGCACTTCCTCTGACCGTTTTTCCGGGGAATGTTTGACGTAAACCGCCATCCGTTCGCGTGTCTTGCGGAAGAAATCAGCGGTGGTCGAAGTCTTGTCCGTCTTCGATTCCATGACGGTATTCCTCCTCTGTAAGATGCGTACCAAACGCGGCGTTAAACGAATCTGCCGGACTCGCCTCTCCAAACATAGACGCCTGACCGGGCATATTTGCGTCGGAGTCGCGGGCGTACTTGTCAAAAGCCTCACGCAAGGCTTTGCGGTCGCCGCCAAACGCTTTCCGCATCACGTCGAGCATTGGATTTTGTGGCCGGAAAAGTCCCTGCTGGGCGATAAACTCGTCCAGTGTCATGCCTCTCACTTGCGCGGAAGCATAGTCTCCTACTGCCTGCCGGATTACCGGAGCTATGTTCCACTCGTCGGCGCGGGACGAAAAAGAAGCAATCGAACCTATCGAACTTTCCAGTTTGTTCAGGATAGACTTGGGGGCCGCTTTCATTAAGCGCGGGTCATCAAGGATGCGCCCCATCAGCGCATTTTCTACAAAATCCTTGGCGGCATCGTTCAACCCGCCAGTTTTAGAGTCGATTAACCCTGCGCGTTCACGTGAGGAGATAACCCCGTCATCCACGAGCCGGTTAAGAATTTCCGTGCCTTTGGATGCCATGATCTCGCGCAGCGTACCTTCACGCTCCTGAACTAAGTCGGAAACCCACTTTATAGTTTCCGGGGTGATGCTCTTGCCTGCGCTGACCGCTCTTTCCTCAAGACCAAGCGCCCCAGTGCGAGATTTGTTCAGCGAAGACCCAAAGCGGCGCATGGCTTCGGTGTCCATCGGAGCATCCACCTGGCGAACTAGAACCGGCTCACGCATCCCGTTGATCTGCTCCGGCTTCAATCCGAACGTGCCTGCGTTCTGCCTGAGTGAATCCCGGTAAGCGTCCCCTTTACCGCTCTTGTAAAGGCGGGCAACGGTCATAGACCGCGAATTGCCACCCATTACCGTTCCGTCAGGCATCACCACTGGGGGGCCATTGACAGCATCGGGATTGGTATTCACAAGCAGGTCGGGCTTGAAGTTTTGCTCCTGCTCGATTACCTTGCCTTGCTCCTCTTTTGACACATCGTAAGCCCGCTCTTGCACGCCCTTCGGGTACTTCGGGTTGACTGCAAAACTATGCGGGTCGTGAGAAGTTGTAAGGTCGGACGCCTCCATAAGCCGATAAGTCGCTGGCATTTCTTCGTTACCTTCAGGAAGATGCAGCGTAGTTTTTCCTCCCGTCACGCTTGAAACTGGCTTCGCTAAGGGGAGTTTCGGCTGCGTCCCCGGTCGCGGAGAGGAGGGCTGCTGCCATGCGTCCGTCGCTTGTCCAGGCGTGAGCGGCTGTGTGAAGTCGAGAGGCTTAACCGTGTCGGCCTTGCGCGGCGCCGGACCTTTACGCGCCTTGATTTTGGGAGCTTTGCCCGGTAGCTCTCCACGCGGAACCGGGGTAGCCACACCATCCTTGACGACGAATCCGCGTGGGGCTGGCGTTCCCGCCGCCTGCGCCGCCTGCACCTTGGATTTCGCCGCCTCAAGGTTGGTCGGCTCAATCTGCATTTTGGCCGTGCCGGGGTTGACGGGTGGCGTCTGACTAAACGGGGCCGGGGCGGGCGGTTCAAGATACCCCTTGGGGCCAATTCCCGGTATCTGCGCCGTTGGTGCCGGTGCGCCGATGCCGCGCTCCACTGGCTGCTCGACGCTGCCACGCATCCCGGTTGGCGCTAGACTGGTTGACGCACCCGGCAAGCCGGGTTGCTGCGGCGTGGGAGTAGGTACTCCAGCGGGCAGGCCGGGGCCGGGAGGTGTTGGGAAATTGGAGCGCGAACTAAAGCCAACCGTGGGACCGCCCGGTGCGGGTGCGCTTTTAGGGGTTTGCGCTGGCAGGTCACGATAGAAGTTACGGAGGTTTCCTTGTACACGCTCCGCCGTTGTCCCCTTCCACCGCTTAAACACATGGCCCGCCACGGGTATACCTATACCGCCCTTATCCGTGGAGGCTTCAGTCCACCTGGAAACCCAAGATTTCCAGCTAGACGCCGGACCCGTTTCAAGCTGGTGCTCCGCTCCGACCCGCTTGATGCTTTTCCATAAGTCCCATTTGTGCTCGATTAGTTTTCCTTGAGCACTCTTTAGTGGGCGCAAATCTTCTCCGGTAGCCTCTTGGACTGCATCGTAGAGTCCGTTGCGCACCACATCTGCCGCCCGGCGGAGAGCGTCTACTTGATTTAGAATTGACTGGCTTCCGGGGGCGCTATCGTATGTCTTTTGCGCTAGTTCGCCTAATTTCCGCCTCATGTTGTCCCACTCGGAGAACGTATGGGGCTTGTCGATTGAGTGGAATATCTCGTTTATGCCGGAAGTATCCTTCCCTAATACCTCCTCTAAGATAGGGTCAGCTGTAAGCTCAACAACGCCATCAATCGTCATGGGCGTGGATTGCAGTTGCGGGTGCCGGTCTACAACTCCCTGGTATTTCTTTTCAATGGCTGTTTCCGCGAGATTGTTCATCGCGTACTGGCCCTTCAGAGATTCAACGGGGTTGGGATTGTCGGTGATAACCTTGCGAACACTGGGATTGTCGGCTGCGGCCCGAGTAAGCCACGGCTCGACTTCCCTTGCCGATGTTTGCGGGTCAGTACCGGAACCGCTCCCGGTTTCCGAGATTGCATTAGCGAGATGCGCTTGCCGTTTCTCTGGCGACAACGGACCCGCCTTAAAATCCTCCACTAATCTTGGCGCGAGCTTCAAGCCATGCAGCATGGCGGCCTGCCCTGCCATTTCGGGAATAAACTCTCCTGGTTGCTGCATCCCTTCTGCGACCTGTTTCAGAGGGTTTGGAATCTGCGCTAGCTGCCTTACGTGCTCCAGCCTTGCCTTATTTTCCGCCGTGGGATTATCTTTGGCTTCTTTCTCGATAACCCTCACATCTCGGTCCATCAAAGGTTGAGGGATAACACTCGCTGCGATGCCTTCTAAGGTCTGGTAGGGGTGGGTGGCGGCATCGGCCAATTCAAACATTCCCACGCCAGCGTTTTGAGCGATATTCTTGAGCGATTCCCCAACACCCTCTCCCTGCTGAAATACCGGGTATTTCATCGTGAATCGGGTTCGCTCAGGGAGTTTTGCCCCCGCTTTCATGCGGTAGTAGTCGCCATACCTGCCGCCGATATTCTGGTCCTTCATGGGGAGGTGCGGGGCTGGCCCGATGGTATCTTGAGTCGCTGGGGTGGCTTCCTCAACAAAACTCTTAGGCGCAGCGTCCTCGACAAAACTCTTAGGGGTTGGCATTATTGCACCTTTGTCATCGTCTTCGGGTCAAAGTCTCCGGCGTCAATAGTTCCCTTTCTTCCATCCGAGAGCTTTACTTTGATTCGCCCTTTGCCGTCCCCCTCCGCTTTCTTTTTAGGGGCTGGGAGCCTACCGCCTGCCGTCGCCCATGGCTGCATGGTTTCCTTCACCACGTCGAGCGCGGCACTAAGCGCCTTGGGATTGGTTTTCATATCTCCAAGTGCTCTTTGCAGGTCGTTGATGGTGTGGATATTGCGCCCGCCGAACACCGCTACGCCATGTTCTGAGCCAAGCAAGGAGGAAATAAGGAACTGCTGTGCGTCGGGGTCTTGAGCGCCCAAAAACATCTGAAGCTGGGTCAACTGTCCAGCGCCCGGCCCGGTAAGTCTTGGGTCTTCGCGGAGGATTCTCTGCATCCGGTCAACCTGCGCGATAGCCGAAGTCGCCAGCATAGAATGGGTCTTGTCCTGCCCGGTTGGAGCACCTACCGTTGGCCCTAAAATCCTCTCCCCACCCCTCAACCTGTTTGCTAGGTCTGCCTTAGTTTGCAACTCCACCGAGCCTTCATCGCTGGTGAACTGGGCCAGATTCCACTGAGCCTGAGCCGCAGCCATCTCGTCGGCGCGAGCCTTAGCCGCAAGCGTAAGGCCCATGCCCGCAGCTTGCAGTTGAGCGTTTTGCTCGTTGGTGAGCGCCGGACCCTGCCCGTTGTCGGCTAGGATTTTCTTGCCCATCAAGTCCACGTACTGAGAAATGGCAGGTGGTGGAGTCGGCGGCTTAACGAACGGCTCGGCCCCCTCCAGAGGTTCCCCGGTAGGTGACACATACTTGCCGTTCTGAACTAAAGCCGGTGTCAGCTTCCCGTATTTAGTTTTCACAAGGAGTTTCTGAGGCTTGCCGGAGGCGGTTCCCTTGGCTCGCTGCTCCGACTGCCACTGGTCGAAGCTGCCCTGGTATCCGCCGTTGACGGCAGACTCGTACTCGGCCTGTTCGTTCTCGTACCGGGTCGGCTGCTTCACCCCCACCACAGCCTCAACCGCTCGCTGAATAACGGCCGGGTCAGTCACGCCCGCCGCCTGGAGCGCGGATTTCACCGCATTGACCTGAGCCACCTTATCGGGAGCTAGTTGTGCGCGAGCGAAATTCGCCTGCTGCTGGTCTGGATTGACGCCGCGAGCCGCGAACTGCGCCATCGCCTCATCCCGCGTCTTTAGCTTGGGGGCTGGCCCCTGTACGGTCTGAGGCGTCCCGGCGCTGATTTGCTCGCCAGTCTCCGGGTTGGTAATGGCTCCGGTCTGCGTAGTTGTGGATGGCGCGGGTCCGGTAAACAGAGCCGGTGCGGGCTGCGCTCCCTGCCCGGTCAGGCGGCGCACGCCGTTCTCTATGAACTGCTTGAACCCGCTGGGGTTTTTAGTTCTGGCGTTCTGGAGGATGGTATTTCGTTCCTCTGGAGTCTGCGCCCCCTCAAGAGCGTTTTGGAGTTGAGCGTGTTCGGCGTTGCGCTTGTCGGCGGCTTGCGCCTGCTCGTTTTGTGCCCATCCGAGAAGTGACTCCATTAGAACCCCCCGCCAGAAAAGAAGTCTTGCACGCCACCAGACCCGCCTGTTGCAAAATCCTCCGCAAGTTCAGAGCCTTTAGTTAGCCCCTGCCCAAGAATAGAGTTCTTCTGGTTCTGCATCCTCTGCTGGGCTTCTTTGTCCTGAAGTTCGTTGGATTGAAGCCCCAAACCCATCTGATTCTCGCCAAGAGCGGCCTCTCCGCTGGCCGCGCCCCCGGTTAACTGTGAAATCATGTTGTCGATGTTCGCCCGCGAGTTGTCCATGTTGGTCTGCCCGCTGGCATTGGTCCCGCCGCTCCGGTTGCCAAACTCGGACGTAGTGGCAAGCTGCTGCTGTCCCTGCTTCTGCATGGTGTCGATTTGCGGCGCTAGGAGTTTGGCTTCCGCTCGCGGGTCGCCGGAAAGCAGTGTCGAGTAGAAGTTGTTGGCATTACTGACGGCACCTTCGCCCACTCCGGTACTAAAACCGGAAATCTGACCGGCCTGGTCGATGTTGCCATTCTCCACAGAGTTGCTGCCGCCGAATAACCCTCCCCAGAAACCCATCGCACACCTCCCTAACAGTTTACAGGACACTTAGAAATAGTCGGCAATCCAGTCTACGTAGGTCGGGTTTACGATTCCAGATGGACCGCTGCCGCCTATCGTCACACCACAAGCAAGTGAAGCGGAAAACCCAACAACGCTTATCGCTCTCGGGTAGCAGGCGAAAACAGCCCCGCCATATCCGTTATCAGGGTCATTTACCGCATTGCAAACCACTCTAGGAATACCCGCAAACGGCACCGGGAACGTGACCAAAAGAGACGTTTTGCTAACTCCGGTAGACGATGGCCCCGCCTGCCCGAACTGATGGACATACCCGTTCCCATAGTTTGCCGCGACCCCGTTAGCATTGGAGGTCATAGTCAACACCCCAGTACCCGCCGTGGAGTTGACGGTTACGACCCCGGTACCACCTAGTGGCGTGATGCTCACATTGGTCCCGGCAACAATCTGCCTTACCCCGCCTGTCGTTTCAACCCCTACCCACCAGTTCGTTCCGTCAAACGCTACTACTACAGTAGAGCCGCCACCTACGGGATAGTTGGCGCTTCCGTTGACTGTACCGCTCATGGGAGTTACAGTCACTGTTCCAGTCCCGATATTGGCAATCCAGCAAAACCAAGGAGGGCCTTGGGTCGTGAGTGTAACCGCGACTGGAAGGGGATATGAAAACACCACCACCGCCCCATAGTCTCCGGTCTGCGTTGAGTAGGACGATGCCCCGCTCTGGTCATTAACCGCCCCTATGGTATTTGTCGTTCCTCCGCCGCCCCCTCCACCGCTCCCGCCAGTGGCGTTGACTGTCTCTAGTATCGTTGTGTTGTTGGTGGTGGAACCGGATGGTTTTTGCGCCAAAAGGCTCATGGCCTGCGTGTGGTTGCCGAGCTTCTGATAGATAAGGGATAGATGCTGGCGCAGCCATGCCGGAGCTTCTGGGTCAATCTTCGGCGCGAAATTAAGGATAGGGCTGCTCACGTGCTACTCCCGTCCGTCTTTCTAAACGGCTTGATTGTCTTGTACCCGGAGGTAGACCCCCATGCTTTGATAGCACATTCCATGTCGGCTCCGTAGCAGGTCCACGCCGACCCGCCCGCGTCAGCCACCCACTCCAGCATTTTGAACTTGGTGCTTGCGCCGCTCACGTTAGCCGGAAGCCACGTAAAGAACTTCGCCGGGGTTCCGCCGCTCGACGGTATGGTGAGCGCAATGGTCACGCCCTGATCAGTGATGAGACTAAGGGAGATAGACGTAGTGGAGGAATAGGCAAAACGCAGCCACGGAATATGCAGCCAGCCATCCAGCCCGTAACTCAGCATCCCGGTGCGCCATGCCACGATTTGCTCAGGTATGCTCGTCCAGTCCGGTTGCCATTCTTTCAGCCAGTTGCCGGAACTAAGCGGGAAACTAAAAACCGCAGCTAGATCTAGGCAGTCGGCCCCGGTAGCTCCAGTGAAGTCAAACAGGTAGTCTGTCTCTCCTGCACTGGTCGCGGTAGTAGATGGCGAAGTTCCGGTAATCTGCGTGGTGTAACGGTTTTTCCAGAACTGCGCTCCAATCCCAATCGCCGCCAGCGCCCGGAGAAACACCCCGCCAATGCGCTTGACGGTACGCGGCGAGCCGCCGTTGATGCAGGGGGTAGCAACTGTAGCCGCGCCTGTTTCCGTTCCGGCAGAGTCCAGCGCCCTTACCGTACCGTCCGTGCACCCGACAAGCGTCTGATTGACCGCTCCCGTGACCCACGCATGGCAGTTCACGGTTGGCGTGTAAGCGTCCACGCTCCAACCTTTAACCTCCTTGTCGTAGACGAGGGTGCGCGGGGTTCCGGTGGTGTCCTGGTAGTTGTAGAACAGGTATCCCGGCGTGAGCGTCATGGTTTGAGCGTTCGGCTTGGTGTCATCTGGAGGGTAAACCGTGTCGCCGCCAATCACCACCGGCTGCGGCAACTGCCCGCTATGCGGAAACAGGTTGTAGATTTGCGTGCTGATTTCCTTTTCAGGACCGCCGCCCAGCGACATAAAGATGCCGTCTTTAGCTCTCCATCCAGTTTCCGCGCCGAGCGCGGCGATTGCGTAGCGCATGTAAAGGCCGCGACTCGATGCCGACTGAACTAAAGTCCACTGGCTACCCAGCGTTCCCGTCACCGCCGCAACCGCGTCGGCGAAGTTGGGGTAGATAAGCCAGAATCGGTCGGTCGAGAACACGGTGCTTAGTTCCGACGTGACCGTTCCGTTCATCAAAGGCTCGTTTGGGCTGGTGACGTAAAGCCGGTTTGTGTCCGGCGCGGAATCGAAGTTGTTGCCCATCGACCAAAGCAGGTCGCCCTGATTATTAGGGTCCAGTCCGAAGTAGAAACTGCCTGCATTATCGGGGGTCGGCCCCCAAATCACAGGGGACGGCTCTGCGGCCAGAGTCGGCACCGTAATAAACCACGGCACATTCGCTGCGGCTGGAGGGAACCCGTAGGACAGAAACCCGGTGTCGCTCTTGGCGGTTGTGACGGCGCATAGTTGCGTTGTCGAACTTGGCCGGCTGTAGAGCGTGTAGGCAATCCCCGCGATATTGATAATATTCCCCGGAAGCCACCGAACATTGAATGTGTCGCCCGTGCCAGCCGTCACGTTAAGTGTGCCGGGTACTGTGGTGGCTGTCACAGTGCATATTCCCTTGCGCGGCAAGTCGATGGACGGAAATGGCTCGTAGTTGGCGAAGCTGAGAATTGGGTTGCCAGCCACCGCCAAGTCGCTTTGTGTATCGCTAAACCCTGTTGACACGTTGGCGGTCGAACCAATGTAGGTAAAATTGTTTAGTCCAGGGTCCATCCGGTAGTAGTCAATGGTGTCCACTTGGGGGTCCAAGGATGGGGTAGCGGTCACGGATGCCGACAGCGTGGTGTAGTAAACAGTGATGGAGAAGTTATTAAAAAAACTCCGGTCGCTCCCGCTTGATTCCTGCGCTGTCACCTGAAAGCCGATGCCAAAAGTGGAGTCGTTGACGATGGCTGGCGTAAGAACGGTTCCCCAGTTGTCGCTATTTCCCCCTTGTGTGGATGTGGTCGAAGATTGCTGGTTGGTGATTCCGGGGGATTTTACCTGTCCCAAAATACTCCCCTGATAGAACAATGCGACCGATGTAATCACTCCAGTACCGGCGTACTGACCGAGCCAGTTTGTAGCCGCTAAAACGCCGTCTACGTTCACGCCGGTTGGTACCGCAATGCCGAAATTTCTGGCTACGATGTAGTCTGTAACGGTTCCCGGCGTCACACTGCCAGTCGTGCGTATCTGCGAGCCGTTTCCCTCGTACTGCGAAGAATTGACGGTGATGTTCGCGTTTATAACGCTGGAAGTAGCCGCGACTTCGCTACCTGAGACACTGGTCTGCGGAATAATTTGAGGCGGAGATTCCGGTGACGGGTTCGACACCGCGCCCGTCACGGATGAACGGTAATCGTATCGGTACGTCACCCAATTTGGGCCTACCGCTCCGATGGTTGCCAACAGTACGCCCGGAGTTCCCCCTTCTGAAACCGGGAAGGATGGGGCGGAAGTATAACCGGAACCGGCGTTTGTAACCGCCGCCGATGTGATTGCCCCACCGGACGATATGACAATCTGTACAGTTGCACCCGTACCGCCGCCGCCAACACTGGGAATTGAGTACGTCCCCGGAGTCTGCCCGCTGCCCGGAGAAACAATGGTGACGCTAATAACCCCCTGTACAGTGGATGCGACGATAGCGGGAGCTACTTGCGGCTCCTTGATGCCCGTCTTGTAGACGGTTCCATTGGAGCGCACCTTGAGCATCCCGGCTACCAATCCATAACCCGACGCGATGTAGGAAGGAATCGAGACGGTTAGCGATGGGTCGCCGACATAGCACCACGGCTGCGGAGACTGAGATGGCCTATAGGGAAGGAAACTAAGAGGATTGCCGCTTAGTCCTGTCGCCCTGCTTGTGCTTTCAACATACATCACCCCTGCCGCGCCGACAATGCGCACGTAGTAGGGAGATGCCGCGTAGGGGTCGTTGAGCCGCGTGAGGGATGTAGCCCCAGAAGGAAGCGGGGACGGTATCAGGTTGTCGCCCAGCGGGGGCCGCGCCGAGATGCGCCCGCCGAGCAGCTTGCGGGTGTTTTGGAGATAGGGATACTGCCCCTCTTTGAGCAGGTCAGGCGATGTGACCGTGACCATCCCTCCGGCGTTTTCAAATATCTGCCTTGGCGCATCTGGCACAGGTGCCCCCCCTTTTTACGAAAGCACTCCGCACCCGTACACAGTGCAAGCCGCCGAGCAGTCGAGGACGTAGTTCTCGGGAAGCAGCCCGTTCTCAAATGGCTGGCCGTTGGGGATATACACCGTCTGTCCCGGCATGATAGCGCAAAACGCGTTGCCAGGATTCGCCGCCGCCGTCTGTCCACGCGGGAGAAGATACGCGATGCCTGTTGCTGCCGTGTTTGTGAGGATGAGTTGGCGCAGAGCTTGACCGGATACGGGTGGGCTTGCCTGAGTGCCGCCAGTCTGCCCCTGCAACGGGCCGCAATTCACTGCGAGCGATACGGTTGTCCCTGCGGCTGTCAACGTGATAAGACCAAGCGGAACAAGGGTATTCCAGCGAGTTTGTGCCATGCGCTACTCCTTCCCGGCGAACCGGGGCTGTTGCTGTTCTTGCCGGTCCACTGGAGGCCGGATCGTTGTACTCAGGATTCCCGACTCACGCAGCCTACTGTTCTGCCGCATCGCCATTCCCGTAAATTCCTGATGCAGCGCCATCGACTGCGCGAACTCCGCTCCCCCGCATTTGAACAGCGCCAAGTGCTGCCCTTCACTCAGGATACAGTCTAAAACATCTCGCGGAACCTGTATTTCGTCGCTATCCGAAACCGGAACCGGGGCGTTGGCGACTAAAACCATGCCGATTGTCGTGATGCTGGTAGCCACCGGGCTAACCGCGAACAAATCTACCCCTCCCACCACCAGTTCAGGAAACGCCCCTGAACGGCTCTGCCATTCGTAATTGAAACGGTCTGCCCCCGCAAGTGGCTGTGTGTCTACCGGGACGTTATCGACAAACCCCTGTAACAGCCAGGGCATGTGCTGCATGAGCTTCAACCCTTCCTCGTACCGCTTGCGGCAGTACGCGGCCCGCTCCAAATCCTTCCCTTCCTGTTCTTTCGAGAGAATATCCGCCATCGCGCCAAACTTGAGAACCCACATCCAGTCGTCCGGCATAAGTAGAGGCGACGGGGTGGCCGGAACAAAGTCAGCCCCGCCCTGCATTTCAAGAACCTGCAAGGTAGATGGGATATTCACCAGCGCATCGACCGCTACCGTCTGAGGCGGCTGGCCGATTACATCCCACCGAAGCGGGTTGGCCTCTGTCTGCTGATATGCAGGTGTGAAGTATTGGAACGTGCGCGAATCGCCACGGTAAAGCGTTACAGGAGAACCTTGTCCTATTACCGGAACCCACCGCACCCGGCGAACATCCAGCACTAAATCGGTCAACTGCGCGGTGGATGTGTTGGGGGTTATTGGCAGAAGGTATTCCGCCATATTACAGGCCGACACCTGAAGAATCTCATTCCGCCTGCGACTTGCCGCTTGCGACAAATCGCTGATTGAGAACTGGTTTGTCCCGCTCCAAGTGCTCCCAGTAGGAGGCTCCAGCAAGTGATATTCAATGAGCGTGTACAGGTCTGAATCGGTGAGCGTCGGATGGCGGGGAGAACCTGAGCCGTTTGCCGCAAACCAGTTGCCGGGAAATGGAGGGCTGAGGTTGAGGGAATAGCTTTCCGCCCAGTACGCGGTCAGAGCGTTCCATACCCGCAAGGACTCAGTGATGTATAGGCCAAGCTCGGCGTCTGTCCAGAAAACCTTGCCTGTATCGCCAAGGCGCAGCGCCAACTCGGTTTTAGTTTGCCCGTAGGTAAGCCACGAGAACGTCGCCACTCAAGCCCTCTTTCTAGCCTGCTTTTTTTGCGCGGCCTTTCGCTGCTTGTTCAGTACAATCGCAATCCGCTGCTTGTTGGCCTTTTTCTTACCGTACTTCTTTTTAGTTCCGGCGTAGGTCTTTCCTGCTCCCAGTTCCCTGAAATTAGCTTCGGTAGCGGCCTGCGTGTCGGATTGGATGAGCGGCATAATAACCCCCACCCTGATTTTACCCCTTAACTGGCATTTCACATTTGACAATTTTCTCACTTGGTCGTATGGTTTTGTCATGGCAGAACTCAGGGTAAAGAAATTGGACGATTCCCTTATGGCGCGGGTGAAGGCGGGAGCCGCTCTCGCGGGCGTAACCATTGCCGAGTTCGTCGCAACGCTTTTGACTGAGGCGCTCAGATACCGCGCCGGAAGGCAGCGCCCACGGGAGCGTGGCTCAATAAGCACAAAGAATATCAACCGAAGTAGTGTCGGCGCTGGAACTACGATGCCAAGGAGAAACATGGAAAAGTGTGACGTGTGTGGAGTGAAGATGCGCGACGAAGGGAACAACTGCATCACCGCGCTTAAGGCAGAGAACGCCACGCTCAGGGCGCAGGTGGAGAGGCTGAGTGCGCCGATAAGTCCCGGCGAAGTGGACAAGCATTTTCACCGTGACGACTGGGGCGTGCCATGTATCTATGCAGAGCGCTTCAACACCATCATCGCCGCACGAGCGGCAGGAGAGGGCAAGTGAGCAAGGCAAGCGCAGTACTGAAGGCTGGCAGTCCAGGTGAGGAGGCGTTCGCGCTCCATTGCCGCGTGGAGCATCTGACGCCGGAGCGCGAGTTTGCATTTCACCCCACGCGCAAGTGGCGCTTCGACTTCTGCTGGCCTGAGCGGAAAATAGCGGTGGAGATTGAGGGCCGTGGAAGGCATCAATCGTTCGGAGGTTTCGAGGCCGACGCGACCAAGTACAACGAAGCTGCGAAATTGGGCTGGCGCGTCTTTCGCTACACGCCAGCGATGGTCATGCGCGGGGATGCAATCAACGACATGCTGGAGGTTTTAAAGTGAGCGTCAAGCCTACCTACCATTGCGACATTTGCGGGGCTGAGCGCAAAGAAGCGAATCACTGGTTTCTCGTTGAAGAGATTCCGAATGGGTGCTTGATGTTGATTCCGTGGGATATTCCGCAGAGTGAAGGCTTCCGCGACCAGACGCAGTTTAAGCATGTATGCGGTGAAACTTGCGCTCATTCGATTGTTGATGCTTGGATGAGCAAGTCGGGAACGCGGTAGAGTCGTGATGCCCACTACGCATCCTAGCCGCCCCGCATGAGAACGAAGCGCAACCGGACCCCCACCGGGCCATTTCTTTTGCTCACAATTGACCACTACCCGCGCCGCGATTGGTGCATCATAGAAGTGGAGCCAACCCCATGTCTGAGGAACTTCACGCGCTCCGAAAGATCGAGCGCCAGCTAGAGGAAATAGACCGCCGCCTTGGACGCATCGAACGCGAATTGCGTCCCCGCAATACCCCCATCACTATTGTTTTCAAGGAGCAAACCATGAACCCCGAAGGCCCTGGCGTTACCCAAGCATGGACCGGCACCCTCTCCCCAGCCGGTTCGCAATTTTCAACCGGCACCAGCTTTACCGCCTTTCCCAGCGACCCAACCGTGACCGCCACTGTTGACGCGACTGGACTTGTCGTCACTATCGTCTATCCGAGCACATTCATTGCGAACCCTGCCAGCCCGTTCAATGTGGTCTACACGGCGTCGGGCATCGTCCCAGCTCCTTCCAGTTCGCCAACGTCGATTACCGCGACTATCACGCCGTCTGCGCCTATTCCGACGCCGACAGGAATCTCGTTTGCGCAAACTGCCTGAGTTGCCTTGGTTCTCCCGCGCACGAAAAATGGCCACCCGGTTTTGCCTCCGAGTGGCCGTTCTGCTCTGGCGATTCCCGCGACCTCACTTTCTTGGAAGGTTGCGGCCTCCGGGGAAAACTAAGGGAATTACGTACTTGATTCCCGATAGCGTCGCCGCTCGCACTGCGGTAGCAAGGAGAACGATATGAAATGCATCAAGATCGAAGAGGGCGGCGAGCGGTTTTGGTATGCCGCTGAAACTCAAGAAGCGGCGATGGCCGAGCATCGCTCCACTTTTGCGGATGAGGACGGCGAGGTTGAAATTAGCGAAGTGCCTGATGCTGAGATGGAAAAGGTAATCATCGACACAACAGACGGCGATGACTATCCAGAGGGGAGTGCTCTTCTCAAGCAGATTTTCCTCGATGCTTGTGAGGGCGGAATTGACGGCGCATTGCCGCTGGCGTCGAGCCTCTACTAAGCACCGTCGTGATCGGGACTCAAGTATATAAGTCCCAAAACTAAACCGGGGTGTTCCAAAGCTCAATTTCTGCCTGCCGCCGCGCCACGAGGCCGAGAGATGGCTTGCCCTGCACATTCACCCATCGCGGCAACTGGTCTGGCACTTGGTCGATGCCGTGACCGAGCAGCGTTCGCAGCGAGCCGAGGCCGAGATTGTAAGCAAAATCAACACAAGCATCGAACTGGTTTTGATTCAGTCCGGTAGCCATATCGTTGAGGAATGGCTCTATCCGCGCTACGTCCTTGCCGAGCAGGTCGAGCCCTTGGTCTTCGGTGATGCCGTCAGGGAATGACTCGCTGGGCAGCAGGTCGTGCCCGTAACCGATAGCCCGGTGGCCCGCGTCGTCGTAGACGGTAGAACTAAAACCCTCATTTTTTGCGATGAACTGGATGCCGCGAACGCTTGTCTGCATGTCTTACCTCAAAAATCGGGGCACCCCGCCAAGCACGGCCCAAGGTTGCGCTCTCAGGAAGAACTTATACCGTTGGAGGCGTGAGCGGTGCCGGGTTGAGTTTGGCCTCAAGCAGTTGCAGGTTTTCGACGGTCACAGGCACACCTGCCGCCGCCGCCCAAGCCGCTACCGCCTTTGCCGCCAAGTCAAGCAGCATTTCCGCTACGCTTGCCGGAACAGCTACGCTTGGAGCAAAAGTCTCGATTTCCTGAAGAATCAGGTCGCCCGCCTGTTGGATTTCCGTGACGGTTGTCGCTACGTCTTGCGATGTGATTGCCATTTACTTGCCCCCTAGCGCCATGAGCGCCTGTACGTCCTTGAGAATGGTTCCGAGATTGGCAAGAGCCGCTTCTACCCCGGCCTGTGCTTGAGCAAGGGCCGTTGGACCCGCGTTCATAGCCTTCGCTGTCTCGTAGACAATCATCGCGTCAGCCGCCGTCTTCCAGATGGCTTTGGCATCGGAAATGGACGTGTAAGCCGCCTTGGTGTGCGGGATGCAAGCGACGGTAGGCACGGCAGGGCAAGCGCCGTTTGGCAGCGTTGCCGATACCTCATAAGCCGTCTGCGCGTTGTTGAGCGTGGTCTGCGCCGTAGCAAGCGCCTGATAGGTGGTTTGCTCCCAATTACTGCAAGCCGAGAGCGTGAGCGTCAAGGCTGCAAGAATGATTAGCTTTCGCATTTCGTACCTCTTACTTCTGCGTTGTGGCCGCGTCCACCTGTGCCGCCGTGGGCGCGTCCGGTTTGGATTGAATTTCCCGCGCACGCGCCAAAACCCCGGCATCGGACCCGGAATGAGCGTAATTGCGCCAGAGCGCCACTCCAGCGGCAATGTCGGCGCACAGGATGCCGAGCTTGGAGACAACCACCGGGAACCCGGTAAAGAGCGTCCCGATGTAGTCGCGCAACTGCGGCGAGGAGTTGTAAGCCACAGCGAAGGCGATGATGAAGCCGCCTACCGTGTGGGTGGTGATGTTCTTGGATTTGAGCCAAGCCAGAATCGTTTGCATGGTTACTCTCTTTCTCTGAACTGGTCTACAACGTGCTCCAGCCGGATTACATCGTCGCGCCAAACCTTTGCTTGTTTCTGCGCAAGTTCCGGCTCGTCTGAAACTGGCGGCGGCGCTTCCACGCATGGGTCCGGTGGCTTGGTTGGGGGTTGGCCTGGGGGCGGCGGTCCTGGTTTGGGGTTCGGGTTCGGAACTGTTCCCATGATGGTTTCTCCTCACGGTGCTGTCGGGTACGCCCCGGCATCCTGACTCGATGCTACTACCGGAGCAGACGACTTGAATATATTTTCCGGCCTTACTTCAGAATGTTTTGCCAGATAAATCGTCGCCGCCAGAGCCGCTCCCGCAATTGCTATCCCAGCCAAGGCGACAAAGAACGATGCTAGACCAACCCAAAAGTTTTTCTTGGAAATCTTATTACTGATGACGGCGTTATCGGCGGCTACCTGAACATAATGGTTATCGAGAGCCTCTTTGATTGCCTTTTCGCTTTTTCTTAGGTTCTCGGCGCGTTCTTCCTCGCGTGCCCTGTGATCCACAAAGAAATCACGCGCCTCCTTTTGGAAGGCCGCTGCTTCACGCAGGAACCCGGCATTGCCGTTTCCTCTTAAATCGTGAACAAGGTCGTCAAGAATTTTCTCCTGCACCCTCATTTCGCCTCGTAGCGTCACGAGTGCCACGCATTCCTGCTGGCACTGCGGATCGTACTCACGCTCTCTTCCTTGTGGCATTCAATCCCTCTGGCCCTCGTAATCTGTCAACCCCGCTCCCTCCATTACTGAAATTTCAGCGGGTACTGCATTGTCCTACGCTCCCGCCCAGTACTACTAATTACCACCCCGTCACCCTGCACAACCCAGTCTGCGTAGCTCCCATGCTTGATGGCAGCGTGAGTGTCGCCCCGCTGATGGTGACGCCAGTGCAAGTCCCTCCGACCGTTTCCACGTACCCCACCGTCGCAAAACTAGATGGCAGCGTGACCGTCTGCGCCGTGGCTGTCGCATTCTCGTAGCCATTCAGGTAGACCAGCGCCTCTTTCTGCGCGGTCCCCTGAAAGGTTTCCGTGGCCTGATAGGTGCCTGCTGTCGTTCCCGCCACCGCCAAATTCAGAACGCTTGGATTGAATGATGCTCCGGTGAATCCGCTATTCGTCTGGTCAACTGAGTTGGCAACAGTCAGCCCTGACCCGGTAGCCGGGCATGTGGTCTGCCCCTGTCCCACGCTCACGGCATAGTACGTGCCGCTGATGAGCAAGTAGTAGACCGCATTGTAACCACTCGGTACTGTTGTGCTTGGGTAGTACCCAATCTGATTCGTACTTCCGCTTGCGGGATTATATGAGAATGTCGAAGTGTGAATCGGCCCAGCATGAGCCGCATTCGACCCCCACGCAGTAGACAGCAGCGCGGTGCCAAAGGTGTAAGTGGTTCCGTTTGCGCAGTTGCCCCCTGTGGAACTTGCAATGTACGCGGCGGTAGAAAAGGACGGCGTTGAAGTCGTTCCCAATGTCACGCCAGCTGTGGGCGTGAGGGTCAGGATATTCAAGGTCTTGAGCGTCACCGTGTTGAACGCGGCATCCGGTGCACGATATTGCTGCACCAGATTGGCGAGCTTCCCGTTATACGTTGAGTAGTTCGTTCCGCTCGTGTCCGTCCAGGTGCATGTGGCAGAGTTCCACGTTCCCGTGGATGGCAGCACAAAGCTCGTCCCCGCTGTTCCATAGGCGTTGGGAGCATTCCCGGCCACCACAATCCAGTCGCCAGCCTGCACCGAAACCTGCGAGCAGTTCAAATTCTCCCCGCCGATCACGAAAGGATTCTGCCTGCCCTGCAAACTGAGCACAAGGTTGTTCGTGCTCGATGTCCCCACTGTCATGTTGTAGACCCCGGAAAGGGGCCACGTCATCGGATGCGCCAGAAACTTTGCACCCTGAGCGGCATCCACAAAATAGGAAGCCATCACCATCACGCGACCAGCAGCGCAGGTCATGGCAGGCTGCGTACCAGAGAGCGAATATTGCACCACTCCAGACGAACTGTAGGTGCCGCCGCTTAACGTAGCTGGTTGCCACGAACCGCAGTCGGAATGGTAAAGCTGGTCGCCAGTCTGCACATCGCCAGAGAACACTGCGCTGGTCGGCGTGGGTAGTCCCAGGCGGATGAAATTAGTGCCTATCCCCTGCATGGAGCCGATTGCTGTTGGATAAAAGAGCGCCGGGTCGAGCGCCGACTTCGCGTAGAACGCGCCGCTGTTGATTGAGTTCGCGTTGATTCTCGCCTGCGCTGCCGCTCCCACATCAAACGATAGGTCAAACGACGGTCGCTTTGCCGCGTAAAGCCCTGTATCATACTGCGTTTCCAGAGGGTCAGATTCAGCGGCCTTTAGCGGCACGGTGAAGTAACTTGAAACCTGCGCCAAGTCACGCCCAGCCATGATGCTGTATCCCGATGCGGGGTGCAGTTCGTTCGCCATCGCCCCTACTGGGTTGCTCACAGCGCGCCCGATGGCGCTCAGAGTGTCCACGACCTGCACGTTGCCCGGATAGGTTGCCTGTACTTGATAGGGAATCTCCAGCTTCCAGTTGGTATATTGCTGGTCGGCGGTCAGTTCCGTGGCAATTACCTGCGTACTTGCCGCATGGGCAAAGGCACTCGTAAAGCTGATGTTGCAGGTTTGGAACCCGTTGAGGCCCGACGCGCCCGTAGGCACCACCGAGGTCAGGTTCACAACCTCGCGCACGCCTGAGCCGGATGTGTCGAGCACCACCTGAATCAAACTTCCATTCCTGCGCAGATAGCCGTTCGGGTCAACCAGCGTTGGAATAGCATCGCCGGGACCGCCCCACACTTCGGGAATGCAGGGGTTGATGGTGACCGTGTTCGCCCCTGCCGAGATTGAGCCACTGGTAATGGTGGCCGGGGTAGCAAACTGTGACCCGGTAGTTCCGTAGGGGAACACATACTGCGTTGTCCCGGTAATCTGCGTTGGTGGAGCGTACACGCCTCCAGAGCCAGTATTTGTTCCGCCTGAGCAGGGAGCCGTCGCCACGCCGGTAGTAGTTGTGTTGCAAGCATTCGGATTGCCCGTCGTCACGATGAGCGGATAAGCTTTCATGGTTGTAGTGCTTCCCCCTGGAGGAGTCACTGCGATGCCCTGCATCGCCGTCAGCACTCCAGCGAGGTCAGACTCGAATCCGGCAATCGGCACCTGCGCCAGTCGGGTAGAATTGGTCATAATCCCAGCATCGACCATGATAGTAATCGGAACTTGCCCCGCTGCCACTGCTGCCTGCGCCCAACTCTGATAGGGCGCAAATCCGTAATTGCCGCTCGATGCATACCATGCATCGAGAGTCCCGCCGTTAATCCCAAACTTGACCACACTGCGAGTGAGAGTCACCGCGCCGGCAGTTATAGATTCAGGGGGACACGCCAATGCGCTGCCCGCCGTCGCAAAAGTAATCGTCGTTGAAGTAGCAGCGGTGACAACATAGGAATCGAACAGGCATCCGCCGTCAACCCCTCCCTGTCCGCCAGCCACCGTGAACCTGTCATTCACAGCAAAGTATGAATCGCTGTTGGGAACGGTGAGAGTCACGTTGTTGCTTGAGTCAACGGAAATCTGAGTCGAGGTCACGCACCTGTGGCCCTGCATGTAAGCAGGCGCAAAAAGCGTTCCCCCACTGATTTCGCTGCACAGTTCGCCGGCAAACGCAGTGTCATTCGAGACGAGCGAGTTTCCAAGCAGCGCAATCACCTGTACCGGCATCGGCCTGCCACTCGAAGAACTCAGGAATGGACTGGGCATGTTGCTCTTTACAGAGGCCGTGCTGCCGCTCCCCGAATTAGGCGAAATCCCCCACATCTGCACCAATGGTAGAGTTGTGCTCACAGTCGTTCCGTTACCATCCGCGAACGTCCACGAGCCTGTCGTCGCCACCACCACGCCAACCGTGACACCACTGGAGCAGAGGCCAGTTCCACCGGAATCTGTTACCTTTCCCGCCGTAGACCCGGCACAGACCGTATCGCCTAACGTCACAGCAGCGGATGCGGTGATTGGCGTAATGCTTGGAGGAATGTGAACCTGCACTGCCGACCCCGTATGCATATCCGTCACGCCCAGAATCGAAGTCGGATTCGCCCCGCAATCGTCGGCCATCTGTTGATTCGTAGTATCAAGGCATTGCAGCGACCATTGCGTATGACTCCCGGTGCCCTGCTTGTACGCTTGGCCGATGATGGTCACGCCTTGCTGCCCACCACCGCTACTGTACCCCGGCGTAATCTCTACACTGCCCGACTGAGATGCCGAATGCGTTGAAGCATTGCTGCCCCCGGTAACCAGCGCTCCACCAGCCGCCGCAGACGAGAGCAAGCCAGTTCCGGTTTGGTTGGCTCCGCGCAGCACTACGTAGCCCATCGCGGCGTTGCTCGATGCGTCTTGCCCCCCGGCATATGTATCCGGCGTTGTGGCACTGACAGAGGAGCGCAGGATATTGCTTCCGCTGGTATTGGCGAAATCGGGAAATCCGGCAGCAGCTTGGCAGTTTCCGCTACCCGGAGAATAGAAATTATTAGCCGTGCTGCATCCGGTCAATGTCGCTAGGTATGCCGCTACCGCTACTCCTATCTGCGATGAGGTTGAGATGGTCCATGCGGAAGCTCCGTTTGCATAAGGAATACCTGTCAGCGTCCCCGCTGCGCCGGTGCCGCCTTGCGCGGCAGCACACGGACTGCCCAACCCGCATCCTGCCGTTATAGCTTGCGCCGGGTAAAGCCCGGTGATGGTCACTGGCGAGGAATAGGTGTTCGGGCTCACGCCGCCACTGAGCATCACATCGTAGCCCTGATTGATGGCCGCGTTAATTGGCGGGATGGAGCCATTCGTGTTGGCTGTAAACGGGCTTTGCGGGGTTGTTATCGCCAGCGTTGTTGTGCCGGTAAGATAAACAGTCACGGTGCATTGAGGGATGATGCCTTGCTGGTAGTTGGTAGACATTATCCCCGAAACATTGGCCTGAGTTCCAGGAAGCACGCAGGCGCTAACCGGTAATACTCCCGTTTGACTAAAAGCAGACATGGAAAAAACTAAAAAACTAAAAGCTGAAAGGATTTTTTTCATACTCCCACCTGAGCCCTCACTCCGCCAGTAGACGGGTCGAACGTTACCGGGGCTGGACCTCCCCGGAATCTGTGCATGGTTGTCAGGAAAATGTCGCACTTGTCTCGATCCTGAAGCCGCGCTTGCTTTAGTTCGTAAGCGTAGGTTTTGTTGGCCTCGCCAAGAAGAAAGCGGTAATCCGCCCCAGCCCCGCGTGGGCTTGCTGCGTCTTTGTTAGCCTCTGCCTGCTCGTAGCACCGCGCCCGCGCCCGCGCCTTTACTAGCGACTCAGGGATGCCATCGGGCAGGGTATCGGTCATGTTTACAAGATCAGGCCCGAAATGCAAATACCAAGCCTGATAAAGAAACTGGTTCTGCGGCCCAGGCCACAACTCGTACCGCTCCCAGCCCGCTGTAGACGAATTTGCGCGAGTATCGGTTCCGAGCGCTAAAAGCCTGTCGGGGTTGGAGAAGATTTGCCGCTGCGGGTCGGTCAGGCCGACTTCGCGCCGGTCGCCGCGCACAAACAGCCAGCCAGAGTTTGCAATGTCATACACGCTCAACCAGCGCCGAAATCCCTTAGTTGGAGCCACAATGTACGGCTGGTAAATCAGGTATTCCTGTTGGATGACCGGAGCCGTGAAGGAGGTAAGAGGGTCCGTAAATGGGCGATTTAGCGTCAGCGTGTTCACGCCGTCGAACGCCACTATGTCGTACATGGTTCCAGCCCCGGAGAGTCCACCGGAACGAAACTGCCGTTGCGTGATGAGTGACCCGTAGATGGACGTGGTGAGCCACGCCGCAGCCGCGTTTGCATCACCAACGACAGACGCCGATCCGAATTTCAGGGTGACGGTTCCCGTCTGGAGCGCACCGGGGACGGTAAATCCAGTTTCTCCAAACTGAAAGCTCCACCCACCCATGCGGCGAACATCGGCCCAGGCTTCTTGAGCTAAGGTCTTGGCAAAAGCCGCGTCGATGCCCGCTACCGACCCTTGCAACTCTCCGACGATATCAGCGAGCATTTTGCCTCCAAAGAAAACGCGCCACCCGTTGCCGAGCGGCGCGTGATTAGCCCCGCAAAGGACCGTTTATCCGCCGATTGCCAGCAACCGGATTGTCTCGCCGCTGAGATTGGTTCCCGAAGCAACTTCCCCGCCGTTCACGATGCCTGCTGTGGCGGTAAGAGTCGGCGGTGTTCCGCCTGTCGCCGCCGTAACCGTAGGAGCCGCGAAATACCCGGTGCCGGGAGAGGTAATCGAGATGCTTGTCACCGCGCTTGCGGTTACGGTAATCGTTCCCGCAGCGCCGCTTCCGCCTGTGTTGGTGTTGGTGAATGTCAGGGGATAAGTTCCCGCCGTCATGCCGCTGCCGCCAGAAGAAGTGACGCTGCTGACGCCCTGAGAACTGGCGCGGTAGTTCCAGCGCAGCTTGATTGAGTTGCGAACTCCGGTCCCGCCGTAAAGCACTTGAATGGTGTATGTGCCGCTCGCGCTCACACCCGCCTCGACGTGGTAAAAGCCCGCCAAGCCGAGAACGTTGGGACCACCATTCGCGCTCTGACTTAGCGACTCGCCGCCGATAACGTAGGAGGAGGGTCCGGTGTGGTCGAGAATGATGGCGCGGGTTCGGCCACCCCACGGCTCCACGCCTGCAATTGCTGTGTTTGCCATATTTCTCCCTTACACGATACCGAATGGGAACGCGACACGGGCGCGAGCCAAGTTTGTTGCTGTCGCCGTTCCAGCGTGAGTTTCAGCGATTCCGCCAGCGTTGGTCAGCGTCAGAGTTGTGGTGGTGCTTGCCGTAGCCAAGAAGCCTTGCGCTCCCACGTAAGCCGAATTGTTGGTTGCGTTGGTGAACCCGGCAACGACGAAATACAAGCCTGCAAAGGCGTTGGACCCGCCGCCTGTTATAGTCCCGGTGTACACCGTCGAACCGCCCGAAGCTGCGGCAGCAGCCGACAGAACAAGGGCGGCGGCGGGGGTGACGATTACGTTTTCCGCTACGCCGACAAGGTTCTGGATGTTCGCCAAACTGAGGGCGGTAGTGGCCGACAGCACCGTGCCGGGGGTTTGCGAAAGAAGACCCTGGCCGACAACGGTGGTCTGTGAAGCCGCGAGTAGGATGCTGGCATCGCCGGACACCTGGACGATGGTGTAGTAACCCGCCGTCACCGAGTTGAGGAACACGACCGGGTTAACGCCAAGCAATCCAGCAGTTGCTGCCGTTGCTCCGTCCGTCACTACGCAGGAGTACGGAACGCTGGCGTTTTCTTGGGCGCTGGTGGTCGGAATGGCGGTCATCGCGCCGATTGCGCCCTGCTTGATGTTCGCCACAACTGCCGATGCTGAAACCTGCACAACGGCGTACCAGCCTTCATGGCAGGTCAGGAGCGGCGCGGCATTGACGGACACCTGCGAAAGCTGGTTCGCCTGCGCTTCGGACAAGAAAAACACGTTGCCCGGAAACGCCCCGGTTGGAATCGGAAGGCCGGTTACGACTTCCGCCGCCAGAGTCGGAGAAGGCGAGTTGACGCCGACCAGCGAAGTCGGGATGTAGCTCGTGAATTGGATTCCCTTCGACATTTTAGTACCCTTCTGCGGCCCCTGTTTTTCAAGGGCCGCTAACTAAAGCGTTGGGGCTATCAAGAACTAAAACCGTAGCCCAGCCTATTTTTTCTGGGCATGGTAAAGTTCATGCCGAGAGCGAAGTTGACGATGTACGAATCCAGCGAGTTGCTGTTGTACACCTGATTCTTGCGCACGCCAAAGAAAAACTCCGGTGAGGTCGTGGGCCAATACTCGATGCTGGACCCGGCATAGATGAACAGCGGCTCGCCCACTGAAATCTGCGTGCTGGCCGGGATGCCGGAATACGCCGTGCAGGTCGCGGGCGATGTGAAGCTGTAAGGTCCGTTTCCGTCTGTGCGAGTTCCCGCTGTATCGGTCGCGTTGCTGGTTGCCGAGATGTTCGGCGGCAGCGTTGCGGCCCATGCGCGACCCGGAGCCAAGCCGGACTCGTAGAACATGCAACCCATGAATCCGATGCCGGTGAAGTCGGGGCAGGTGTCCTCCACCTTCCACTCGACCAGCCGTTGCTGGCGCTGGAGGGCCGAGGCCATGTAAGAGATACCCTCAACCGAGGAGATGCCGATAAAGTTATCTGCGCCATACCGCTTGACGCTGCGGATATGCAGGATTAACCTTTCGACTGAAAACGATGCGCAAGACCCGTCAGGGTTGCCGTACCACATCGGCGTCGAGTTGAGCGTGTTGGTTGCCGCGCCGTTTCTCGCCTGATTGCCGTAGGTGGTGTAGACGTTGCCGTACCAGCCGGGATCGAAGCCGTTATTCATGGCTTCGTCGTCGCCGTTGATGCGCTCGGAGCCGTCGTCGGTGATGTAACCGGCAACCGGCGACTGGCCGTGATGGAACGAGTCGGTGCCTACGTCTGTATTGATTGCCCGGATGTGCTCCTGAGCGTACAGGTCCATCAGGTCCACGCGCTTGTTTGCGCCCCGGTTGTTGACTTCCAGCGAGAAAGTCTCCAGCATGTCCCAGGTCGAGTAGTTGCGGATATTGAACGCGAGGTTCGCAATCTGCTGGCGGTGAACGATGTTCTGCGTAGTGCCCGGAGCCGCCGCCCCACCCATCGGGCGGTTGATGATGGTGGCGTACCGCTTGAGGATGCCGCCGTCGAATGGGTCAACTGCGCCGATAGTGCGCATCCATTCCAGCTTCGGGTCGTCAATGAAGAAGTTGTCAATGGCAACCCCCATTACAAGGTCGTCAAGCGTGCTGGCTTGAATGTCATTGCCATATGTTGGGTCAGCCATTGCGTATTCTCCTTACTGCAAGGTTGTGTTTTCAAAACGCTTTAGTCGGTCGGCACGGTTCGCCTTCCGACCCTCCACTGTTTTCCAGGCATCAGTCTTGAAGCCCGGAGAATCCTTCAACTTGTCGAACTTGGACGGCATCGGAACGCTTAGGTTAGAGTTCGACCCGTACTTGGCCGCAAGCTCCGTTTCCTTCGCCTTCAGCTTTTCGTTTACGATGGCGTCGATGCGTTCCTGTTCGGCCTTTTGCGACTTCTCGCCACGTTTGGCGTCGAACTGATATTTGGTGCGCGCATATTCACGGAAGGGCTTGCCGGACTTCTGCGCTTCCGCGAAGTCTTCTTCCGCTTTGAGATAAGGAGTGCCGTACAGGTCGGCGTATTCATTGGAGAGGGTGATGAGCGAAACCAAGTCAGGGGCGGTGGACCGCGCCATCTTGGTCATATCTTCGCGGGTCACATACTCCGGGGCGGATTTAACCGGGTCGCTATGCCCTTCGTACATCTCCTTGGGTACATCGTACCCCTGGTCGGCAAGAGACTTGTTGTACGCCTTTACGCGGGCCGCGTCTGCTTCCGCTGCGGCTGCTCTGCGCTCGGCGGCGGTGAGTCGCTGTACCGAACCTTGAAGCTCTTGGGTTTTTTGCTCCCAAAACTGGGCGGTTTCCGCTTTTTCAGCCTCAGCTTTGGTTAGGGCTGTGTGGCCCTCTTCATACCGGGCGAGAGCCTTGCTCATTACCGCTGCCTGTTTTGGGTTGCCAATGACGGCTTGGACTTCTTCCGGCGTCAGACCTTGCTCCGCGAGAAACTGCTCGATTGTCATAATTTCCTCATCGTCAGATTTGCGGAGTAGCCTGCTGGGTTTGCGCACGCTGCTGAATCATTTTCATGGTCGCCATGCGCACCTGATTCTGCACTTCCCGCATCATCGGAGCCGTTTCGGGGCTTTCCGAGGAAATCGCCTGCGCATCCATTGCCAAACGAGCCAACTTCTGCGCGACCCCGCCCATCGGTGAGCCGGATGGCCCTGCCGTGGGTGGAGGCGGTGTCCCCGCTGAAGGACCGGGTTGAGGTCCACCAGCGGGAGGCATCGGCAATGTAGCGGGGGAGGCCACGAGCGATTAGCCCTTCTTCCGGCGAACGCTCTTGCGGCCATGATGCTTGGTGGTCAGGGTCTTGCCCATGAGATGCTCAGGGACAATCTTCGTGCCGCGATGCTTGCGGCTCGCGTGCTTGGCGCTTTTCTTGCCAACTCTGCGTTTTCCAGCCATGATTTCCTTCTCCTTGGTTCAGGATCGGAAGCCCTTCGTGGAATTTGCCTGTCGGCAACCCTTACAGGATTTCTCCGTCACAACAATCTAACCACATAAACCCTTTAGTCGCATCGAGAATTTTAGATTGCGACTAAAAATTTAGTCCATCTTGCCGTTATTCACGGTTTCCCCGCGATGCAGCTTTTCCTTTTCCTTGAACACTATTGCCGCAACCCCTCCGTTTCCAGGCAGAGATACTACAAGCTCGCCCGGAACGCGCTGCGCCTTGACGAACGCCAGAACTTCGGCCACGTCTGACTTGGGAGGAAACTCGTTGATTACCCGCAACTGCACTTTCTTGCTAAACATGACGACCTTTCTAGCCTGACGTTGAGGTAGTAATTCTAGGCCCTTCCGCCGACCCTTTGGTTTTGGCTGCTGGGGGCTTGTTGCCGCTCGGTGGCCTTCCGCCAGAACCCTTTGGCCCGCCCCCCGGACCTGCCCCGCTGGGCTGCTGCGACCCTTGCGGCTCAAGACTTGCACCCTCCTGCTTCATCTTGGCCGCAAACTCAAGCTCCTGCTGCTTAAACTGCTTCCACTTCGGAAAATCACTGGTTTCCCAGTTCTCGATGCCATAGACTTTTGCCACCCGCGCCGGGTCGAGCGGGAACCCTGCCCGCCATCCCTGGAGCAGGAGGAGTTTCTGTTGCGTCTGCGGTATGCCGTGCAGGTATCCGGGGACCGGAGTAAGCCTTAGCTGGCGGGCAAAGTTTTTAGCCCTTTCCATGCGACTAAAAGCTGAAGCGCCTTCCGCGTCTTCACCGGGCATATGCGACGGGACCACGCTGGCCGGGTCAAAGTCGAAAGTCTCAGGCGTCACGCCGTCCGGCCCCACATAGCTCATCACCCGCGCCGTGTCGAAGAATTGCAGGACTTGATACTTCTGCATCTCCAGCACGTCGGCCATCGGGGACTCCATACCCGCCGAAATGTCGCGCACGATAGGCCCAGCCATCCTCAAAAGGTCGTCGGCTCCCTCCTGCCCGGTGCTCATCTTGGCTTTGGCGAGCGCGGAAAGCTGGTTGACGCCCATGTAGTAGTCCTGGCCTTCCGCGAGATACTTGACCCACTCAAACGGCTCGTTGCCCACCTTCATCATTTCAGCCGGAAGGATGGTTGACAGCACCTTGTCTACATCGCCATCCACGCCAAGACGCTTGCGCATCTCCCAGGGGTCGAGTTCTTCGGCGGTTCCAGGGTTGATAACCGTCTGGTCGTACTTCATCGCCGGGTCCATCTGCGCCCGGATTTTCATATCAATGGCCCGCTCGGTGAACTGCCGCGCCCGCTCTAAATCGAACACGTCACGGAAGATGCTCAGACCCATCGGCTCTGTCACCCAGTCGTCAGAGCAAAAACGCGGCGGCAGCATACCGTGCCAGTCCCATGCGGGGCCGTCATAAACCGGCTCGTCCACCCCGGAAGCGGTGATTATGAGCCGCATGTTGGGGTAAAGCCGCGCATCGTCAATGGTCGCCGGACGCATGTACCGCTTGCCGGAACGAACATCGTTGGCGGGGATATCGGAGCCGAGAGGCGGAACCACGTAGGACCATGAAGCTCCGGCATCCCCCATCGGAATAGGCAAATCCGATTCGTTGAAGGACATATCCCGAATCAGGGAATAGCGAACCTCGCAAAGCTGCTCGCAGAACGGGATGGACTTGTCGGAGCCACGAAGGGAATTGATGAACGACATTCGCGCCGTGACCGCGCCAGACTTCATGCGCCGCTTAGTCACCGCCCTTAGTTTGTCCTGAAACTGCGGGAACATGGCGTGGGCTTTGGGGACCGAAACCATCTTAATCATGGTCGCCGCGTATGTTTCCTGCCAGTTGCGTTCATCCACCATGAACGGCACCACGTCACGCGGGCCGAAATCATCGAAGCAGATGCCGGTCGAAGTCGGGTCTACCAGTTTGCGGCGGCGGAAGATGGGCCACAGGTAGCCGGTTCCGCCCGCCGTTGACCACTGGGTAAGCCGCCTGACCGAATAAGGAGCGCGAGCCTCGTACCAGCAGGCGCGAGCCAGCTTGGAAAACATGCCAAGCTCGCCAGCATATGCCTTGTTGTCGGAAAGCCACACATCTTCGGGGTAGCGCACGTCAGAAATCGACGCCACCATCTCCCGGCCAATGCGCTTCAACCTGTTACTGGTCAGGTCGCTGCGGTTTTCGTCGGCCTTGGCAAGCTCCTTGCCCCGGATAATGTCTTCGGCGCGGGTCAGGTCAGACCAAAACGGCTGCTGCTCCAGCCAGCCCTCTCCGTCGCTCACCACATCCTCAATCCACCCCCAGCGTTTCTTGCCGGATTCCAGCCTTGAAGGTGGTTGCCAACGCCTCGTATCGCTTTCCCTAGCCATTGGCTATCCCCTGCCTTTTCTGGCCGATGTGGGCCAACTTGGATGTGGATTGTTCCTTGACCTCAATCGAAAGAGCCGTGTTTCTTGCCAGCGGGTCGAACTCGGAGGCGATAACGGCGTACAGCATATTTTCAGCTTTCTCGGCTCGCTGAAGTATGCGCTTGTTCATCTCGGCGTCGTTCTTGCTGTACTGCTGTCCCTGCCTTAGTTTGCAGCGGAATTTTAGTTGCTCGATGGCGAACCGCTCCCGCAAGTGCTGTTCGACTTTCATCTGCTTTTTCTTCTCAAACATCTGCCGAGAAATGACCAGTGACACCTTTTCAATCTCCCTGGCTCCGACAGCCTCAAAACGCCTCCAGTACCGCTCGTCAAGGCCGCATTGCCGGGGAGTCACGCGGGAGTCCGGGGCGGGCATGATTTCACCCCGTTGGTTGACGAAGTAGCAGAAAACATTATCCTTCGACGCGCTCGATGAGTTTGTCTTGAGAATCAGGTTGGGCAGTCCTAGCGGTTGGCTATCTGCCGCGCCATGACTCTTTCGCTTGTCTTGTACATCGAATCCCACAATTTTCCTCCCGGCAACTCAATTATGTGGCCTGATTGCCCGAAATCTATCAGAATTTCGCTCTCTTTTGGGCTTTCGTACCTGATTTTCGCCCTTTCCACCATACAATCCGCCTGATGGAGCGTCCAATATGACCCAGCAGCACCAAAAACCCGGTCGTCGTGCCCTCCTGATTCGTGGTCTACGCGGGTCTTGCCGGAGGCCATAGTTTTCTGCTCCAAAGCGCCTAGTTCGGCGGCGAGCCATTTGGACTTGACTTGATACCATCCGCCGTCTATGGCGTACTGGAAGGCGGAAAGCAGCAAGGGGCGGCTCCACTCGTTCGTGTACCAGCCGATACGCCCGTGCTTGGAGACTTTCTCATCGAACGTCTTGCGGTCGAACCCCTGCCCCCACTCGTGCCAGCGCCTTAATCCCACTTGCCGCGCCATATGGTAGGGCAAGTCGCCAAACTTGCGCTTCATTTCAATCCACATCTTCGGGTGCGGGCGCTGCATCCCGCATGGGGAGTACAGGGAAGCGAGCGCCGCCATGTAGACGTAAATCTCGGCGGTGGGAATGGAGTCGGACGCAAACTCGGCCACCTGCACGTCCGGCTCCGCATCGGTTCCATGCCGGGTGACTTCAAGAACAGTCCTGTCGCCGCCTACTCCGGTCCCGGTATCGCACCCGATGGAGTAGTCGAAGCCATCTTCCCGCTCCTTCCAGATAAGGAACTTCTCCAGCGGGTCAAAGCTGGCTTCAGGCTCAGGAAGCAGGGGAACGAACATCCAGTCGAGTTTAGTTTCCTTGCGGGTAATCCATCTGGTTTTTAGTCTTGGCGGCGCGTCTGCCCCGTACCAGACTTTCCCCTCTTCCGGCTCTCTCCGGCTGGGAATATCGTCGCCCACCAGCGCGTAAACCGGGGTGTTCTCCAGCTTTTCCACTGTCCGGTTGACGACTTCGATAGTTTCCTGCCCATAAACCTTGTCGTTCTCTCCCAGCAACGCCTCGTAATCGTCGCTCGGCATCTGGCGATACCAGGACTTCTCCACCCGCCGCCGTTTGTGGTCTTCGTGATTGAACTCCCAAAACCACTTCTGCGTCATGGGCATCGACCACTCAGCGCCCATGATTTTAGAAAGCATCGGCGTAGACCGGACGTAAGCCTCGGCGCGGCGAACGTGCGCCTCGGTGTCGTCGTTGGGATGAAAGCTCTCCGGCATGGGGAATTTCTTGAGCCACGCATCGCCCGGATAGAGTTCCGGGGTGGTGTGCCACGGAAGGAATACCGGAAGAAACTTGGCCCTGCCCGCCCAGTACCCGTCACGGTTGGCGATCCATTGCTCTTTCCACCACCACGCGGAGCGGTGCGAAGCATCTCCGGTGGACTCCAGCAGCACGACAAGCTCCGGCCCCTCATGGAGCGCCTTGAATAGCCCCTCGTCCAACTGGGATACCGGGTCGGTGAACTGGGAAACCTCGGAAAGATGAACAAAGGTGGGAGTTGCGCCCTGCCCCATGCCGCCGCGCATCGACCCCGGCTGCACCATAATCAGCGAGCCGATGCGGGAGAACTCCAGCAAGGCGCGGTCAGAAGCTACCTTGGAGCGAGTCTGCGTCGGGGGGAGCCATGAGGGTAGCTGGTCGAGCGCCAGAGTCATCATGCCCAGCATGATTTGCGTCTTCTGGCCGTCTGCGGAGCCAATCTGAGCCGCCACGCCGGGGATGAATTGGCTCTCCCATGTGGCGATGCCTTCCGCGATGGTTGAAATTCCAAGCTGCCGCGCCTTGAGGATTTGCAGCATCTTGGAAACACCCTTGCGGTCCAGTTCGCAGAGCATTTGCCAGAGAATCCACTGGCCCTGGCGGAAACTAAAACGGTGAATCTTGTTCTTGGACTTAATCCAGTAGTAGCGGGTCAGGAAGTAGTAGCAGGAGGCCATGCACATAGCCCGCTCGTTGGCGATGAACCGCTCCTCGGACTTGGATAGGCCGCGAGTCTGGAAAATCACCCCTTTAGGGTCTATTTCAAAGACCTTCTCCATGCGCTTCTGGAAAGCGTCTACTTCTTCAATGGAGTGCTCGACGGGCTTCCATCCCATCTCGGCGCGGAATCGTTCCAGCTTTTCCTCAATGATTTCCGGGGCAAACATCAGTCATCTTCCTCGTCGTCCACCTCTGCGTCCACCACCGGGGCCGCAAGCTGCTTTACCCCCATTGCCCTGGAAAACTTCATCAGTGCGTCGTCGCTCGATTCCAGCGTTCTGCCGCTCTCGTCCTCGCTGCCGCTTTCAAGCTCTGCCGGTTGCGCTCCCACGTTGATGTTGGTGGTGGAACCTTTAGGCACAGGAAGAACCCTTGCAGCCTTGAGAATGTGCTCCCTGCTGGTAAATCCTTTGGGGGTTTTAGCCTGCTTGATGGTCACTTTCATAATCTCCGGCAGCGATTCGGCAATCATGATGCCGACCATTTCCCTTGACTGCGTGAGCGCAGCCCCGGCGTATAGCTCCCAAAGCCTCCGGGGAGTGATTCCGATAGCCAGAGCAAGCCCTTCAAGGCCCGCCGCTGACCGGGAGTGGGGGCTTAGGCTGTTCCAGAGGGCAACTGCCTTAATGGAACTTTCATCTTGGTCAACGCTCAGGACTTCAATAAAGCGCGTGGGATTCAGGCCGCATTGACGAAGCATACTGGCTATCTGCGGCTGGCTGTCTACCTGCTCAGAAGTCAGTCCGAGTCGGTGCAGAATGGCGTCCCGGCGACTGAGCCTCTTTCCTTTTGAGTGTTTCCGCAAGCTGCTGGCGCTCTCTTTCCTCGCGGGTGTAGGTCGCGCTCGTGAGGGTCGCGGGGCGCTTTTCTCGCGTGACTTGGAGGGGCGCGAAGTGCTCGGCCAATCGCTCGACGGCGACGGCGATTCTTTCAAGGATTGCGGAGTCTCCGGCATCCATCGTTATCCTTTCACCCTGACCTTCTTGGTAATGCGCCCGCCCTTGCCGTCGCTGGTTTCGACGTTCAGGGGCATCCCGCGCTCGACGCGCTCCTTGTTCGGCTCGGCGCTCACGAATTTCTCATCCATCGTGGCGTACTCCGGCTTTTCGCCTTCAACAACTGCCCCTCTCGCCGCCGCGCCCCATGCCAACGTCTCTTTGGCTTCCTGGGCTTCTTCCCCAGCCCGCAGGAGCTTGATGCCCACGTTGAAGTGAAGCTCGAAATGGGCGTATTGCTTACCGCCATTCAAGGGCGAGAGCCCGGCTAGGCGCTTCTTGAACTCCTCGACGGCGATTTCTATGATTTCACCGGCATCGAACGGGGTGGCTACGGCTACTTCAATCATGCGTGTTCCTCTTTCGGTTTGAAGGCTAAACAATCGCTTGCGGGTACGGGGAAGCCGCTGGGAAGGAAGCAAAGGCCGTGCTTCTGGCAGAGCTTGGCTAGTTCGTGCCGCTTTTTGGGCTGTGGCGTGGCCCTGCCGTGCTCCCAGTTCGCCAGCGTGTTGATGGATACGCTCATGGCGGCGGCGAAGTCGGTGTGATTCATGCCTAGAGTGGCCCGGATAACCCGGATGCGTACTGAATCGTCTATCGGCATCAGATTAACCCCGCCAGAAGGCTCTCGACCCGCGCCTTGCGTTCCGCAAGAGGGTCTTTGCGTGGAGTGCTCACGTCCAGCGGCGGTAGGTCTTTGGCCCATTCCCGTATGGCGGTCATTTCTTCCTTGAAGGATGGTTCGTCATCGGCCATCGGGACTTCAGTAGGCTTGAACTCGACCGCCTGAACCTGCCGCTTGATGGTTTTCCGCTTGGGATTCGGGCTGCTCCAGAGTGGATTCATGCAGCGCGGGCACTTCTTTGGGTTCGCCTTGCGGGGCACCCATTCGTTGCGGCAGTTGGGATGTGGACAGGTAATCGGGTCCATAAGTGAATCATACACGCTATTTGCTGGTGGTGGAAAGTATGGGACCGGAGTTTACTAATTAGTTAACAGTCTGGAAGGGAGGCACACTTCCCCCTATTTTCTTACTACCCGAAGAACAAAAGCAAAAACAAAAGCAAGAACAAAAACCTAATGCTGAAATGGTGAGAGCGTACGAAAAACTGGGGGTAAGCCAGCCTCTCGCACGGTATGCCTCAACGGAGCCGAGGTTTTCGTGACCACTAATCTGTCGTCCCAACAGGCTCCCGCGACAAGTCGCCAGAAGTCTCCCCCAGGTAACGATGGACAGAAGGCGTAGCCACCTCTGGGCACCGATGGGTTCCTCTAGGGCACAATCCCTATTGGCCGCCCACACGCACCGGGGCGCAAAGAACTTCGGGACTCAATACTGTCGAATTGTCGAGAGATTGTTCCATGCTTTGACCCTCAGCAATTGCAATCAGAACATAAATGAGTTATTCTGTCAATGCGGGGTTCTGGTTCCAACCTCGTCCATCCTTTGCGCCTCAGCAACGCTATGATGGAACCCCGCGTTCCTTTCAGGTGAAAATTACGGTAGCCCCCGGCGTAAAAACCGGGGGTTCTTTTTTGCCCACAAAAAAGCCAGCCCGGTAAGGCTGGCCTCTTTGCTGATGATGGTCCCTAAAAAGGTATGTCGTCGTCGGCCACGGTCTGCGGCTCGTGCACCTTGGCGCTCGACGCCTTGTTTTCCTCGTCCCGCCCCGACAGCAGAGACAGGTCGTTGACCAGGACTTCGGTTCGGTAGTGCTTCTGGCCATCCTTTTCCCATGAGCGGGTCTGGAGCTTGCCTTCCACGTACAGTTTGCTCCCCTTTTTCACGTAGTCGCGCACTATCTCGGCGGTTCGGCCCAGAGCGACCAGACTATGCCACTCCGTCTGGTCTTGCCAGTTGCCCGCAGAGTCCTTCCTGCGGTCGGTCGTGGCGATACTAAAGTTGGCGACTAAAGTTCCGCCGCTGGTGGACTTGATTTCCGGGTCTTTGCCTATGTTTCCAAGCAACGTGACCCTGTTCACAGATTTCGACATAGATTCCTTTCAGATGTTTTCCGATGAAACGCCCAACTGGTCGAGTACCTTTTCTGGGACAAAGCAGGTTCGGTAATGCATCTTTATCCAGTGGCGCATGACCGGGTGGCTGGATGCCGTGCTCTCTTGCAGGTGGAGCGACACCAGCAGGCTATCGAACCGGGTAGGTACGATGGGGTCCACTTTAGGCGGCGCTCCCCGGCGAGCCGCCGCCGTCTTCCAGCCGTTGTCTTTAGGCTTCCCGCACGTCAGTTTCAGGCGGGTATCTGAACCTTTTGTGGCGGCTTCTTTCACTTGCTCCTCTTTCTGTCAGTAGTTTCTGCCGCAGGGGACGCACCGCATCTGCGCCCCCCACTCGACCAGTTTGCCGCCGCAGGCCGGACACGGACCTACCTGAGCGCCAGAATCGCCTCGTCCAACTCCTCGATTTCCTTGTTCAGCGCCAGCCTTCGCGCCACCAGCGCGTCCCGCCTCTGATGCAGGTGGTTCAGAGCCACCCGGACGTGCCGGTTGCGCTTCTCGATGGCCAGATGCCAGGGTTCCAGAACCAGCGTCTCCGGCTCCTTTATGTTCATGTCCGGCTTGGTTCCGGCCTCCAGTTTTTCCCGCTGCGCGGTCAGATGCTCTAGTTGCTTCCGGCGCTCGGCCAGTTGCTCCTCCGTCATTCCCAACTCGTCTAGTTCCTTGGCTTCGATTTTGGTCACTTCTTCCCCTCTTTCCGCCGCCCGCAGGCGACTCACCCTTTTTAGGCTCCCGGTAGTCGTACCGCTTGCACCGGGTACATGCGACCGGCTCCCGGTCAAACATGGGAGCCCAGTCGTATCCGCATTGATTGCAGTGCGCCATTATTAACCCTTTCCGGGCACCAGTTCCCACCCAAAGGTGCATTTCCTGACGATGCCCGCTTTGCGCAGCGTGTAGACCGCGCTCTGTACGCACACCTTCACCTTGCTCTGCGAGTCCGGCTTGTTGGGAACCCGGCTATCCTCCCAAATCTCCGAGGCGATAGCCGCGCTCGGCATCCCATGCCCCACCCGCTTGAGCACGTAGACAACCAACTCGCTGGTGGGCATCTTGCTGTCCGACACTGGGGAGCGCCGCATGGAGTGGGTAAGTGGCGGATTAAACGCAATAGTGACCTCATTCGGCTTGAATTGTGCGGAGTTGAACTGCGCTTCTTGGCTTGCCAAGTTTGCTAGGTTGGCGGTAGGAGGTTGGCCGGTTGCCGGTGGTTGAACAGGTAGTGACGTCGCGCTAAAGGGAGCCGCAGGCAGGGAATCTCCGAAGACCGTCTTAAGAGAGGTCCGTAGCTGCGTAACCGTCTGCAACCGCTCCCATAGCTCCTTCTCCTCATACTGCAACTTCTGGTTCAATTCAGTGAAATCAATACTCATACTCACCTCATGCTTATTATTATACTCATTAACAATGAGAAGTCAACAGGAATATCATTATTATTATAGTATTATTAAGCTACCGGCTTTGAGCGTGATTACCGCTGAAAAGGACATTCAGCATCACACCATCCCCCTATCAGGACAACTAACCGGCAGGGTGGGGCGCGGTCTAAGCCGTGCCTGGACTAAGCTAGACTAAGGCCGACTGGCGCGGGTAGACCATAGCGCGGCTAGTGTGAACTAAAGCATTTCATTTGTTTAGTTTGCGCTGGACTAAGGCGGCTAGGACTAAGCGACTAAGCTGGGACTATGTGACTAAGCTGGGACTAAAGCGAGCGGGATGAATGACGGAGCGTGGAATGGTCCCCCAGCCTCTCACCCTGTTAACTCTTTAGTACACATCTAGTAACTAATCAGTACATAGCGATACACTAAAGCATATAACTAAGCACTAAAGTCTATTAGAAACTATAGAGCGAGTGACTAGCGTTATAGTGCTCATCATGCATTATCAGTGACTTACGGTATTCTTGTGTATGGCAATGTAATTGCAAGTATCGTAGGTGCTGTATTCCACCTTGCACCGCAGCTGTATCGCTTACCACTGACCACCACCGTAACCTGATAGGAGCTTGAATCATGGCACGTACTTTCACCGCTCAGTATCCCGGTATCTGCTCCAAATGCGATGGGCGCATTAACACCGGCGACCCTATTACATGGGCCAGACGTGGAACGAAAGGCATATTCCACGCCGCTTGCGTTTCACCTGTTGACCTTTCCACACCAACCCCAACCGCCGTACCTATTAAGGTAGGACGCGCAGACGCCCCACCTGTACCCCCCACTTCTACCACACCCGAAAGGATTACTGCCGCTATGCCAGACTTGACCTTGACCGCCCCGCCAGCCACCGCCGACCTGTTCCCCGCAGGAACACCCGCACCAGCCCCCGATATGATGGCCGCGCTTGCTGCACTCATGGCCGCATTGCAGCCCAAGGCACCCGCACCGGCAGCACCCGTTATCCCCGCCCCCCCCGTAGCCGAGCCAGGACCGGAGAAGGTTACGCTCGGGACCATCTCTAAAATCACCACCCGCTCGAAATGGTGGGACGTGCTGGAAGCCTGTCTCGCCGCCGGATTGAACCGCATCCTGCTAGTCGGACCTCCGGGAACCGGCAAGAGCACCACCGCCGATACAGACGGCTTGAGAGTCACCTGCCACGAAGACGCAGGACCGGAAAGCATGATTGGAACCTTTATCCAAAAAGACGGAAATACAGTATGGGTGGATGGTCCAACCTCTATCGCCATGCGCGCCGGAAAGCGCGTAGTGTCGGACGAATTCGACCATAACAGCCCCGAATGTCTTTCGCTCGCATACGCCACCCTCGACGACTCCCCGAGCATCATGCTGCCCACCGGCGAGTACCTCGTAGCTAAATCGGGATACCAGCTTATCGGCACCAGCAACTCTAGCCCGTCCGACTTCCCCGAAGCGATACTTGACCGCTTCGAAGCGATTATAGTAGCCGCCGAACCCCACCCCAACGCCGTGAAGATAGTGAAAGCACAGGCAGGTACTAAAGCCGATGCGCTCACCGGCCTGATGAATAACTACTATCGCGGATTAAACACCACCCAATACGCATTTCGCGGAAATCCCACGCTCAGGAAATGCCGGAACTTCGCTAAATTGCTTGACGCTGGACTAGATGAAAACGTAGCCGCTCAGGTTGTTTTTGGCAACGCCGCGAAGGAAATTCTCAGCGCCATGACCACCAGCAGCGCGAAAGTAGGCGAGTAATGGCTACCACCAGTAATCTCGACTTATTCCCGGCCCGTATCTCAGACCGCACCGTGACCGCCACGGAAGCGCCAAAAGGTATTCCCATAGCCGGGGGATTCAACCCCGCCAATGACACCGTAATTATCCCGGTAGCAGATACCGCGTTTGCGCGTACCGTCAGACTCCATGAGTCAGCCCATGCTATATGGTCCCGTGATGGCGCAAAGCCTGATGCAGTATCGCAAGCCTGTGAAGATGCGAAAATCCACATGAAACTCCACACCACCGGCAGCACCCGCCGCGATGAACTCTACACCGCAGCCAGTGAAGCTCGCAATGTAGCCAAGGCGATCAGGCAAGGCCGTAAAGATAGAGCGCTTCAGGGCTTAGCTTTGCTCCGCGCCGCATCTATCCTTCTAAAACCAGATTCAAGCGAACCGGGAATTAAAACGCTCATCACCACCACCACCGCCTACCATTCCCAAGGAATGGAGTTAGTAAGTTCCATTCTCGCCGAAATCAAAGCGGGAAACATGGACGCAGCCAAACGATTGACCAGTGTTTTCTTTGCCGGGAAAGATGCCGACAAGACACCCGACCCCGAAGGGGAAGAAGCCAGCGACAGTGACGAAAGAAGCGAAGGCGAACCGGGAGACACCGACAGCGACGAAGGCGAACCGGGAGACACCGACAGCGACGAAGGCGAACCGGGAGACACCGACAGCGACGAAGGCGAACCG
>Ga0181537_10000363_pt1 | contig 42824 bp, 40 predicted proteins | sample PEATcosm2014_Bin_39_FD_119765 | JGI IMG/M metagenome (GOLD analysis project Ga0181537, IMG submission 119765) | Peatland microbial communities from MTU Mesocosm Facility, Houghton, MI, USA - PEATcosm2014_Bin23_10_metaG | ecosystem: Environmental > Terrestrial > Soil > Wetlands > Peat | place...
TGTAGGGGCGTAGCATGCTACGCCCCAGCTGCCTAGACGCAGCCCGCAGCTATAAGTTTTTAATTTGCAATGCGATGACGCGAGCGCGAACCAAAATCGCCGTAGCCGAACGTCACTTATCCCGCAAAATCACTTCGCCCTGACCCACAATCTGCTCATTCAGCCACAGCCGATACTTGAACGTCCCGACCTTGATTCCTACGCGCGCCGGTCCGCTCAAAAGCCGCATGCCCGCCGGCGCTTGGAAAATATTCGACGAAAACGGGCAGCGATTCACGTCGAACTCCACGCGCAAATTTCCCGCGTCGGAGATCCACGAAACCTGATCTCCCGGATCCAGCACCACCGCTTGGGGAATCAATCCAACGAGTACGGGACGCTCAGCCATGCCGCTTTTCCATCGCGCAAGATGTCATAGCCATGAAGATAACACACCGCGGCTTACAACGGACCCCGGCGCCGCGACATCTAACGAAGTGCACCTGTAAAGCGGTACGCTTGACCGTATTTTGGCCCAACCGTAAACTGTAAACTGTGCGGACTGGTGGTTTCTCGTAGCGCGATTTGTCCTTCCCCCGCGCTTAGCAAGCAATGAGCGTTTTTTGTAACTAAGACCCGGAGGGTTTTTAAGCAATGGCTTCTGTTGCGCGCACACTGTCGATCCCGCTGCCCAATGGCTCGCGGATTTCCGTCCTCTCGGTCCTGCCTTTCGTACTGATCCACCTCATCTCGTTGCTGGTCTTTTTCGTGCCCTTCCACTGGTATCTGCCCGTCGCCTGCTTTGCGATGTACGAACTGCGCATGTTCTTCGTCACTGCCGGCTATCACCGTTATTTCTCGCACCGCTCCTACAAAACCAGCCGCGTCTTTCAGTTCGTAATTGCCTTCATGGCCATGACCTCGGTGCAGAAAGGCGTGCTTTGGTGGGCCGCCCATCACCGCCACCATCACCGCTTCTCCGACCAGGAAGAAGACTTACACTCACCGACGCTCTTCGGGTTTTTCTGGTCGCACATCGGCTGGATCGTCTCGGACAAGTACAATGCGACGCGCCTCAACTATATCGGAGATTTCGCCAAATTCCCCGAGCTGCGCTGGCTCGACCGTTATTACCTGTTGCCGCCCATCGCCTTGGGCGTAGCGCTCTGGCTCATTGGCAGCTGGCCGCTGCTGATCTGGGGATTCTTTCTCAGCACCGTGCTCTGCTGGCACGGCACCTTTACCATCAATTCGCTCTCGCATCTGTTTGGCTCGCGCCGCTACGAGACGACCGACACCAGCAAGAACAATTTCCTGCTGGCGCTGGTCACCCTCGGCGAAGGCTGGCACAACAATCACCACCACTTCATGGCCGCCGCCCGTCAGGGCTTCTTTTGGTGGGAGATCGACATCACCTATTACACGCTTAAGCTCCTCTCCTGGTTCGGCCTGGTGTGGGATCTCCGCAAGGTCCCCACCCACATGTTGGCCCCCGAAGAACAAAAGCTCGCCGCTTAGTCGGGCCTTTCTCCTGTCAGTCGTTATAGCGATGGCGGCTGGCCAAGCCAATTTGTCGGTTGCACGCTATCCTCGCTTACGGTGATAATGTGGCTTCGAGCGGCTCCGCGATGTCCCGCACCCGACGTACCCGCACCTCCGCGCAGCACGCCCGGCGCTAAGAAGGAAAAAAACCTCATGGCACCATCTACCGGACAATCCATCGGCGAACTAAATCCTCCCGTACGCCTGATGCTCACCCCCGGTCCATCCTCCATGGATCCCCGCGTTTACCGCGCCCTAGCCACCCCGCTCGTCGGCCACGTAGACCCGTGGTTCCGCGGCTGTATGGACGACACCCAAGTCCTCCTGCGCCAAATCTTCCAGACGGAAAATCGCATCACCATGCCGCTTTCAGCCTCGGGCTCCGGCGGCATCGAAGCCTCCCTCGTCAACACCCTCGAAGAGGGCGACGAAGCCATCGTCTGCGTCAACGGCTGGTTCTCCGACCGCATGGCGGAAATCGCCGGCCGCACCGCCGCCAAGGTCACCCGTGTGGAGGCCCCCTACGGCACCACCGTCGACCCAGAAGAGGTTCGCAAAGCGGGCAAAGGCCGCAAAATCAAAATCATCGGCTTGGCGCAGGGCGAAACATCGTCCGGCGTCCTCACCCAGCTCGCCGGCTTCCGCGAAGTCGCCGACGAACTGGGCGCCCTGCTCATCGTCGACACCGTCGCTTCCCTCGCCGCCGTCCCGCTTCACGTCGATAAAGAGCGTGTCGATGTCTGCTTCAGCGGCACGCAAAAAGCCATCAGTGCCCCGCCGGGAATGTCGCCCATCACCGTCAGCCCCCGCGCCGAAGAAGCCTTCCGCAATCGCAAAACTAAAGTACAGAGCTGGTATTTCGATCTAACCACGGCCATGAACTACTGGGGCAAAGACCGCCTCTATCATCACACTCCGCCCATTTCGCTCATCTTTGCCCTGCGCGAAGCCATGCGCATGACCATCGAAGAAGGGCTCGAGAATCGTTGGGAGCGCCACAAACAAAATCAGCTCGCCTTGATCGCCGGCCTTGAAGCCATGGGCCTCGAGCTGCTCGTCAAAAATCCCGCCGAGCGTCTTCCCACCGTCACCGCTGTGATGATCCCGAGCGGCATCGACGACGTCAAAGTCCGCAACCAGCTCCTCGACGAATTCAACATCGAAATCGCCGGCGGCCTCGGCCCACTTAAGGGCAAAATCTGGCGTATCGGCCTCATGGGCTACTGCAGCCAAAAAGCCAACGTCTTGCTCTTTCTCGGCGCATTTGAAAAAGTCCTGCTGGATCAGGGCTATCGTGTAGGCTCCGGTGCAGGCGTCGGCGCCGCGGTGCAGAGCTACACCAACGTAGCCGTCGCCGCCGCCAGGTAGGACAGTTTTTCTCTTGTAGCGGCCGCCTTCTGCCTGCCCCGGTGAGACCGGGGAGGCGGTCGCCTTTTGTAACTTTTTCCGGAACCTGTTCAGCCTGTAAGCTTTTGTGATGCGGCAAAGCATCCGTAAGACGAAGTAAGCAGAAGTAAGCGCAATTAAGCCACAAAAAAAGGGAGCCAGCTTGACCACCATCGCCCGCCCAAGCCTAGCCAACAACGGCGCCATGAGCCAATTCATCGGCGCCTTCGAAGTCACTTCCAAGCTCAGCGGCCGCGAATTCCACTGCCGCTTCTCGCACATGTGGAACGGCATCGCCACGCGCCACGCCGACACTATCGACACCAAATTTTTCATGGACGGCGAAGCCCTGGTCGTCGGCCTCGCGCACACCGGCTTCGTAAAATTCCGCGAACGCGTCCACCGCGACCTCACCGACCGCGAAGCCAGCTACATCTCCGCCGAATATCTCCGCGAACGCCTCGAAGAAGACGACGAGCGCCCGCTCTACGACGTCCCCGAATCGGAAGTCCTTCGCCTGATCGACCAGCTCGGCATCAAGTAGCTTTTAGTAGCACAGACTTCAGTCTGTGTGCCTTTGTGGTCCATTTCCCAAGCGCAAATTTTGAGCTAATCCGCCGACTCCGCGTGAAACACCTCCAGCGACGGATGCCGCAACCCATCCCGGCGGATAAAATGAATCACCAAGAGCATCAACAGCGCCCCGCCCACCATCACCGCCACGCAAATCTGCAACCCCAGTTGCAAATCGTGCAAATCAGAAATCTTTCCTACCACCTGCGGACCAAACCCGCCGACCAGTTGCGTCACCAGCATGTAAATGCCGATCGAAGTCGCATGCGCCCGTCGCGGCATCATATCGTGGATTACCGCGGTAGCCGGCCCGTGATACCAGGACATAAAAAATCCCGAAACCATCAATCCCAGTAGTACAGTCCGTTTTTCTTCCGTCTGTATCGCCAGCAGCAAAAAGGGCGCGGCCAATAAAAACGCGGAGGCAATCGCGGCAATGCGCCCGAATGCGAAACGCCGTTGCAGCAAGTCCGCGACCGCTCCGCCTGTGAGAACGCCCGTCACCGAAGAGAACAGCGCCACCAGAGAAAGCGCCACCGACGCTTCGCGCAAACTGAAATCCTTGTAATTCACCGCAAAGTCCACGCCCCACGTCAGCAGTGATACACTCGCGAACGTCACGCACGCACCTGCGGCAATCATGGCCATAAACGCCGGGATGGTCAGCAGCCTCCAGAACGGCACCACTTCCGATCGCGGTCCGCGCGCCGGTTCTTCAATCGCAAAGAGCGCGCCGCTCGGGATCAGGCCGGCAATAGCCACGATAAAAAACGCCACCTGCCATCCATATCGCGCGCCCACCAGTCCGCCCAGGACCTGCCCGCAAGCCCCGCCGAGCAGCATGCCACTGGCAAAAATGGACTGTGCCATGGCCCGTCGTTCCTTCGGGAACGCGCCGGAAATCATCGATTGCGCCGCGGGAGCGTACGCCGCTTCTCCCAGTCCTACCAGAGCGCGCGCTACCAGCAGCGATGAAAACGTCGACGCTAAGCCGCCGGCGGCCGTGGCCAAGCTCCAGCACAAAATCCCTATCCAGATGATCGCCCGCCGGCTTATCCGGTCCGCAAGCAACCCGAACGGCACGCTGAATCCCGCCAGCACCAGCAGCAGCCACGTTTGCAGCGAGCCCAACTGCGAATCCGTTACATTCAGGTGTGTGCGCAGCAGGGGAATCAGCGGCACAAACACCTGCCGCGCCGAAAAATTTACGAAATTGATCAGCACCAGAACCACCAGCAGGCGAATCTGATACGCAGTAAGAGAGTGGGGGCTACGTGAGATAAGGTTACCTGACATGGTTGCTGGACATTTGGCCGCGTACCCGCCGCCGGCTTTCGGACTCACACGTGACCTGTTTGTGCGAGACTGGGGACCGGGAAATTCAAGTCTGGCTGGCTACCTAATTAGTTTAACTGGAACCACCTAGCGGTCAACCGGCTCTCGATAATCTCGGATTATATACCGCGCATGCCCAACGACTACTACACGCAGCAAACCACCAGCGACCGCCTCGCCATGGTGCTCTCCTACGGCGCTCTGCTGCTGCTCCTGTACCTCGTCTACCAGATTTTTTTGCCGTTTTTCGCGCCGCTCGCGTGGTCCGCGGTCTTGGCGATTTTCTTTTTTCCTCTGTATGAACAGCTCAACGCCCGTATGCCTTCCAACCGCGCAGCGGTGTTCAGCACCCTCGCCGTCACTTTCCTGCTCATCGTACCCGCGCTGCTGGTGCTTTTCTTCGCCGCCCGTCAGGGGTTAGACGCTTCCGCCCGACTGCAAAAAGTCTTCGCCGTCCACGGCCAGGGTCCGGACCAGGGCTTTCAAGCCGACTTCGAAACCTGGCTGCGCCATCGTTTGCCGGCCTCTCTGCAATCCATCGACATCGAAAGCCAGCTCCAGGCCGCCGCGGAGAAAATCGGCGCCTTCGTCGCCGGCAGCGTCGGTTCGCTACTCAAAAACCTCGCCAATTTCTTCCTGGACCTGATTCTGCTCATCTTCACCTTGTTTTTTATGTTTCGCGATGGCCATCGCGTGGTCCGCGCCCTCCGCCACCTCATGCCCTTCGACGAGGATATTCAGTTGGAGATGTTGAAGGAATCGCGCCAGCTGATCTTCGCCAGCGTCGCCGTGGCCCTGGTCATCGCCGTTATTCAAGGCTTTCTCGGCGGCGTGGCCTTTGCCATCGCGGGAATTCCGGCGGCCTTGGTCTGGGGCGTGCTCATCGGATTTTTCTCCCTCGTCCCGGTGGTTGGCTCGGCGCTCATCTGGTTTCCCGCCGCGCTCTATTTTGTCTTCATCGGCCACTGGGGCAAATTTGCCCTCATCATCCTGATTTGCGGCGGCGTTTCCACCATTGCCGACAATATCGTCCGCCCCTTACTGCTCAGCAATCGCACCCGGCTCAACGATTTGCTCCTTTTCATCGGGGTGCTCGGCGGCCTCGAAGTCTTCGGACTGCTCGGTCTCGTCGCCGGACCCACTATCATGGCTGCCGCCATGGGCATCTTCAACGTCTACATGGACACTCGCGAAGCCATGTTTGCTCGCACCCGCGTCGCCGCCAACGCCGTAACTGTGACCTCACCCCCCGTCGCGAAATAAACGGCACGCGCGAGCGCTTGTGTTACTGTTTCCCGCCGTATGCTATTGCCATGCCCTCTCGGATGAACAACACGACGCTGCCCGCTCCCGCGCACCCGGAGCTGCCTACCGCCAAGCTGCGCTGGCGCTGCGACCTCTCGCGCATTCCCTTTGAGACGACCGCGCAGGCCGAGCCGCGCGAAGGTTTCATCGGCCAGGAGCGCGCCTTGCGCGCCCTGAAAATGGGCGTCGAGCTTAGCGCACCCGGCTACAATGTATTCGTCTGCGGCCTTGCCGGTACCAGTCGCGGCGGCACCATCGCCCAGATGATCGAAGAGTTGCACCCGCAGACCAAAAAATCCCTCGATCGCTGTTACGTCAACAATTTCAAATTGCCGGACCGTCCCCGCCTGCTCACGCTCCCACGCGGCCAGGCCAACTCCTTCCGTAAGGACATGCAGGCGGGCGTCGACTTTCTCCGCCGCCGCATCCCCCAGGTTTTCGAGGGCGAACCGTTTCAGCGCCAGAAAAGCCGCATCGTCGAACGTTTCACCGTGCGCGAAAAAGAGTTGATGGACGATTTCACGCGCCGCATCGCCCGCGAACAGTTCGCGCTCGGTCACATGCAGGTGGGCGCCGTGGCCTTGCCGGAGATTTTTCCCGTGCTCGAAGGCCAGATGGTGCCCATCGAAGACATCTCCAAGATGGTCCACGAAGGCAAGCTCGAAGCTCCCGCCGCCGAAGACATCGAGCGCAAGTACGAACAGTTTCGCCAGGAATTTACCGTCGTTTATCGCAAGACGCTCACCCTCTCCCGCGAACTTGCTAGCGAACTAAGCTACCTCGAGCAGGAAGCCGCGTCCGTCTTGGTCGATGGCGTCATCGAGGAGCTCAAGGAAAAATATCCCGGCACCGGCGTCTCCGAATATCTCGAGGAAGTTCGCCACCATCTACTCGACAATCTCGACCCCTTCAAGGAGCGCGAGGGTGAAGGTGAGCACGATGGTTCGCCGGAGATGCCCGACGGTTTGCCCAAGCCTCCCGGCGGCATGCCCCAGCAGGAGCGCGATCCCTTCCGCGTCTACGGCGTCAACGTCATCCTCGCCCACGATGACGAAGCCGCCTCGCCGGTCATTTTCGAAACCACCCCCACCTACGCCAACCTCTTCGGCACCATCCAGCGCGCCTATGACGCGCGCGGGGGCTGGACCAGCGATTTCATGGACCTCCGCGCCGGCTCCCTCCTCCGGGCCGACGGCGGCTTTTTGATCATGTACTCCATGGAAGCCATTTCCGAAACCGGCGTATGGCGCGCCCTCAAGCGCACGCTGAATCACGGTCGGCTCGAAATTCAGCCCCTGGAAATGTTTTACCCATTCGGCGGCAGCGCGCTCAAGCCCGAGCCAATCGTGATCAATGTGAAGGTGCTGCTCATCGGCGACCGCGAATTATACGAGATGCTCTACAACTACGAAGAAGACTTTCGTAAGATTTTCAAGGTCCGCGTCGAATTCGATGAAGAGATGACCATGAGCGACGGCGTCATCGCCGAATACGCCGGCCGCCTGCGCGGGCTATCCGAAAAGGAAGCTCTCTCGCCCTTTGATCGCGGCGCCTTCGCCGCCATGCTGGAATACGGCGTGCGCCAGGCCGGCCGCCGCAACAAGGTTACCGCGCGCTTTGTGGACATTGCCGATTTGGCGCGCGAGGCCCATTACGCCGCGGCCGCTGCCAACGAAACAGTCGTGCGCGCCGCCCACGTCCGCGCCGCCTTGGCCAGCAAGATGGAGCGCCACAACCTCATCGAAACGCGCATCCGCGAAATGATCGAAGAGGGTACGCTGCTCGTCGACGTCTGCGGCACCTGCGTGGGCCAGGTCAACGGCCTCAGCGTCCTCGAAATCGGCGGCTACTCCTTTGGCAAACCCGTCCGCATCACCGCCACCGCTGCCCTGGGCAAAGGCGGCCTCATCAATATCGAGCGCGAAGCCAATCTAAGCGGCCGCTTCCACGACAAAGGCGTGCACATCATCTCCGGTTTTCTGCGCAGCAGGTTCGCCCAGACCAAGCCGCTTTCCCTCGCCGCCAGCATCTGCTTCGAGCAATCCTATTCCGGCGTCGATGGTGACAGCGCCAGTTCCACCGAGGTCTACGCGCTGGTCTCCGCGCTCAGCGGCCTCCCGCTGCGCCAGGACATCGCCGTCACCGGCTCCATGAACCAGCAGGGCGAAATCCAGGCCATCGGCGGCATCAACGAAAAAATCGAAGGCTTCTTCGATGTCTGCAAAATCAAGGGTCTCACCGGGACCCAGGGCGTGCTCATGCCGCACAGTAACGTCGAAGATTTGATGTTGCGCGAAGAAATCCTCGATGCCGTGGCCGCCGGCAAATTTCACATCTGGCCCGTCGCCAAAATCGAAGCCGGCATCGAAATTCTCACCGGCGCTAAAGCCGGCCATCGCAACGACGACGGTACCTTCGAAAAAGACAGCGTCTTCGCCATGATCGACGCCCGCCTAAACCAAATGGCCACCACCATGAAAGACTTTCAGTAGCTTTCCAACTCACCTCCGTACCGCGTGGAGTTGCGCGGGAAGAATCTTTGCGTAGCGCACGAAGCCCGGATCAGTGGAAAATCAATTTGAAAAGCTGCGAGAAATCCTCAGAGCCTTTCCTGACGAGCCGCTTCTTCCATAATGAACCGTGCTTTGTAGGCTTCCGGTGCCTTGCGGCGAAGGAACTTCGGCCCGGCCCTCTTTGCTCTTTCGAATTGCGTCGGAATCAAACAAGCGCCACAAAGAATTGCGATGCTACGGCAGGTCTACGTCGAGCGCATAGATTTCTTGAATGCTCAAGTCGCGTAACAGGAGCGGACTCCCGTCCGGCGCAGTGGACATCCAGCCGCCCCAGATCCCAATCAACCCTTCCGGGACATTTAAGGTCGTCACCGGTTCGATCTGGTGGTCCGCCACGCGCAAGCGATACACCGGGAAGGACCCCATCCGCGGTTCGGGGTCGCTTCCCCAATATACATATTTGCTGTCACTCGACCATTGCGGCCACGCGGAACCAGATGTCCTGTCGGCCACCTTGGACCACTCTTGCGTTTTCTCGCTAAAGAGAAACGCTTGGTGACTGTGTGTCATTTCGGCATAGATGAATCGACCGTCCGGCGATACTCGTGGGCTACTCATACCCTCCGATCCGGGAATTACCGAGACGTGCCGAGTCGCCAGGTTTACCGAAGAAATCTTACTGTGGACATCGAAGGTGGACCCGCTGAAGACCAAGGTATTGCTGTCAGGAGTCCAAGTTGCATCCGCGTCTACCTGATCTGAGTCTACGTTTTGTGAAATCAATTCCGGAGTGCCGCCTTCCGCTGAAACCACGTAAATCTTCGGGCGGCCATTGGGGCCAAGACCGCTGAAGGCGATTCGCGTGCCATCGGGAGACCAGCGCGGCAAGACCGCAATCAATGAATCATCGGTCAGCTGCAGCCGTTCGCTGCCATCCACTCTGCTTCGCCAGAGAATAGAGTCCGGAAATGTGACGTAGGTGACCCACTTTCCGTCTCGGGAGAAGTCGACATGTTCCGCGGAGATGCCGGATAGAAAGGGTTCGAGCTTCTGGGACTGCAAGTCGTAGCGAAGCAGCTCTCCGCGTGGCCGGCCGCCGATCGTGAAGATTTTCTTGCCGTCTGGGCTGAGCGTCGGACTCTGGTAGTGGATTGGGCCTGACGTGAGCTGGAAGGCGTCGCTCGACTCGCCGCGAAGGATTGCTCGCTTTTCGCGCAGAACCCATAGAGTCGCTCCAGATTGGGCTAAGAGGTACTTCCCATCGGCGGTCCAATTCATTCCTACGAGACAGCAATCAGCTCCCGGAGGCTGCGGCACTGGGTGCAGATTGCTTCCATCGCTGGAAACCTCCCACATGAAGTTCTCAGGAGACTGCTTCTGCAGACCGATTCGCAGCAGCTTTTCATCCGGGGACCAGACGATAGTCGCGATGGACCCGATATCCATCTGCGCAACGTGTCGCGCGCCACTCCCCTCGTTTGTCGCGATGAATAGGTCGTTGGGGGGGCCCCAATAACTTCCCGTCGCATAGGCGATTCTTTTGCCATCCGGAGACCAAGCCGCGGCGTGGCCGTTCAGGTCACCGATTCTGCGCGCCAGCCCGCTCGAGAGCGATAACGCCCATAACGGATGATCTACTTTAGAGGCATCCGCCATCGAAGCCCCTAGCAACTCTGTCTTGTCTGGAGAAATATCGAAGACCGCAAAGCAGGGAACGAGGTTCGGGACCGGAGCGACCTCGCCGCCATTCGCTGAGACTTGCATCAGGCCGTGGCCAATCTCCGAAAAGAACACTCGCGCGCCATCGGTGACCACTCGAGCCGAGAGCGCACCCTCACAAGGTTGTCCCTTTGGTTTGCGATCCGTCGTCAACTGCCGGTAGCTCAAAATGCGTGCCGGAGCAGCTGGTGATCTCAGTACAAGGAATATCGCGACGATCAAGCAACCCACCGCGAAACTTCCCACAGCAGCCACCATCGGCCGGTTGGCGCTGACCGCGGACTTCTCTGGTCGCCCCTCAGGAATCGCTACTTTGATTTGCACCGGAACCGATGGCTCAATCACGCCTACGAAACGGTACCCGCGCCTCGGCAAGGTCTCGATATACCTTGGCGCATCCGCATCCTCACCCAGCGCTTCTCGTAATTTGTTGACCGCTGCATTCAGACCGTGATCAAAATCAACGAACGTATCGGAGGGCCAGAGAGCTTGCCTCAATTCCTCCCGCGTCACCAGATCTCCAGGACGCTCCAGGAGCATCTTCAGAATTTGGAAGGGTTGTCCAGCCAGACGCAACCGCACGCCGCGCTTTTTGAGTTCTTCCGATCGGAGGTCAACCTCAAAGGGGCCAAACAGGGTGCGCTTTTGTGGGTCTTTGATTTCCGCCATGCGATACCGTGCGCGCGAATGCTAGCACCGAAAGCATGAGCAGTCCATCGGCAGAAAACGGTTGGCGCTAAGGAACTGATTTTTGGGAACTCCCTTGGACGCTGGAGTCATTGCGAGGGCGCACGGCCGGGCTCAGCCACATACGCCTGCCGGTGGTCGATTCGCAAAACTCTCGCTCTTGCATCGGTCTTGGAGGCGTTCGGAACCGCAGGGTTATCTGCCACGTTTTCCGCTACGCGCACATCCACCGTATGTATATGCCCGTCAAGCTTCTGTGGTGCGAATCCCACCGTGTATTCATGCCGGACGATCTGTGCGATCTCCGCATACGCCGCCGCGAACCCTTTCTCATCTGCGGGAAAATAGGCGCGTCCGCCCGTACTGGCCGCCAAGGCCCGCAATTCGTCATCCGCCTCGGCAAATTGCTCTTCCGCGAAACTCGGCGCCGTAGCGGGCGTTTTCTTTTTGCTTTTTTCCTGCGGGCGCGACCGCAATTCCCCGGATAGCGACACCGCCAGCAGTCGGATGTCACTCACGCGCAGCCGCTGCAACAACGCCGTTGTTGCGGCGGGCGCCGATGTGTCTACGCCGCTCGAAAGCAACACAATCGTTTTCTTGTCCGGCGTTTTCTCGAGCCAATCCAGTACCGTCGTTAAACTCTCCGACAGATTCAGCGCGCCAAATCCCACGTTGAAATTCACATGGTCGAGCGCGTTTGCCGCCAATTGTTTATCCGCGCTGAAATCGCTGACGCCTTCGGCGCCCTCGGCGTACTTCGCCACCGCCACCTGATCTGCCGGCGAAAGTCCCGCCAGCAGCGCATACGCCGCACGCAGATGGCCGCCTTGCAGCAAATACACGGCGGGACCGGCTTCGATCAGCAACAGCACATGTGTGGGTCGGTCTAGCGCGAAAAAAATCAGGGGCTGCTCAACTCTATTGTCGAAAATATGAAAATTCTCTCGCGTCAGTCCTTCGACAAACTTGCCGCGCTCGTCCGTAACCACCGTCCCAATGGTCACCACGTTCACGGACAGCCGAATTGGTTCGCCGGGGGTTGCGGAGGAAGGTGAAGAGGGCTCCTGGGGATGCGCTGCGTTGCAAGAAGAAAAGAACAGGAGAAATAAAAGAAGCGCGCGGGGTATGCAAAGTTTGCTCATCTGCCCGAAACAAAAATGTGGCACAGCTTGCGCAAGCCGTGCCACACAAAAGCTAACTACTGTTTCGCAGGCGTAGCTGCCGGAGCCGCCGACCCGCCATCCTTCGGCGTCGAAAGATAGCCCGTCAACTGATCCTTGCCCACGCTGAACACCACAATTTCATACGGCACCGTCGAGCGCGTCCCGCCCACGTAAAACTGGATCGGCTCGCCCGCGGTTTTATCCTTCTTCTCAATCTGTTTGTCGTCCGCAAAAACGATCAGCGTGTACTTGGACTTCTTCGGATCCGTCTTGCTCACGTTCGCCTGAATCGGCCCGACGCGTTGCGGAGCCTTGGCCTTGTGCAGCGTAAATTCATAATAATTACGGTCGCCGCGCCGCTTCAAATCTTCCAGGTCATCATGATTGCGCGCGATCAACCCGCTCATCACGCCCATGTCGCCCGTCGCGCGGTCCAGCTTACTCTTCGTCGCTTCCAAGTCCGTCTTCGTCGCGTCGATATCCTTCTTCGCGCCGCTCACGTCCGTGGCCACCGCGCTGATCTTCTCTTCGCTTTCTTTTTGCACCGCGCCCAGTTGCTCGGTCAATTTCTTGTCGTTGCTAATCTGGTCCCTGCGAATGGTCTCCGCGCGGCTGCTCGCCTGCGCCAGCTCCGCCCGTGTCATGCCGATTTTCTGCTCGGTCACGTCCAGGTGCCCCTTCAAATCCGCCAGCCGCGAGTTCGCCTGCTCCAGCTGCGCCCGCAAAACTTTGTTGTCGTCTTCCTGCTTCGATACATCGCCTTCCAGTTTTGCCTGTCCCTGGTGTCCGATGTAGCCCACTACCGCGACCGCGGCGAACAGCAGCCCGAACAGCACCGCAATCCATCGCGGCGTTCCCGCGGACTCGTAGTGATAGGACTCCTGCGGGCTTGGTACGTTTGGAGAAATGCTCATTCCGCCTCCTGTGGCATGCGAATCTGATGCGCCGGCGCGCCTGCGGACTGCGCGGCGGCCCCTTCACCAAATCCGGTGTAAAATTATGGCTCGCAACGATTGCCCTGTCTATGCCGCGTTTCGCTTTTGTGCCCCTGCGGCGACCTGCTAACAACCGTGTTACTTGCGCGAGCTGCGACGCCCGCGGTCCGAAGCCAGCTCCGGCATAGGCGCTTCCGCGGGCAACTGCGGCCAGCGCGTAAAGATTGACGTGGTCAGCCCGCCGCGCGGCGTAAACTCGCCCTTCACAATGCACCACTCCGGCTGCACCGCCGCCACCACGTCCTGCAATATCTTATTTACCGCATTCTCGTAAAAGATTCCCAGATCGCGGTACGCCAGCAGATACATTTTCAGCGCCTTCAGTTCGATGCAATGCTCCTTCGGCATGTAGCGAATCGTCACCGTGCCAAAATCCGGCAAGCCCGTCTTCGGGCAGATCGACGAATATTCCGGAAAGCGCGTGGTAATCACGTACCCGGGAAACTGGTTCGGCCAAGTCTCCAGTTGCGGCAATTTCGTCTTAATGCCCGCCCGCGCGTGTTCTTCTGTATATCCCGCCATGCCATTCTCCCTGATTTTTTTTACCTCCATCATTGTACCGCGCGCCACGCCTCGAAGCCCCAGTAGCACAGGCATTCCTGCCTGTGCACCATCTTCACACCATCGATGCGCAACGCGTAGCGGCACCCCACGCTCACGCGAGGCCTTTCCTGGGAACGCCAATCTCCGGATTGGCGCCTTGCGTAGATTAGTCTCAATCCAAACCGTGGCAGCACCCCACGCTCAAGGGGGCAGCACCTACTCTTTTCCATTCCACGAGGTCCACGGACGGGCCGTCAAAGCGCGCCGAAGGGGGTAACACCCCAACTTAGTACCGCACACGGCACTTCCGCTTGCCACCCCACGACTCTTCGCCTATGCTGACGGCAGCATTACAAGCCATTCACATTGCCAATCACCTGCCCCAGATGCCATTCCGCCAAACTACGCCGCTCCAAGCGACGCTCGCTAATCGACTATCTGGTGAGCGCGGCCGGCGTACTCCCCTGGCGCTGCGAAAAGTGTGAAGCGCGCTTCCACGCCCGCCCGGTCCCATTCCGCTTTTCTTTCTACGCGCATTGCAGCCTGTGCGGCAACCCCGAACTACAGAAAATCGCGCCCGAACACGTCCCTGGTACCACCGCCTTCCTCGGCCGCCTCCTGGGCTTGCCATCCCTGCGCTGCGACCCCTGCCGCCACAAATTTTTCTCCATCCGCCCCCCGCTACCAGATGAGCATCTAGCAGTCCAATCCCCCGCCGACTAAATCTCGCCGCCGCTCCGCCGTATGCCTTTGTAGGGGCGTAGCACGCTACGCCCTAGCTTGCCTAACCGCAAGCACTTCGCACACGCCCAGGTGTGCTCTTCGTAGGGGCACGATATATCGTGCCCGCGGTGTAATGTCACACGCATACTGCAGGCCGTCTCCCGACCTCGCACAAAGTCTCCGCGAAGCTCGTCGTCTTTGCGTTTCTCTTCTCTTCTCTTCTCTTCTCTTCTCGTCCGTTCTCGTTCGATCTCGACCTCTGTACGACCGCCCCACAATCCCACGCGCGTACACTTCTCCCCGTCCCACTCATCCAAAAAACGGAGCCCCCGCGCCATGCCCACCCAAGTAAACCGCCAAACCGTCGACCTAACGCAATACCCCGACCTCGTCGTCGTCTACCTAGGCATGCGCGTCAACCGCCTAACCGGTCTAAAAACCCTCCTCGGCTTCGGCCCGCAAATCGCCAGCTCCGTGGCCGCCAAGCCCGACGGCCTCCTCAACCACGAAAACATGATCTACTGCCTCTTCCCCGCCCACGTCGGCATGCGCCAATACTGGCGCGACCCCGCTTCCCTCCTGGCCTGGACCCGCTCCGACCCCCACCGCGCATGGTGGCAACGCTTCCTCAAAGATTCCGGCGGCACCGGCTTCTGGCACGAATCCTATTTCCTACGCGGCGGCATGGAAGCCATCTACGACGACATCCCCACTCGCATTGGCTTCGCCACCTTCGCCCCAGTCACCCCCGCCCGCGGCCCCATGTTCACCGCCGCCCATCGCGCAGGCAAATCCCCCGCCGGCGATCCAGTCCTAACCGAATCCGACCTCTACGGCGAGAATCCCAGATAAAGCACGCAGGTGAAGCTCCGTAGGGGCACGATATATCGTGCCCACGGTGTAATGCCGCACGCATGCCCAACCCGCCATAGCCAACGTCTCCGCCATGTACAAATGTCATCCCGAGCGCAGCGAGGGATTTGCTGTTCGCTTTCTGCTTTCGCTTTTCGCGCATAATGGTCGTCCCCAATGGAATCCCTCAAAATCATCGCCGCCTGCATCGCCGCCGCCGTACTCTACGGCATCCTCCTCGACCAATTCACCACCCGCATCTGCCTCGAATACTTCACCGTCTTCCACCCTCCCGTCTTCCCAACGCAATCACCCACGCTCTTAGCGTTCGGCTGGGGCGTCATCGCCACGTGGTGGATGGGAGCATTCGTCGGCATCTTGCTGGCCCTCTCGGCCAGAGCAGGCTCGCGCCCAAAGCTATCCGCCTCCGCCGTGCTTCCACCCATCGCGAAGCTGCTCACCACGATGGCCGTCTCCGCGTTTCTCGCCGGTCTTCTTGGATTCGTCCTGACAAAGCGCGGCGCCATATATCCGCCAGCACGGGTTTCGTACAGTTTGTCCCCGTCACTCCACGCCCGCTTCATGGCCGACTGGTACGCCCACATCGCCTCCTACGCCGTGGCTTTTTTTGGCGGCATCACCCTCTGCGTGATGCAGTACCGAAGAAGACCAAGCGATTCGTAAGATACTTTTCGCGTTTAATGGACTCGGAACACTAATAGGGGGCTCACGGGACAAATGGCGCAGACTGTAGCCCGCCAAAGTCCCTCGCTTGCAACCACCAACGACAGGGCAAAATAGCGCTCCGATGGTCGGTTTTGCTTTAGATCATCCGCAACGCAAGGCCATAAATTAAGAGGAAGTTGGTAGCGATACCGGGATTCGAACCCGGATTTCGGCCTTGAGAGGGCCGTGTGCTAACCCTTGCACCATATCGCCGTACCAACAAGTTTATCACACGCCCACACCACGGTTCACCCGCCGGCCCGACGACGCCGTGGCAGTTCTTCCGTGGGAACGCCAATCTCCGTATTGGCTGGTTTTTGGGTCTTCGATCTTTCTTCTGCTCCATCCGGCGAAGCAAAAGCTCGCCCACACGGAGATTGGCGTTCCCGGGGGAAGACAAGAGCCTCCGCCGATTCCGCCGTACGTCAATCAGTCCGGATGGCTCTTCCGCCAATCCCAATAGTCGTGCTGCTCTTGCGGCGGCCGCGCCGTGTACTCCTGATGCGGCTTTTGCCTCTCCGCCTCCCACCTCTGATACGCTGACGCCTCATGCTCATCCCACTTGTGGTGACTGTCATCCACCACCACGGTCGGCGCCGGTGCCGGTGCCTGCTGCTGACACCCCGCCACCCCCGCCGCCATCATCCCAACTCCCAAAACCACCAAAGTCCCAAATTTTCCGCGCATGTGTCCCTCCCCTCAAATTCAAAACCATAAATCCCCAAGTTAAATACATTGCACCAGGCGCATCGCCCCACTTTGCCGAGAGACAGGATTTGGTAGCACAGACTTCAGTCTGTGAGCCTGTGTCTCACTGCACCCAGCAAATCATTCCCCATACCAGCTGGCGCCAACGTCGCGAAACCGCCTTGAGTTGCACAGGCATTCGTGCCTGTGTGCCTTTGCTTAACCACACCCAGCCGCCACAACTTCGATGCCCCACCGCCCGATAACAGGGGCAGAAGCGGTCGACACATCGATCCGCACAAGTTACGAACGCAATATCCAATTTTGCTCCACCCACCAACCCACCCCGCAACCCACTCATTCGAGACACCCTACACCAACGTCCGACACCCACCGTACACCTAACCCCTTAAGATTGATAAACATGCCAGCATTGAACTAAACCCGATTTCTAGCCCCAGTAGAATGATAACGATACAAATTGCTCCCCACGCAACCTCTTTAGTTTGATAACGATATGAAATACCCATACGTACACCCAAAGTTCTCTTCCCCCCAAAAAATTTTGAGGACAGGGAGGAGGCTAGGAGGATGCTAGGTTGTGGGAGCAGGGAGGTCGTCGCGGCCTACGCCTAGGGCGTCGGCTACGCGATTGATGTAGTTGAACCAGCTGGCGATCAGGGTGATTTGCAGGATGCCGCGATCGTCGAAGCCGACGGCGCGCAGGGCGGCGTGATCTTCCGGGGAGCAGCGGGTGGCGTCTTTCGTGAGCTTGACGACGTAATCGAGCATGACGCGGTCCTGCTCGCTGATGGGCGCGGTGCGATAGTCCTGGCGCAGGGCCTGCACCATTTCCTGATTCAACGTGACGCGACGCAGAAACTCTGCGTGGGATTCGATTCAATAATGGCAACGATTGGTGACGGAGACCATGGTGGCGATCATTTCGTGCTGATCGCGGCGCAAGGGAAGATCGGGCGAGAGGAGCGCGCCGAAGGTGCCAAAGGCGTGAAAGAGCGCGTCTGGGATAAGCGAGTGGGAGGCGGTGATGCTGGCTTCAGCGCCGCGGTCGACGGCGGGGACGGGCGTTGCGTATTCGGCGGGATAGAGCGCGCGCTGCTTGAGCATGGCTTGAGCGACGAGCGGGTCGTCGTCCATGCTGATGGTTTTGATCCAGGTCATGATTTCCTTTTTTGCTGCGTGCTCTAGACGCGCGCTTTGATTTTCTTTGGAGACACGCGACGGAATGGGTGAACCCACTCACTATGTTTCTTTACTTTACAGACGAGGTGGCACCTGCGAACAATACTACAAATCTATTATGCGAAGTGCGGGCTTGGATGGCGCGCTGAGCGGCGCGGGAGCACGATGAGCAACGCGCAAGCCGCAATGTCATCGCTCACGCCGCGCCTTGAGCGCAGCCGCGCCAAGCGGTGCGCGAGATTGCCAGGAATGATGACCGGCTGTAACTGGTGACGGTTAGTGATTGGCGGCTTTGCTGCGCATGTCGGCGAGCTTGGCCTGCTGATCGGAGGTCAGTTTGTTTTTGATGCGCACCAACAAGGTGATTTGTTGGCGTTTGACCTCGCGTTCTGCCGCGAGCACTTTATCGAGTTGCGCGAGGACTTGCTGCTCGTCCACATGGGGTTGTTTGGCGAGGACGAGCATTTTCTCGACTTCGTCCTGCAGCTTCCACTCGAGCTCGGTGAATTTCAGTTGGGCCTGCCGGATCTCCGTCTTGAGGGCATCGCGTTGTTCCGCGCTGAGGCCGATAGCTTCCTGATTTTGCATGACCAGTTCCGGGGCAAAGAAGGCCTGCCCCAGGGGATCCTGGTCTGGTTGTTGCGCGCGCGCCGCACCCGCCATGCCGAGAAAAAGCAGCGCTGCGGTACAGAAGATTTTGGCTCTCATATCGTGTCTCCCAAGTTGCTCTGCGAATCCCTATCGTTTATCCGGCTCGGCCTTCAAGTACGAAGCGCCCAGCTTCGGCGTAGCCTGCAGAATCCGGCGGCCGGGGGTGGCGAGCAACACATCGCTCGGCGCGCGCCATTCGGCGAGTTTTTGCGCGGACGCGAGAGCATTGCTGTCCTGCGCCATCGGTAAAGCCCTTGGCCGAAGCGCGGACCAACTGGTCAGCAGCGCCGCCGTAACGGCGACCGTGACGCCGGCGAAAACCCACGCGCGCCAAACTCGTGCGTGTTTCCGTTCGTCCTGTGCCTGCGTCGCCGCCAGCACGCGCGCGGTGAAACCTGGAGCAGGTTCTGTGTCGCGGGCTAGGTGTGGCAAGAGCGCGTCCATTTGTTCACGGCGTTGTCGTAGGGCCGTCAGTTGCCGCGTGCAATCGCCGCACTCCCGCAGGTGCGTGGCGAACGCGGTCGTGGCGTCCGGGCCGTCCGCTAGCGCGGCTTCCAGCAAGGCATCTTTCCATTTGGCACAATCGTTGTTCATTGCATCGCATCCAGTAAAAGTTTACGCGCGGTGTGCAGGCGCGAGCGCACGGTGCCCGCGGGAATGCCCAACACCGAGCCCACATCCTCCGCTTGCATCTCCTCGACGAGCGAAAGCTGGAGAACGCCGCGCAATTTCTCCGGCAAACCCTCGATCTGTGAGCGCAACCGTTGCAGCATCAGCCGCTGTTCGGCGGCCTTCTCACCATCGGCAGCGGCGGCAAATTCTGCCACGTGCCATGCCGAATCGCGTGCCACGCGCCGGCGTTGCCCACGCTGGCGGTTGAGCGCCAGGCGGAAGGCGATGCGGTTTACCCACTGGCGGAATTTCTCCGCTTCGCGCAACGAGGAAAACTTCTGATAGGCGCGTAAAAAGGTTTCCTGCGCCACGTCCTCGGCGTCGGCGGGGTTGCCCAGAACGCCGTAGGCGATCTGAAACACGCGGCGCTGATTTTCGGCGACGCGCGCGGCAAACCCCGCATTGTGCCCCTCGGCTTCCGCTGTGGCCATCAAGATCGTCACGCCCGCGCCTAGAAAGCTGCTGGTCACTCTTGCGCTGCTCCCATCTCTGCGGAAAAACACCGCCTAGCCGTTGCGGCGGCCCTTATTATGCGGGAATCGGCCGGTTGCGGGTATAGGCCGCCCCGCAGCGGCCCACACCCGTTCCGTGTCGCATTGTGCTTCCTCAGGAGAGTTTTAAAAGAGGAAGATCAACTTGAACGCCGGCAATACCGGCTGTACTTGCACGGCGATCTGAACGGCTTGCAATTGCTGCAACTGATCGGGAACGAGCAGGGCCAGGAATTGCGCGACGAAGGCCTGTTGCGCCTGGGCCATCTGCTGTTGCAGGCCGTGAATCTGGATGAGCAGCGCGCCAACTTGAGCGGGATTGGCGCCGTTGTTCAGTGCGACGCCGAGTTGCTGGGTCAGTTGCTGCGCCGTCTCGAACAGCGGCACGAGCGCCGTCTGCCGGGCCTCGAGAAGTTGCCCCAGAGCACTGATTTGGGGCGGCTGCAACTGCAGGAATTCGGCGACCACCTGCAGCGGAGAAACATCCTGCCCGTCGGACTGCACATCGCTCGAAGTGAGTTGCTGCAAGATGTGTTCCGTGTTGAGCGTGGCCATGTCGGGCATGGGGGTCACCGGCATGGTCTTGCTGCCGGTGCTGGTCGAGGTTGTGGCGGCTGTGGAGGTTGTAGCGGTGGCCGCGGGCTTCTGCGCGAATGCCGCGTTACCGCTCATCAGTAGCATAGCTAGCAATGCAAGTGCACACCCGGTTTTTGCGATCATAGCAATCTCTCCTTGAAGCGCGCATCATGCGCCTTCCACTATCCAGACACCGCCACCTGGCGGCGCGTTCAAATTTAGGGAGCAAAACAGGCAGGTGGACGCGGGGCTTGCAAGGAGGGCCTGAAAACTGGGAAAAGGTGGCGGAGTAGCTTCCTAGCGCGTAGACGGTTTCGCATCCTGTTCGCTGCTGAGTGCCGACCACATGGTCTGCGAAAATTGTTCGTCGTTGACGGAATCCAGAATTTCCTTGAGCAATACGGCAATCCACCAGCCCGAGTCTTTGTCGAATTCGTCCACCGGATGACTAGCGTTATAAATTACTTTGGCGACGAGTTCGGCCAATAGCGAAAGCCGCAGAAGCAGCTTTTGCCCAGCCGACTCATCACCGGCATTTTCCAATTGCAAAGTGAACTCACGAGCGTGGGAAAACGCATCGTGCGCTCTACCCCAGTCGTTGGGATTTCCCGCAATGAGGAGAATCTTCGCAATGGCGGGTGGCTTGATACCCGTCCGCTGAACGACCAACTGCAGAATTCTAGCCGCCCACCGAGCGCGGTCCTCCGGAGGAACCCGTTCAAAGAGTAGCCGCCCTGCTTCAAGGGGCTGGCTCTGTCGCCAATACAAGAAAGCCTGATCCACGTGATTGTTTTTCTTGCTCAGCATGTGTTTCTCAGCGAAGTCTTTTGACGACCAATTCTCCCGCAACTACCCCTCAGGCGCGAAACGGATGAACGGCGGGGCCGTCGGGCGGGCGGTAGTATTGTGCTTCCGGCTGGCGTTGCCCGCGCCATTGCCGACGCGCATCAATGCCTGAATTAAATCATCCACCATCGGATGACTGGCGTCTATCCGGAAATCAATGTCGCTTCGAGAACCGACACCCTTTCCCACAGGAAAATCGGTATCGATGTTTCTAGCAGTCCCCGCGGCCCTGCTACCTACGACATCGATAATCGTATTATATCTATTGGCTATCCGCTGAATTTCGGCGCGCTCCCCCTCGGTCAATGCGCGGCCGGCGGCAGCTGCCATCTCAGTGGTTCCTCGTTCGACGGATTTACTGATTGTGGAGCATCATACTACGTTACTGATCCGAAGCTAAGCGCGGCACGGTTACCGGGAAGCGCCACGTCCTGCTAGACATGGCTCAAAAATCCTGCGTCGATTTGATGCCCGCAGCCTCTGTTACTTCATAGGTGCGGCGGGCGAGTAAATCTTTGAAGTCTTCGGTCCGGCCGCTGGGCCATTCGACGACGGCGCGTTCGATGCGATCGCGGCGGGCGAGGCCGAAGGTGACGGGCAGCTCGGACTGCGAGAGATAGCTGGAGCCGCCGCGAACCATGCGCGACTGACTTTCCCCGTTGTAGAAAATCCGCACCATGGCGCCAATGCCGTCGGCGTTGGATTTTTTTCCGACCAGGCGAAAACGAATGCTGCGGTTTCCGTTGGCGAGGTCATTGCGAAAGAGAAATGCGGGGCCGTGATTGGTGGTCATGAGGAGATCGAGGTCGCCGTCGCGGTCAAAATCGCCGACGGCCAGGCCGCGGCCCACTTTTGGTGAGGCAAAGCCGCCGCCGACCTCGGCGGCGACGTCGTGAAATTTTCCCGCGCCATCGTTTAGAAAAAGTTGCGGGGCTTGCGCGTAACCGACGTTGCCACGAATGTTGCGGACGGTGTCGTCGATGTGGCCGTTGGCGACGGCGAGGTCCAGCGCGCCGTCGAGATCCACGTCGAGGAAGGCGCAGCCGAAGCCCAGGCTATTCTTTGACGCGAGGCCGACACCCGCGGCGGTGGAGACATCGTCGTAGGTCCCCGGCTTAACGCTGCGATAGAGGCCAATCATCTCGTTGTCAAAATTGGTGATGGCGACGCCGGGCCGGCCGGAGCGATCGAAATCGCCAACGTCCACGCCCATTCCGGCGCGGGCCTTGCCGTCGGCGCTGAAGGCCAGACCGGCTTCCACCGCGACATCCTTGAATTTTCCATTGCGCAAGTTCTTATAAAGTTTGTTGGGTTGCGTGTCGTTGGCAACGAGCAGATCCGGCCAGCCGTCAGCGTCGAAATCGAGCATGGCGACGCCGAGGGATTTGGAGCTGCTGTCGAAGATGCCGCTGGCGGCGGTGACGTCTTCAAAGGTGCCGTTGCCGCGATTGCGGAGAAGCCAGCAAGTGTCGCCGCGGTAGGCTTCCGGCGTGCAATAGGATTTGTGCACGCCGTCGAGGCTGCAGAAGACATCGTGCTCCGGGGACCAGCGCACATAATTGCAGACGAAGAGATCGAGGAGGCCGTTGCGGTCGTAATCAATCCACAGGGCGGAGGTGCTGAAGCCGGTGCGGCCAAGGAGGCCGCTGCTTTTGGTTACGTCGGCAAAGGTGCCATTGGCGGAATTGTGAAATAAGCGACTCTGGCCAACGCAACTGACGAAAATATCGGGGAAGCCATCGTTGTCGTAATCACCGACGGCGACGCCCATACCGTACATTTCTATATCGAGTCCGGCGGCGTGCGTGACGTCAGTGAAGGTGCCGTTGCGATTGTTGCGATAGAGCGCGAGGGTGGAGCGCTGGCGCTTGTGCTCCGGCCAGTCCATGCCATTGAGGAGCAAAATGTCGAGCCAGCCATCGCGATCGTAATCGAGGAAAGCGCAGCCGGAGCCCAGCGTTTCCGGCAGCAATTTGCCGCCGTAAGCGCCACTGTTGTGCTGGAATTTGATACCGGCCAGGCTGGTGACGTCGGCAAACTGAAAGCCGGGCGCGGGCGGTGGAGCCGCGGCGGCGGCAAAGATCTCGCGCGCGCCAGGAAAACTTTTGGCGATTCCCAGCCCCAGACTTGTTTCGCACACAGCGCGCAGAAAATCCCGCCGCTTCACGGCAGCGTCACCAGCCCGTTGCGAATGGCGTAGACGACCAGCTCGGCGGTTTTGTGAATGCCGAGTGCATCCATGATGTTGGCGCGGTGGACGGCGACGGTGTTGGCGCTGAGCTTGAACTCCACGGCGATTTCCTTATTGGATTTTCCGGCGACGATCTGCTGCAGGATTTCGAGTTCGCGGGGAGTGAGGCCGCCGGCACGCTCGCCCTTCAGCGAGGACGGCGCGGCAACGCGCGGATCGAGGACCTGCTGGCCTTCGAAAATATTGCGCACGGCAGCGACGAGGTCGAGGTCCAGGGCGTTTTTTAATATGTATCCGCGGGCGCCGGCGTCCATGGCCTGGCGCACCAGAGTTTCTTCCGCGTGCATGCTAAGCATGAGAATTTTGGCGTCCGGCCAAGCACCGCGAATGCGCCGGGTGGCTTCGATGCCGCTGAACTCCGGGAGTGCGCAATCCATCACGGTGACGTTGGGGCGCAGCGTGATGGCCAGGCGCACGGCTTCTTCGCCGTCGCTGGCTTCGCCGACGACGGTGATGTCCTTATCGTCTTCGAGCATGCGACGAAAGCCGCGTCGTACTAGGGCATGATCGTCTACGAGCAAAACGGAAATTTTAGCCAACGTGGGCCTCCACCAATTCCTTGGGAATATCCAGGCGTACCAGCGTGCCGCCGCCGGGCGCGGGCGTTACTTCGAGAGTCGCGCCGATCAACTCCGCGCGTTCGCGCATGGCCACGAGGCCGATGCCGCGCTGTCCAGCCTCGCGCTGAAAACCCGAGCCATGATCCTCGACGCTGAGCTGCAAACTTTCCGGCAAAAACTGCAGGCGGACCCAGGCCTCCGTGGTTTTCGCGTGGCGCACGACATTGTTGAGCGCTTCCTGCAGAATGCGGTAGATGTGCACGCCGGCACCCGTTTCCACGGGAAAACTCTTGCCGGATTTTTCGTAATGCAGGCGCATGCCGGTCTGGCGCTCCATGGTGGGAATATACCAGTCCAAGGTGCTTTCGAGACCCTGCTCCTCGAGCAGCACGGGATGCAGGGCCTGCGAAAGACCGCGAATGTTGTTCAAGGTAGACTGCGCCACTTCGCGCACTTCCTGCAAATCCTCGCGGAGGGGCGAACCGGCGGGCGCCTGATTTCCGGCGCGGGCGAGCATGGCGCCAATGGCGGTGAGCACCTGACCGAATTCGTCGTGGAGTTCGCGCGAAATGTGACGCAGCGTGGATTCCTGCGTGGAGATGAGCTTTTGGGCGAGGTCGCTGCGCTGTGCGGATAGCTCGCCGAGGCGCGCAAAGAGGCGGCGATTCGTTTGGATGAGGTACAAACTGGTGAGCACGATGGCGATGAGCGTGGCGGCCAGGAAAACGTAAAGTTGGCGCTGGACGCCGTCGTAAATCTGCGCGATGCGCAGCGCGGCCTGCTGTTCGCCTTCGTTGTTCTGCACCAAGAGGCGCGAAACCGCGGTGCTGAGCGCTTCCTGGCGCGCTTGCAGAGAGAGGCGGATCTGTTCGCGGGCCGCGTCGTCCTGGCCGGCGGCAGCCAGCGCAAACATGCGGTTCACGGCGTCCCAGAACTGGGCAACGGATTGCGTCAGATATTGTTGCTGCTCGGAGGTACGCGTAGAGCTGGCGTATTGCTGTTCGAGGGCGAGGCCGGCGCCCAGATCTTCGTGGATGCGATCGAACTGCGCGGTCCACGCAATGAGCGGATAAGGGTCGCCGGGATCGAGCATGTCGCGCATGGCGAGTGCGATGAGATTTAAATCGTTTTGCACGCGCAAAAGCTGCAGCGAATCTTTGCGGTCGCGCTCCACCAAGCCGCTCTGCAAGCGGCGCAGGCCCGCGAGTTGCACGGTGATGTAGAAAGCGTAGAGCAACACGGCGGCCAGGGTGATGACCAGGCCGAGCAGGAGAATGGCGGTCGGAGAACGCTGCGGCGAGCTTGGCGGACGACGCAGTGCGGCGTGTTCCGCGCGTGGCGAGGACGACGTCTCCGAGGAGGGCGGTGAGCCGGGCGACGCTGCAGTGGATGGCGGTAACTCGGGTTGCACGGCTCCGAGAATACCTCAGGGATGAATTTCGCGCCGCAGGACGGCCACGAGGACGAGCATGGCCGCCACCGATACCAGGGGCACGAGCAAGCCCACGCGGAGGCTGTCTGTATGTTTGGAAATTACGCCAACCATCCACGGGCCGAACGCGCCGCCGAGCGCGGCGAGGGAAAACATGACGCCGCCGATTTTGCGCGCGCGCTCGCGATACCACAGGGAAAGCCAGGCGATATAGATGGGGTAAATGCTGGCCAGGCCGAGACCGGCGAGGGTGGCGCCGAGTTCCATCACCGCGAGCGTATGGGCCCGCTGAATGATAATTTCGCCGAGCCCCGCCAAGCTGAGGGCCAGCAGCACGAGGTTGTTTTCGCGCACCGCGCGGAGAACGAGCGGTGCCAAGCCGCGTCCGACCAGCAAACCGGTGTAGAAAAATGTGGGCAGGATGGTGTAACGGTTGCCCGCGTCCAGGGCGACGCGCTTGGCGAGTTCGGCGATCCAACCGCCGGTGCCGGTTTCCGTTCCGACATAAATAAAGAAGAGCGCGGCCAGAATAATGCCGACGTGGGGAATTTTGCGCGCTTCATCGTTCTGCGCAACGTCCGTGTTCGATGCTTCGCTGCGGCGATTCCACGGAGCGAAAAAAACCGCCAGGGCAATCAGGGAGCCGGCCGCGGTGACCATCCAAAGAAATAAATCGAGATGGTGGCCCGGCAATGCCAACGAAACCAGGATGGGGCAAGCCACGGCTCCGATGCCCCAGGTGAAATTCACCAGGCTCACGGCGGCGGCGCGCCGCTGGCCGCCGGTTTCAGCGATGTAGAGGTTGGTGCCCGGTGTGAGCAGGCCGTAGCCGATGCCAAAGATTGCCGTGGCGGTCAGCGCTGCGAATTGATTGGTGGTGGCCAATCCCGCGACGCCCACGCCCAGCATCGCGTATCCAACGCCGATGGGCAGACGATAGCCCACGCGGGCGATGACCCACGAGGAAACCACGGTACCGATCCAGGAGCCGATGAACTGCGTGGGAAAAAACCAAGCCACCTGGCTATCGTTGAGCGCCCAGCGCGCGCGCAGAATCGGGAGAATGGGACCGAGGATGACGGTGACCACGCCGTTGACCACAAACCCGACGAATAGGAGCGTGGTGAGGTAGCGTGCCCGGCGCTCCTCGGCAGTCGCGGCGGGCAAAGTGATTTGTGGGTTAGCGCTCAAGTTGGGATCACAGCGCAAGGCGTTGGGATCATGCGGTCTCGCAGAGTTACGGCGGAGGATCGCAAGACTGCAGCAGGCAACGCGTTCATGCACGGGCCAGCTTTGCGGCGCGTGCGGCGTCCAGCAGACGCTTGGCGTGGCCCGCGATGTCGCCGTGGCCAAAGACGGCGCTACCGGCCACGAGAATTTCTGCGCCGGCGCGTACTACGTCGGCTACGGTATCCAGCGCCACGCCGCCGTCTACTTCAATGCGGAAATGCAAGCCGCGCCGCTCGCGAATTTGCGCCAGGGTTTCCATTTTTTTCAGCGCGTTGCGAATGAACTTCTGTCCGCCGAAGCCGGGGTTCACGCTCATCACCAGGACGTGGTGCACGATGTCCAGCACGTCGTCGAGCGTGTGAACGGGGGTGGCCGGATTGATGACCACGGCGGGTTTGCAGCCGTGTTGTTCGATCAGGTGTAGGGTGCGGTCAAGGTGGACGCAGGCTTCCTGATGAACGGAGATCCAGTTGGCGCCGGATTCGGCGAAGGCGGGAATGAGGTTGTCGGGATTTTCGATCATCAGGTGGCAATCGAAGGTTACGTCGGGAAGGGCTTTGCGCAATGAGGCGACCAAGGGCGGACCCAGAGTGATGTTGGGCACGAAATGGCCGTCCATGACGTCAATGTGGAGGAGCGTGCCGCCGCCCTCCAGCGCTTCGCGGGCGTCGGCGGCTAGTTGCGCGAAATTGGAGGCAAGGATGGACGGGGCGAGTTCGATGCCGCTGTGTTCCGTCATTGCTGTGCTCCCCTCCACGTCACGGATTGCGCGAGCTGCGAGTGCAGCGCGCACGCGTTGCAGCAATTATACGCAAGAGACGGCGTCCATACGCACGAGACAACATCTAAACGCTGGAGACGACGCGTGCTCAGGCATTTGTCGCCACACGCTAGACTGCCGCATTTAGGCGCGTGTACGGCACGGTGCAACGCCGAGAATTACTTTCGCGGGCCAGGGTGAGCACCTGCATCACGTTGAGCGCCCATTGCGGAGAGACGGCGAGCTCCGCGCGGCCATGCAGCACATCGCGCAGGTTCGCGTAAAAATTGCGATAGTCGACGGGCGCCCCCGGCACGCGTAGCTCCTTGAAGCCGTCGCCCTCCGGCAGGGTTAGCACGCCCCAATCCTGCTCTGGCTCCGCGCCCCAGGGGCCGTACTCTGGAATATTGCCGGCGCGCAGGCGCAACTCCGTTGGGTCGTAGGAGTGTTTCATGAACGAGCCTTGCGTGCCTTGGAGAACGAAGCGTGGGCGAGTAGCCGCGGCAAGAATACTGGAACTGAGCAGCGCGCGTAGTCCACCGGGATAGTGGAGCACCACATCAAAGAAATCGTCGGCCACGGCGTTGTCGCGCACGATGCGGATGTCCGCGGTGATGGCTTCCGGTTCTCCGAAGAGGGTCAGGGCGTGATCGACGAGGTGCGGGCCGATGTCGAACCAGATGCCGTTGCCCGGGCCGACTTGCTCGCGCCATACGCCGACTTTGAGATTAGGGCGAAAGCGATCGTAGTGTGTCTCGAAATTGGCGATTTTGCCCAGGACGCCGCTGGCGAGGACTCCGCGAATGGCGGCAAAATCGCCATCGTAGCGGCGGTTCTGGTAGACGGTGATGACGCGACCCAGCGATTTCGCGAGCTCGACCAGCGTCAGCGCCTCTGCCATCGAGGTGGCGAAAGGCTTATCCACCAAAACGTCGCGGCCAGATTCAAGCGCGCGCTTGGCAAAATCAAAGTGCGTGTGATTCGGCGAAGCGATAACCACCAGGCGAATTTCGGGAATGGCGAGCAGCTCCTCGAAGCTGCGCACGACGCGCGCCGCGGGATACGCTTGCGCGGCCTCGTTGTCACTGCGCTGCATGATGGCGGTAAGCTGCAGTCCGGGCACACGGCTGATCACCGGCGCATGAAAGGCGCGCCCAGCCAAGCCGTATCCGACAAGTCCGACCTGGATGGGATTGGCGGCGAGCCATTCCGTGTCCTGCTGGCCGGGAGAGCTTGGACCATCGCTCGAACTGGCGCTCAAACCGCCGCCCCTGGGAGGAGACTCGGGCATGAAACTAGTGGGCTCCTTTGACCGCGGCGTTGGGCAGGATAAATTTTTCCATGGCGTTGGCGAAGCCTTCATCCTCACTGGAAGTGGTGACGTAGGTGGCGGACTTTTGTACTTCTGGACTGGCCTGGCCCATGGCAATGCTTACGCCGCTTTTCTTGAACATGTTTACGTCGTTGGGCATGTCGCCGATGGTGGCGATTTGCGCGGCGGGTAGTTTCAGAAGATCCATGAACGCCAGCACGACTTCACCTTTGTTGGCTTTTGGAGAAGTCACGTCGAGGTAGTAGGGCTGCGAACGTGCCGCCGAGGCCTGATCGCCGCACGCGTCCTGCACGTCTTTCTCGCAGCGTGCCACCAGATCGAGATCGTCGCTGACACCGACGATTTTCGCGATGCGTTCGGTCAAGGAGTTGATGTCGGTAGTAATTTTCGGGGCGAATTTGACGGTCCATTGTTCGCGGGCCACGTGCGGCGCATTCACATCGCGCACAAACCAGTCTTTGTCGGTATAAATCCAGGCGTCGAGTTTGTGGTCGAGGATGAGAACCAGGGCTTTCTTGACCACGTCGAGCGGCAGGAAATTCTCGCGCACCACGGTTTTCAGATCCGGCTGGATGAGCACTCCGCCGTTGAACGCCGCCACCGGCTGATCGATGTTGAGCGGTTCGATGAGCATCGCCATGCCGAGGGGCGGACGGCCGCTGGTGATGGCGAATTTTACGCCGGCCTCGCGCATCTTGCGGATCGATTCGATGGCGCGCGCGGTGAGGATTTTTTCCTTGGTGACGAGCGTTCCGTCGACGTCGGCGATTACGAGACGGATGGGTTGTGCGTTGGCTGGTGTCATGTCATTGCTCCTGATAGTTCCACAGCAGGCCGCCGTCCACGAATAGCGTGGTACCCGTGGCATAGTTGGAATCGTCGGACGCGAGGAAAGAAGCAAAACCCGCCACGTCCGCGGTGGTGCCAAGGCGTTTCAGTGGAATATTTTCCAGCAGAGCCTTGAGCTTCGTGGGATCGTTGAGAAGATTTTTGTTGATGGGCGTTTCGATGGCGCCCGGCGCGATGGAATTGATGGTGATGCCGAGCGGGGCGAGCTCGATGCTGAGATCCCGGGTGAGCATTTTTACCGCGCCTTTGCTGGCGCAGTAGGAGGCGAAGTGCGGGAAAGGCAGCTCCTCGTGGACGCTGCTGATGTTGATAATTTTCCCGCCGGTTTTTGCGGCCATGTGATGTTTCACGAAGGCTTGGGTGATGAAGAACAGGCCCTTGAGGTTCACGTTCAGCACGAAATCGAAGTCTTTTTCCGTCACGTCCCAGAACTCCGCGCGTTTTTCGACGCCGGCATTGTTCACCAGCACGTCGACGCGGCCGAGCTGGCGTTCGGTTTCCGCGATGAAGCGCTCGCCATCGGGGATTTTGGAAACGTCGCATTGGATAGCGATAGCTTGGCCGCCATTCGCTTTGAGGCCGTCGACGACCTTCTGCGTGCCCGGCTGATCGCTGAGATAGCAGATGGAGACGGCCGCGCCGTCCGCCATAAAGCGCTGGGCGATGCCGAGCCCGATGCCCTGATTGCCGCCGGTGATGGCGGCGACTTTGCCGGCGAGGCGTCCGCCGCGCCCTCCGTTTGATGTTCCGCTCATGAGTGATCCTCCGGGGGTTAGATGAAACCTGGCGCGTCGCGGCTGCAGTGAATTTGGCGGTGCAGAGACAAAGCAGAATCGTTGGACCGCATCCGTAGTGCCGGGGAGAGTATATACGGGAGCGGTCTAAAGATGTTGACGGGGCGATTAAGACTCTCGTGACGTGGTTTCGCGGACTGAGCGCATCGGGGCCAATGGCGTGGTGCACTCACTTGCGGGCAGGGCGCGCTGCCGGTGCTGAGCTGTGCTTCATGTAAACTATTCACCTCTTATCTATGAATATTCTTGGCATCAATGCGTATCACGGGAATGCCAGTGCGGCCATTGTGTGCGACGGGCAGCTGGTGGCGGCCGTCGAGGAAGAGCGCTTCAACCGCGTCAAATACGCGGCGGGATTCCCGGCGGCGGCCATCCGCTACTGTCTTAAGACCGCCGGGCTGACGCCGGAGGAAATCGATCATGTGGCGGTGCCGCGTGACCCGTATGCGCGGCTGGCGACCAAACTCTGGTACGCGATGCGCATGCCGTCGTTTGCACGGGAACGCGCGAAGGTGCTGGTGAAGTTTACGGGGATTCCGGAAGCGCTGGCAGCGGCCTTTGATATGGATCGCGCAAAACTCTCCGCGAAATTCCACCGCGTGGAGCATCACCAGGCGCATCTGGCGAGCAGCTACTTTGTTTCGCCTTTTGAAAATGCGGCGCTGCTGTCCGCCGACGGGCTCGGCGATTTCGCCAGCTCCATGTGGGGAACCGGTGCCGGCGACCGCATGCACATCGATGGCGCAGTGGCGTTCCCGCATTCGCTCGGGCTGTTTTACAGCGCCGTCACGCAGTATCTGGGATTTTTAAAATACGGCGACGAGTACAAGATCATGGGGCTGGCCGCTTATGGCGAACCGGCGCAGCTTGACGCCATGCGCGAAATCGTCACGTTTGACGAACGCTCGAACGCCAACGGTTTTCGCCTGGCGCTCGAATATTTCACACATCACCGCGCCGGGCCGGAAATGTCCTGGGCGGAAGCGGACAAGACGCCGACGATGGGCAAACTCTTTTCGGAAGAAATGGGCAAGAAGTTGGGCGCGCCGGCGCGCTCGCCGGATGCTCAGCTCGAGCAGCGTCACCGCGATCTGGCATGTGCGCTGCAGGCGCGGCTGGAAGAAGTTTATCTCGGGATGCTCCGCAAACTTGCGGCACACACGCACAGCAAATCCGTATGCCTGGCGGGCGGCGTGGCGTTCAACTGCGTGGCCAACGGAAAGATTTTTGACGCGACGCCCTTTGAAGAAGTGTACGTGCATCCCGCCGCGGGAGACGCCGGACTGGCGGTCGGCGCCGCGTTTTACATCTGGCACCAAGTACTCGGGCAGCCGCGTTCATTTGTCATGAATCACGCGTACTGGGGACCCGGTTATTCGCGCGAAGAAATTCGCAAGGCGATCGACGCCAGCCCCCTGCGCGCTGGGGGCTACGCCATCGCGGAACTCTCTGAAGAAGAATTGATGAAGCGCACCGCCTCCGTGATTGCCGAAGGAAAAATCCTGGGCTGGTTTCAGGGCCGCGCGGAATGGGGGCCGCGCGCTCTGGGCAACCGCAGCATCGTGGCGGACCCGCGGCGCCCGGAGATGAAAGATATTTTGAATCGGCGCATCAAGCATCGAGAAATTTTTCGCCCGTTCGCACCCAGTATTCTGGCGGAACGGACGGGGGAATGGTTCGAGAAATCGTACCCATCCCCGTTTATGACGCTGGCGTATTCCGTCCTGCCCGATAAACGCGACAAAATTCCCGCGCCCACGCACGTGGACGGCACGGGGCGCCTGCAAACCGTCACCCGCGAAGCCAATCCGCGCTACTGGCAACTCATCAAAGCATTTGAGGATTTAACCGGCGTACCGGTGGTGCTGAATACTTCGTTTAACGACAACGAGCCGATTGTCTGCAAGCCGGAAGAAGCGCTGGACTGTTTTCTGCGCACGCAGATGGACGCGCTGGTGCTGGGCGATTTTCTGATTACGAAGAATTCCTGAAAGGCGCCTGGGGCGAGGCAATCCCGCGCACAGATCTTTCGCGTCTTTCGCGCTACGAAAGATGATGCAGCGTTTGCTTGATTAAGTCCGCCGTGCCGCTGTACGGATCGCCCGGACTATCAAACTCCATCGAACAATAGCCTTTAAAATTGCGCAGCTTCAGAATGCCAAACGCTTTGCCCATATTCACGCTGTACTTCACGCCAATCTCGTTCACTTCCAGCGCTTTGACGTGGCAGATGTTATAAGCCTCGGAGAACATGGCGTCCAGCGCGTTGTAGGCCTGCGCGGTCTGCATCACCACCAGGCTGTTGGCGAAATCCGGCAACGCATGCAACCACGGCGTATGCACGGTGGCGACGAGTTTGGCGACAAAAAAGGCATCCTCGGTGACGGGATTGTCATTCTCCAGGTTCACCACAACATTTTTCTTGGCGCCGTACTCCGCCACCTGGTGCAAACTTTCCGCGGCGCGTTTCCCCTCCGGCGGCGAGTCTTTGGCGGCCGCCAGATGCGTGCGCACGCTCGGCGAACCGATGGCCACAGCGGTGTCGATCCAGCGCTTGCTTTCGTCGATGCCGCGCTGGCGTTCCGCGGCGTCCGCAGCAAAAATGCTGTGTTCGCCGTCCACAGCAATATTCACGACGCTGACGTGCGCCGCGTCGAAAGCCGCGCGCAAGGTCTCCAGGTACTGGGGCTCCTGCGAGGCGAAGTGCACGCTCCACGGCTCGATTTTGTTGATTTTGAATTTTTCCACCACGTGCGCGGCAAAATCCTTCAGCTCCATTTTCGGAGCTTGCCCGGCGGAAGACGCAGCGGCTTCGTCGGGCTCGCCGGGCGTGATGAATTGACGAAAGGGATAGGAAGCGATGGCGATGCGATCGCGCGCCGCGGAGGGAAACGCAATATTCGGGGCGGGAGCAACGTCTCCAGCGGCTTTGCCGGAATAGGGGAAACAGGCGGCTGCGGCCAATGCCGTAGCGGAGCCGGCGATAAATTGTCTGCGGGAATATAAACAATCGCGGTCGGAGGTGAATTTGGTGTTCATCGCCGACCGCAACTATACACCGCCTGCAAATTTATTTCGCGCCGCGGAAATTACTTTGCGGCGGCCACGGAGACTTCTTTTTCGATCGGCGCGCCAATCAAATTGCCCCACTCGGTCCACGAACCGTCGTAGTTGCGCACATCCTTGATGCCCAGCAGATACTTCAGCACGAACCACGTGTGCGAGCTGCGTTCCCCGATGCGGCAGTAGGCGATGACTTCGTGATCGCCGTTGATGCCCTTGCCGCCGTAAAGTTGCTTCAGCGCCTCTACGGATTTGAACGTGCCGTCCTCGTTGACGGCTTGCGCCCACGGAATGCTGGCCGCGCCCGGAATGTGTCCGCCGCGCTGCGCCGTCTCCGTCATTCCCGGGGGCGCGATAATCTTCCCGCTGAATTCGTCCGGGGAGCGCACGTCCACGAGCTGCGCGTGCGAGCGCTTTTCCACCGCGGCCAGCACATCGTCGCGCTTGGCGCGGATGGCGGTGTTGGGAGCTTTCACTTTGTAGTTCGCAGCCGTAACAGTGGGTTTTTCCGTGGTCAACGGGCGCTTTTCTTCCAGCCACTTTTTGCGGCCGCCATTCACAATCAACACCTTTTCGTGCCCGTAGTATTTCAGTTGCCAGAAAGCCCAGGCCGCGAACCAGTTGTTGTTGTCTCCGTACAGGACGATGGTGGTCTCCGGCGAAATTCCCGCCTTGCCCAGTAATTCCTCAAAGGCTTTCGGATTTGCAAGGTCGCGCTGGAGGGCGTCCTGCAGTTCGGTTTGCCAGTTCCACGCGATGGCGCCGTCGATGTGGCCCTGATCGTACGAAGTGGTGTCGACATCCACTTCCACTAGCCGCAAGCCGGCATCCTTGGCGTGCGAAGCGATCCATTCAGTGGTGACAAGAACTTCCGGGTGCGCGTATTCAGACATGGCGATGTTCCTTCCTTCGGAGATGAGCGGACAGAGTAGCGCAGGTTGCGGGGTAAATCACCCTCTTTTTTATCGGGATTCTGACGACCTCACGCCCAAGAGCCCTATTTCCAGCTAACTGCCTTATTTATAATTATTTACAGCCAACATGGAGTCGCGCCGGTCAGCCAGCGATCTCCAGCTTTCCGTCTCTGGTTTCCCATTCGATGCGCACCAGCCAGTCATAGTGCATGCCTTGCGACTGCAGCCAGTCCTCCAGCGCCTCTCGCGAATCAGCGCGAAATTCGGCGAACATCTTCCCTTCCAGCATATTCACCAGCACGCGTTCGGCGCGCGCGGGTCCGCCTTCTTGCATGCGTTGCGCCAGATTTTCCGCGCCTTGCCGGGTCAGGCAGGCCAGGGTGTGCTGGGTGAGGTAGCGGGGCATCAATGGGCTCCTGCGGCGGCTTTTTTCTTGGTGCCCGCCTTGCGCGTATCGTCCATCGCGGAGAGGAAACTCTTGTTCTGGTAGCAGTCGTAGCCCGTGCGCGTCAACTGCTTCAGTTCTTTGAACAGAGCGGCATCCGGCGCGGCGAAATTGAAGCAGCACTTGCCTTGTTTGCGCTTTCGCAGTTCGGGAGAAAGGTTTTTTGCCAGCTCTGGCTTCACGTAAATGGGCATGAAGTAGTAGCTGACATAGCTTTTGTGGAGCGACACACCCGCGAAAAGCAGCGGTTTGCCCTTGTACGCCGGGTGTTTCGTCTCCAGCCAGTAGCGGCCAGCCTTGTTTGGTATCACGTTAAAATCTTTTTCATAGGTGGCCAGCATTTTCTGCAAGGCATCGTACGCACCGGCAAAGTCAACGCCCGACGGCCAATCTTTCGCGGATTTTTTGCCTGCAACTTGTGATTTGGCCATGATGAATCCTCGCGCGAGCGCCACTCGCCGCCCTCGCGAAATAGTAATCGCAACCATTACTGAATACCAGATGCGCTTCCCGCCAAACGCTCATGCCGTTCCTGCCAAATCCTTACGGCATGCATGACCATAAGAAGTTGACGGGAGTCGCAGTGCTCCGGTCAAGGGTTGGCCTGTCCGGGGAGCCAGTTCCGACGCGGGCACATTGCTTCGCGCGCGGCGCAAGGCTCAACCAGGTATCGGCTAGACTGGACGCAGTGTAAGTTTTCCGCGACGGAGCGTAAGCGATGCGGCGCAGGTTCACTTTTCCGAAGATTTTCGTTCTGGCATTGGCGATCGCCGCCGCGGCCCCAGTGCATGCCATGCCGCAGCACGGCACGTCCACGCTGGCGGGTATCGTCCTCGGCGCCGACGGCAAGCCCGTCGCCAACGCCAGTGTTACCTATCAGTCCGGGGGAGGCGTGGCCCCGCACGCGGTGCATACCGACTCCAATGGCAAATTTTCCGTCAGCAAACTACGCGCCGATATCTACGACGTACGCGCGTCTTCGCAGGGCGTTTACTCGGATTGGCAACGCAACGTGAGCCTGCGAACCGGCCAGACCAAGACCGTGACGCTGCGCCTTACGCATAGCCCGACGCCAACTCCGGCCGCTGCTCCTAGCCAACCCTAACCGCGCGCGAAACCGCCGCAATGTGTGGCGCTACTGCTTCTTCTGCGTCGCCAGCCAATCGGTGAACACCTGATCCAGCACGTCGAGCGGCAGCGCGCCGTTCACCAGAATTTCATCGTGAAAAGCGCGAATGTCGAACTGCTCGCCCAGTTTCTGCTTGGCTTGCTCGCGCAGCTTCAAAATTTCCAGCTGCCCCAGCTTGTAGGCCAGCGCTTGCCCCGGCCACGCTATATAGCGGTCCACTTCACTTTGAATGTTGGGCTCGTCCATGGCCGTATATTTGTGGAAGTACGCCACCATCTGGTCGCGTGTCCAGTGCTTTTCGTGCACCCCGGTATCCACCACCAGCCGGATGGCCCGCCACATTTCATTCTCCAGCCGACCGTAGTTGCTGTACGGATCCTGATATTTTCCCACCTCTTTGCCCAGTCGCTCGGAGTACAGCGCCCAGCCTTCGACAAACGCGGTATAGCCGGCGTTACGGCGGAAATTCGGTAGGTCCTGCAATTCTTGCCCCAGTGAAAGCTGTAAATGGTGCCCAGGGATGCCTTCGTGATATGCGATGGCCTCGATGTTCAGCGTCAGCCGGTGCTCCGGATCCCACTCGTTCACGTTGATGTGCCCTGGCCGCGAACCATCTGGCGCACCTTCCGAATAGTCCGCGGGCACGGAATTTTTCGCCCGCGATTCCTCCATGGGAATCACTTCGAGCTTGCTTTTCGGCAGTCGCCCAAAGAGTTTCGGCAGCTCCGGCTCCATTCCACGGGCGTAGTTCGTATAAAGGTCCAGCACCTGCTGCCCCGAGGTGGCATAAAACCGCCGATCCTTCTTGATCGACTCGTTCAAGCTGGCCAAATCCTTGAAGCCCAACTGCTGCGCCACATCCAGCATCTGCGCTTCGGTTTCCGTAACCTGCCGCAGCCCCAGTTCGTGAATCTGTCCCGCCGACATCGTGGTCGTGGTCATTTTCCGGATCGCGTAGTTATAGCGCGCCGCCCCATCGGGAAGCGCCCACATGCCCGGCTCCGTCATCCCCTTCGGCGCGTATTCATCGCGCATAAATGCCGTGAACTTCACATACGCTGGCAGCACCGCCGTGCGAATCGCCGCCAGCCCTACGTCGCGCAGGCGTTTTTGCTCCGCGTCAGAAATGCTTGCAGGAAATTTGTTAAAGGGTTTCGCAAAGGGCGTCTTTTCCGGTTCTTCGACCGCCACCTCATTGGCTTGCTTGGTCGCCTGCTCGAGCAAAAATCGCGGCTTCATCAAGCCATCGGCCATCCCCTTGCGCATCTGCACTTCCGTCTGATCAAAGAGCCGCGGCATCGCCTTCAGGCGCGCGATGTAATCCTCATAATCCTTTACGTTGTTAAAGGAGAGCACCGTGACCAGTTCCGGCAGATCGATATGCACGCCGCTGAATTGCGATACCGGCATCTCCCACGGCTTGAATTTCGCCCCTTCGATATTCATCTTCAGATCGCGCACCATCAGCGTCTTGTTCAACGCTTCCTGCTGCGGAAAGCCGGTGGTGTCAACGGCCTCAAAGCGCGCCAAGAATTTCTTGGTCTCTGCCAGGTCTTTGTCGATGAATTCCTGTGAAGCATCGTCCAACTGGTCGTTCCAACGTTTGTCACCGAGCATCGACGCAAAGATCGGGCTCGTGCGCAATGTGTATTCCCACTGCTCCGCTAGCAAATCGTTCAGTTGTTTCCGCCGCGCCTCCAAGTCCGGCGGCTGCCCCACCAACGTCGGAGCCATCAGCACCGCCAGCAAACCCAGGCACATCAGTTTCATTCGCATAAGTTTCATTTTCACCAGCCTCGTTGACGTTGGCCGAAAATTCGCCGCCCGAACCTCGGGGATTGTCTCACGGTTCCCCGCCCTCAAAAGGCACTGGCTTTGCCAATCCGCCGTCGAGCGTTTCCAGATCGGCCCAGCCCGTCGTGCGACCCTGTACTACAACCCCAGTACTGCTACAAATGAGCCTCCCGGCCCATTGAGCTTACACATCCCTCCCCGTAATGTCTGAGGAACGGGTTGGGGGCCGCGCGGGGACAGCGGTTCCGCAAGGGGCCGTGTGCGAGCTACCCAACCCGCCATAAATTTCTTCCCTCTGGTATCATCAGGCAGTGGCAAGTCTTAGCCTCGGCGCATCCCGCCGGGGCTTTTGGCTTTTCAGGGTCCGACGACATAGTTCGGTCCGCCACCTGCATTCCAGTATCCTGGAACGCTCGGGCACCTAATTGCTAAAGCGCTGTTATTGCTGGACTTATTAGACACTCAAGAGATCCCAGATACGCTGCAAAGAAGAGGCCCAAATTGCCACTAGTGTCAGAATTTTCGTACACCCGCTCCCAACGGTTCGCCGTCGCACTATCGCGTACTTCGGCCTTGGCGACCACCTTGACGCTCCTGTTGGCGCTGCCAGCGACCCCCGCTGCAAGCGTTCAGCTCGCCGGCGACACGCAAGCCGCGTTCGACCGCTACGTGCGCCTTACGGACTCTCGCAACGACACCGAACTCCGGGACGCCAAGCAATTCCTTTGGATTGATAGCCTTGCGCCTGTCGAGCGTGACGCTTCCTACGCCGCCCTCCGCCAAGGCGAAGTCCGCATGTCGCGTCTCGAAACCAAAGACGCCGGCTCCGCGCTGGACTGCCCCGGAGGCCTGATCCATCATTGGGCCGGCGCCATCTTCATTCCCGGCGTCACCGTCGATGACGTCCTCCGCATCCTTCAGGATTACGACCACGAATCCACCTATTACGCTCCAGACGTTGAACGCTCCAAACTCGAGTCTCGCGACGGCGATCACTTCCGTGCCTTCTTGCGCTTCCGCCGTAAAAAAGTCATCACCGTGGTCCTCAACACCGAACACGACATCCATTACTTCCGTGATTCTCCCGCGCAGGCCCACAGCCGCAGCTCCGCCACGCGTATCGCGCAGGTCGAAAACCCGGGCACCCCGCGGGAACGCGAAAAAACTCCAGGCGATGACGACGGTTTTCTCTGGAAGATGGAAACCTGGTGGCGCGTTAAAGGCGCGGACGGCGGTGTCTACGTGCAAAGCGAAGTCGTCTCCCTGACGCGCGCCATCCCCGCAGGCCTCGGCTGGCTTGTCGGCCCGTTCATCACCAGCATCCCCAAGGAAACACTGGCTTTCACATTGCAGGCCACGCGCAAAGCCGCGCAGCAAAAACAAGCGCCTGCCGTCAAAACTGGCGAGCTGTAGGGCACATAGAAAATATAAATCCAACGTTTGGGCGCCCACTCCGGCGCTCAATGCTTGACCGGCCGCGAACCGGTAATGAGAATATCCACCAGCCGCTTCGCGCCACGTTGCCAGTCCGGCCCGCAACCCACAGTGGAGACGCCGACAATGGCCCGCAGCAGGTCAATCGGATCGAGGTCTCTGCGTATTTCACCGCTCTCGACGCCGCGCTTCACCAGCGCGCGAATCGCTCCGTGGATCTCGCCGAAGGACGCTTCCACCACCTTCGTGTGGCCTCCCAGCATCGAATTCAATGCCGGCGCAATGATCTTCTTCGCGTCAATGTAATCGACGAACAGCAGCATCCAGGCGCGCAACGCTTCCCTGGGTGGCATCGTGGCGGCGAATTTCCGCTCCGCCGCAGCTAGCTTCTCCACCTCGGTCCGGTACACTGCCTCCAGCAGCGCATCGCGCGTAGGAAAGTGTCGGTACAAGGTTCCCGCCCCAACGCCGGCCTGCCTGGCCACGTCGTCCAGGCTGGTACTTGCGCCAGATCGCGCGAACGCCTCCTTCGCCACCTCCAGAATGCGCTCGCGATTCCGCTGCGCATCCGCACGCGGCTTGCGCTGGGTTGCGGATAATGGTCTCTTGGGCATAAAAAAAGATTCAACCGCGATGTAACCGGAGACTGCCTCCGCTTATCTAAGTATACGGAGACACTCTCCGTTTTATCGTAGTCGCCGCCGCCCGTCAATGTTGCGGTGGCGGCCCAAGAACGAACATCGTCGCCACAATAAGGAGAAACACAAAATGCGTGTATTCGTCACCGGTGCCACAGGTTTCATCGGTTCCAGCGTCGTGCAAGAGCTAATCGCCGCGGGCCATCAGGTCCTCGGACTAGCCCGCTCAGAGGACGGCGCCAAGTCCCTTACCGCCGCCGGCGCCCAGGTACAGCGAGGCGACCTCGCAGACCTGCAAGCCCTGCGCAGCGGAGCCGCCGCGGCGGACGCCGTAATCCACACCGCCTTCATCCACGATTTCTCGAAATTCCAGGAAGTCTGTGAAATCGATCGGCAAGCCATCGAAACTCTCGGCGCGGCGCTGGCCGGCTCGAACCGTCCCCTGCTGGTCAGCGCTGGCATTGGCCCGCGTGTGCAAGGCCGCGTCGCCACGGAAGACACCGACCCCCTCACCGACGCCCGTATGCCCCGTGTTTCGGAACAGGCCGCTCTCGCGCTGCAATCGAAAGGCGTCCGCGTTTCGGTAATGCGCCTCCCGCAGGTCCACGACCCGCTCAAGGCCGGACTCGTCACTTACCTGATCGCACTGGCCCGCGAGAAGGGCGTCTCGGCGTACATCGGTGACGGGCTCAACCGCTGGGCCGCGGTCCACCGCCGCGATTGCGCGAAACTCTACAAACTCGCCATGGAGAAGGGCACGGCAGGAGCCCGCTATCACGTGGTCGCAGAAGAAGGCGTCACGCTCCGCGACATCGCCGAGTCCATCGGTCGAGGGCTGAAAATACCCGTCGTGTCCAAATCTCCGGAGGAAGCGCCCGCGCACTTCGGCTGGCTTGCGTTCTTCGCCAGCATAGACATGCCAGCGTCCAGCGCGCTAACCCAGAAATGGCTAGGCTGGACCCCAACAGGCCCGAGCCTAATTTCGGATCTCGATCAAGCTCGTTATCTCGAGACCTAAAAGCCGGTCAATCGTCAGTCTGAGAGTTGCAATGCACGGAACAGCGCTTCCGCCGGCGCCAAATGGCGCGGTGGAAGCGCTGGCAAGCCCAGCTTTAAATCCCGCACGCACAATTGCCCTCCAGGCATCGCCAAATCGTATCTCCTGCGTCTAAACCACAGGATTGCTTTACGGAATCGCGTCGCCCGGCAGGCGCCACCTGTCGTCCCCGCCGGGCTAAAGGGAACTCTTTCCTTTAACGTGATTTAACTCTAAAATCACAGGACTGGAGCGCACCCTCACCCGGTGGGCCCCAGAATGCCTCGGGAGGCGACGGACAGCCCACAGAGTGCCCGCAGACTTGGCCCACTCGGAGACCGTGGAAACATTTTGCCGACCTCAGCCGTATCTAGAGGTGCCGTCACAAGGGACGCGGCTAGTCGCACTCCGCGCCCAGCTCGGGTCCGCTTGTTCATCGAATAAAGTTAAGGCCGGCAATGAGATACGGACACTGCCAGCGGCGGCACAGCCAGGCGCCGAGGCCGGTTTCCGTCGCCTGCGGTTCGCTTCACAAAGGAATGGCCGCAAGGTTTCGGCTTCGAGTCCGGCAGAACCCTAAAGGAATGAAGGGGAAGCAATGAAGACGTGGAAGAAAGCATTAATCGGCGTGGGCGCGTTGGTCGGGGTTGGTATCATCGTCGTGGTAAGCATCAATCAGGCCAACAAAGGCGTAGTCACCGTGCAGACCGCCAAAGTGGCTAACCAGGATTCCCTGATTTCGCTGGTCTCCGCTTCCGGCGAAGTCAAACCCACCACCTACACCAATATCACCGCGCAGGGATTTGGCCGCATCACGGAAATCCTCGTCCATGAGGGCGACCACATCAAGAAGGGCGACAAGCTCCTGCTGCAGGAAAATGTGCAGGCCAGCGCTGACGTTCGGGCCCAGGATGCCGCCATCAACTCCACGGAGTCTGGCGTACTCGCCGCGGACGCCAGCTACAAAGCCGCGCAAGCCGATCTGCTGCAGCAGCGCGCGAATCTTGAGAAAGCCAAACTCGACTACGAGCGTGGCCAAGGCCTCTTCAAAGACGGCCTGATCGCCAAGCAGGATTTCGATCAGCGCAAGACCTCCTACGACGCCGCCGTTGCCGCCGTAGCTTCCGCCGAGGCTCGCGTGCAATCGCTGAACGCGCAATTGGCGCAGTCGCGCGCCCAGGTGGCGCAGAGCAAAGCCGTGCTCGTCCACACCCAGGACATTCTCTCGAAAACCGCCTACACTTCGCCCATCAACGGCATCGTCAGCTACCTGCCCGTGCGCCTCGGTGAGTACGTCGTCCCCGGCATTCAGAACGCCAACGGCAGCTTCCTCATGACCCTTTCCGATATGTCCGTGGTTACCGCCGAAGTCAAAGTCGACGAAACCGACATCGTCAACGTCAAGATCGGCCAGGATGCCGACGTCACCATCGACGCCGTACCCGGCAAAATCTTCAAAGGCAAAGTGACGGAGATTGGTTCGCAGGCGGTGTTGCGCAGTTCCGGCCTGGCGACCACGCAATCCACCACCAGCACGCAGGAAGCCAAGGATTTTAAGGTGGTCGTGACACTCGAAGCTCCGCCGGAAAACCTCCGCCCCGGACTTTCCGCCACCGCCAAAATCAAAACCGCGGAAAAGAAAAACGTCATCGCTATTCCCATCCAGGCGCTCGCTGTGCGCACCCGCAAGGATCTCGACGAGGCCGCGAAAAATGCCAAAAAAGAACGCAACTCCAGCGTAACCCTTGCCGCCCCACCGCCCGCCCCCAGCGGCACCGACCCCAAGAAAGACGAAGTGCAGGGCGTGTTCGTCGTAAAGGCTGGCGGCAAGCAAGCGGTGTTTCAGCCCGTGGAAACTGGCATCGCCGGCGTCACGGACATCGAGGTCACCAAAGGTCTCGCCGCCGGAGACGAGATCGTCATCGGCAGCTACAAAGCGCTGCGCACCCTGAAGCCGCAAGCCAGCGTCAAGGTAGACAATACCGCCCCGAAGAA